>Ga0075017_100001046_pt1 | contig 16538 bp, 16 predicted proteins | sample AleBraG_ABR_2012_FD_71475 | JGI IMG/M metagenome (GOLD analysis project Ga0075017, IMG submission 71475) | Freshwater sediment microbial communities in response to fracking from Pennsylvania, USA - Alex Branch Run_MetaG_ABR_2012 | ecosystem: Environmental > Aquatic > Freshwater > Creek >... | reverse complement strand
GCCAACGATTCGTCATAGCGGTGGGCGACCATCAGAGTCCAGCCGTAGTTGGTATTGATGATGGAGGACAGGGGGTCGAGCGATAGGGCAGTACGAAATTCAGCGAGAGCCTCATCCAACCGCTTTTCGGGCATTAACAGCGTGAATGCATAGAAATAATGCGCCCCGGCGTTGTTGGGATTGATCTCCAGGGCGCGCCGGAATTCCGGTTCGGACTCGCTCCAGCGCCAGGAAAATGCTAAGGCCATGGCGCGCGAGGTATGCGTTTCCGAAAGCGAAGGGTCCAGTTCCACGGCCTTGCGGGAGGCGTCATCGGACAGAGTGAGGGCCTGCTTCGAGCCGATGCCGATGTCATAGCTCGGAGCCACGTTGTAGGTATCCGCAAGTCCAGCGTAGGCCAGGGCGTAGTTGGGATCGGCGGCGATGGCCTGCTGGAAAAGATCAATGCTCTTCTTCAGGCCCGGCTGCGTGCGGCCGGCCCACTGCTGGCGGCCTTCGAGATAGAGGCGGTAGGCTTCTGCGTTGCTGGTTCCGGCCTTGCCCAGTTTCTGCTCCTCCGCGCCGCTCATCTGCACGTGCAGGCTCTTGGAGACGTCGCGCGCGATATCGCTTTGCACTTGCGTGATGTCGGCCTGCTTGCGCGTGTATTGCGCGCCCCATATTTCGCTGCCGTCGGCGGAGTTGACGAGTTCGGCGTGAATGCCGAGTTCGTCTCCATGCTGCGTGATGCGCCCGGTCAGCACGGCGGCGACTTGCAGAGTTTGTCCGACTTTCTGGGGATCGTCCTGGCTGTTCTTGAAGCGGAAGACCGTGCTACGCGCCATGATTTTCATGCCGGGAAGGCGGGAGAGGGCGCTGATCAGGCTCTCGGTCAATCCGTCGCTGAGGTATTCGTTGTTCGCATCGGCGGTGGCGTTTACGAACGGGAGCACCGCAATGGAGGAAATCTGGTTGGCGCCAGGCTTGGGGCGCATCCAGTAAGCGCCGGCGGCCATCACCACCAGCAGCGCGGCGAGGCCGGCCCATAGAGGCCAGCGTGCACTCTTTGCGGCAGGTATTTTCGCCGACGAAATTGCGCCTGACGCTTGGGAAACGTCCGCAGCGGAGGACCTTCCGGAATCCAGATCGCGCTTCAGGCGCGACAGATCCGCACGCAGGTCAGCGGCGTTCTGGTAGCGCAGGTTGCGGTCTTTTTCGAGCGCCTTTTGAATGATGCGGTCCAACTCCAGGGGCAGATCCGGGTTCAGGCGCAGGGTCGGAGCCGGCTGGGCGTCGAGAATCGCCTTGAAAATGACAGCAGAACTTTCTCCGCGAAAGGGCAGGGTTCCGGTGGCCATCTCGTAGAGCACCACGCCGAAGGAGAACAGATCGCTGCGGGCGTCGAGTTCCTTGGCGCGCGCCTGTTCTGGAGACATGTACGCGACCGTGCCCAGGGTTGAGCCGGGACTGGTCAACTGGGGGCCATCCAGGGTTTGCGTATTGCCGGAGGTCGAGGATGCGTTGGCGGCTTCTACTTTCGCCAGGCCGAAGTCGAGAATTTTCGCGTGGCCCCGCGCGGTCACAAAAATGTTGGCGGGCTTGATGTCACGATGAATGATGCCTTTGGAGTGCGCCGCTTCGAGCGCGTCGGCGATCTCGACCGCCAGCGTCAGCAGCACTTCCTTATCGAGGGGTTGCGTGTTGATGCGGTGCTTGAGCGTGAGGCCATCGAGGAACTCCATGGCGATGAACATGCGCTCGCCGCTCTTGCCGATTTCGTAAATCGTGCAGATGTTGGGATGGTTCAGCGAAGATGCGGCGCGCGCTTCGCGCCGGAAGCGCTCGAGCGCCTGCGGGTCGCGAGCCAGGTCGTCGGGCAGGAACTTCAGGGCGACGAAGCGGCCCAGTTCGGTGTCTTCGGCCTTGTAGACAATGCCCATGCCGCCTCCGCCCAACTGTTCGAGGATGCGGTAATGGGAGACGGTTTCGCCGATCATGGGTAGAGGAATGTTAGGGGCTGAGGAGGATGGCGTCAAATCCGTGGGGGGGATACGGACGGCAAAATGCCGCATCCCCCTGCCGTACCCGATGTTGACTTTGGCCCGAGCCCCTGGGCTATCCAAACTTACGAGTGGGCGGTATGCAGGTTCTTGCAAATTGACTTGCCCTTCAACCGAGCACACAATACTCAGCGCGGACAAGTAAGACGTGTCGCACAGAGATGTTTGAGGAGATCAATGACGAACTTGCAAGACCGAACCAATCTTGGGCTTGTCTTCGCAATTGTCGCACTGTTCGTTGGCTGCGCTATAGGGCAGGTTCGGGAAACGGTCCTCCCTGCATTCGCAAATATGCGGGTAACGACAGCAGCACCTAACGTGCGGATGTCGGAGTTGACTTCGTCGGATGGGCAGGCTGGGGACAATTTTGGGTTTTCAGTTGCAGTAGACGGCAGCGTGCTTGTGGCGTCCGCACCCCGTTTCGCAAACTTGGGTCAGGGATCTGCATACGTGTACGTAAATGTTGGCGGTACGTGGGCGCAAGTCGCAAAGCTGACCGCCTCCGATGGGGGACCGGGTGACAGGTTCGGCTACTCGGTTGCGATCGTGGGCAAAACGATAGCCGTCGGAAATGACGTGGATGGCGTATATGTTTTTGTCGAGCCAGTGAATGGTTGGACAACCATGACCGAGACTGCCAAATTGGTGACCGGAGTCTATGGAGGCGCTTCTGTTGCAATCTCACCGAACCAGCAGATCATTCTTGTTGGAACCCCCGGAGGCAGTTGTACTGGCGGTGTTGGCGTTTTTTATTTCCCAAACGGAGGCTGGGTCAACAAAACACAGTCAGATGGTGAACTGGATGCCCCATTCGGTTGGTTGGTGGCGATAAAAGACGGGCTGGTCGCGGTTGGCAGTCCAACGTGTGGCAACAGTTCATCCGGCAGCGTCTATCTCTTTCACATGCCTTTCTGTCGTTGCCGAATGATTCCATTTCAAACGCTGGTCCCCACCGACTCAACGGGAGGAGACAGATTTGGAATTTCTGTATCAATTAGTGAAGGCACGTTACTTGTAGGTGCTCCCGGTCGTCCCGCGGCTTATATTTTCGAGTACGACGGAACGGGTCAGGCACGACAGGTGGCGGAACTGACACAGTCTCACCCATCCAATAACTGCTTCGCGTGCAGCGTTGCTCTGTTGCGGAACTTAGCCCTCGTAGGCGCGGAAACTGCCACGGTGAGTCATAACTTGCAGCAAGGCTCCACATTCACATATGTGAAGCCTGCAAACGGTTGGACAGATACATCCACGGCAAACGCAAAGTTTACGGCCCCTGATGGCGGTGCCAACGACTTCTTCGGCGCCTCGATCTCTCTCAGTAGTACAGAGGCCGCCATAGGGGCTACGGACCATACTGTAAGCGGAAATGCAAACCAAGGGGCAGTGTATTTGTTCGGGAAGTAATCCTTTCTGTCGTAACTCTCGCGTCCCCCCGTTCTTGCTCTCAAGCGACGCTCCTCACACGTACAGTGAGTTAAGCTGAGAAGGAGAACCGGCGAGACGCCATTTTTGGATGAACCTGTTTCAGCCCATCCCGGATGCCGGCAACGCCGCCGATGCCACGCGGCCTCTGGCCGACCGCATGCGTCCGCGCACGCTGGAGGAATACGCCGGGCAGGAGCATCTGATTGGGCCAGGCAAGCCGCTGCGCGTGCAGATCGAGCGCGATGACATGGGTTCGATTATTTTTTGGGGACCTCCGGGCACGGGCAAGACGACGCTGGCCAAGATCATCGCGAACATGACGCGGGCGGAGTTCATTGAATTCTCCGCGGTGCTGGCTGGGATCAAAGAGATCAAGCAGGTGATGGCGGATGCGGAACGGGCGCGGCAGTACGGCACGCGGACCATCGTGTTCATCGATGAGATTCATCGCTTCAACAAGGCGCAGCAGGACGCGTTTCTGCCGCACGTGGAGAAAGGAAATATTCGCCTGATCGGGGCGACTACGGAGAATCCTTCGTTCGAGATCAACTCGGCGCTGCTCTCGCGTTGCCGCGTATACGTGTTGCAGCCTTTGACCGAGGATCAGATTGTGGCGCTGCTGCGGCGGGCGCTTGGCGACCGGGAGCGCGGACTGGGTGAGATGAATGTGAGTGCGCCCGATGACGTGCTGAAGAAAATTGCCAGCTATACGAGTGGCGATGCACGCAGCGCTTACAACGTTTTGGAAGTAGCGGCGGGTTTGGCAAAATCGAAATCCCCACCCTCTCGCAAAGAACGCGAGAAGGATGGGGCACCCACACCGACTGGGGACCAAGTTTGGGAAATCACCGACGAGATTGTGCGCGATGCGTTGCAGAAGCGCATTCTGCTTTACGACAAGACCGGCGAAGAGCACTACAACCTGATTTCGGCGCTGCACAAGTCGGTGCGCAACAGCGATCCGGATGCGGCGCTTTACTGGCTGGGCCGCATGCTGGAGGCTGGAGAGGATCCGCTCTATGTGGCGCGGCGCGTGGTGCGCATGGCGGTTGAGGACATCGGCCTCGCCGACCCGAACGCGCTTTCGCTGTGTATGGCGGCCCGCGATGCGGTTGATTTCATCGGCATGCCCGAGGGAAATCTGGCACTGGCGCAGGCGGTAGTCTATCTTTCGGTCGCGCCGAAGTCGAATGCGCTCTACACGGCTTATGGCGACGTGCAGCAGGATGTCGAGCAGACCGCGGCCGACCCTGTACCGCTGCACCTGCGGAACGCTCCGACCAAGCTGATGAAGGGACTCGGGTACGGGAAGGGGTACCAGTACGCGCACGATGTTGAGAGCAAGGTGGCGAACATGGAATGCCTGCCCGAGAATTTGAGCGGGCGCGAGTATTACAAGCCGACCAATGAGGGAATCGAAAAGCGCATTCGCGAGAGGCTTGACCAGATCAAGTCCGCGCGTTCGCGGGCGGCCGGCGAGTCCGTTGACGACGCGTCCTCGTCGAAATAAAGAATCTGCCCAGCGGTCCGCCACATCTCAATTGTGAGTTCAGATTCCGAGCTGCTATCGGACCTGCCAAGGATGAGCTCTCGATGTCGACTTTGTCCTCGACTGCCGTTGGTGATTTCGTCCCGCTTCGCCCCTCGCTCGGTGATCAGGTGGAAGATCTGCTGCGCGTGCAGAAGGCTGCTCAACAAATCACATCCATCCTCGATCTGGACGAACTCATACACAACGTTGTGAACGACGTGGCCCACTCGTTCGGCTGCCTGGAAGCTGGAGTGTACCTGCACGATGTCGCGCAGGGGGACATGGTTCTGGCGGGAATGCGAGGATGCTCGCTGTATGGCAAGGGGCACCGGCTGAAAATTGGCCAGGAGGGCATGGTGGGACATGTCGCCTCAACCGGCCAGATGCATTACGCGCCCGATGTGCGCGTCGACAGCTATTACATAGGCTGCGAAGAGGGGACGCTGTCGGAAGTAGCGATTCCGTTGCAAGTTGGCAAGCGGTTGGTGGGAGTGTTTACGGCTTCGCACCCGGAGTTGGACGCGTTTCCGCGGCAGCAGTTGCGGCTTTTGCAGGCCTTGTGCGATCACGTTGCGGTGGCCGTCGATAACGCACGACGGTTCCAGACCGAGAGGGCGGAACGCGCTGCCCTGGATGATGAGGCACAGGAAGCGCGCGCCATCCAGCAGGCGCTGCTGCCGAAGAGTTCTCCTTATATTCCGGGCTATATAATCTCGGGCCGCAGCGAGCCGGCTCGCGCGGTTGGCGGCGACTGGTATGATTTCATCCCTTTCGCTGACGGCCGCTGGGGGATTGTACTGGCCGACGTCTCCGGCAAAGGCACAGCCGCTGCCCTGCTCATGTCAGCTACGCGGGGAATGTTCCGTTCTCTGGCCGAGGCCTGCTGCACTCCCGGCGAAGTTCTGAGCCGGCTCAATGAGCTCCTGGTAAACGATTTTCCGGCGGGAAAGTTCGTCACCATGGTTTACGGTGTGCTGGATCCCTCGACTCGCACGATGACGTTCGCAAACGCTGGGCATTTGCTGCCACTGTTCATCGACGAAAGCGGCCAGCACTTTCTGGATACCGAGCGGGGGCTGCCGCTCGGGCTGAGTTGCGGAGATTACTCTGAGACTCAGGTGACGCTCTCGCCGGGATCGAAACTTCTTTTCTATAGCGACGGCATCACTGAGGCGGTCGATCCGCACGAAGAGGAATATGGTCTATTGCGGCTGGCAGAGCACGCAGGAACGCCGGGCGCGTCCGCGGTCAGCATCGTGGAGGATGTGCGGTCATTCGCCAACGGCGCGGGGGTGCGGGACGATGCCAGCGTGGTCTTTGTAGGAGTCGGGCAATAATCACCGCGTCCGCGCGTGGTGTTCTTTCAGGATACAGAGGTCCATCACTACGAAGATGCCAGCCTGGCGCGCCTTTTCAGCAGCTTTTTCGTGAATCACATCTTCCTGCATCCATATGGCTGGGACTTTGAGCCGGATCGCCTGATCGACAATTTCCTCTACAAATTCCGGACGGCGAAAGATATTCACGATATCGATCTTCTCCGGAACGGCTTTCTCCGGAATGTCGAGCAGCGAGGCATAGGCCGGCTCGCCGAGGCATTCCTGAATTTTCGGGTTCACGGGAATAATGCGGTATCCGTTCTGCTGCATGTAGGCTGAAACACCGTGGCTGGGCCGAAACGGATTGCTCGAAAGCCCGACTACCGCAATGGTCTTCGACTTTTTCAGTAGTTCGTCAATCGGATCGGCTTTAGTTAAGGATGCCATAGGCGCTCCTGTTATTTCTTGTTGGCTTGTTCCAATTTTTGCTTGAACATCTTGGTTGCGAGTTTGCGAATCGTGTCGGGCACTTCTTTGTTGTTGGAAAGATTTTTCAGGTCCTGGATCAGGAGATTCTTCATCAAAGTCAGGCTCAAATCGAGCGGGGTTCGCGGATTCGCGACCAGATTGCGCACCACGATGTAGTTCTTCATGAAACGGCGCTTCAGCGGAATCTGGCGCAGCACGGCCTCGAGCACGTTCTTCTGGCTGGCAAATTTCTCCACCTCGCCGTCGGAGATCTTAGGCGCTTCGAGCACGGCGAGCGCAACTACCTTGGTGCCGTCGCGAATCAGGATGGAGCGCTCTTCCTTATTTCCCTTCAGCGCCAGTTGAATGCGGCCCTTCACATCAAGGGCGTTAATCTTCTGCACTGTGTTGACACGCTTGTCGTCGGGAACCGGTGGTTTATGCGCGGGAGCAGGGGCCGGTTTCGCGGCCGCAGTCGACGCTGCCGGCGACTCGGCCGCCGGTGCTGGAGCGTCTGAGACCTCAATTACGGGGAAATAGTCCGCACCGAGCAGATCGTAGACACCGCCCACCGCCTGGAAGGGCTTATCATGTTCCGCCTCGATTTCGCTGGCGTGCTGAGTCAAGTAGGCGGTTACGGGTTCGTCGTCCGCAGGATTGGACGACTCATCGGCGATATCGGGCGCGGCGGCCTCGGGCGCAGCGGACGGAGCGGATTCTGGGGATACGGCAGTTGAGTCACTGGAAAGCCTCCGAAGCTCTTCGGCTTCTTCCTTCCTCAAATACGGATTCCCCTTCAGCGTCTGGATGACGCTGGCAAACGAGCGCACGCGAGCGCTCTTCAGCATTTCGGCAATCGTGTCGCGTCCGGCAGAGACGGCGAGTTTGGCGATCTGGCTCTCGGTGACGGATGGATTCTCCAGCAACGCGGGCAGCAGCGCAGGACGAAGATTGTCGTGGGCGATCATGTAGTTCAAGACTTCGGGCGAAGTGTGGGGATCAGCCGCTGCGGTGCGCGATGCCTTCTCATCCCATCCAGCCAGCGTCATGCGGGCGAGCTCGCCGAAGACTTTGTTGTGGACGGCAAGATAAACCAAAATTTCGATATTTTCGGCCGGCGGCACTTGCAGAGCGCCGCGGGCAGCAAACTGCATCATGTTGGAGGGCAGCTTCGAGGCGCGAATTTGATCGATCATGCGCGACATGAGTTCATGCCTCTTTGAAGTTTGCGTTTGCGCCGGAACCGCTCGCCACCAGCGATTCGAGTTCGTTGACCGCTAATTGCAGATCGCGAGTAATGCGATTCGGTTTGCGGCGCAGAAATTCGTCGAGCAGAGCGCGGTAGTACCAGAGAGTGCCTTCGCGCCCGCCGCTGAACCGCGACCAGATGTTCTCACCGATCGCCCGGTAGTCGCTGAGAATGGATCGGGCGTTGTTCAGTTTATCTGCGGCGGAGACGAGGCGGGTATCGTCGTCTTCGGTTCTCAGACGCGCGATATAGCTTAGTTTTCGCTCGCGCCACGGCGGCTTGGGATCGGTATCGGAGTCGGTGCAGCCATCGACAACTCTCGCAACGCGGGTTCCGAAACGGCGGCGAACTTCCTTGAGAATCGGCGCTCCACCGCAGTCTTCCACGACATCATGCAGCAGGGCGGCAATAGCCAGGTCTTCGTCGCCGCCAGCCTCCAGCACTAGCGATGCGACGCCCATCAAATGGCCGATGTACGGGATCGAGGAAGCCTTGCGCGTCTGATGCTTATGCTTCTCGGCAGCGAACAGAAAGGCTCGCAGAAAACGAGGCCCGAGCGCTGGTTTCCTCTGTGTTCTCCGTGCTTTCTGTGGTCCAGCCTTTTTTTTCACCGCTTTCACTGCTTTTCTCCGCGCCGCGCGAGGAGATACGCCCGGATGAATGGCTGTAAGTCTCCGTCGAGCACACGATCCACGTCCCCGACTTCGGTCTTGGTGCGATGATCCTTGATCATGCGGTAAGGCTGCAAGACATACGAACGGATCTGCGAGCCGAATTCAATGTCAAGTTTCGAGTCTTCAATTTTCTTCGTGGCCGCGCGCTTTTTCTCCATCTCGTATTCATAGAGCTTGGAGCGCAGCATGCTCATAGCGCGTTCTTTGTTCTTGTGCTGCGAGCGCTCATTCTGGCAATTGGCGACCAGGCCAGTCGCGATGTGGGTGATGCGCACGGCAGAGTCTGTCGTGTTGACGTGCTGCCCGCCTTTGCCGCTGGAGCGGTACGTATCGATGCGGATATCTTCCGGCTTGATGACGATTTCGATGCTCTCGTCAATTTCCGGTGAGACGTAGACGCTGGCGAAGGAAGTATGCCGGCGCTTGGCCTGATCAAAGGGGGAAATGCGCACCAGGCGATGCACGCCAATCTCACCTTGAAGAAGGCCGAACGCGTATTCGCCGTTCACCGCAAACGTGGCCGACTTCAGCCCGGCTTCTTCACCCGGTTGATAATCGTAAAGGACAGTCTCAAATCCCTGGCGCTCGGCCCATCGCAGGTACATGCGGAGCAGCATGTCGGCCCAATCCTGCGACTCAGTGCCTCCGGCGCCGGGATGAATCGTGACGATGGCGTTGCGGGAGTCGTTCTCGCCGTAGAGCAGCGTCTCGGTCTCGAGTTTGTCGATGAGGCCGCTTAGCGCTTCGATTTCGCGCTGCAAGTCGGCGTCGACATTCTCGCCTTCGCGGGCGAGATCGAAATAGGCGGCGATGTCGCCGCTGCGGCGCGCCAGGTCAGCATCGGTCGAGAGCACATGCTCCAACCGCTTTTTTTCGCGCATTACCTGCTGGGATCTCTGCGGGTTCGACCACAGGTCGGGCTCGGCGGACTGCTTCTCGATTTCGGCTAGCTGCGGACGAACCTTTTCCGCGTCAAAGATACTCCCGGAGTTCGCGGACTTTCTTGCTCAGCTTGTCGTAGGCAACTTCGAGTTCCTGATTCATGATGAGGCGTCGGCCCTCTGGCGGTTTTTCGCGGATGTAAAGCGCAGGAGCAGCGCTCCCACCGAGATTATCGCACAGGCGTAGGCGAACCAATCGCCGTGGCGCGAGTAGAAAGTAGATACGGAGGTGAGAGCGTAGGGCGCAACCAGCGCGGTGCGCTCCTTACGCGGGCTGCGGGCAGTGAGGCGGCCCCAGGGATCGATTGACGCCGTGACTCCGGTATCGGTCGCGCTCAGCAGCCAGCGGTTATTTTCGATGGCGCGCATGCGGGTTTGATTCAGGTGTTGCGCGTAGGCGCCGCTGTCGCCATACCATCCGTCGTTGGAGATGTTCACCAGAACTTGCGCGCCTTGATTGGCGAACTGTCTCACCTCATCGGGAAAGACTGATTCGTAGCAGATAAAAATGCCGAGCCGATCGCCTCCAGCGTCAAGGGGAGTGCGGGAAGCGCCGTGTGTGAATTCGCCCACTTCTTTCGTCAGTCCTCCGGCGAAGGCAAACAGAGTGGGGAAAGGCAGGTACTCGCCGAAGGGTACGAGGTGGACTTTGTCGTAACGGGCGGCCCAGTCGCCGCTGGGACTGATCAATCCCGCGGAATTGAAAAGAGCAGGGTTCGGCTTGCCGGAGGAGTACTCTTCGCCGATTGCTCCGGCAACGATCCATGCGTGTGTTTCACGCGCGACATCGCCGATGGCGCTGCGGAAACGGGCGTCGTTGGTGAAGAAGGGCGCGGGCGATTCCGGCCATACGATCAGATCGATGGTTCCCTTCGGCTGATCGGACACTGTCTTCACCGTGAGCGCAGATAGATCCGTTAACGTCTGTTGGAAGTAGACAGGCGTCCAATTGGCCGCGACCGGAATATTCTGCTGCACCAGCAGCGCGGCGCGATCGGCATGAGCCGCGGGAGGCTCGATCAGACGTCCCGCTTGCAGCACAGCCGCGGCCGCCAGCGCAGCAGCCAACATCGCCCCACGCTTTTCTTTCGGGACCAGGAAAGCCGCGGCCAGCGCAACGTTGACCAGCACGATCTCAAACGAAATGCCATAGACCCCAGTCCATGCGGAGACGTGGGACAAGGCCGAGTTGTCGACCTGGGCGATGCCGAGCAAATTCCACGGGAATGCCGTGATGCGCGTGCGGGCCAGTTCCACCGCGACCCATAGGAATGGAGAGACCACGAGCGCTCGACGGAAGTCCTGCGGCTCCGACAGGAGGCTCAACAGCAGGGCGAAAAATCCGTGGTACAGCCCCAGATAGCAGGAGAACAGGATCAGCACCAGCACCGCCATCGGCGCACTCAGCCCGCCGAACTGGCGCATGGTGTCGTAGATCCAATAGCAGGTTCCGGCATAAAACAGAATTCCGCAGAGGTAGCCGAGCAAGAATCCTTGCCCTGGCGACGCAGCGCGCAGCCGCAGCGAACCGGCAACTTCCAGTTCACCCGCAGGACGGGCGCGCAGCAAGGCCAGAATTAAGGGCGTCAGCGCGAACCAAGAAAGAACGTAAATTCCAGGCAGAGGAAAGATGAGCACCTGCAATACTGCCGACAGGATTACGAACAACCAGGCACTCGGGTGAATTTGCCGCACGGGTGAAGGATAGCAAAGGGCAGGGGCTAGCGGTCAGAGGCCAGTGGCCAGTTGGTGTGGGGATTTTTCGGGCCGAGCGCAGGCCGAACGAAAGCGGCGATTTCTTGGGTTACATACGTTGGCGGCGTTACCTGAAACACCGGGCGGTCTGCGACAGGTTTTAAAGAGATCCTGTTCCATGCCGTTTCGCCGTTGTCACGGTGCAGAATCACGGCATCGGCGCGGTCGAGAAATTCTCGGGCGGAATTCTTAAAGTCCGCGGTCGAGGGATCGAGCACGGTCAGATACAAGTTGGGGCGGAGGAACTTCATTATGCTGTTCGATTCGATGATGACGTTCGTCGCGTTTTCCAAACGCTTGCGCAGCGTGGGCATCGCCTCTGCGAGTCTTCCCTGCTCAGTTCGCACCCAGAGCGAATGCGCTGCCCCGGCGACGAGGAATCGCGAGGTATCAGACTCGCCCGATCGATCGCGCTCCTCCGTAATGGCCCAGGAATGGTCGCCCGTGGCGCAATCGCAGGCTTCTCCGTTGGCCGAGCAGATGCCGTGGCCGTACTGCGTGATCTTCACCGCGGTCCAATCGAATTCGGGCAGAGCTGAGATCAATCCTGCGACCACACTGGTCTTGCCCACGCTCCGCGAATGTCCGCCCACCACGATAACCGCCACCCTTATTCCTTCTTGGCCAGCCGCGCCAGCGTTGCCAGTTGCCGCAAATAGTCGCGCAGCGGCTGGGCTGGAGTTCCCCAGAACGGCATCCCCTTGCCGCGCAGAACTTTGTTCGGCAGGATGCCGCCCTGCCCGCCGACCATCACTCCCTCTCCAATGCGCGCGCGCTCGCCAATCCCCACTTGCCCGCCAAGCACGGCTCCATTTTCGATGACTACGCTTCCCGAGAGCCCGGTCTGCGCGGCAATGACCACGTCTTCGCCGATCTGGCAGTTGTGGCCGATGTGAACGAGATTGTCGATCTTCGCGCCGCGCCGGATGCGCGTCTCTTCCAGCGCTCCGCGGTCGATGGTTGTGTTGGCGCCGATCTCGACGTCATCTTCGAGGACCAGGGTGCCTACCTGGGGGAATTTTTCATAGTGCCCGGTGATGCGGTCCTGCACGTAACCGAAGCCGTCACTTCCCAGGACTGCGCCAGCATGCACGATCACGCGATCGCCAAGAATTGTGCCCGGGTAGATGGTCACGTTGGGATAGAGATGGCAGCCGCGGCCGATGCGGACGCGGTCGGCAAGAGCACAGCCCGCGCCGATTTGCGTGTGGTCACCAATTTCGGCGCCGGCGCCGATGACCGCCCGTTCCGCGACGCACACACCCCTCGCCAGCACCACAGATTCATGCACTACAGCGGTTGGATGCACTGCGGCAGCTTGCTGTTCGCTTGCGGGCTCAACAAACAAGCGCGCCGCACGCGCGAAGGCAAGCTTGGGATGGTCGCTGATCAACAGAGGCATGCTGGACGCGGCGGAGGCCGCTGACTTGGGCGCGATCACCGCTCCGGCGCGCGATTGCAACGCCGCCGCGAGATACTTTTCGTCTTCGACAAAAATAAGGTCGTCCTGCTCCGCCGCGCGAATGCTCGCCACTCCACTCACGGCGCGGCTGCAGTCGCCAATCAGGCGCGCGCCAACGGCGTCGGCGATCTCCTCGAGAGAGCGCGGGGTTCCATGGCTCCGCATGGCTCCACTTTATAGCAGTGTGGCTTACCGAAGGAAGCTTAGGTGATGGTAGGTGTGCAGGTCGCGGCGCCCTGGCACATAAGAAACGTGCCCTGACCTGTACATCCGGTGCCGCCGGTCAAGGTCCAATTGCCCGTGACAACGCCGCTGCTGAGGGTGCCATTGCTCGACGTGCCGGTGACCTGGCCGCCGGGCAATCCGCCGCTGGCCGTGGTCGAGAGCGTGAGCGTGTTACCGCTGGGACTGGACGAGCTCACCGTGATGATCATGGATCCTGTGACCTGGTTGGTGGTGCTGGTGGTCAGGATGGCCGATCCGCTGGCGCCCTGGACGCCGAGAAAGCACGAGGCCGGATCGCTATTGATGAAGCTGAAGGCCTTGATATCCAGGTTTCCGCCGCCGGTTCCCACGCTAAACGAAGTCACAAAATCGAGCTTGCTGGCTTCGCCCGTGCCTCCAACCAGGGTTGCTTCCCAGTTTCCGCTGGCTGAAGTCGTCGGAGCGGTGGCCAGTGTGTTGCTGCTGCCACAGCCTCCCAGCCAGAATCCCAGCCCCACCAGCCCTACAACGGCAAACAACTTCTTCATTCGCAGTCCTTCGATGAACTCACAGAGTAATTTGTGCAGATGAGAATCACACTGAGAATAGAGAGATGCGGTCAGGCCCGTCAAGGGATGTAAGCGGGCAGCACTGGGGCAGTTTGAAAGTTGTCATTCCGAAGCGCGGTCTTAATTGCGCGTGGAATATGCTGTTTGCCGGAAACAGCAGGTTCCTCACCGGGCTTTCAGCCCGGTCAGGAATGACAAAATGAACTTTGCATAGACTGACCCACTACCCAGCGGGCGCTGACCGCCAGGCGTTGAACTCTACCTCTCGTAGCGCACTCGCGCCGTCGTTTCCGGGCGGAGGGAAACCCAGTCTATTGTCTTGTCATGGTGAACAGGCCGTTGCCGGAGCATCCGATGCCGGTCGCAGACCAGGTACCAGAGATGGTTTTTCCGGTGGCTGTGCCCGTCAGCTTAATCGTGTTCGTGCTCTGGGTGTTGGACTGCACCATAAAGCCGAAGCTTCCGGTCACATTCCCGTTGAAGTTGCCAGTCAGCGAAAACGATCCTGTTTCCGTGGTACCGCCGCCCTCACTGATGCATGGCGAAGGCGAGGTGATGGTGAAGTTGCTGACTGCCAGGGATCCATCGCCCTGCACGACCAGGGACGTTCCGAACTGGAAAAACGTCTGGTTATTCGTATCGGTGAGTATGGCGGTCCACGTCCCATTGATGTTCGCGGGACTGCTGCTGCTCGATCCGCAGCCCACCAGCACCGCGCACACGCCCAACAACACAACTGCCGCTACCTGCTTCATAAAGAACCTCAGAGTGAATTCGAGTGGCGCACAACGGGGAACCCTGCCCCTGAGCTAAGCCGTCGGCCACGGCTCCTGCATGTGTATAAGAACCCGCCCGGGAGGCAATTGTTGTCTGCTGGCAGTAAGCGCTTTGGAATCAATTTGTTACAGTGCCATCCTGAGTGGAGTCACGGTTCGCTTCCCACAGGTGTGCACTCGGAAACCGCGGCTCTGGGGCCGTGGATATATACTGCGGTATCTATCTATCATCTGTGATAGACTTTGGTATAGACCGGAGTGGAGGCTCATGTCCCAGACCGCAAAGTTGTTTCGCAATGGCCGCAGCCAGGCGGTTCGCCTGCCGGCCGACTTCCGCTTCGCCGGATCGGAGGTATACGTCCGCCGCGATCCCGCCACCGGCGACGTCATCCTTTCCCGCCGGCCCGACTCGTGGCAGGACTTCTTCGATCTCGTCGACACGCTCGACATTCCTGACGACTTCATGGCGGACCGCGACCTTAGCCCACCGCAAAAGCGAAAACTATTCTGATGCCCGTTCGCTATTTGCTGGATACGAATATCGCAAGCTATGCGATCAAGCGAAAAGTACCCCAGGTGCGCGTGGCCTTGTTGTCCGTTCCAATGTCAGAAATAGGCGTCTCTGTCGTCACCGAAGCCGAGTTGCGTTTCGGCGTCGCGCGTAGAGGTACATCGGCACATCTCAAGTTGGCGGTGGAGGAGTTTCTTCTGCGCGTCGAAATTCTTCCGTGGGATTCCGAAGCGGCGAAACACTATGCCGAGTTGCGAAGCACTCTCGAAGATTCAGGCACTCCGATTGCCAATTTCGATCTGATGATCGCTGCGCAGGCTCTCGCTGCTAGTGCGACGCTGGTGACGCATGACCGCGTTTTCCGCAGGATCAAACATTTGAAAATCGACGACTGGACGAAGCTGTAAGTCTGAGTCGCATTCATGCGGAGCTACCATCGCGCCTTACACCAATGTAGACGGCAAACAAGATACCTACGATGATGGCTGGCACAAACACCCACCAGAAAGGCAAAGCGAGCACAACTAACAAAGCGACGAAGAGCGCTATTATGAGCCCTCTCCGTTCAGGTGTGCGCCGGTTCTTAACTCCCGCTAGCCTCAGCGGCCCGACTATTATCGAACCAACAGAGAGCCGCAAGAGCAAACCCAATGCGAGAGGGGAATAAGGGTCCCGGGCCGATGGGTAGAGCGCAATACAGGCCGACAGAAGAACCGCTCCCGCGCCGATGAGAAAGGCAGGACCGAACTTCCGACTCATCACATACCCTCCGGCTCGAAGCTAGGCGAAGTCTTGATCTTCAGCTTCGCTGGCAATTGCTAGGTGCGGTCAAAGCAAATTAATGCGAAGAGCTGCGGCGCTGCTGCACCATCCCGAAAAGGATGAACACGATCGACAAGCCGATAAAGAAACCGGCGCCGAACTCTGAGTAGCGGGCATGCGTCCAGTTGCGCAGAATGAGTCCTGCGCACAGCGACAGCAAGCCCGCCGAAACGAAACCGTTTAGTTTGCGGACTGACATAGTACCCTCCCTTCGTTCGCTTAGCCGTCTCCGAAAGCTGCATCTACCTCGGAACAATTGGTAGCGACATCCACAACAGGCATCCGGCCAAAAGGAAACTCAGGACAACAAGGATGATTGGAGCCCTTGACCAGTTTCGCTCTGGCGCGATTCGCCAATATTGGCGGTACAGAGCCCAGTCTTTATGACTTCGCCAAACGCCGATCCTCAGACCCAGCGAGCGCATTCGGCTCAAGACTAAAAACGCGATGCCATTCGCAAGGGCCGCGAAGACCAGCGCAGCCGCAAAGTATGGGAGCCTTACGTTGGCTTGCAGCAGTCTGAACCACAACATTCCCTTAGGCGCCGCGCTTGGTCTTCAATTCGGCCAGCAACCGCTCGATGCGGTCTTCCTTTTCGAGCGCGGCCAGGCGGTCATCCATGTTGTCGCCGGCAATCTCCGACTTCGCCTGGCTGAGCGCCTCCGAGTGCGCGACCTTGCGCTTCATGCGGTCGAACGCTGCCGCCTTCGAGCCGTCGCCCGAGGCCATGCGCGCGTCGCTGGCTTTGCCCACGGCTCGGGCGCGGCGATGCTGCGCGATCAGCACGTCG
>Ga0075017_100001045_pt1 | contig 16548 bp, 12 predicted proteins | sample AleBraG_ABR_2012_FD_71475 | JGI IMG/M metagenome (GOLD analysis project Ga0075017, IMG submission 71475) | Freshwater sediment microbial communities in response to fracking from Pennsylvania, USA - Alex Branch Run_MetaG_ABR_2012 | ecosystem: Environmental > Aquatic > Freshwater > Creek >... | reverse complement strand
GGTACACGTCGCCCCCGACCCGCCCGGATTCGGGATGTGATTGGTCGGATACAGCGAGGCACCGGCAAAGCTCGTGGTGTTCAAGTGACAGTTCGAGCACTCACCGCTCGGATGCAGGCCGCTGGAACTGTTGCCGGGCACCAGGTACTGCGGCCGCAGCACGGTAGGCGGTACGCCCACGAAGCTCAGGCCCGCCTCATGGCAGCTCGAGCAGGCGAGCGAGGAGACCACCGCGTGCACCATGCCCGGCGGACTGGTCTGCGTCGCGTTGGGCATCTGGAAACTCGTGAACACGGACTTGGAGTGACAGGCCTCGCAGGCCGCAGTCCCGATCTGCACGTGGTTGCTGGGCGGCGCCTTCAGCGGCGTGGTCCACACGCCGAGGAAGGTCAGGCCCGCCGCATGGCACTGCGCGCAGTTGCCCCCGATGTTGGCGTGGTTCATCACCGCCACGGTGTAGTCGGTCGTGGCGTGGCACAACGCACAATTGTTGTTATCCGCCGCCGGCAGCGGGATGTGGCCGTTCGGCAGGTTCGAGGCATTGAGGAAGCTGACCGTATTGGTATGGCAGTTCGAGCACTCACCGGTCATCACGTGCAGGCCGCTGGCCGGGTTGTTCGGCACCAGGTACTGGGGCCGCAGCACAGTGGCCGGCGCGCCCAGGAAACTCAGGCCCGCCTCGTGACAGGTCGAGCAGACCACCGCACTGACCGCCGTGTGCACCATGCCCGGCGGTGCCGTGGCCGTGGCGTTCGTCATCGAGAACGTCGTGAAGGACGTGTTCGAGTGGCAGGTGCCGCAGTCTCCGGTACCGGTCTGCACGTGGCCGCCCGCTGAAGTGATGGCCGGGATTTCCTTCACCGGCATCACGAAGGTGGAGCCCACGCCGGCGGCGTGGCAGGTGGCGCACAGGGCGGTGGGCACGGCCGTGTGCACCATGCCCGGCGGCGAGGTGCTGCTGACGTTCGGGATCTTGAAGCTGGTGAATGCGCCCGGGTCGTGGCAGCCCTCGCAGCCCGCCGCGCCCACCGGAATGTGGTTGGCCGGCGGCGCCTTCAACGGCGTGGTCCAGATCCCGGTGAAGCTCAGCCCGGCGGCGTGGCACTGCGCGCAGTTGTTGGCGATGTTGACGTGGTTCATCACCGCGACCGTGTAGTCGCTGGTGGCGTGGCACAGGCCGCAGTTGATGCCGTCGGCGGCCGGCAGGGGAATATGGCCCGCCGGCAGCCCGGTGGCGCCCAGGAAGCTGTTGGTATTCAGGTGGCAATTGGAACACTCGCCGGTCGTGGGGTGCGGACCGCTCGCGGCGTTGCTCGGTACCATGTACTTGGGACGCAGCACGGTCGGGGGTGAACCCGGCGTGCTCACCCCCGCCTCGTGGCAGGTCGAGCAGACGGCGCTGGGCAGCGCCAGCGCGTGGACCATCCCGGGCGGCGCCAGTGCCGTCATGTTGGTCATCGACCAGGCGGTGTAGTTCGTCGGTGTGTGGCAATTCTCGCACTGCGCACTCACGTTGTCGGAATTCACCGCGCCAAGCGGTACGTGATTGGCCGGAGGCCCCGTGGCACCCAGGCCGTTATGGCAGGCCGCGCAACCCTTGACCGTGTCCTTGTGACTGAACACCGCACCGGCCCAGCCGATCGTCGTGTGACAGATATCGCATTGCAGATCCGTGACGATGTGATTGGGTCCCATGCCCTGCGCCTGGACATTGTTGTGACAGCTCGAGCAGCTGCCCTGCACCTCGCGGTGGTCGAAATTGACGGCCGGACTCCAGGCCACGGGCGTATGGCAGGACTCGCACAGATTTGACGTCAGGATATGGCTGGCCGGCTTGGCCGTGGCACGCACCTGGGTGCCGACGCCGTGGCAGCTGGCGCAATCGCGCGGCGTGCCCTTGAAGATGGCGTTGACGTGGCAGGATTCGCAGGGCAGGTCCCGGTGCTGCCCGAGCAGTTCGAAACCGGTCGTCAGGTGATCGAAGGGCGTGCGGTCTGCGGCGCGCGCGCTGCCGGCAGACAGCAGCAGCACGGCGCTCAACATGACCAGGGTAAACAGCGGCCGCACAACCCAGGCAAAAAGCGGCCCCGCAGCACCGGGTTCACGGTTCTGAATGAGACGCGCTGCGAGTTGTATTGGTTTTCGCATTTCTCGCGCTGGAACCTATTCTACCGCGCCCTTCCACCCTGAAAGGTCACGGTCGTGTGACACCGTTCGCACTGCCGTCCGAACTGTCCGGCGTGAATGTCATCCTTCTGATGGCACCCCACGCAGTCCTTGGGCAGCTTCACTTCACCGGCCGGCTGCAGGTGACAGTCCGCACACTTCACCTTGGCGTGTGCGCCGGTCAGTCCGAAGCCAGTCTCCTTCAAGTGATCGAAGGTCCACAATGCCCAACCGTTGGGAGTGTGGCAAGTGTCGCACTTTGGCCCCAGTCCGCCCTTGTGCACGTCGTCCTTCTTATGGCAGTCGATGCACAGCGCCTTGGTATCGCTGAACGCTTGCGTGCGATGGCACTGCGCACAACTGACCACGTTATGTAAACCGAGCAGCGGAAACGACGTCAGGTCGTGATCGAAACTGATCTCGTGGTGCCAGTCCTGCTGGCCGTGGCAGCTGTCGCAGGCCGTCTTGAATCGGGCCCCGTGCGGGTTTGCCGCGCGGTGGCAGGTGGCGCAGTCCGTCCCCAGTTTTTGCGTCGCCGCATTGGCCGTGTGGCACACGTGGCAATCGAGTTTGGCATGCACGCCCACCAGGGCGAACTTGGTCTTCGCCAGATGATCGTACTTGACCGGATGCCAGACCTCGTTGTCGTGGCAGTCGTTGCACTTGGGGCCGAAGCGCCCGGCATGATCATCGTCGGCCTTGTGGCAGCCGTAGCAGTCCTTCGGGATCTTGTCCTTGAAATTGCCGCTGCGGTGACAGCCCGCGCAGTCGATCTTCGCGTGGTGGCCGAGCAGCGCGAATCCCGTCTCCTTCTCGTGGTCGAATTTGGCGCTCTTCCATTCACTGGTCGTATGGCACTTGCCGCACTCCTCGCCCCGCTCACCCTTGTGCACGTCGTCGGTCGCATGGCAGCCGACACAGGTCTTGGGCGTGTTCTTGTAATGGCCGCCGAGGTGGCAGGCGCCGCAGCTGACGCTCTGGTGGCGGCCGGTCAGCGCAAAATCGGTCTTGCCGTGATCGAAACGCGCGCCCTTCCAGCTGTCGAGGTTGTGGCAATCGGCGCAGGCGGTGCCGAGCTGGCCTTCGTGATAGTCATCCTTGCGGTGGCAGCTGATGCAGGCCGGCTGCGCCTTGCGGTAGGCCTCGCCCGCCTTGTGGCAGCTGGCGCAGGCCAGCGCGCGGTGCGCGCCGGCCAGCGGGAAGTCGGTCTGTTCGTGGTCGAACGCCGCGGTGTTCATGTGCACGATGTCGCCGCCGCGCCCCACGTGTTCCGTATGGCAGCCGACGCACTTGCCGGTCTCCGCATTGCTCATCCGCCCGTGATAGCCCTTGTGCTCGCGCACGTCGGCGGCAATCTCCTTGTGGCAGTCGAGGCACAGCGCGGTCTGGCGCGAGCGGTCGGTGCGGTCGTGGCACTTGGTGCATTCCTGCTCGAACTTGGCGTGCGCGTTGACCACCTTGCCGGGCATCAGCAGGCTTTCCACGAGCGCTGCGTGCGCCGGCGGCGCCAGCGCCACGGCCAGCAGCAGCCCCACCGCGGGCACGAGGCGCACCATCCATCGGCTTGCTGCCCTGCCCACGCGGCGCCTTCCCTGTGACTCAATACATGTTGACGGCGACAACGTGCACGATCCCGGCCACCAGCGTCATGATGAAGAACGGCACGTGCAGCACATGCCAGTAGGAAAACAGTTTGACGTAGATCGCGTGCTCGCGCACCAGCCGCGCTGAATTGAGGCGCCGGGCCGCGTGGTTCATCGCCGTGGCGGTGAGGCGCGCGCCGTGCGCGGCCAGGGTCGGCGACTGACTGGCCGCTTTCACGACCATCTGGCGAATGGCGGTCTCGAGGCGCCAGCGCGCGCGCACCGCGCGGATGCCGATCGTGAACGGATAGAACAGGCCGCCGGCGTAGCTCTTGGCCGGATCGAAGAGCCGCTTTTCCTCCGCTTCAATCGCCCCGAGCAGTTCCGGGAGCACCGCGACCTCCGAGGTCTGCTTGCGCAGCTGCGCCGCCGTCTGCTGCAGTTCCCCGAGCGTCGTGCGGTGGCCATGCCAGCCGCCGTACACGCGGCTGTAGATATAGCGCCCGATCAGGCCGCTGCCCGACACCAGCAGCATGCACACCAGCGCGACGTTGCTGTTGGTGGCGCCGAGGCTGAAATTGGAGTGAAACAGGACCAGCAGCGGGCCGAGCACGCCGAGGGTCATGTGCGCCCGGAACCAGCCGGTCACGCCGCCGAAGATATTGAGCCAGGCGGCGCGCTTGCGCGCCGGGTACATCAGCAGCACGAGCATCATCGAGCCGCCGACGATGCCGAGCCAGTAGCCGACCCCGCGCTGCGGCGTGATGTACCGCTCGAGGTGCGCGTTGAAGCCCATGATCAGCGCACCGACCACGCACAGGCCGAACAGCCGCACCGCAGTCAGGTGGCGCGCGAGCATCGCCATGATCAGCCGATCACTCGTTCTATGACCACGCGCACCGGCTTGGAGGCCGAGGGATCGAGTTGCGGGGTCACGCCCTGGAAATCGCCCGGGGCGGGCATGGCCTGCCCGGTCTTCGAGGTCCGCGCCTCGATGGTCACCGGTCCCGCCGAGGACAGGTTGCGCGAGGGAATCATCGCCTGCGAGTCGTCCAGCTGGAACCGCACCGGCCAGCTGCCGGTCGTCGTCCGGTAGATCGCGACGGGCGGACCGGGGGAATGGACCGACTTGGCGACGATGAACAGGGTGAGTCCGGCCGGAACCTTGCCGCGCAGGGCCTCGGCGAGCACCACTTCACCGCGCACCGCGGTGCCGCCGCCCGCGGCCGGAGCGGCGGCGGCTGCACCGGCGCCGGCGCCCGCGCCCGCGCCCGCGCCCATGAACGGCGGGGACACGGCGCCGGCGCCGCCGGCGAGGCGCTGGTCCTCGGCGATATTGGCGGCGATGAGCTTGGCATCCCCGGAATTCGGTCCGAGCACGGCGGCCAGCTTCTGCCAGGTGCCCACCGCCGCCTGGTACTGGTGGGATTCATGCTCCATGCTCGCCAGCAGCCAGAGCGCCTTCGGATGCTGCGGGTCAAGGCTCAACGCGTAGCCCAGGAAGGACGCCGGCGCCCCCACCAGCGAGTTGCCGTTGAGCGCGGCCGCCACGTCGGCATAGTCGGCCCAGGCGTCCGCGGTCATCTCCTTGCGCGCCACCAGCTTGGCGTAGGCCTTGCTTGCCGCCTTGAAATCCCGCTTCTGGCGGGCGGCCTCGGCCGCTGCCAGCAGCTTGGTGGCCGCGTCGGACAGTTTGACCGGAGCGGCCGGCGCGCCGACCCCGCCCGCGGGCGCACCGGGGCCCGCTGCCGCACCGGGGCCCGCGGCCGCAACGGGGCCGGCGCTGCCGGCACCCGCGGGCAGGCGCTTCTGACGCGCCAGCGCGGCATCCGCCGGGCGGCCGAGGAATTCATAGGACTTGGCGAGCAGTTCCCAGTCGCCGTCCGTTCCGCCGCCGGCGGCGAGGCGCCGCTCGAGTCCCGTCACGGCGCTGTCCATGGAACCGGCGGCCTGCTTCGGCGGCGCTGCGGCGGCCGCACCACCCGTCGCCGGCCCCTCGCCCATCGCCGAACTGGCCATGCCCGGATTCACACCCGCCGGCGCCGCATCCTGCGCATAGAGCTGCGGGGTTCCCAGCTTGAGGTAAATCCCGAGCACCAGCGCGATCGCGGCCGCACCGGCGATCGGCGCCCACCGCGGCAAGGCTCCGAACAGCGCGGCGCGCGGACGCGCGGACAGCCACGGATACAGCACGAAGAGCAGTGCGACCGTCGCCAGCGTGCCGGCGACAAAATAGAACATGTTGCTGTACGTCATGAGATGTTGCGGTATTTCATTATGTCAAGGACTTAATAGCAGACGGGGCCCAGGCTGTCACGACCAGACTGGCGCGGATTGTAAAGCACGCTAAGCTGGGGGCACGGTGTCGCAACTGCGGGACAGTTCACAGTTTGAGCGACGACTTGACACGTGCGCCGACTCACGGAAGCTAGGCGGCTGGTCCAGTAGTCTACGCAGCTGCGTCATTTTGTGCCGCCTGCACGATCCACGCTGCCGCGTCGCATATTGGACACGTGAGTTTCAGACCGTAATTAAGAGTTGCCTGACCGCCTATGGATACTCTCTCGATCGCCGTGTATTGCACCCCGCTGCTGCTGATCATGGCGTGGTACCTGCGCCGTCATTTCCACTTCGAGAAGCACAGCGCCGACGTGCATTTCGAAAACAAGGAGGCGGGGCTCATCGAACCCGCCTCGCTGCATCCGGCCATCGATCCGGTCCGCTGCCTCGGTTGCGGCGCCTGCGTCCACGCCTGTCCGGAGTTCCCGCAGCACACGGTGCTCGGGGTCATCGAAGGCAAGGCGCAGCTGGTCAGCCCCACCGAATGCATCGGCCACGGCGCCTGCAAGACCGCCTGCCCGGTCGATGCCATCACGCTGGTGTTCGGCACCGAGACGCGCGGCATCGACCTGCCGATGCTGAAACCCAACTTCGAATCCAACGTGCCGGGGATTTACATCGCCGGTGAACTCGGCGGCATGGGACTGATCCGCAACGCCCTGACCCAGGGCGTGCAGGCCGTCCAGTCCATCGCGCAAGCCGGCAGGAAGGCGCCGGGCAAGCGCCTCGACGTGCTGATCGTCGGCGCCGGCCCCGCCGGCATGGGCGCCGCGCTGACCGCCAAGTCGCTGAATCTCACCTATCGGGTCATCGAGCAGGATTCGCTCGGCGGCTGCGTCTTCAAGTATCCGCGCGGCAAGCTGGTCATGACCGCTCCGGTCGAACTGCCGCTGGTGGGCAAGTTCCACTTCCGCCAGACCTCCAAGGAGCAGCTGCTCGCGGTCTGGACCGATATCCTCAAGCGCGAGGAGCTGCGCGTCCAGACCAATGAACGGGTCGAAGCCATCGAGCCGGACGGTGACGGCTTCATCGTGCGCAGCGCGAAGGCCGCGTACCGCGCCTCCACCGTGCTGCTCGCCATCGGGCGGCGCGGCACGCCGCGCATGCTGTCCGTGCCCGGCGAGGAGCTGCCCAAGGTCGTGTACCGGCTGATCGATCCGGACCAGTACATTGGCCAGGAAGTGCTGGTCGTCGGCGGCGGCGACAGTGCGCTCGAGGCGGCCGCCAGCATCGCCGAAGTGTCCGGGACCCAGGTGACCTTGTCCTATCGCGGCGAGGCCTTCGGGCGCGCCAAGCCGAAGAACCGCCAGCGCGTGGCGCAGGCCGCCGACCGCGGCAACCTCAAGCTGCTGCTGTCCTCGAACGTCAGCCAGATCCACCCGGACCTCGTGGTGCTGGAACAGCAGGGCAAGAAAGTGGAGATTCCCAACAAGGCGGTCATCGTCAGCGCCGGCGGCGTGCTGCCCAACGAGTTCCTGAAGAAGGTCGGCATCCACGTCGAAACCAAGTACGGAACGGCATGATGCCCGCCTCGCGGCGTCTGCCCGCCTCGCGGAGTTTGCCCGCCTCGCGGAGTTTGCCCGCCTCGCGGAGTTTGCCCGCCTCGCGGAGTTGCGGAGTACGCCCGGCGTACCGCCTAGCGCTGGTGCTGGCGCTCGCCGCCCTCGGTGCCCCGCTCGGTGCGGACAGCGCGCGGGCGGCCGACCGGCCCGCGAAACCCGCGGCGGCGCTCGAAAGCGCCAGGGAAGCGCTGCGCACGCGCGACTACCCGGCCGCCATCGCGGCCCTGCAGACCCAGGCCAGCGGCGGCAATGCGGACGCCCAGCTGCTGCTCGGGCTCGTGTATCTCAACGGCGTGGGCACGCCGATCGATCGCCCGCAGGCGGAGACCTGGTTGCGCAGGAGCGCCGATCAGAACAACGCGACCGCCAACTACGTGCTGGCCGGTCTGGTCGCGAGCCGCGCCGACGCCCCCGCCGGCGAAGCCGCGGCGCGGCTACACAAGGCCGCGGCACTTGGCTATCCGGCGGCCCTGGAGGATGAAAAGGCCGGCCGCACACCCCTGAGTCCGGAGTGGGTCGGCCTCGCCGATGCGGCGCAGCGCATGGACCTCGCCGTCTACAGCGCCCGCAACGACGACCTGAACACGCTGAGCGCACTCGGTGCCGGAGTAAAGGACCTGCGTGACGCCTTTGGCGCGCCGGTGCTGGCCCACGCGGTCGCCGCGGGCGCCGCCGGCGCCGTGAAATTCCTGATCGACCGCGGCAGCGACGTCAGTGCGGCCGACAGCTTCGGCGTCACGCCGCTGATGCTCGCCGCCCAGCTCGATTCGACGGCGATCCTCGAAATACTCCTGGCCCACGGTGCCGCCGTCAATGCCGCCGACCATGCGCACCGTACCGCGCTGTTCTATGCCGCGCGCGCCGATCGCGCCGCCGCGGTACAGCGGCTGGCCAGCGCGGGCGCGCAGGTCGACGCGGCGGACAACCGCGACTACAGCGCCCTCGACGCGGCGCTCACCGTGGGGGCCGACGCGTCGGCCGCGGCGCTGCGCACGCTGGGCGCCCGGATGCTCGTGGCGCACGCGAGCCGCCAGGGTACCGCCGGTAAATTCGATGCCGCGCGCCCGGGTGAAATCTACCGCGGCTGGCCGGAGCTGGCGCTGGCCGTGGCCCGCAACGACGCGGAGAGCCTGCAGCGGCTGCTGGCGGCCGGCGGTGATGCGGATACGCGCACCTCACAGGGCGACACCCTGCTGCACGTCGCCCTGCATGCCGGCGCCCTGGACTCGCTGCGGGTCCTGGTGGCGGCGCACGCCAACCCGCGCCTGGCCGACAAGCGCGGCCGCACGGTGCTGGCGCTGGCGGCCACCCGCGGCGATCTCGGGGGCGTCAATGCCCTGCTGGCGGCCGGACTGAGCGCCGATACGCAGGCGGACCATGAGGCGACGCCGCTGCTGGCCGCGGTACAGGCGGGCCACGCCGAGGTGGCGCAGCGCCTGCTGGCCGGCGGCGCCCGGGCCGATGCGGCGGATGAGGCGGGCGAGACCGCGTTGCTGGCGGCCGCCACCAGCGGCAATGCGCCGCTGGTGCGGCTGCTGCTGGGCGCGGGCGCCTCGGTGCGCGCCACGGACCATCATGGCCAGACCGCGCTGTGGCGCGCGGCGCGCGCCGGGGCCGATGATGCCGCGGTAGACCTGCTGGCCGCGTCCGCCGAGGTCGACGCCGCGGATAAGGACGGACGTACGCCGCTGATGTGCGCCATCACCGCCGGCCACGAGAAGATGGCGGGGCTGCTGCTGCAGGCGCATGCCCGCGTCGATACCCAGGCCGGTCACGGCGACACGCCCCTGATCCTGGCGGCCGCCCGCGGCAGCGAATCGCTCCTGCAGGCCCTGCTGCAGCGTTCGGCCGCCCCCAACGCCCAGAACCAGCAGGGTGACACGGCACTCATGGTGGCGAGCCGTGCCGGCAACGCGGCCGCCATCAAGGTATTGCTCGCCGAGGGCGCCAGCACCTCGCTGCGCAACTACAAGCACGCCACCGCCGCCGACATCGCACGCGACCGCGGCTTCACCGCGCTGTCCAGGACCCTCGAAGGCAAGGGCTGACGGCGCTCACGCGTCGCGCGGCGCCTGGCCCGGAAACAGCTCCTCGACGAAGCCGAACTTGCGCAGATCCTTGATGCGTGTGGGATACAGGACGCCATCGAGGTGATCCACCTCGTGCTGCACGACGCGCGCATGGAACCCCTCCACGGTGCGGTCGATGGGTTGGCCGTAGGCGTCGCTGCCGCGGTAGCGCAGGCGCCGGTAGCGGGGCACTACGCCGCGCATGCCGGGCACGGACAGGCACCCTTCCCAGCCCTCTTCCTGGCCGCCGCGCAGGGCCTTGAGCTTGGGATTGACGAGCACCGTATAGGGCACGGCATCGGCGTCCGGGTAACGGGCTGTCGGGCCGCCGCCGAAGATCACGACGCGCAGGGGCACGCCGATCTGTGGGGCCGCCAGGCCGGCGCCGTGGGCCGCACGCATCGTGTCCTCGAGGTCCCCGATCAGCCCGAGCAGCTGCGGCGTGCCCATTTCGCGCACCGGCGCGCTGACCTGCAGCAGGCGCGGATCGCCCATGCGCAGGATCGGCCGCACCGCCATGCTCAGGCCTCGATCCGCGCGAACATCAGGCCGCTGGCGCCCAGCAGCACCAGGGCCAGGGCACCGAGCACGGCGAAATCGAGCGCCGGCGTGAACTGCCACAGGCCGGTCAGCGACCCGCGCAGGCCGTCCATGCCGTAGCTCAGCGGGTTGAAACGCGTGACCACGGTCAGTCCCGTGCCCAGGCCGCGCAGCGGGAAGATGGCCCCCGACAGGAAGAACAGCGGCATGACCAGGAAATTCATGACCAGCGGGAACGCCTGGAAATCCTCGACCACGGAGGCGATCGCGGCGCCCAGCGCGGTGAAGGCCACGGCGATCAGCGCCATGAACAGCGCCGCCGCCGGCCAGTACGCGACGTTGCCGGCGCGAAATCCCAGCACCGTACACACCACGGCGACGATGACGCCCTGCAGGACCGCCACCGTCGCCCCGCCGCAGGTGCGCCCCAGCATGATCTGGTAGCGCGGCACGGGGGCGACCAGGGTCTCCTTGATGAAGCCGAACTGGCGGTCCCAGATCAGTTCGATGCCCGAAAAGACGGCACTGAACAGCACGCCCATGCCGATCACGCCCGGCGCCAGGTACTGCAGGTAATTGCCCTGTCCGGCCCGCTGGAACACCGGCGAAAACCCGAATCCGAATGCCACGAGGAACAGCAGGGGCTGGCCGAGCGAGGCGAGCAGTCGGGCGCGCGAACGGCCGTAGCGCCGCAACTGGCGCCACCACAGGATATAGATGACGCTCACCGCTGAAACGCCCGTGCCATGCGGCGCATCTGGTCGCTGCTGCCGGCGTCCTCGTCGCGGATCTGCGTGCCGGTCAGCTTCAGGAACGCACCCTCGAGCGAATCCGCCGCGGTCTGCGCCCTGAGCTGCGCGGGCGACCCTTGCGCGATGATGCGGCCGTGATCGATGACGGCGATGCGCGCGGCAGCGCGTTCGGCCTCCTCCATGTAGTGCGTCGTGAGGAACACCGTGACGCCCTGCTGCTCGTTGAGCGTGCGCACGTGCGTCCACAGCTGGTTGCGCGCCTGCGGATCCAGCCCGAGAGTAGGCTCGTCGAGGAACAGCACGCGCGGGGTATGCAGCAGGCTGCGCGCGATTTCCAGGCGCCGGCGCATGCCGCCGGAGAAGCGCTTCACCAGGTCGTCGCGCCGCTCCCAGAGGTCGAAGCGGCGCAGCAGCCGCTCGATCGCCGCGGCGCGCTCGCGGCGCGGCACGCGGTACAGCACGGCGTGGATCAGCAGGTTCTCCCGTGCCGTGAGTTCCGAATCCAGGCTCGAATCCTGGAATACGATGCCAAAGCGCTGGCGGGTCTCGAAATGATGCGTGGCGACGTCCAGGCCGTCGATCTCGATCCGGCCGCCGCTGGGCGCCAGCAGCGTCGTGAGCATGCGGATCGTGGTCGTCTTGCCGGCGCCGTTGGGTCCCAGGAAGGCGAAAATCTCGCCGCTGGCGACCTCGAAGCTGACGTTGTCGACGGCGGTGAAATCCCCAAAGCGGCGCGTCAGCCCCTGGACGCGGATCATGGCGGGCGATGGCATGGCCTCATTCTAGCCGACGGGAGTTGGCAAGTGCGCCCGCCGGCTCTTAACATGAGGCCCGGCGGCCCGTGACCGCCGGGATTACGGGGGCTCAGGGGCACACGCAGGCTGACCCGTCCGTTCCCTGCCCGATCATCGCACCGAATCTCAAAGAGGAAACCTGAAGATGAAATTTCCGCTGCCCCTGTCGCTCGCGGCACTGCTGCTCGCAGGTCCGGCCCTCGCCGACTGCACCCCGCCCGCCAACGACGTCAAGATTCCCAACGGCAATACGGCGACCATGGACGACATGCTGGCCGCGAAACGCGCCATCAAGGAAAACGACGACGCCGTCAAGAGCTACGCCGATTGCCTCAAGAGCGAGATGGACGCGAAGATCGCCGCCGGCGGCGACAAGATGAAGGACGAGGACAAGCAGAAGATCAGCGTCGCGTACGCGAACCGCCAGAACGCCGCCGTCGACAAGCTGCAGAAGCTCGGGGACCAGTTCAACGCCGAAGTGCGCGCCTACAAGGCGGCGCATCCGCCGCTGCCCAAGCCGCAATAGACACCCGGGCGGCGGCCGCCGCGCTGGCACTGGGGCCGCTCAGAGCTGCGATCCGGCCGAGAACGTATCGCAGCTTTCCAGCTTGCCGCTCTGGAAGCCGCGCTCGAACCAGCGCTGGCGCTGTTCCGCGGTGCCGTGCGTGAAGGTCTCCGGGACCACGCGGCCCTGCATGCGCCGCTGCAGGGTGTCGTCACCGACGGATGCGGCGGCCTGCAGCGCCTGCTGCAGGTCGCCGGGTTCGATGACGCGCTGATCGCGCATGGCCCAGATTCCGGCGTAGCAGTCCGCCTGCAGCTCGACCTCCACCGAGACGTGCTTGGCGGCCGCCGCATCGAGTCCCGCGCTGCGCTGCTGCGCCTTGTCCGTCAGGCCGGTCAGGTTCTGGATATGGTGCCCCACTTCGTGCGCGATCACGTAAGCGCGGGCGAAATCGCCCGGCGCGCCGAATTCCGTCGCCAGCTGATTGAAGAAATCCAGGTCGATGTACAGCTTCTGGTCGCCGGGGCAGTAGAACGGGCCCGCGGCGGCGCTGGTGGAACCGCAGGCCGAGTCCACCTGGCCATTGAACAGCACCAGGGTCGGCGGCAGGTACTTCTGCCCGGAAGCCGCGAAATACTTGCCCCAGACGTCCTCGGTCTCGCCGAGCACGGCGGCGGCGAAATCGCCCTGCGGGTCCTTCGGCGCGCCGTGCATGCCCGCGGCCGCGGGCGCCGCGTCCTGCGTCACGGCCTCGCCGGCGCCGATGAGCGTCAGCATGGTGCCGGGGCTGACGCCCAGGAAATACCCGGCGACCACCAGCACGAGGGTGCCGATGCCGACCCCCGCACCGGTCCGCCCGACCCCCAGTCCGCGCAGGTCCTCGACGTTGTCACTGCGGCGCATGTCTTCAAGGCGCATGAGCGCTGCTCCCTGCCGCGGCGGGCGGCTCCAGTCCCTTCGTGTACAGCACTTTGCCGTCCGGCTTGACGATGATCGCATCGACGTCGCCGAGGCGCTCGTAGATCCGGATAGCCGCCTCCGCCCCGAGCACGAAGGCCGTTTTCGACAGCCCGTCGGTGCGCGTGGCGGTGGGCGCCAGCACCGTGGCGCTGCGCACGCGGCTGGCCGAATGACCGGTGCGCGGGTCGATGATGTGGTGATAGCGCACGCCCTGTTCGTCGAAATAATGCTCATAGTCCCCGGAGGTCGAGAACGCCGTGTCGACCAGCGGCAGCCGCACGATCACCTCGTTGCGGTGGTCGGGGTGGCGGATCCCGATGATCCACGGCTTGCCGAACCGGTCGCCGATGATGCGGCTGTCACCGCCGGCGGAGACCAGGGCGCGCGTGATCCCGTGCTGCTGCAGGATGGCGATGCCGCGATCGACGGCGTAGCCCTTGGCGATGCCCCCCAGATCGATGCGCACGCCCGGTTGCGAGAAACGCACGCTCAGGGTGGCGCGATCCAGGAGTAGGTGCCGGTAGTTGACGGCCGGCAGCGCCTGCGCGATCTGCTGCTCGCTCGGGTGGACCCGCGAGCGGAAGTCGTACATGAACCCGACGCTCGCGTACGTGATGTCGAAGGCCCCGTCGGTGATGCGCGAATACTCCACCGCGGTGGTCAGCAGGTCGAACAGCTCGGCGCTGATCTTGACCGGCGCCCGCGCCGCCAGCGCGTTGACGCGCGAGACCTCGCTGTCCGCCTTGTAGGTGCTCATCGCGGCATCGATGCGCCGCATCTCCAGCATGACGGCGTCGATCGCGCGCTCACCGGCGGCGTGGTCGTCGGACCACAGCTCCACGGCGATGCGCGTGCCCATGGTGCCGTCCTCGGTCCGCGACACCCACTCGGCGCGCGCCGGCGCCGCCGCCAGCAGCAGCGCGGCCAGGGCCAGCATTCCCCCCAGCGCCGGCGAGCGCGCGGGCACGTGCGACGGCGCGCTCATAGCGTCAACCGCTCGCCCGCAGCGGGCATCGACACCGGCACGCCCGGCAGCAACGCGGCGAAGGCGTCCATGGCGGTCTGCTCACCGTGCACCAGGATGGTCCGCTCCGCGCCCCCCACGCGGGTCCGCCAGCGCAGCAGCTCCGCCTGGTCGGCGTGCGCGGAAAAACCGTTGATCGTGTGCAGGTGTGCGCGCACCGGGATGTCCTCGCCGAACAGTGTGATGTGCCTCGCGCCATCGATGATGCGGCGCGCCGGCGTGCCCTGGGCGGCGAAACCCACGAACACGATGCTGGCGTTCTGGCGCGGCAGGTTGCGGACCAGGTGGTGACGCACGCGGCCGCCGGTGCACATCCCGGAGCCGGCCATGATGACCGCGCCGCCCTCGATGCGGTTCAGTGCCATGGAATCGGACGTCGCATGCACCAGCCGCAGCCCGTCGAACCCGAACAGATCGCCGCCGCCAGCGATCAGCGCGGCGGCCTCGGCGTCGTAGCACTCGGGGTGCGCGCGATACACCTCGATCGCGGAAATCGCCATCGGCGAATCGACGAATACCGGCAGGCGCGCCGGCAGCTCGCCCGCCGCCACCGCGGCGCGGATCGAATACAGGATCTCCTGGCTGCGCTCCAGCGCAAAACTCGGGATGATGACGTTGCCGCCGCGCGCAATCGTGGTCGCGATGACGCTGACCAGTTCCGCGACGGAAGCGGCCGGCGAGCGGTGCAGGCGATCGCCGTAGGTGGTTTCCATCACCACGATCTCGGCGGGCACGGGTGCGGCATCGCGCAGGATGGGGCGCCCGGCGCCGCCGATGTCGCCGGAGAACAGCAGCCGCCGGGCACGGCCCGATTCGTTCGCCTGTACCAGTACGTGGGCGGAGCCGAGGATGTGGCCCGCGTCGTGAAAGCTCACGCGCAGCCCCGGCGCAAGTTCCAGCGCCTCGCCATAGGCCGCCGTGCGGCCGAAGCGCTGCATCGTCGCCGCCACATCCGCCTGGGTGTACAGCGGCGCCACGGTCTGCCCGTGGCGCGCATGGCGGGTACGCCACGCCGCATCGTCCTCCGCCATGTGCGCGGCATCGCGCATCACGATCTCGGCCAGCTCGCGCGTGGCGCCGGTGGCGATGATTTCGCCACGGAAGCCGCGCTTGACCAGCAGCGGCAGGCGGCCGCAATGATCCAGGTGGGCGTGGGTGAGCAGCAGGTGGTCGAGTTCGGCCGGCTCGAAGCCGAGTGGCGCGGCGTTCTCCTCGTCCAGTTCGCGCCCGCCCTGGAACATGCCGCAGTCGATCAGCAGCGCCCGGCCCAGGCACTGCAGGCGGTGACATGAACCGGTCACGTCGCGATCGGCGCCGTGAAAGGACAGCTCCATGGTGTTGCGCTCTCCGGGGCGCCGCAGCGGCTTCAGGCGCCGAAGGGATCTTCCCCGTACTTACGATACCACGTGACGATGCTGCTCCAGATGCCCTGCGCATCCTCGGCGAACCCGTACAGCTCCGCATCCTCGGGTTCGATCACGCCCTCGGCCACCATGAACGGGATGTCGATCAGGCGCCGCCAGTACGCCTCGCCCACCAGCACGACCGGCACATGGCTGGTCTTGCGGGTCTGCATCAGCGTCAGGGTCTCGAACAGCTCGTCGAGCGTGCCATAGCCGCCGGGGAACGCCACCAGCGCGCGCGCGCGCCGCAGGAAATGCAGCTTGCGCATCGCGAAGTAGTGGAACCGGAAGCACAGCTCCGGTGTCACGTAGGGATTCGGGAACTGCTCGTGCGGCAGCTCGATGTTCAGCCCGATCGTGTGTGAAGCGGCATCGAAGGCCCCGCGGTTCGCCGCCTCCATGATGCCGGGGCCGCCGCCGGTCATGATGACGGTGCTGCCGCGCCGCGGATCGCGGTTGCTGCGCGCCACGATCTGCCCGAACTCGCGCGCCACGTCGTAGTAACGGCTCTTGGCGGCCAGGCGCTCGGCGACCGCGGCGCGCCGCCGCAGTTCCGCATCGCCGGGCGCCTGCGCTGCCGCGGCGCGTGCCTGCCGCAGCCGCTGCTGCGCCGCGGCCGGCTCGGCGATGCGCGTGCTGCCGAACACCACGATTGCATGCCGGATCCCGGCCGCCTGCATCAGCAGTTCGGGCTTGAGGTAGTCCAGCTGCAGCCGCTCGCCGCGCAACTCCTCGCGCTGCAGGAAGGCGGTATCGGCATCGCCCGGCGAATAGCTCGGGCTGCGCAGGATCGCCTCCAGGCGCGCCGGCGCGCCGGGGTCCTCGGCCGACGGCTTCGGCGTCTGCCAGG
>Ga0075017_100001040_pt1 | contig 16575 bp, 11 predicted proteins | sample AleBraG_ABR_2012_FD_71475 | JGI IMG/M metagenome (GOLD analysis project Ga0075017, IMG submission 71475) | Freshwater sediment microbial communities in response to fracking from Pennsylvania, USA - Alex Branch Run_MetaG_ABR_2012 | ecosystem: Environmental > Aquatic > Freshwater > Creek >... | reverse complement strand
GCGGTGATGATCGACATATCGGCGATCGTCATCAACGTGCTGCCCTGCGCGTTCTGAATCCCGATGACTACCGTCTCCCCTTCGCGCACCGGAAGGTTCGTCACCACGCCGTCAAACGGCGCGGGATAGGTGGTCTTCTGCAACAGGTCCGTATAGTGGGTAAGCGTGGCTCTCGCCTGAGAAATGTGGCCCCCGGCCGAGTCCGCTTGCGCCTTGGCTTGTGCCACCCGCGCCTGCGCCTGCGTCAATCCTGCGTCGGCTGACGCCCATGCATTCTTGCGCATGTCGAAATCAGACTTCGCGATCAGTCCATCTTTGAACAGACTCTGCGCCCGCTCCCAATCCAGCTTGTTGCGGTCGTAGTCCGCCTGAGCGCGCAGCAGGTCCGCCTGCGATGTCTTCAGGGCGGCATCCGCCGCAAGAGCGTCCGTTTGCGACGCTGCCAAAGACGCTTCATTGGCGTTCACGTCCGCCGAGGACTGCACGTTCTCCAGTTGCGCCAGCAATTGTCCCTTCTTTACGTGATCGCCCTCCTTCACATACAGGTGGGTGATCTTGCCGAAAGCGTTTGCGCCGACGTTCACGTAAGTCTTCGGTTTGATCTCACCCGAAGCGCTCACCACCGTCGTCAAGTCCTGCCGCTGCACTTTCCCGGTCTGTACCGTCACTACATTCTTGCTGCTCTGACGAACGGTAAAACCGACAATGATGGCTAGCAGAACCGCTATCCCTACGCCGATTGCTATTTTTTTCCAGGCTTTCATGATCTCCGTCACAATCCAGGAGGTTTTACTCTCCCTTCAAAATGGGGCCGACCTAGGGTGACGGACACACATCCTCTGTTACGGTCCTGGAGCCGAGAAAGTTCCCGATCAGGTGTAATTTGAAGTGGCCGAGACCCGTTACGCTGGGGATTTACCGCTGCTTCCCCAGGAACTCGCCATTATATCCTGACTTTCCGGGCACGTCGTCACGGATTCGATACTGGCTCAGGCAACTCGCGGCAACACCCCCCGCTTCTAATTCAGACAGTTGGCGCTTGTTTTAGTCCGTTCTCGGGGCACGACTTAACCTTGCTTTCACACAACGATAGGGCCTAAAATAAGCAGACGACGGTTGTCTGGCAGGAGTCCCTCTCATGTTCCGGGTTGCTTCGTATCAGGCTGTCCTCCGAATTTTGTTCGTCTCTCTTGCCTTTTTGGTCGCGGGCGCCGTCGCCTATGGCCAGGCGGACCCGAAGTCTACCGACAAGTCCAGCGACAAGTCCAGCAAAGACACTGCTGCCGCCTCTCAGGTCCAGCCCGTCGAAGACGCCCCTGACCCCCTGAAGCGTCCCATCGATGCCAAAAAGAAAAAGCAGCAGATGAAGGACTACTCCAAGGAAATCAAGGGCTCCTATAAGAAGTGGCTGGAAGAGGACGTCATCTGGATCATTAGCGACGAAGAGCGGGCAGCCTTCAAACTGCTCTCCAACGACGAGGAACGCGACAACTTCATCGAAGCCTTCTGGCAGCGCCGCGACCCCACCCCCGATACGGAAGAGAACGAATACAAGGAAGAGCATTACCAGCGTATTGCCTACGCCAACGAGCACTTTGCCGCGGGCGTCCCGGGTTGGAGAACCGATCGCGGTCGTATGTACATCATGTATGGCAAGCCGGATGAGATCGATTCGCATCCCTCCGGCGGCAGCTACGAACGCCCCATGGATGAGGGCGGCGGCGAGACCTCAACCTTCCCCTTCGAGACCTGGCGATACCGATGGATCGAGGGGATCGGGCAGGAAGTCATCATTGAGTTCGTCGACACCTGCATGTGCGGCGAATATCACATGACCATGGATCGTTCCGAAAAGGACGCCCTGCTCTACACGCCAAACGCGGGACTGACTCTGTACGAGCAGATGGGAATGTCGAGCAAAGCGTCCCGCTTCTCCGGCGGTAACGGTATCGAGCGCCTGGGCCTCGGACCCATGAGTTCCGGCCAACAGGGTAAAGAATTTGATCGCCTCGAGCAGTTTGCCAAGCTGCAGGCCGCTCCCCCGGTCAAGTTCAAGGATCTTGAGGAAGCGGTCAGCTCCAAGGTCATTCTGAACCCGATGCCGTTTGATGTGCGCTGGGATCTTGTGAAGGTCACGAGCGACACGGTTCTCGTGCCCGTAACCATACAGATGAAGAACCGCGACATCACCTTCGTCAACAAAGACGGCATACAGCGAGGAACGGTAAATATCTTCGGCCGCTTGACCACGTTGACCGGGAAAGTGGTGCAGACCTTCGAAGACACGGTGCAGGTCGACGTGCCGGCCGAGCTTTTGCCGCGGACTGCGGAGAACGCCTCCGTGTACTGGAAAGCCCTGCCGCTGCGGGCGGGCCGTTACAAGCTGAACGTCGCCATCAAAGACGTGAACGGCGACCGTAAGGGCGTTTGGAGTCGCGGCATTGTCGTTCCCGAATACTCCGACGACAAGCTTTCCACTTCCACTTTGATTGTGGCCGACCAGATGGAGCAGGTTCCCACGAAGACCATCGGCACCGGCAGCTTCGTCATCGGCACCATGAAAGTTCGCCCTCGCGTGGCCCCAGCCGACGGCAAGCCCGCCCTGTTCAAAAGGGACCGCGACCAGAAGCTCAATTTCTGGATGCAGGTCTATAATCTGGGCGTTGACGAGAAGACCCACAAGCCTTCCGCCACGTTCGAGTACGACATCACCAACGTCGCGACCAACAAACAGGTGGTCCAGAAGGTCGAGTCGACCGACACGATGGGCAATGTGGGCGAGCAGGTGACGCTGCAAAAAACGATTTCCGCCGCCAATCTGCAGCCCGGCGTCTACAAGATCGAAATTAAGGTGAACGACAATATTTCCAAGCAGACGGTTGATCCGTCTGCGGTGTTTGCAGTAGAGTAACTCCCTGCGATTTCCCCCCCAGGGGGTGGGGTGGAGTGAAACTGCGCAAGCTCGGAACTTGGGCGATCCTTTTCGGGTTGTCGCTTCCTGTCTGGGCCAGTGGTGTTGACCGGCCCGGAGCGATCTCGGGATACGTTCGCAACGCCTCCGGCGACCCCCAGATGGGCGCCGTCGTGGAGATCCTCGGCGCGGCCAATCTCACTCTCACCGTATTCACCGACGGGGCCGGCTACTACGCCGCGAAGGGCTTGCTGCCCGGCTTATACTCCCTCAGGGTTTCAGCTCCTTCCTTCCTGCCCGCGTCGCTTGAAAAGATCGGTCTTCGCCCCGGCGCTACGCTTAAGGTCAACGTCACATTGAACACCTTGTTGGGTGTGATGCAGCTCGGCCCCATGCGTCCTCTTCCCGATGACGACGACTGGAAGTGGACTCTGCGTTCGGTCGCCAACCGCCCCATTCTGCGCGTCTTCGGCGATCCAACCTTTACTGCGGAGAACCATACTCACGATCTGCGGGGCACGTTGTCGTTTGTCGCAGGTTCCGCTGCCGGCGGTTACGGCACCGGATCGGACATGAGCACCGGCTTCACCCTCGAGCGCTCGATTTTCTCCGAAGGACGCCTTGCCTTCAGCGGCAACGTCGGCTACGGCGAAGGCTTGCCCGCCGCCGTTCTGCGCGCCGGCTATTCCCATCGGCTGCCCAACGGCTCTCAACCCTCGCTGGGCCTGACCGTCCGCCGCTTCGCCGCCTCCGATCCCAACCTGCACAACGCCGCGCTGCAGGCCCTGGCGCTCTCTGCCGGCGACGATTTCGCGCTCGGCGATGTTGTGGAATTGAAGTTCGGCAGCGAACTCCAGACCATCCAGTTCCTCGGACATGTGAACGCGTTTCGTCCCTACGCCAGCGCGGACGTCCATCTTTCTCCCAACACCATTGTGGAATACGCCTACTCCACCTCGCGTCCCGACCCGCGCACCGAAAAAGGTTTCGATTCCGCGCCCGCCGATCTGAGTGAATCGAATCCGCGCGTCAGCCTGATGGGGTTCTCTCCCAAACTGGAGAGCGCTCATCATCAGGAAGTGAGCGTGTCGCACCGTACTGGCAACACCAATCTCCAGGTCGCCGTCTTTTCCGATCGCGTCGGCGATCCCGCCCTCACCGGCACGGGATCAGTCACCGCTGCCGGCGGCTTCCTGTTGCCCGACATTTCCTCCGGCACCTTCAGCTATGCCGGCAGAAGCCTCGACGCCAGCGGCATGCGCCTGGTGATGCAGCGCAAGTTCTCCTCCGACCTGACCGCCACTCTCGACTATGCCTTCGGCGGCGTTCTTGAGCTTGCCCGTCCCGACGTCCCGCTGCAGGACGCTCAACACTGGATGACCGCTCAGCGCCGTCACGCCATTGCCGGCAAACTCAGCGGCTCCCTGCCGCGCACTCACACGACCTGGATCGCCTCTTACCGCTGGGTCAATGGCCCGGCCATCACCCCGGTCGACATGTTCAACTCATCCGCCGGACAAAGCGACCCCTACCTGAACGTCTTCATCCGCCAGCCGATCCCCAGCATGGGCTTCCTGCCCAGCCACATGGAGGCCGTCATCGACCTGCGCAACCTCCTGGCGCAGGGCTATGTCCCAGTCCTCGGCCAGGACGGACAGACCGTCTACCTGGTCCAGTCCGCCCGCTCCGTCCGCGGCGGCCTCACCTTTACGTTCTAAATTCCGCTTTCAGCCCGGCTGAGATCTGAGAATCACCCCCGCCCCCTGTGTCCTATCAATAAAATCTTTGGTAACGATTAGCAACTCCATGGTTGACTCTTGGGATCAGCTTTCGTTAATGTTTCTGAAGCTGACCTTAGCGGGCGGGGTCGGTGCATCTTCTTAGTATGCAAGGAATTGCAAGCCTTCCCCGATGAGGGCTCAAGGACTCCCGCAAACAACCGACTCCCCAACAACTGATCGTTTTCGAGGAGACTACATGAGAGCGCGCATCATCCTGCTATTCGTCCTTCTGGCCGCCGTTACCGTGTCCGCCCAGACCTTCCGCGGAACCATCCTGGGGACCGTAACCGACCCCTCCGGCGCCGTAATCGCCGGCGCGAAGGTGACCGTCAAGAACGTGGGCACAGGATTGGAGCGCTCCACCGAAACCAGCGCCGACGGCAGCTACTCCCTGCCCGAACTACCCATCGGCACCTACAACGTCACCGTGACCCAGACCGGCTTCCAGACCTTCGTCACGACGGGCGTGACCGTTGACGTTGCCACCGAGCGCCGCGTCGACGCCTCCATGAAGACCGGAGAGGTTTCCACCAAGGTCGAAGTTTCAGCCGATCAGTTGCCCATGGTCGAGACCACCACCAACGATCTCGGCGGCGTGCTCACGCAAGATGATGTCAAGGATCTGCCCATCAACGGCCGTGACTATACCAAGCTGATCTTCCTGAATCCCGGCGTGGCGGGTTCCCCAGACCAGATTACGGATTCTCCCGGATCGTTCGGCGAGTTTTCCATGAACGGCGCGCGCGGCCGCTCCAATAACTACCTGCTTGACGGAACCGACATGAACGACGGTTACCGCAACGACCCGGCCATCAATCAGGGTGGTGTGTTCGCCACTCCTTCGGCGATTCTGCCCATCGATGCCGTATCCGACATGCGCGTGCTTTCGAACTTTGAACCGGAATACGGGCGCAATGCCGGCGCCGTGGTCAACATTGTCACCAAGAGCGGAACCAACGGCATTCACGGAGACTTCTTCGAATATTTCCGCAACAACGCCCTCGACGCTCGCAACTATTTTGATACCGCGCCCGCTCCCAAGGCGCCGTTTCACAACAACCAGTTCGGCGGCTCGATCGGCGGGCCCATCGTCAAGGACAAGACCTTCTTCTTCCTCGACTACGAAGGCCAGCGCGAGAACGTGGGGGTCGTCTCCCTGGACTGCGTTCCGACACCTGCTCTTATTGCGCAGGCCACGGCCAACATTGCTGGGGCGGGCGGCGCGGTCAACTCGATTGGATCGTATCTGGTGAACCTCTATCCACACAATCCCGGCAACTACATCCCCGGAGTCACGGCCACGGATTCTGGGTGCTTCGGTCCTGGGCCCACTTTCCCCTTTCTTCCCGACTACATTTCCAACGCGCCTTCGCTCAACAACCTGAGCAGCGTGATCGCCAAAATCGATCACAGCTTTAATTCCAACAACAACGTGAGCGGCCGCTACTTCTTCGGAGACAGCACTCAGCAGTTTCCGCTGGCCTTGAATGCATCCGGCGGCGGGTTGCCGGGCTATGACACGGTTACGCCGACGCGAGTGCAGCTCGTATCGATCTCGCTGGTCAGTGTCCTCTCCCCGACCAAAGTAAACGAGTTGCGCTACGGCTGGAACCGTTTCGCCGAAGGCTTCTTCCCCCAGGACAAGAGTTTTGATCCCAGCAGTATTGGATACTGCAATGTCCCGGTGACCTTCGGGACCTGCCACTCCTCCGGCCTGCCCGACATTATTCTTGTCCAGAATGCCACTGGGGGCGCAGGTTTCTTCTCTCAGTTGGGCGCGACTTCGGGCGATCCCCGGCAACGTGTGGACACCAACAACCAACTCATCGACAGCATCTCCTGGAAGGTGAACAAGCACGATATCAAGCTCGGAGGCGAATTCCACCGCACCAGCGTGGAGCAGCAATTTGATAAATACTCGCGCGGGCGCATCCGTTTCTCCAGCCTGGAGAACATGCTGAGTATGGCTCCCGAGCAGGGCGCGTTTGGATCATTCGACTATACGGGACAGACCCGGCGCCACACTTACCAGAACGGGTTCGGTTTTTACTTTCAGGACGCTTATCACGTAGCTCCGCACGTCGTGCTCAACTATGGGCTGCGCTGGGACTACTACAGCGTGGTCGCCGAGAAGAACCACCTGTTCTCTGACTTCATTCCGAGCACGGGCACGCTGCAGCAGGTTGGTGGCACGGGCGGTCTTTCCGGCCTCTACAATCCCGACAAGAAAAACTTCTCGCCCCGGGCCAGCATTGTCTGGGACGTTAACGGAAAGGGGAGCACCGTCATTCGCGCCGGATTCGGCCTCTTCTTCGACGCTTTTTCTCAGGACATGATGCTGGGACACCTGCCTTACCCGACGTTCTACGCGCCGGGACCCGCGTACAACAATATCGGCCCGGGCTCGGTCCAGATGGCCAACGTCAATCCGGCTGCGTTCGATGCCAACGGAGTTTATATTCCGAACACGCCGTACTTTGGCGCTCCCAACTGCACGGTCGAGTGCGACATTTTCTCTTTCGACCGCAACATCAAGACGCCTTACATGGAAAACTACAACATCAACATTCAGCATCAGTTTTCCAGCAAAGTGTCGCTGCAGTTGGGTTATGTCGGGTCGCAAGGGCATCGTCTGTTCCGCTTCCTCGATATCAACCAGCCCAGCCAGGCTGCGATTACGGCGGCGGACTGTCCGAATGGAATCGCAACCTGTGCCACGACCGGCGCGATCCAGGATTTCACCGTGCCCCGCGTCTTCCCCAGCTCTTTCAATAACTATGGCGCCGTGTACATCTTCCAGGAGAACTCTTCTGGGCAGTCCAACTATCACTCGCTGCAAGCTAGTTTCCGCGTAGCCAACTATCACGGGTTTACCTCGCTCGTGAACTATGTCTGGTCCAAGTCTCTGGACAACTCGAGCGATGGCGAGGATTTCGTCGTCAACGCCGCCCAGCCTCAGAACAGCGCCGCGCCGCAACTCGAAAAAGGGCCATCGAATTTCAACATTCCCAATCGCTTTGTCTGGATTGCGAGCTATGCCTTCCCCAAGATGGGCGGGCGTATGGCCAAGCTGAAGGACGGTTGGGGCGTCGACAGCGCCGCAACTCTGCAGAGTGGTCAGCCGTTTACTCTCAACTACAACTTTGAAGACGACTATAGCGGCGGCGGCGACGGCTTCGACCGCCCCGACGTGGTCGGTCCCATCGTTTACAACAAGCGCAATCCCTACAACTTCCTGCAGATGAGTTCGTTCGCCATGCCGTGTACATCGGGGCAAACGCTCCAGACGTACAGCGGCTTCGCCAGCGACTGCGTCCCCGGCACACGCCACTACGGCAATCTGGGCCGCAACGCCCTGGTCGGTCCCACCTTCAAGCAGTGGGATCTCGCTATTTTCAAGGACACGGCTCTGACCGAGCACCTCACGATGCAGCTCCGAGCTGACTTCTTCAACATTCTCAACCACCCCAACTTCTCGAACCCGGTGCTTCCGGCGTTCATCGCCGATCCTGCTGCCAATCCCATTTCGCCGCTTTTCCTGTATCCCGACTTGGTTACGCACGGCTGCGCCTGCGGCTTCGCTCCGCCGAACTCTGCTGGCAGGGAAGTCGGCAACGGCGCCTACCAGATCACCGCTACCGGCGATGTGGGCATCGGCAACCCGTTCCTCGGAGGCGGCGGCCCGCGCGGCATCCAGATCGCGGCCAAGTTCACCTTCTAACGCTTAGGGTCTCAATCCCAGCCCCTGCTCCGGCAGGGGCTTTTTTCATGCGCGCCCCAGCCGCGAAGCGGCGAAAGAATGCAGCCCATGGCGCAAGAGGCTGCGGAAAAACACAAATGCTTTTTCGACCGCGGAAGAGCGGCCCTTAAGGGCCGCGCACAGCGCAAGTAAAAGTACGCAAAGCCCCGGAGGGGCGAAAGAAATTCACAGGCTGGAATGTGACATCCAACCTTGCCTCCACAGCCCGACTTGTCGCATGATCGCCTTGCGCAACGGCTAGCCCGACTCCGCCGCCCGAGCTAAGTTCTTTGTTGTCAAGATTTTGGTATCTAAACCATTACGGCTCAAGATTTTGCAAGCCTTTCTTGCTAACGGCAATAACATACTTGACAAATCAGACAAATCAGAGTAGAGTTCTGTACATGGACAGCAACCAAAAGCAACCAAAGACCTTGCAAGAGGCAATCCGATATTTCGGCAATCCCGATAACGTTCTGGCCTACATGATCCGGTTGCGTTGGCCGGACGGCGTTGTTACTTGCCCTACTTGTGGCCGCACTGACTCTGTGTTCCTCAAGAATCAGAGCAAGTGGCAGTGCAAGAGCGTCCATCCCAAGCGCCAGTTTTCCGCGAAGGTCGGCACCGTTATGGAAGATTCTCCGATCCCCGCTGACAAATGGCTCACTGCCGTTTGGCTGCTGTCGAACTGCAAGAACGGAATCAGTTCTTACGAAGTCGCCAGCGCCCTTGGTATCACCCAAAAGTCGGCATGGTTCATGATGCACCGCATCCGTTTTGGCCTGTCCCTGAACGCTAAGAGATTCGGAAGTAAGACCAAGATCGGCGGACCTGAGAACGAAGTCGAAGTTGATGAGACTTTCGTTGGCGGACAGAAGAAAAACATGCACGCGGACAAAAAAGTTCGCTACGAAGCAAAGGGCGGCGCATTCGGGAAGACCATTGTGCAGGGAATTCTTGACCGCACTGCGCGGCAGGTTCGCGCCAAGGTTATGCCGAATGTCACTCGCGAAGTTTTGCAGTCTGAAATTCTCAAGCAAGTAAAGTACGGAACCAAGGTCTACACCGATGACGCCGTAGCTTACGAGCAGGGAATGCAATGGCGCTTCGTGCATGAGTTCGTCAACAAGACTGAGGCTTACGTGCGCGGTCGGGTTCACGTCAACGGCATGGAGAACTTCTGGTCGCTCCTGAAGCGCGGCCTGAAGGGAACCTACGTTGCTGTCGAGCCTTTTCATCTTGAGCGGTACGTCGATGAGCAGGTGTTTCGCGACAACAGTCGCAAACACATTGACGGAACTCCGATCACTCCCGCAGAAAGGTTTTCATTGGCCCTGCCTCAGTTCGCTAATAAACGGCTTACCTATGCCGAATTGACTGGCAAGACTGAGGATGCGGTCCTGCAAACGCCGGAGCCTTTCTAACCCCCGTCGCGGTCAACGCGGTCCGAAGCGGAAGGTTTCTTTTTAGCTTTCCGCTTCTTCTTTTTCGCCGCCTTCTCCGCATCTAGAGCAGCCTTGATCTCACTGTGTGGAACGCTCATCAGGTCGCGCATGGTGCGGTCGAAGTTATCAAATTCGGACTGCGATCTCGTGGCCTTCAAATCTCCGACCTCCCGTGGCGAATAGCCCACTTTAGCTTTTTGTATATGCTTGGTCCCTCTCGGAAGAGATCGACGTTTGGAACCTTGGACATTTTGGCCGCCATTTCAACGAGTGCATCATTGGGGATTTCGCGTTCCCCACCAGCGAGCTCATCGACTCGCTGGGTGGCCGCGATCTCTGCATCCAAGCCTGGAATCTCTTTCCTCCTGCGCTTGTGCCACGCAACCAAATCTGCCGCCTGCAAGGGCAGAACTTCTTCGTCGTCACGGAACACAGGAGTCGAGCCCATCAGCGCCTGCACTTCGGGCGGCGCAGCCGCTTTAATCGCGGGATACCAAAGCAGGGCTTCGTTGCCGATATCCCCTTCGTTATCGAACACAAAGTCGGCGGGCGTGCTCATCCCCTTGTACAACTGATATTCGGCCACTGTCTGGATGATGGCTTGGAACGCTAGCGAAAAGGCATGGCGCAAATCGGAAGGTGCAATCTGCCGAACCGTGGCATCGTGGCTCTCGGTACTGAGCCAAACGGAGATGACGTGGGGATCGTGCCTAAGAATGACTTCGGTCAGAGTGATGATTTTCAAATCGCGATCTATTTCTCTCCATCCCTTGAATTCCCCCTCAAACGCTCTCGCTTCCCTCATGTGGAAGTGCCTGATGCTGGGCTTCTCTCGTAGTACCTTTTCCCAGTCCTCAGTGAATTGTGACCAAGCCGGGACGGTGTGGAGAAGAGCAGAGAGCAAGAGAATCCTGCCGGACTTCGCCCCTTTGGAGCCATCGCAAAACGCTTTGTATGGCTCCGGCTCCATGATCACGAGCACCTTCCTTTCGCGGCTAGCCCTCGAATATCCGCAGGCAAGCGCTTCGATGGCAGGGTGTAGGCCATTCTCCCCCAAATCGCTTGATTCCGCAAGTATATTATTGCCTTGCTAACTCGATGATTCCAAAGAACCGGGGGGAGGGGGGGTACCAATCAGTAATATCCGTCCCAAAACGGGAATTTTCTCGGCCAAGACCTAACTTCCAAGACCTATGACCCAAGACCGAACCAGCAACTGTCCCACGCCTTTCGTCACCTCGTCCCTCGATTACGCCGATGTTACCCTCATCTCGTAATCCCTCCCCACAAAGCTCTGTTCCGGAGATCTTGATGCCTCGCTACACTTTCGCGAGAACTTGCTCTGTCATCGCCCTCGGTCTGTTTCTGTCCGCGCCGCTTTATGCGCACCACGTCAAGAAGGCTGATTCCAGCACGCTGCCGCTGACGACTTCGTCCGCCAAGGCCCGCGAGCTCTATGAAAAGGGAATGGCTGACTACGAGAATCTCTATCTCGAGCGCTGCAACGACGAATGGCGCGCGGCCGTGAAGGAAGATCCCAATCTCGCCGTGGCTTGGGCCTGGATCGCGTTCAACAGCGGCAATCCGCAGGAAGTCAGCGCGGCTCGCGCCAAGGCCAAGCAAATCGCGCCAACGCTCACTCCCGGAGAGCAGTTGATGATTGCCTGGATCGTCAAGGTGCAGGAAGGCGATTTCCTCGGCGGCATCACCGCCATGAACGATATGCTGGAGATGTACCCGCACGACAAGCGTGTGCTCTATCTCGCCGGCAACTGGCTCATGGGAGAAAACGGCGACGATCAGGCGCAACGCTTCCTCCAGAAAGCGCTCGCCCTCGATAAGGACTATCCCGCCGCGCTCAACGATCTGGCCTACATTCAGGCCCGCAACCGCCAATTTGACAAGGCATTCGCGGCCATGGATCGCTACGTCGCGCTCCTGCCCAAAGAGCCTAACCCGCAGGATTCCTACGGAGAGCTTCTCCGCATGGCAGGGAACTTCGATGGCTCACTCGCGCACTATCGCGCCGCCCTCAAGATCGATCCTGACTTCGTGACCTCGCAACTCGGCCTCGGCGACACCTACGCCCTTATGGGCAACCAGGACCAGGCCCGCGTTGAATACGATAAAGCCATCCGCTTCGCCCACACCGAAGCTGACCGCCTGACCTACAGCATGCAGAAAGCGATGACCTGGGTTCGCGACGGAAAGTACGCCGAAGCCGACAAGGACTTTCTCGAGATCGCCGAAACCGCTCACGCCAAGGAACAGGATCTGCAGGAAGCGCAGGCCTACCGTCATCTCGCGGAATATCAGGCGGACGACAGTGTCTCGTTGAAGGATCTCAAGCTGGCTGAAGATGCACTGCATCACCTGGCAACGATTTCGCCTTCGGACCGCGACGAAGAGTTGTCGCGCATCCTGCGCAACCGCGCCGTGCATGCCGCCCGCTCCGGCAACCAGCCGCTGGCCGACCAGTCTCTCCAGCAACTCGAAGCTCTCTCCAACGGAAGCCGCAACCGCGTGATTCAGAGTTCCTATCACGGCGCAGCCGGAACGCTCCTGATGGAGCAGAAGAAGTACGAAGAGGCCATCGCACAACTGGAAGAAGATCAGGACAATCCCTACACCATGGAATTGCTGGTACAGGCTTATTACCAGACCATGCAGACCGACAAGCTGCACGAGGTCGAGGCGAAGCTTCGCGGCCACAATATGCCGACCATGGAGCAGGCCCTGGTCGTTCCAGCAGCCCGCGCCAAGCGGCCTGTGATCTAGTCCCAGTCCGGAACACGGATTCAAGCATGGAATCCGGAACTACTCGTCCAATCCGCCGTGTTGGTGTACAGTAGGTGGGCACTTGGGCCCCATGAAAGCCAACTCCGAGCGCCGCGCTGGAACCAGAATCTCCGCCCGCGTGCCCACGCGTGTGCGCACCGCCCAGGGAGCGGACCACACCGCTCAGACCCGCGACGTCAGCGCCAACGGCGTCTTCCTCTACACCAAGTCCCGCATGGAAAAGGGAGCCGAAGTCGAGCTGGTGCTGATCCTGCCACCGGAACTCACCTCCGGCGAAAAGTGCTGGGTCTGCTGCCAGGCCACCATCGTTCGGGTAGAGCAAGAAGGCTCCGAGTTTGGGGTGGCGGCCCAGATCCGCCGCATGGACATCCTCCCCGAAGCCACCGCTTAGTCCGCGTGGTGCACTAAGAATGGTGCAAGGATTTGGTCCATTTCAGAACGGTTTTTCCCCGCCGGATTCCCAAAAAGTTCACGGTCCCGGGAAGCTGGGCTCCGGGAGGGCGCAGTTTCCCCGTAAATCTGTGAAAAAAAGCTTCCCAATGCCTCGCCCGCAGTGCAATAATGGCGGCCCTAGAATTGCTTGGCATAATTTAAGGTTCCAGGTGGGCCCAAGTATGTTGATTGAAAAACTCGCGGCCGGTGTTGTGCAAGTGCAGACACCAATCGGTCCGCGATATGTAATGCCATCATTCCTCCAGCGTGTATACCTTCTCTGGATGTTCCGTAACTTCCCGATCCTTCCTCACGCCGTGCTAAGCGGGCGTCAGCAGCGCATGATCGACCGAATGTGCGGCGAACAGCGTTTTGCCTCAATGGCCTACGCCGACGGGATGGATGAGGCGCCTGTGATCGGCACCGTCGAGCACCGCCCGCCCATCGCGGCCGATCAGTTACCACCGCGGCGGCCGTCCGCGAGCGAGGCTGCGCGGAGCCTTGCGGCGGAAGCGCGCCAGCGCTCGTAGCCTTATTCTTCGACGCGCGGCGCGACATCCATCCGCGCGGCGAGCCAGATGCTCGAATCCATCGTCGTCGATTCTCGCGGCGCGCCGCGATGACGCGAAGCTCTTCCTCTCCGAAAAGTTCAATCGGATGCTATAATTTTTGTTTGTCCTTCCAGCCAACATCCCCACCGTGGGCGCGTAGCTCAATTGGCAGAGCAACTGACTCTTAATCAGTAGGTTGTAGGTTCGATTCCTACCGCGCTCACCATCTTTTCAATCACTTACCGGAGTCGATGTTTTGGGTGTGCCGTAGAGTGTGCCGTAACTCAATCCGGCTACGCCCGTTTCTCAACTGCTGTGTCCTGATCGAGCGCAGCGCGCACGATCTCTAGCTCGGGATGCTGATACTGCATCGCAGTCTTCACATCCTTGGTGTCCCATGGTTCTCATGACGGCAGCCATGTTTCCGGTGCTCTTCAGAATCCGGGTGCCGTAATCATGTCGCCCACAATAGAGAACAAGATCTTCCGGTAGCCCAGCCTTGCCTCGGGCTTCGCGAAACCTCTTCGCCATTGTGGTGAGGTGGGCAGACTCGGCACGCTTCGATGGGGAAACCCAAGGGGATGTCAGATTCTTACTTCCACGAACCGGGTTCCTCGTCGAGTCGAATCCGTGTCGGAGGAGATCTGGCACTTGAGAAAGGCGTGTTCAAACAAGCGTTCTCTTACGAGCATGAGAATCATTACTTATAGCGACCTGCATCTTGAATTTGGCTCGGGCTGGATGTTGCCGCCGGTAGCGAATGGAGATGTCATGATCCTGGCAGGCGATATCGTCACGCTCAGGGATTATGAGCCGCTCGGCCAGATTCTGCGGAAGTGGAAGAAACCCGTCCTCTATGTGACCGGAAACCACGAATATTACACGCGGCGACCAATGAACGTAGAGGACAATGGATTCAAGGCGTGGCTTGAAGACAGACATCAGCATGTGAAACTGCTGCTTGATGAAGAGGTCAGCATTGGGGGTGTCAATTTCTTCGGCGGCACGATGTGGACGGATTTCAACAGCGGCGATTTGCACGCGATGGAGACCGCCCGCTCTCAAATGAATGATTACCGCCTCATCTATAACCCCGACGAAACGCCTTTCACGCCGGCAGATTCGATTGCGCTACATAAAAACTTCTCGTCGAAATTGCTGAACTGGTTTGGCAAGAATCTAAGTGGTCCGCGCGTCGTCATCAGCCATAATGCCCCGGTTATCAATCCCAACTCCAAATACAAGGGCGGCCCTCTCACGCCAGCGTTCAATTCCCTGGACATGACGGAGATCATTGAGACCCACCAGCCGGCCCTCTGGGCGTATGGCCATATACCTGAATGCGACGATCAGAAGATCGGCTAAACCCGGATCATTTCAAATCAACTCGGATATCCCGGCACCTTTGGGGGTTTTGAATGCAAGGATTTTGATGAAGCGGGTCTGCCAGTCGAGGGAGGCGTTTAGCTCCGAGCGGAGAAAGAAATTACCTTACAAAGGCAAACAACATACCGTGCATCGTGCTGCTCTTTCTACTTACCGCGCTGCCAGAGCCGCTTGCAGATCCTCATGCTCGAAGGCTGACGCCATGCGGTCGATCTCATTTTTCGTCAGGCCACGCCGCGCGCCTTCGTCGCGCCACTTCGAGACAGCCTTGCCGATCTGTTTTGCGATTTCGCGGGTCTTGCCGGCGTCCAGTTCGAAATATCCCGCCACCTCCATCGCCAGTGCGAGGGAAGCATTGTTGTCGTCTTCGTTGATCGCGGTGCTGAGGATGCGTGGCTTGATGTCGGTCGGCACGGGGTTGAGGTCGTAAGCGGGCGACAGGCGCCAGCCCGCCTGGCCTTCGTACAGAAAACCGTGATTGCGCAGGTGGTCGTCGGTGTTGGAGATCAGTATGTTGAAAACCAGCCGCCTCCACAGCGCTTCCATGTCGGCTTGCGGTGCGGCGCCGTGCTGGCGCAGCGCGTCAACAATTTCCAGATAGCTTCGGGTTTCTCTGTCTTTCGATCCGAGCATGCTCATCGCGGAGAGGAACGGGATACGCCGTTCGCCGTCGCGGTCGAAGCGTCGCAGGAGCAGCACAGGCTTGCCGGCAATGTTTTGGACACGGGATTGGGGAACGGGGATGCCAGATTTCTGCGCGAGGGACAGTGCGACTGCTTCCCAAACCACCGTGTTGATTTCATCGTCCTTGCGTGGAAATTTCGCGATGGCGAGATGGCCGCCCTTCTCCCTGACGGAAGCCTTCGGTCTAGCGCCACCAAGCGAGGATCCGGGCGCGAACAGCATGCGCAATTCCTCCTCGGTGTCTTTCTCTTCCATCACATGTTCGGCCGCGGAGAGCAGTTGCGGGAGCTCGATCAGCGGGGGGATGCGCTTGACGCCCTCTTCCCGCAGGAAGGGTCCGCCTTCTTTTTCCGCAAAGCGCAGCGCGCCCTGACGGGCCTCGTCGTCCACGAGCAGCAGGAAGTCGATTTCCTGGAGCGTGTGCGGCGCCCCGCCCTCGCGCTCCGCGCGCCTGCGTTCCATGCGGCGCATGAGCGCTCGCCCCCAACGGTCGGGCGCGGAGTCGCCGATCGCACCGAACATCGGCGTGTCGGCCGGCGTGTGGAACGGGCCGGGACCAACCTGCAAAGCTGGCTCCAGAGAGAATCGCGCAGGATTTTCCAGCCATGTCTTGTCGTATTCGAAGGTGGCGCTTTCCTTGTTCTTGCGCGTACGGGACCACAGACGCCCCATCAGGTGCGGGACGCCGTCGAGATCCACGTATACGAGAGCCTCTCTGTCCATCACGTGTCTTTCGTGCGTTTCGGGCTGCGCGCCACGCGAATGCGCTGCGGCAGGTTTTCTTCTTCGAGCTGCAGGCCCACGGGATCGTTCTTCGGCGCGGCGAGATCGCCCAGCCGGTCCGCCA
>Ga0075017_100001039_pt1 | contig 16580 bp, 11 predicted proteins | sample AleBraG_ABR_2012_FD_71475 | JGI IMG/M metagenome (GOLD analysis project Ga0075017, IMG submission 71475) | Freshwater sediment microbial communities in response to fracking from Pennsylvania, USA - Alex Branch Run_MetaG_ABR_2012 | ecosystem: Environmental > Aquatic > Freshwater > Creek >... | reverse complement strand
ATATTGAAGCCATTAAACAAGTTTTAACCAATGGGTTATCGCATCCAACAAAGGTGGATTGGCAAGCACTGGGGGATAGTAGGAGCTTCGTTTTCGACGAAGCTGGGAAGTTTCCGCTAGTGGAATTTGGGGCAGGAAATATGCCGCTATCGGCGAAGCAATTCACTGGTCCGTCTTCACCGGACCCGATGGCCCCAAAATACCACCCGGCAGGAACATTCATTGACTTCCTATGGCCTCCGAGGAAGAAGAAGAGAGAGGAAGAAGCAATGGCGGCGTTGGAGCGAGACATTTCCCTTTGGAAATCGGCTACCGCGGTTGCCGTCGAAAGACAGAAAGCAGCCAACGAGATGTTCGACCAAGCGAATGAGCTCTATGCGAAAAGCAAGACTACCTTCGAGGCGCTAAAGGCCGAAGCAAACTCGAAAATAGCAGCCTTTCAGACCTCCTACATGGCGGGAGATGAAAAGGCTGTGGCCCGATATTTCGGGACGCTACTGGGAGCATCTAACTATCCCGATTTCGTTGAGCTTGAATGCAGTGCGGGATTTAACCCGGATAACGGAATGCTTGTCATTGAATGTGAACTCCCAGACAAGGACGCAATTCCTACGCTGCAAAAGGTGACGTTTACGGCGTCATCAAACGAGACCAAGGAGAAGCACATTTCAGAGAGTGAGCGGGACCGCTTGTACGACTCTATGTTGTATCAAGTCGCCCTGAGAACAATATTTGAGTGTTTCCATGGCGATGCAGCGAATGTCCTAAAACTTATGGTGTTTAACGGATGGGTTAATGCCTTGAATCCAGCAACAGGGCAGAGGAATCACGGATGTATCCTTTCACTACAGGCTTCGAAGGCGGAATTTGAGGCCATCGATCTCGCGAAAGTAGATCCGCGCGCGTGCTTCCGGCAGTTAAAGGGCGTCTCTGCCGCTCGACTAAGCGGAATGACCCCAGTAAGGCCAATATTGCAGCTACAGACCGATGATCCGAGATTTGTCACAGCCCACGCGGTAGCGGACCAGCTCGACAGTGGATACAACCTTGCCACGATGGATTGGGAGGAGTTCGAACATCTAGTGAGGGAGCTGTTTGAGAACGAGTTTGGAAAGAACGGTGCAGAGGTGCATGTGACGCGAGCCAGTTCAGATGGCGGAGTGGACGCTGTCGTGTTGGATCCCGATCCAATTCGCGGTGGAAAGATTGTCATCCAGGCGAAGCGTTATACAAACACAGTTGGACTTTCGGCCGTTCGCGACTTGTATGGTACGGTTATAAATGAAGGGGCGAACCGCGGAGTTCTCGTTTCTACCGCAGATTACGGTTCCGATTCCTATGAGTTTGTGAAGGGAAAGCCGATCACTCTTTTAAATGGCGCCAATCTTCTGAGTTTGTTGGAGAAGCACGGACACAAGGCGCGCATTGACTTGAGGGAGGCAAAGATCATTAACGCGCTGAACAAAGAACCCACAACGCGGCAGTAGCGTGCGTACGTGATCAATTGCCGAGGACTTCGCGATTTAACTTGATGTCTATTACTGGCACCTGCTGCACTGCAGCGAACTTCGTATAATCCACAGTGAGTCAAACGGCACCGATCGGCGCGCCCGTCCATTCGCCGCACCACCTCGGTCGTTCGTAAGCGTGGGGTCTTGGCGGCCAGCCAGGCACGCGTCTGGCCGGCTGCCGGCGTCACCAATATGCGTAAGGGCTTCGACGGCCTGGCCGCGATCGTCAAGACAGTCGGCACATCACGCTTACACTCTAGTAGACACACATTCGTGACAACCGCGGTCACGACAAATGTCGTAAGGGATTGCGGTTCAAGTCGTTTGATTGATGAAGCGTTACCTGGCCGCATCAATTCCCTGTTCAGGGCCGCCTCCTCGAAGGCCGAAGTGCCCAGCTACCTGCCACACCTCCTTTTGCACGCCAGACGCTCAACATGACCCCGTGCATTCCCGCTCGACTAGGCTTGCAATCGAACGCCCCAGCGCACCCACATCCGCGTCGGCGTATCTCCCTCGCGTCCGGCATACCAGCGTTGCGTTCTGGCGTAATTGATCGCCGCTCGGTCGACTTGCTCGCTGCCACTGGAGTTGTCAACCTCAATGCGTCCTGGCTCTCCGTTCTCTAGAACTTCGATTCGAAGTACGACCGTTGCGCCCTCACCGGGCAGCAACGCAGCCTGAGCAACATAGGGTGCGAGACTTACTGTGCTACTCGATAGCAGTGTGGGCGCAGCGATTCCGGCGCCGTGCTCACGCTCAGTCGTAAATTCGGACGGGATCGCCTCAATGTGTGGCACCTCAACCGGTACAAGCGCCGCGACGGTAAGTCTGTAAATGTCCGGGCCAACCGCCACCTCGTGATCAGCTCGAATCGTGGGCTGTATAAAAATCACTGTCAGCGCATTGCCGTCGGCCGAAAGGCCCGCGAAGCCTGAAATTCCGCGCGCCAGCACAATGATCACTGCAGCGTGGCATGCAATGGCCAACACGACGATTCCAGACATTTCCCAAGCGCGAGACAGTGATGGCATAGAGTCAGCAAAGTTCAGGTATTACACAGAAATGTTACGCGAGTGGGCGGCTCTATGCGAGGCACCGGAGTGGCAAAAGAGGCTAAGCGCATCTCGCGGCAATCTATAAATGGGAGGATCAATTGGGAGACGTTTTTGAAGAGGGCGGCCTCGAATAAGCATACACTTGGGTCTTCGCCAAAACGAGGGACCCGAGGCATTTCCAAAGCTGATTGAAACGATGCCTGTCAAAGCTGACAGGTGACTACTTCCAAGATCCGTGAGCCGAATCCCGTGAAGTTCAAACCTCTTATGAGCTGAACGGCTTAAGGGCTTGAATTCGCGCGGGCCCTTTCAAAACGCGCCACTATTCAAAGTTCTGATTCCCATGTGCGTGTATGAAGTCCTATGTTGCTTGTCATGACAATTGCTCATGGCGTGTGGTACGGTTTTCCCAACTGCGCAGACCCCGAGAAGAGCGCAAGACGAAATTCTGATGAGCCGATGGCCATGTCAAGGAGGACTAGCGCCGTGAATACAAACTTCTCGTTGCACGACTCCGCTCCGCTCACGTCGCATACATCTGGGGCGGTGCGTTGTGCCTCAAATCTGCCAATGCGTAGAGCTTGACGTAGGACTTCACAGAAATGATCGATGCATCGAATAGCGTTGGCCCCTCGCCAGATTATCCTTCGCGCCTGTGGCGATACGTCTTGGGGTTAGCTGTCTTCCTGCTGGCGAGTCTGGGCTCACCGGTCGCAATGGCCCAGGTGCCGTCGGCGCCCTATATCCAGACCCCCTCGAATATTACCGAAGATGGCATTGCAATAAGCTGGCTCGCCCCGTCAACAGGCGTGCCTACTGGCTATGACGTCCAGCGCTGTAGTGGTACCGGATGCTCTAATTTTGTCTCCCTTGGGACGGTCGGCGCATCGACTCTGTATTACGGGGACACGACATTACGACCCTCGACGACTTATCAATATCGCGTACGGGCCAATTCCGCCTCGGGTTACGGCGCGTTTTCCATTACGGTATCTGGGACTACGGCCGCGTTTGTCCCTCCAGTAAGCCTAACAGCACAACCCTGGTCCGGCACAAGTGCGTACCTGTCTTGGATTCTTTCGACGAGTTTGGGCACCACCAATTACCTCATTGAGCGCTGCAAGGGTTCCTCATGCTCTAATTTCTCTCAAGTAGACAACACCACGACGCAGCCTCGCATAACACCCGGACTAAGCCCTCAAACTACCTATAGTTTTCGGCTTCGCGCGATAGATGCCGCGGGCAACTTCAGCGCTTACACAAATACCGTCACGCTAACCACGCCGGCGACAGACACGCAGCCGCCGACAGCCCCGACCAATGTCGTGGCCACCGGTGTGTCAACGACCCAGATCAACGTCACTTGGAACTTCGCGACCGATAACGTCGCGGTCGCCAATTATTACGTTGATCGGTGCACGGGAGCGGCCTGTACGAATTTTACGAACATTGGCTTTGGGAACCAGTACGCCGCAATTTGGTCGGATGTTGGTCTGGCGGCGTCGACCACCTATCGCTACAGGGTCCACGCTGTGGACGGAACAGGAAATGTCGGGCCGTATTCGAGCATTGTGACGGCGTCAACATTGACGCCAGACACGCAGCCGCCCTCCGCACCGACCAACGTCACCGCTACGGCAGCATCTAGCACGCAAATCAACCTCAGTTGGACGGCGTCCACCGACAACGTGGGGGTGACCGGGTACCGCATCGAATCTTGCGCCGGGGTGGGCTGTAGCACATTTGCGCAAATTGCGACAACCACGACGGCGATTACGTATAGCAACACAGGATTGGTGGCTTCAACAAGCTACAGCTATCGGATAAGAGCAACCGATGCGGCGGGCAATCTGAGCGCGTATTCGACCGTGGCGACGATAGCAACTCAGCCGCCCCCCGATACGCAACCGCCCACCGCGCCGACCAGCCCGCTGGCCAGTGCCATCTCCACGAGCCAGATCAATGTCAGTTGGACGGCTTCGACCGATAACGTGGGCGTGACTGGCTATCGAGTAGAGCGGTGCGCGGGCGCATCATGTACCTCATTTGCGCAGATCGCGACTCCCGTCACGACCGGTTACAGCGATACCGGCCTTTCAGCGTCGACCAGCTACAGCTACCGGATACGAGCGACGGATGCGGCGGGGAACTTGAGCCCCTATTCGACGACCGTGTCGGCATCAACGCCAGCGCCCGACACGCAGCCGCCCACAACACCGACGAATCCGGCAGCCGCGGGCACTTCCACCAGCCAGATCAATGTCAGCTGGAGCGCATCCACGGACAATGTCGCCGTGACCGGTTATCTCGTGGAGCGCTGTCCGGGCCTGAACTGCATCAATTTCGTACAGGTCGCGGCACCGACGGCAACGTCGTACAGTGATACCGGCTTGCCGGCGTCCACCAGCTATTCCTACCGCGTTCGTGCCACGGACGCAGCGGGAAACCTCAGTGGCTACTCCAATGCGGTCAGTGCGACGACGCAGGCCCCCCCGGATACGCAACCCCCGACACCGCCTACCGCCCTGATAGCGACGGCGGCGTCGGGCACACAGATTAATCTGACGTGGGCAGCCTCGACGGACAATGTGGGCGTGACAAGCTATATGGTGGAGCGTTGCGGCGGCACGGGCTGTTCCAGTTTTGCACAAATCGGTACGAGTGCCACAACGAGTTACAGTGACTCCGGACTGACTTCAGGAACGGCATACACCTACCGCATTCGGGCGACTGATGCGGCCGGAAATCTGAGCGGTTATTCCAACCTGGCGTCGGCGACGGCGGGGTCAGGAACGGCAACGTACACATACGACGCGACGGGCCATTTGTCGACCGTAACCACATCAAGCGGTACTACGGTCCACTACACCTATGACGCCGCCGGCAACATCTTGTCCATTCAAGTGACCCCGTAAATGTGGCCGTGGAGCAGGCAGAGGAATGGTTGTGGTCGCTCAAGAGGGCGTGATGCCCGTAGGGGAGCTGGGCGTTGAGGTCGATGGGCGACGGCGATGTTACGAGATTGAGTCAAGCCCAGGCCGTCGCGGCGGGCGCCGCACCGAACAGGAGAGGGGAGAGTGAGCAGTGATATTTAAGCTGTCCCTGAATGGGGATTACCGAGAGTTCGTACCTAGGCTGCGCGGCGTGATTGCGGTCCTGCTCGTGGCACTCGGCGCAATATGCCTGCCTTCTTTGGGTTCGGCTCAGCAAACAGGGTATATGACATGTATCGAGGATGGGGGCACGGCTCAGTGTAAGGACCCAGATCAGGGACCTCAAAACTGGAATCTCACTGTCGGACCACTGGGATACTTTCCGTCGGCTGATGCCGCGACAGCCGCGCTTAATGCCTGGGGAGCAGGGGTGTATTGCTCCTATTCTGCAAATCATGGCGCTGTCACAGGACCCACCAATGGCGGAGCCAACGGCGCGGTTTATCAGACCACTGTGAGCTGGTCGGGTACGACAACGGCGGGAGTTTGCGGTGTGACCACACCAGAGCCGTTTTCCGGTTCAGCGATCATTTACGGTTCGGCGCCCTTAAGTTGCAATAAGCCGTGGCAGTCGGCGCTGTCCGTGAGCTACGCGACGGCAAGTCACCCCCTCGGCTACTGCTGGCAGCCTACGGTCCAGCCTTGTCCCACGTGCAATGCTCGACCGGCTCCAGCCGTTGGCAATCCGATCGACCCGGCCTACGGGAACAAGCTCGAAACCGATGTGGATTACCCAGGAACGGGGGCCGGAGGCCTATCGTTTACGCGTTACTACAATTACGCTGGCACGACACTCCTACCAGGAACGAACGTCGCATTCGGGGCAGCCCTCGGTCAGGGTTGGACCCATTCCTATCAGCGGCAAATCGCGCTCTACCCCAATGGATATGTGCGGGCACTGCGACCTGACGGGAATCACCGCGTCTTTTTAATGTCTGGGGGGAGCTACCAGCTGTATGGATCGGGCAATGAACGACTCGTGGCGCTGGCAAACGGAACAGGCTGGCAATACATCGATGGCAATGACACCGTAGAAACGTACGATCCGAACGGTATCCTCCTAAGCATCGTGGCGCGCAATGGTCAGACTTTGACCATGACTTACAGCACGGTCACCACGCCCCCGTCTGTAGCGCCCGCCGCAGGGTACTTGATTACCGTGATGGACTCCTTTGGGCACCAACTGGGACTCGCCTACAATTCCAGCGGCCAGTTGGCCACCATGACCGATCCGGCCGGCGGGATCACTACCTACTCCATTGCTGCGGGCGTGTTGACGACCGTTGCATTCCCAGATCTGTCCTCAAAATCCTATATCTACAACGAAAGCGCCTATACACAGGGTACCAATCAGCCCTACGCCCTGACCGGTATCGTGGATGAAAACGGTGTTCGATATACCACCTTTGGCTATAACAGCCAGGGTCAAGCGATCTCGACATCGCATGCAGGCGGTGTCGATCAATACACGCAGGTCATCGGATATGTGCCCTACTATGGCAGCGGTTCCACATCGGTAACGGATCCACTGGGCGCCGTGCGAAATTATTCCTACTGGCTCGTAAATGGTGTGGTGAGGTTTTACGGCGTCGACAACCTGTGCCCTCAATGCACAGATACCCCACATGCGCTGTCGTTTGATGCCAACGGCAATGTGGCCTCTAAGACAGATTTTAATGGTTACGTGACAAATTACGCGTTCGATTTGACCCGAAATTTGGAGACCTCGCGCACGGAAGCCGCCGGTACCGCCCGCGCACGGACCATCACCACGGCCTGGAATGCAAGTTTCCAGGTGCCCAGTGCAATTTCAGTATACGCCGGGGGCACGGCCACCGGCACACCGTTGCGGACGACTTCGTATACCTACGACGGATCGGGCAACGTGTTGACCAAAACCGTGACAGATCCGTCGATCTCTACCAGCCGGACCTGGACGTATACGTACAATAGCTTTGGACAGGTGCTGACCCTCGATGGCCCACGGACGGATGTCTCGGATGTCACCACCACCACGTATTACGCCTGCTCGACGGGCGCCCAATGCGGGCAGATCCAGAACGTGACAGATGCCGTCGGCAATGTAACGACCTACAACACCTATAACGCCTATGGCCAGCCGCTGACGATCACCGATCCCAACGGAGTCGTGACGACGCTGACCTACGATGCGCGGCAAAGGCTCACATCGCGCAAGGTGGGCACCGAGTTGACGAGCTTCGCGTACTACCCAACGGGCTTATTGCAAAAAGTGACACAGCCGGACGGGAGCTATATTCAATATACCTATGATCCAGCACATCGTCTGACCGTCATTCAGGATGGACTCGGAAACTCGATCCATTACACGCTCGACAATGTCGGCAATCGAACGGCCCAAAGCAGCTATGATCCGTCGAATGTCCTGTCGACAGCCATGAGCCGGGTCTACAACAGCATCAATCAACTGTCGAAATTGATTGGCTCTGCAGGAACGGCCGCGGTGACGACCGCATTCGGCTACGACAACAATGGTAATCAAACCACTGTGGCGGCGCCCCTGGCGAGAAACACCACCAATAGCTATGACGAGCTCAATCGCCTTTCACAGGTGACCGACCCTGCGAGTGGCATTACGCTCTTCGGCTACGACGCCAACGATAATTTGTTATCGGTGAAAGACCCGATCAGCTTAGCAACCACTTACCAATACAATGGTTTGGGCGACCTGCTGCAGGTGACCAGCCCGGCCACGGGGATCAGTACCAGTACCTATGATTCCGGCGGCAATCTGAAGACGAACGCCGATGCGCGCGGTCTAGGCGGCACGTACAGCTATGATGCGCTCAATCGCGTCACACACATTGCGTACGGCGATCAGACGCTGACGTTCGGGTACGACGCCGGGACCAATGGGAAGGGGCGACTGACCAGCGCTGGCGATGCGTTGCATACGCTCAGCTGGCAATACGACGGGCTCGGGCGGGTCGTCAGCAAGACCCAAGTGGTGGCGGGGGTCACGCGGACCGTGGGGTACACTTATACCAATGGCCAGCTGACGACCGTGACGACGCCCTCTGGCCAGGCGGTCGGATACAGTTACACGAATGGTCGGATCACCGGCATTACTGTAAATGGTGCCGTGCTGCTTTCGGGTGTCACGTACGAGCCCTTCGGTCTGGCACGAGCGTGGACGTGGGGTAATTCCGTTACGGAACTGCGAATGCACGACACGGATGGCAATCCGAGCCAGATCACAGGACCGGAGTCGACGAGTTACGCTGTGGACAGTGCCTTCAGGATTCAGTCCATCACGAATTCCTCAAACCCGGCTCTTTCGTGGACGTACGGTTACGACCTTCTGGATAGACTTACCAGCGGGTCTGCGTCGGCCAGCGCACTCAGCTGGACCTTGGATGGTGATGGGAATCGTCAAACGCAGGGGGGCGCCGCAGCGCCGACCTATACAGCTAAAACGATTACATTCAGCTATAACAACCGAGGTCGGTTGGCAAGCGTTACGCCCTCTGGAACGACAGCCACGGCATACACCTACAATGCAGTAGGGCAGCGGATTGAAAAATCCGGTCCCGGCGGGACTACGTTGTTCGTTTACGATGAGGCGGGGCACCTGCTCGGTGAGTACAGCGGTACCGGTGCACTGATTCAAGAAACCGTCTGGCTAGGCGATCTACCCGTGGCCACTTTGCGTCCAAACGGTACGGGTGTACTTGTCTATTATGTACACGCTGACCACCTGGGCGCCCCCCGCAGTATCACGCAGACGACAAATAATGCCATTGTGTGGCGTTGGGATAACGATCCATATGGAGCGGTGGCGCCGAACCAAAATCCGACAGGGCTCGGTACTTTTGTCTACAACGTGCGAGATCCAGGTCAATACTTTGACGCTGAGACCGCGCTGAGTTACAACTACTTCAGAGACTATGATCCGCAGGTGGGACGGTATGTGGAGAGCGATCCGATCGGACTGATGGGCGGCATGAATACTTACGGTTATGTGAGTGGCAATCCGGTTGGCCTCGTTGATCCGAGCGGCGAGAATCCAATAGGCATACCACTGAATTCAGTTCCAATCCCGTTGCCGGGTTGGATCTTGCCGGCGGCACGTGCGGCCGGAGTGGTCGGCGCCGTAGCCGGCGCTGGCAAAGCTGGCTGGGATATTGGATCGTACATTTATCCGCATATTGCCACGCCACTAGGAGACATCGTTGATCGCGTGTGCAGTGACAACGCGCAGGAAAAATTGAGGAAGCATTGTCAGGCTCTGAAGGACAGTATTCTCAACACGTGTTATCGCTTGCCGCCGAGGAAGCGAATGGCCTGTTATGAAGCGGCAAACACTGCCTTCAGGCAGTGCATGGGCTTCGAGTGAGACCTATGGACGCCAAGAGGTTCGTTGCCCAGAGAGAACTGTTGTACTCGCTGAAAGGGGGCAAGGATCGGCGACGTCTGGTTATACGCGTTGGCGCCCCGCGCGAGGTCAACCGGCTGGCAGCGGACGTGGCGTTTGACGAAGGCGCATCGATTTGCACCATTGAGTTCGATGGCCTGGATATTGGCAGCATCGATGTGCACGGAATTGATCCGCTTCACGCGCTGTCTTTGGCGACAGATGTAGATTCCTATCTGCGCGGTTTGACTGCCACGCATGATTTCTTTTGGCCGACTGGGGAACCCTACTTCGAGTAGAGGTGGTCTGGCGGTTGGGTGTGACGTTCGATGGCGAATTGGAGGTCGGTGCGGGATAGGCAATCGGCCGCTCTTGTCACACAAACCGTTCTTGACCCTCTCCGCACTTAAGCCGAAACTCACCTCTGGGGTATCACGATGCGGGCAGCGCTTAAGACCCGGCCATGGAAGCGGCTAAGTCCTCGATAGCACCGGGGATATCGGCCCGTTGTACGGCGCAGGCCGTGGGGCCGATCTCACTACAACTACTTCAGAGACTACGATCCTCAGGTAGGAAGATACGTTGAATCAGATCCGATCGGGCTGAAAGGCGGTAGCTACGCGACGTACGCATATGTGAAATCCGCGCCGATTGGTCACGCAGATTTCTATGGTCTGCGCGGCGGCGTTGAAGTGGGGGGATCTGGCTTGAACGAGGCGTTACAGGATCTTCCAGATACGATCTGCGACATTTGGCCGGCATACTGCATCAACAGAATGCGCGTTTGCACGGAGGCCGTGTGCAAGCACACCGGTCCCTGCGGCAAGATTTGGTACGACATTACGCGAGACTGGATACCCAGTCGTCCGACGCCAGATGAAGTGGCGAAGGAGACGCCGAATTGCGTATGCACAAAGTGGAAGGTTAGGGCTGGGGAATGATCGGTGTTCTAATATGAACACGAACAAAAGCGTCGTGAAGTGGCTGACAGCCTGCGTTGTCCTGATCGCCGTTGCCTTCGCGGTTGGGGAGAGCATGGGTCAACGCAAGATGCTCGCCGCCATGAATGTTCAATTGGATAGTGCGCAGGCATCCCTTGCTTTCAATCGGCTGGTTGACGAACGAGCGTGGAAGTCCTTGTTGTCGAGAGGCTGCATTACGCAGGCGACAAAGGCGCTAGATATTGCCGAGGATAAGGACATGGAGCTGCTGGCTGGGCTTTTCAACGGAAAAGTGGATGCAGCCGCGATCAAGTACGTGGCAGATCGTGATCCACTACTCGTTGGGCAACTAAAGACGTTTAAGAGCAAATACGGGAGCAGTTGGTCTGAGGATGAATGCAAGGGCTGAATCCACCGATCTACGGAACAGTTCTGCACCGACTTAGAGACGAGGCAGGATAGGCTGGCGGCTGCTGATTGCATCAAACCCCCACTACAGCGGAGCTAGTCGCGCCAGCCCCTGACCGCCTCCGCCCCTAAGCCGAAACTCGCCTCAGGGGTATCAGCATCGTGTTAGCACTCCGCACTAGGCCATCAGCGCGGCTAAGTCCTCGAAAGCATCCGGGATCTCGGCGCGTGGTACGACGAGCGCGGTGGGGCCGGTCTCACTACAACTACTTCGGAGATTGTGATCGGCAGGTTGGAAGGTATGTGGAGTCCGATCCGGTTGGGCTCCGCGGAGGGATCAACACGTACAGTTTCGTTTCCCCGGAGACAATCCGGTTTCGAGGCAAGACCCGAACGGACTTTTGCTGCCTGCGGCAATTCCAGTCGTTGAGGGCGTTGTTATTGGTGTCAGTGCTCTTATTGCACTCATTGAAGCAAGGATGATCCGAGATCAAATCGATGAACAAGATCGACTACGCGCCAGCCATACCAGTGACTCTGGACAATGCGGTAAAGATGACGAGTCTGATCGATGAAAGAAGGTAAAAGAGGACTGCATCGAGAAGTGCGGCGTCTTTGGATTGCCGAGCAAGTTTGATGACGCGGTCAGCTTCCGACGTTGTATTCGAAACTGCATGGAACGGGAAGGCTATTGTAATTTCTAGAGAGGCTCCATGATCGACGACCTGGAATTGGCTGGACGAATAGTTGCCTCAATGGATGGTTGCTCAAATACAGTTAACGAGATGATTGCTCTGGTCCAAGAGCGCTGCAGTGACGCTGAGTTTCAAGCATTCCGCAAGGCGGCGGGTCGAGTTATGGGGTACATCTATACGGAGGTCGTTGCGCCGCTCCACCACCGGCATCCGGAGTTGGAGCCCCCGGAGTTTCGGTAGCAGGGAGAACGCGTTGGTCTCCTTAACTGGGCCCATCGAGCTGGCACGCAGCGCGCCGGGCGCGAATTGGGGTGTTCTTGGAGAGGAGCGGGATAGCCTCCGAGCAGCTTTTGCGACGAGGGCGTCCTACGCCTTCTGTGCGTCCGTGGAGTCGGCCTGCTAACTAATCTGAGTCGACTCAGACCGTGACACGTCCGACGCCGGTCGGTCCTGTCGAATCTCATAAATTGTGAGACTGGCCCGATCCCGAGCGGGCGCGCATAACCTATTGATTTAATTAGACCGGTGCCGCGATTGTCCGTGAACGGTACCGCGCCGAGCCCGCGCGGCTACCGCTGGCAATCTGCTGTGCGGGAAAGTCTCACCATTGGTGAGACGACGCCACGCGGCCGTCGAGCTACCGACGAGCTCTACAGGCTTTTCGGCTCCTGATTCCAGGCACCTGGTGGCCGTGCAGAGGAGTCAGGGCGATGAACAAGCCTATTGGGCAGAGTCCGGGGGCCGAGATCCAAGAGAGCAGGGCTCGGGAAGTCGACGTGGGATCAGAGGAGTGGCAGCAGGCTCGCGACTGGGTCCGGGATCTACAGGAACTCGCACAAGGCGGTTCGGTCTCTGCCGACACGGTACGTCTATTGGCGGCGCGCTGGCAGGTCTCGCGAGCCACAGTGTGGCGACGGATTAAGGGCCACCAGAAGAGCGGGAACCTGTCGGGCCTGTTGCCACAGCAGCCAGGTCGGAAGCCGGGGGTGGCACTGATCGACGCCGAGGTCGACAAGGTAATCCGCGAGGCTGCGCGCCACTGGTGGCGCCAGACTGAAAACGCCACGATCACTGAAATCGAGCCGTCGGTGGTCGAGGAGTGCGTTGCTGCCGGCCTTCGGCCGCCCTCGAGGGCGACCATTGCTCGCCGCCTGCGACTTCTGCGGCGGGATCCCGAGAATTTCAGCGGCGAGGTGCGCAAGACCCTGCGAGAACGTCGTCGGCTCATGCGCTCCAGCTATGTCGTCGGGCGACCCCTCGATGTCGTTCAGATCGATCACACGGTGGCCGATGTGTTCATCGTGGATCCTGTGAGCCGACAGTGCATCGGGCGGCCTACCTTGACATTGGCCATTGATGTCGCGACCCGCTGCGTGCTCGGGCATTGCCTCAGCCTCGAAGCGCCGTCTGCGCTGCTCGTCGCACTGTGCCTCGAGCAGGCCGTGTTCCCCAAAGGGGATTGGCTGGCGGCGCTCGGGCTTGCCCTGCAGTACCCCATATACGGCCTCCCCAAGGCCCTGCACTGCGACAATGGCCCCGAGTTCCACGGCGCAGCATTCCGTCGTGGGTGCGATCTGAATAGCATCGACACGATCTATCGACCGCCCGGGACGCCTCGATTTGGCGGCCATATTGAGCGCCTGATCGGTACGTTCATGCGCCGCGTGCGTCTCCTTCCGGGCAACAGCTACTCGTCGATTCTCGGGCGCCGGCGGCGTAATGCCGAATCCGACGCGTGCCTGACCCGCCGAGATCTGGAGTTGTACTTGGCCCAGGAGATCGACCGATACCACCAGCGAACGCATCGCGGGCTCGGCATGTCGCCGCGGCGGGCGTGGGAGCTGGGCTGGTCACGCGGTCCCGACGGCGCCTCGCCCGATGTACCCAGTGACCGACTCAATTTCCGCGTGGGCTTCCTGCCTATCCGGCGCCGGGTGGTCGGTCGGGAGGGCATCGAGCTCTTCGGCCTGAAGTATGCCGACGGGAACCTGGCACCGCACGTGGCGCAGGGCACTGAGCGCGTGGTGCGATTTGACCCGCGTGATCTGTCGAGAATCTACCTGGAAGTCGGGGCTACTGAGCATTTATCTGTCCCGCTGCGCGATCAGCGCCTGCCAGCGTTCTCCTTATGGGAGTGGCAATGGATGCGCCGCCACCACCGGACTGAGGCGGAGCGCGTGGACGCCGAAGCCATCGGCATCGAGGTGGCCGGCCCCGCAACGCTGGTGGGAACGGCGATGACGCCGTTGCGAGGCCGGCGACGGGTGGCGAGAGCCGCGGAATGGCGCGAGTGGCAGAGACTGCAGGCCCTGCCGGCCCCGAGCGTCTCGCTCGAGGCGACCCTAACGGCGCCCGCGGATGACCAGGGCCTGGCCTGGGAGATACTCGAATGAGCACCCCAAACACAGTATCTGCCGCCAAGGTGCAGCGATCCACCGGTCGCTTTCATAATCGACTGCTACACCTTGATCCCAACCTAAGATCACTGGCGGCGGCCGATGCGCAGGAGCGGATTCGGATGGTCCAGAAGGACCTGTTTATCGAGCACGATGTCAGTCGGTATCTCAACGATCAGCTCGATGCGCTCATGGGTGAACCCCGACATACCCGCATGCCCTGTCTGCTAATCACCGGCGATGCCGGCATGGGGAAGACCGCACAGCTGCATCGCTTCCAGCGTCGGTATCCGGATGCCTCGGGTGAGGACGGCAGTCGCGGGCGGCCCATTGTCATCGCCAATATGCCGCCCGAACCCACGCGGGCCACGCTGGAGTTTGCCTTGCTCGAGGCCCTGAACGCACCCGGCCTCAGTCGCGGCCAGTCCGTGGATCGATCTGGCGTCATCCGCCGCATGTTGGTGGCGCACCGGACACGGTGCCTGGTGGTTGATGAAATGCAGCATCTGTGTCACAGCAGAACGCGGGAGCGGGCCGTGGTGCTTGACGCGTTGAAGGCGTTGTCGACAACCTGCCAAATCAACATCATCGGCGCCGGTACGCCAGCCGTGGAGCGAGAGTTCCGGGCCGATCCACAACTCGAGCGCCGATTTACGATTACTCAGCTGGTACAGTGGGAAAGCGGCCTGCCGTTTCAGCGATTTCTTCAGACCTACGAGCGAGCGCGACCCCTTCATCAGGCCTCTGGGCTTGCCGAACCCGCAATGATCAAAGCCATTCTGAAGGAAGCAGGGGGTACCACGCACCGCATCATGCAGTGCTTAAACGCGGCCACGATCGTGGCCATCCATGAGGGGATCGAACGCGTTACACCCGAGCTGATTCCCGTGTATCGGACCCAACCCCGCCGGGTCCTCATGGCGAAGCGCGGAAATCCTATCCCCGGCGACGCGGACGTCGAAGAGACGCCGTCACTGGAGACCGCGCCATGAGCGCCGAAGTGTTGCCGATCGTTCCCCAACCACAGCGGGATGAGTCGCTGTCCAGCTGGATCGAACGCATCGCCATATTCTACGGCGGAAGCCTTGAAACGGGGCTGGCCGGGCTTTATGTGCGCGCCGGACGAGCATCCTGGCAACGGGAATATGACCTCGACACCGATACGCAGTTGCGCGACTGCCTGATCGGCTGGACGGGCGCCCAGGATGAAAGCGTACCGGCCATTCTCGATGCAACGTGCGATGACACGCTTCCTCGCCACGCCCGGCTGACGTACTGCCCGGAGTGCTGGGACGAAGACGTCAAGGCCGGTTGGGCGCCGTATGGCCGTCGCCTCTGGATGCAATGGTCGGTTGTCCATTGCAAGCGGCATCAATGCTGGCTGACCGCCCGACGACCGCCCAGGCTAAAGGAATCCGAGTTCGCCGGGTGGGCTCCCCTATGGAACTCGCGGGCACAGTGGGCAAGGTGTTTCGACCGACCGCTATCGCAATCCGAGGCGACAATCGCGCGCGGTTTTGAGCCCGCGTCGATCAAAATGCCTCGCGATGCTTGGCCCTCACTGAGCGCGGACCTCGCCGACTTTGAGTGTGCTGCCAGAGGCCACCGACTTGAGGGTGGCGGCGGCGCGATTCATCGCGCCATCCTTGACGCCGTTCGCTCTGGACCCGTTGAGGCCCTGCGATACGGTGTCGGCCGACTCATCGCCCGTGGGAGTCGCTGCACTGACGCGGTTGATCAATTACGCTCGGCCGTTCCGGTATGGCAAGCTACGCGAGTGGTGTCGATGCTTATTGCTCTCGAATATTTGCGGATCACTGAGAAGCGTCCGCCGCGCCATGCACGGATATCCGCCATGGTGCGTGCGTGCGACCAACTCAGGGAGGCTGTGCAAGCGGCAACGAAGGCCAACTGATGAGCAGTGGCGATTCGTCTCACAAATCGTGAGACTTTCCCGCACCGTCTCATTAATGCTGAGACTATCCCGCAGAAACGGGGGTGTTTTGTTGGCAGATGTCCGCCAATCTCAGTAATGGTGAGACTGGGAGCGTGCGGTGCTCGCGAATCGGGCCGAATTCAAAGGGAATTGGCGAAACAGGCCGCTGAAATTCCAGTCTCATGATTTGTGAGACGCGACAAAGGCACACCAAAATGGGCCAGTTGCGGTTTTACATAAGGTTTATTA
>Ga0075017_100001038_pt1 | contig 16580 bp, 11 predicted proteins | sample AleBraG_ABR_2012_FD_71475 | JGI IMG/M metagenome (GOLD analysis project Ga0075017, IMG submission 71475) | Freshwater sediment microbial communities in response to fracking from Pennsylvania, USA - Alex Branch Run_MetaG_ABR_2012 | ecosystem: Environmental > Aquatic > Freshwater > Creek >... | reverse complement strand
GACCGCGAACTGAGTCCAGCAACGGCCGGCGCCATGTGCTCCGGCCGTTCTTAGCGCATCATGCAGCCACGGTGGGGCATGAACCGTCCCGGGAATCATGCCGCCGATTTTCTGGTCGTACTTTCGCCTGTGGAGCCAACGGTCCTATCGATGGCCGCAACGTGTCCATGATCAGCGTGAGGCGTGCAAACCAACGAGCACGCCCGTGTCAGGACCCTGAAGATCTGTTTCGTGAATAGAGCGGCTCGCATGCTGATACGTGTCGATTCAAGAGTAAAATGACAAGAACGATGCGATGGTTTACTGGCCATGCGCGAGCCGTCCAGCGGTCGGGCGGGAATTCCCACCACGTCATACAAAACTCATCCATATCACTGCAAAGTCGAGAGTATTTAGTACCACTCGTTGTTCCAGTCGGGCCATATAGGAAAAGGCCAAAACTGCCTATAGGCAACTCAAAATAGCCCTTTGTCGGTCAAGCGGGGCGTAAAACGTTGAGAACTATTGATAAGTGTCAGACGCCGAATGAGCCTCTGACCTGCGACGATGCTTTTGCTCGTGCATTGGGCCGGAGAATTTTGACTGCTTATCCCAACGAGCAATAGCGGTTCGAATGTCGCGGGTTCTCGGTCCAGTCACTATTTCGGTCCGAATTCGAGAGCTCGCTGGTGACTGGACTGGTCTTGGCCCTGAACTCTCGTGGCTAGGTTTTCGTTAGGTCAGTTCTGCCCTGCGCATCTTCTCCATGGACTGCTATGCCTAATGATCGGGCCCTGTCGAGATCGCGTGACTTCAGGGCCTCGATGGCATTGGTGAGCTCATCATGGGAACTGTAGGTGAAGCGTCCCGGGAATCATGCCCCAGCAAAAGGCGGCATAATTCCCGGGACACTTCTGGTTGCCGTGGCAGGGCCGCTGATTGTGACTCGGCCGTGTTGATGCGGTTGATGAGACGAAGTGCGGGATCATTGGAGATTCACGACAACTACTCAATAGGCGCAGCATTTTGATTGGCCGCCGGAGAACAAGGATGCTCGATGGTGACCTCCATATTTCAACACTCGCTCCGATGGCTCTCGTCCATTGTTACGAGCCTCGTCAGGAGGGACTGGCGCAGCAGCCGAGGGCCGCTCGATAGTCGGTCGCCCTCTGAAGTGGTGGGTATGACGAGGGACGCTCCAACGCTTCGGTCTTTGAGTCCGGTCTATGCGCCGGACCAGCACAAGGACTATGTCGATATCCTGAAGGCTGAGCTCACTAAGTCCGGCCCGGATGCGCCGCGCAACATTGCGCTTACTGGTCACTACGGTAGTGGTAAGAGCAGCGTGCTCTTGGAGGCACAACGGGCACTTCAGGGAGACGGCGTTAGCGTCATCAACCTGTCGCTTTCAAGTCTGGGTATTGGCGACGGCCGTATTCGGAAGGACAGTGACAAGGAGCTCGAGACGACGAACTTGATCCAGAAGGAGATCGTCAAGCAGCTGTTGTACCGGCGTAAGCCATCGAATATGCCAGCATCTCGCTACAGCCGACTTGACACGTTCGATGTGGGACGAGCCCTCGGAGTAGCCGCCGGAGTTGGCGTGACCGTGACTGGGGTGGCGTTGCTTGCAAAGCTACCAAACAAGGTGCGCGATGCATTGCCGACTGAGGCGTGGGCCTGGGTCAACGACCATTTGTGGGGTAGCCTCGCGGCCCCGATCCAGTGGCTGAGCTTGCTGGTCGTATTCTGCTTCACGGTGGTGGTCACGTTGTGGGTTCAGCGCCTGCTGCAGCAGCGCCTCCGAGTTACCGAATTAGCTGCCGGGCCGACCAAGATAACTCTCTCTGATTCGTCTTCCTCCTACTTCGACGAGTATCTCGATGAGATCGTTTACTTCTTCCAGACTTCCAAGACAGCATCGGTCATCTTTGAGGATCTCGACCGATTCAAAGATCCCCACATCTTCGAGACCCTCCGTGAGCTCAACATGTTGCTTAACAATGCGGAGCAGACCGGCAAGGTGCCGATCCGGTTCGTCTACGCGATCCGGGACAGCATATTTGAGCAGCTCGATGTTGAAGCCGACGGGGACGAAGATGAAGACAGCGCGGACGTAACCTCAACAGACCAGGGTGAGACGCGGCGATTGATGTCGACCAACCGCACAAAGTTCTTCGACTTGGTCGTCCCGATGGTGCCGTTCATCTCACACCGAACGTCTCGCGATCTGATCCGGATGGAACTAGAAGCAATTGTTCCCGAGCAGCGGCCCGGCAACTTGGTCGTGGATATCGTGGGTGCCCATCTCACCGACATGCGGCTCATCAAGAACATCTGCAACGAGTACGAAGTTTTTCGGCGTCGTATCTTGACCGACGACGGATTGAAGCAGCTGACCGCCGACAGGTTGTTCGCCTCGATCGTTTACAAGAACCTCTATCTAGCCGACTACGAGATGATTCGCGACGGCACGAGTCTTTTGGACACCCTCTACCGTGCGTACCGTGAGTGGATTACACAGAATATGGCCGCTGCTCGCAGTGCCGAGCGGAGCGCTAGAGTCCGATTGCGTCAGATCGATTCTGTCGGCTCACGCGCCGCCAACCTTGGATCCCGGCTGCAGAGAGTATTGCTCGCCAGATATGTGGATAACGGGCGTACGAATTCTCCCCAGGTCCACGCGGCCGGAACGGAACACAATTGGGGCGCTCTCACTGACGTAGCCTTCTGGCGGGCGTACCTCCGAAACCGTGGCGACATGCATGTCTACTACCGAGCTGGTTACCATCCTGCCGTCATCACATTCGAGGCGGTTCAGACGTTGATGGGGTATTCGCTGTCGCCGGATGGCTGGGAAGACGAGGCGAGGGCAGAAGTCAACAGCACGATCACCGAGGCTGTAGCTGATCAGAGAGCCGTCCAGCATGCCTCGATGAGCGATGCCTTCCGGGAGATAGAAAGGCTCTTCTCGTATGGCGGCACAAACAGCTCAATGGCTGACGTAGCAGCACAACTGTTCGACGGTGCTGACCTCGCTATCGAACTACTGCGCGCTGGGCTCATCGACGAAAACTTTACGCTCTACATCACTCAGTTCCCAGGCCAGGCGATTAGCGCTTCTGCCATGAACTTCATCATCAAGGCCGTACAGCCGGACCTGATGGATATCGAATACCACTTCGGCGCCGGCGAAGAAGCGGACACTGACGGCATCAAGGCAGTGCTCGACGCAGAGGCGCAGCGGCTGCTCGGTGGGCAGAGCGTCTATAACATTGAGATCTTCGACTATCTCCTCACAGAGGACCCGTCCAAGCTCAACGAACCGATCCGCCGTCTCGTCGCCAACGTCGACAACCACCGCGACTTCATCGATGCATATGTAACATCTGGCAAAAAGGCTCCCGCCCTGATCCAGCGTCTGGGCGGTACGTGGACAGGCATTTTCGAATACCTCCTCGGTCAGGACCCCGAGGCCTGCGATCAGGTGATGCTCGACGCCGCGATGAGTGGTGTCCGTCCAGAGATGACTTATGCGATGAATGCTGGGCAACGGAGCGCCCTCGCTACGGCGATCCCAAACCTTGCCACAGTCAGAGAACCGCAGAGACCTGAACGAGCCCTCGCGATCGCCGAGACCGTTCTGCTGATGGGCATTCAGGTTGAAGATCTAAGCGTGGTTGCTGAACCGCTACGAACCGAACTTTCGAAGCGGAGCACCTACCCGATCACACTGGCAAATTTGGTGGCGATCCTCGGGGACGAATTATCGCTCTCTCTAGATATCCTCAAGGAGATTCGGGAAGCGGATGTCTACGGGCATGTTCTTACTCACTTGAGTGACTATCTCGGCGCGTTGAGCCACGCTCCGAATGTACCCACAATTGCCCGTCCTGGTCAGTTTTCCCAAGTGCTCACGGACGTTGCCGTAGCAGATGCTGACTCTTTGGAAGAAGTGGCGCGTGGGGCGAGTGCGGATTGTATGCTGAGCGATCTTGACCTGATCGAGGCAAAGTTTTGGCCCGCCATAGCCGGTGCGCATCGTTTCACCCTGGCTGCGAGAAATGTCTCGTCGTACATTGACCAACACGGCGTCGACTCGGAGCTGGCGAACTGGCTCAGGACAGCGGGGACAATTACCACCAACACGGATGACTTGACGCCGCTTGGGCCGCTGGCGCTGAACCTATTAAACGCCGTGGCGCTCGGCGACAACGCCAAACTCCACCTCCTGGACGGGCTGCAGCTAGAAGCGGGGTCCGTGGTAGCCGAAGGCCTGGAGTGGGAAGCCCATAGGGTCTTGCCGGCTCTCGTTGACAAGGGCTTGGTTCCAGATGATGCCGATGCCTACGCAATTTTGGAAGAGGACGAATGGACGATCAAGAAACAGCTGATCTCTACCTCTGAAGAGTTCCCTGCTTACATGGCCGAATTGCCGCTGAGTACGGACGAACTGTCAAGGATCGCTTCGGAGGCGGTGCCTGACGCCGTAAAAGATGCTCTGCTCACGGATCTGGAGGTATTCGCATCAAAGCTTGGCCCCAGGGGTGCGACCGCCCTCGCCATGTGGGCTTACGCCCAGGGGCGCACTCCAACCCCTGACGCCATCGTCATTATGGCAACCAGGGGAGGCGTAGTGAGTGCGCGTCCGATTATCCAGCTGCTGGGTGCTCAATCCGCCGCGATCGACCTCGAGAAGTTGAAGAGTGCGCTGAATGCCCTGGGCAAGCCATACAGCCAGCTGACCGTGCCTGGGTGGGAACGTCCCAAGGTCGACCATACCGATGGTGTTGTGTCCGTCCTGACTCGTCTGCAAGAGGAGGACATTGTCAGCAAATTCAAGGAGAATGCAGCGAAGAGGACTTTCGAGGTCAGCAAACGGCACTACTAGCGGTCGGGCTTCCCGCCCTGCCTGCTCCACCAGAAATCAATCCAAGCAGTGAGAAAAACTGACGGTACAGGAGGAAACAAGAGTAAAATTAGGAGCACAGATTCGGTGGCGTGTTGGCTAGGCCCGAGGTCGCGCGGCCGCCGGGCGGGAGTTCCCACCACGTCATACAAAACTCATCCTAATCAGTGCAAAGTGGAGAGTATTTAGTATCCCTCGTTGTTCCAATAGCGCCATATAGAAAAAGGTCAAAAAAGCCCATTGACAGCCTAAAATGGCCCCTTTGCAGGACAGCGGGGCTAAGGAACGTTGATAACTATTGATAAGTGTCAGGCGTCAAATGTGCCTCTGACCTGCGGCGATAGTTTTCAGCCTGAACTGGATCGCATAGTTTCGCCCGTTTATTCCAGCTAGCAATAACGGTTCGAATGTCCCGGGTGTCCGGCCCACTCACTGTTTCGGTTCGAATTCGAAAGTTGGGTCTCTGGGCCCGAGATTCATTGAATCCTGTGGCAGCCCTCTTTCATCTTTGTTGGGCATATCGACTCATCATGAAGAACTTGAGGGTCGGGACTGCCCCGGGTTTCGTTGACTCTCGAGCAAAGCAGGGGACGGCCCCGGTCGCCGAATTCGGAAGTATGTGCCTGTTCTGCTCATGAACCGCCCCGGGTTTAATGGAGGGTGTTGATTCCTTGAAAGGATGAGCCCCATGGCACCACCGAAGAAGTATCCTGATGAGCTTCGCCAGCGAGCTCAGCTGATCCTGGACGCTGCAGCCTCGGCAACTTCGCGCTGCACTCGACGGAAAGACGCGCGGAGTCTGTGACGAGGCCAGGGAAGGCTGCCGCGTATCCTTCCTCGCTCTCGCCTTCGAGACGATAGACGAGGATCTTGGCGATGGGGAGAAGGTCTTCTTCAGGACGTGCCGTGACGAGCTCACGAATCTCGCCCGCTACTCAGGACTCTTCGCCCTGACGGTCAGGACGCGTGACCGAGCGTTTTCGCGACGTAGCCGCCACGATCGCGGACATTGCGCGGTGACGTCCCCTGGACGAAATTCGTGCATTGCAGGCCATCGACTCTTTCGAAACCCAATGCATCCAGCCTGACGACAAGCGTCGTGTTGCGGGCTGGGACTCCTTCATTGGCCAACACGCGGGAGGGTAATCCTAGGATCTAGCAAGATGGCCTGTTGATCGTTTTCGAGGTACCGAACGAGACCTGCCTTGGTATCCGAGAGTCGTTCGGCGGCGATTGAGCCAGACCCGTTTGGCGCATCATGCATTGCGGCCTTCATGCCGTTGCGCTGGTCCCCGCAACGATGATCTTCCTTCTGCGGGCGCTGGCATGGGGCATGTTGGTTCTGACTCGGAACTGTAGAGGACCCCCTTGGCGCCGAGAACTGCTCTGCCAGGTGGTTTGCCATGCGGTCGTTTTTCGCTCGAGTAAGAAATTTGAATGTAACAAATCAATAACGGTAGAGGTTGACCGGTAGACCTTTGGCTGTGAATTGGGTTACCTTGGATTCAGTCCACAAGCTGCCCATGCCCTGCGTTGCGTTGCTTCGCAAGGGTGGGCGGGCCCACACCTTAAAACCAAGGATTGCCAATGTCGTCAGTACCTAGAGTGGCTCGTGCTGAGCCAGTGCAGAATGCCAGCCCGAAGACCATGCGGAAGGCGGTCTTGGCCGGGGTTATCGGCAACTACACCGAGCAATATGAATTCGGTGTCTATGCTGCAATGAGTGCAGTACTTGCCCAAGTGTTCTTCCCTGCGGAGAATGCGATCGTCGGTCAGCTGAGTGTATTCGCCGGCCTGGCCCTCGGCTTCTTGATTCGTCCCCTGGGCGGATTCATCTTTGGGCGGATGGGAGACCGGGTAGGTCGGAAGAAGATCCTGTCTCTGACGATCATCATCATGGGCTTTTTGACGGCAGCGATTGGAATTCTTCCGACTTACGCAGTGGCCGGCATTGCTGCCCCGATCCTCCTCCTGACCCTCCGCATGGGACAGGGACTGGCAGCTGGCGGCGAATATGCCGGCGCCGTGTCATTCGTTGTTGAATACGGACCTTCAAACCAGCGGGCCAAGTACACCTCGTTCGTCTCGATCTCTGTCTTTGCCGGATTGCTGACAGGCACCGGACTGGTCTTCTTGCTATCAACCATCCTCGGACAGCAGGGAATGCTCGATTGGGGATGGCGGTTGCCATTCTTGATTGCACTGCCGTTGACGATTGCAGGTTTCTACCTGCGACGAAATGTTGAGGATACCCCGGAGTTCCAACGCCAGCAGGAACAGCAGGAACTGGCGAAGCTTACCTCGGAAGAAATGCCGGCGACCACCATTGGAGAAACCCTGCGGACCCAATGGAAGCCGATTCTCATCTTCTCCGGGTTTGCCATGACCAATGCTGTGCTTTCCTATACCTGGACCGCTTACATTCCGGCCTATCTGCAGAACAAGAGCATTGAAGGCACCCCGTTGAATCTTGGCCTGTCCGTAGCCTCCACCAGTATTGCCCTCTTGGTTCTTCTCCCATTGTTGTATGTTTCGGGCCGTCTGTCTGACAAGATCGGCCGCAAGAAGATGCTTATCGCCGGCTGCGTCACGCCATTGGTCATTGTTCCTCTTGCGTTCTCGATTATCAGCGCGCGTACCTTTGAAAGCGCACTGATTGGTCAGCTCCTGTACTTGATCCCGATATTCTTCATTGCCGTCAGTGTCACCGTTTGCCTGGCAGAGATGTTCCCCACCAAAATGCGTTACACCGCCGGTTCGATAGCTTTCAACTTGGCGTTTTGCATCTTCGCCGGGACCGCACCGTTCATTGCAACTGCCTTGGTGGGAGCCACCGGGAGCATCATGTCCGTGGCACTTTACGTCTGTGTCATATCGCTGGTCTCATTGTTCGTCGTCCTGAAGTTCTTCAAGGAGACCTATCGGAAAGACCTCGCCCATGATGACTACAACCCCGAATTCAACGTTGTCGCCCAGCGCTAAGAGCAGGAATGTCCGTGCAAGTTATTTTCGTTCCCGGAATGCAGTGCACCGGGCAGCTCTTTGGAGATGTGTCGGCCGCACTTCAGGCCCGGTTTCCGAACATCCTAGTGTCCAACCACGTGGTAACGGAGAGCCGGTTGGAAGCAGCCGCCACCTCGCTTGCTGGAAGGATGGACGGGCCCAGCATCCTGGTGGGTCACTCCTTGGGCGGAACGGTAGCCATGGCTGCAGCCCGGATGTATCCCTTCAGTGTCGCTGGCATGGCCCTAATCTGCAGCAACCCCCGGCCCCCGCGAACTGACCAGGTAGGCCTGTGGGGTGAGATGAGCAGACAAGTATTGGATGGCCAGCTCAGCTCAATATCGCAAGGACTGGTACCCAAACTGTTGGATGGGCAAGTCTGGGACACGTCCCTGGCCGCGACAGAGGCAGCGGAAATGTGTCACCGGATGATGGCGGAAATTGGAGGCCATGGATTGGCTGCCCAACTTGGCGTGCAACGTCAGCGAATTGACGAACGTCTCGCATTGGCGGAATTTCTTGGGCCAGTTCTTGCCGTTGCTGCAGCAAAAGACTCCCTTGTTCCTGTGCATGTAGTCAAAGAGATAGCCATGAACGCCCGCCAGGGAGAATTCGCCACCGTCAGCGGAGCGTCGCACATGCTCCCGATGACAGACCCAGCCCAACTAGCCAGCCTGCTGGCTCAATGGATAAGCGAAAACTTCGACCCAAAGCTGGCCGCAGCCGGCAACATTATCGACTAGAAAAGGTAAGCAATGATCGAGAACCCAGTTATCACTCCCGCTGAGCTTCAGCGCCGCACCATTCGCAGGAACGAGCTTGTCTCCTGCAACGCCGCATTCATCGATTGCCGGACCCCGGGATCCGATAAGAAGGAAAACTATGCCCTGATCGGCAATGGTGTTTCCCAAAACTCGGGCCAGGTCATCAACCTCCAAGAAGACCACGGATTCAATATCGGTGCGGCGGCCATGCCCAACGGTGTAACCAATTCACTGCACATGCACTTCACCGCTGAAGTCTTCTTCAACTTCCGGGGAACCTGGCGTTTCCGCTGGGGCCGCGACGGGCAGGGAGGCGAATATGTTTCCAAAGTCGGCGACATTATCACCGTGCCCACCTGGATCTTCCGTGGCTTCACGAATGAAGGCCAGGACGACGGCTGGCTGTTCACCGCTCTGGGCCAGTCAGACACCGGCGGAATCATCTGGGGCCCATCGGTCCTTAACGAAGCGGAAGGCCATGGCCTGTACCTGACATCGGACAACAGACTCATTGACACTGTTGCCGGCGACGAGCTTCCCGGCGATGATGTATTGATCCGTCCCATGCCCAATGACGTCGTCGAGAGCATGCGGGTGTATTCGGCTGAGGAGATGCGCGGCCGAGTCACAACGACCGAGGATCTCGTCTTCTCTGAACACCCCTTCCTTTGTTCAGGCCTCCCCGGCGGCGGAGCTCACCTGGCATCGGTCATCGGCTACGGCATGTCTGAGGACCGGGACCTGGCTCCACGCGTTACCAATCCCCACTCCTTCTCCGTCGCATGGCTGCGTGCACGCGAAGGAGAAGGAATGCTGCGGCACTGGCATTCTGAATCCCAAGTCCTTATCGTCAAGAGTGGTGTCTGGACTGTCACCCTGAATGAAGGGCCCAACGAGGTCCAGGTGACACTACGTCCTGAGGACACCTTCTCGGTTCCACCCAACGCGTGGCGTGTCATCCGGATGGAGGAACGCCCTGAGGAGTCCGAGTTCGGCGAGCTGGTGGTGGTCAATGGCGGCGACGCCCGAGTCCGCTTGCACTGGTCACCTGAAGTTTGGCAGGCAGTGACCGATAAGGGTCTCTCCCGCGACGCCGACGGCTACGTCGCTCCGTCGTTCCTGCTGGCAATGATGACTGACGACGACTAGCAAGCCAAAGAGGGTGGCCAAGCCATGGGGCTGGCCACCCTCGAAACCGTTTACCAAGCCTCAACACGACGAATCGAAATGAAGTATCCAAATGCGTATCAACTCGGTGAGAGCAACAATGGCATCCGGGACCACGGCCATCAATGCTTGGGTCTCCTTGGACAGCAGCTATGGCGCCGAAATAATCTCACAGTTGGGGTACGACAGTGTCACCATTGACGCTCAACACGGAATGTTCGGTCGTGACACCATCGTGAAACTACTGCAAGCCGTTTCCACCGGGCCCGCCACACCAATGGTGCGCCCCTCGTCCTTGGACTTTGCCGAAATCGGCTGGTTGCTGGATGCAGGAGCCTATGGAATTATTGCGCCATCCACCGACACTCCGGCTTTGGCCCAAGAACTTGTGGACGCCTGTTTTTACCCGCCGTTCGGGCGCCGATCCTTCGGCCCCTCGCGCGGCCTCCTCTACGGCGGCGGCGACTATGTCGAACATGTGCGGGACGTCATCATGCCGTGGGCCATGATCGAATCCAAGCAGGCACTGGAGAACCTGGATGCAATCCTGGCCACCCCAGGACTTTTCGGTGTCTATGTTGGCCCCAACGACCTGGCCCTGGATCTCGGTCTCCCGGCAGGCGGACCGATTCAGGGAGCGGTTGCAGATTTGGCTCTTGACATTGCCGAACGGGCGCACCAGGCCGGTTTGGTGGCCGGTATATTCTGTGCGAACGGCGTCGAAGCTGCACGTTGGGCCAACGCAGGATTCGATCTGGTCACACCAGGAAACGACGTCTCACTGCTCCGAGCAGCCGGCGGTGAAAGAATTGCACAAGCCCGCAACCGCGCAGCTCAAGATGAGTCCCACGGAGGATATTAAAGTGACAGAATCTCGAACCCGAAGACTATCGACGTCGAGCTACTCCCATCTCGTGTCGAAGCCTGCCGAAATGTCACCGATTGAACCCAACCGGGCAGGGAGCAGCATTGACCTGACACAGAAACTCTTGGCCTATCTGGCCCAAACGGATGTGTTGCCAGGTCAACGGCTTCCGGGTGAGAGGATGCTTGCCGAGCAGATGGGTGTCGGGCGAAACGTGCTCAGGGAAGCCCTGAAGCTGTTGACAGTCCTGGGTTTCCTGGAAGTCCGCCAAGGCGACGGCACCTTCCTCACCAACAAGACCTCCAACCTCCTGCCACGAATCGTTGAATGGGGCCTCTTTCTGGGCGACCATTCCATCGAGGTCCTGATTGAAGCACGCTCGACCCTCGAGGTATCGCTGGCCGGAATGGCCGCTCTGAAATCAACCCCGGAAGATCTGATCAAGATTGAACAGCTCTTTGGGTTCATGGCAGAAGCTGCAAACGACGGTGACATTGAACTATTTACCTCAGCTGACATCCGATTCCACCTTGCAATTGCCAAGGCAAGCGGAAACCCCGTTCTTGAAGGTGTCTTGGTCAATATCCGTAGCCTCATGCAGACCTGGACAAAAAAGGTGCTGCAGGGACATGTGGACTTGAACGAATCCCTGGCCCTGCACCTTCCCATTCTGAGCGCCCTGAAGGACCGGAACCCAGTGGCAGCCGAAGAGGCCATGGGCAACCACATGGTGGAGGCCGTCAAGAACCTGCGCCAAGTGACCGGTCACGCACCCAACTAGCCAACGTCCGTCATACTCACCACCGTGTGCAGCAGAAGCACCCATAATACTCAAGCCCGGAGCAACCCATGAAAACAATTGTTCTTGACGACGACCCCACAGGCACTCAGTCCGCCAGCGATGTCACAGTCCTGTTCGATGCCACCGCCGATTCGATCACCCAAGCCCTCCGAGCAGCTGATAGCGTCTATGTCCAGACAAACAGCAGGGCAATCGACGAGGCGTCCGCCCGCCTCCTCGTGGCAAGGATCCACGCTGACGGGCTCGAAGCGGGCCACCGTCTTGGTGAAGACGTCCGATTCGTCCTGCGGGGAGACTCCACCTTGCGTGGGCACGTCTTCGCTGAGACAGCGGAATTCCTGGCCCCCACATCAGTAATTGTCTTCGTCCCGGCATTCCCCGATGGTGGGCGCACCACGCAGGAAGGAACACATTACGTTCAGATTTCCGGCAAAAACGTGGCCGCACACGAGAGTGAGTATGCCAACGACCCCGTATTCCCGTTCCACACATCGGTGCTCACCGACTATGTGGAGGCCAAATCTGGTCGAAACGCCAAGCATGTTCCACTTGACGATGTCCGCTCGGTTGACCCGTTAGTGGAGGCGATTGTTTCAGCACAACCAGGCAGCGTGGTCATCCCGGACGCGGTCACAAATGACGATATTCGTCGAATCGCGCAAGCAATAGAGCGGGCAACAGCCCTTGGTGCTTCCAGCATTGTTCGCTGCGCGTCGCCGCTGGCTGCGAGGCTCGCCGGGGTCGAAAGCACAGGCCTGCTAACGACGCCCCTCATGTCAGACCCCGAACCGACCCTGTTGATCTGTGGTTCCCATACAGCGGGCGCGACCGGCCAGGTAGGTAACTTGGAAGCCAAATGGGGAACCGTCCTAGCCATTGATACAGAGACGGCTTTGGAGAATCCCCAAGGTGCCGGGCAGAACGCAGCCGCAGCACTGCGTTCTCAAATCACGGAGCGCGGACTCGCGATCCTCACCAGCGATCGGCAGCGTTCGGCAACCCACAACACCCTGCACCACGGCGAACAGGTCATGTCGGCGCTAACCACTGCCGTTGCCGAACTGCGGGATGACGTCAACGTGGTGATTGCAAAAGGCGGCATCACCTCATCCGAAGTAGCACGTACCGGACTCGGAGCCACCCAAGCCCGCGTGTTGGGGCAGATACTGCCGGGGATCTCACTGTGGAATATCGACATGGGCGCCTCCAAATCCGTTCTCTACGTAGTTGTCCCGGGAAATGTCGGTGATGACCACACTCTGTCCAAGATCATCCAAGCCATCGGATTCTAGGCCAGCACACATGACAACCACCTCAAGACAGGACTAAAGACATATGCGTGCCAATATGCTAGAAATCGTAACTCGTGCGATAACCGACTCCAGGGCCATACCTGCGATCAGCATCTATGATTTCACCACCGCTCAGTCGGTGGTTGCAGCAAGTGAGGAAGCCGGAAGATCCATTATCCTATTGGTCCCGCCGAAGGCTGCTCAGGGGAAAAACGGGATGCGGTTCATCCGGGCCCTGCGCCAATTGGCCAACTCGTCGACAACAGAGGTCTGCATACAGCTCGACCATGCCACCGACTTGGCATTGATTCGTGATTCAGTCGATGCAGGGGTGGATGCCGTACTAGCAGATGGCTCTGCACTTTCCGCCAGCCAGAATGCCGGATTTGTGACAGAGGTCAGGAAGATCATTGGTCCAGATACTTCCCTGGAGGCCGAGCTAGGCGCGATAGCGGGTGATGAGGACGTCTCAGAAAAGAATGAGGCAGGGGAAAAGACTGATCCCAGGGAAATCACCTCATTCTTGACTGCATCCAAAGCGGATTTGCTCGCAGTCGCCGTCGGAAACGTGCACGGCAGCTACAAGGGAGCCCCTCAGCTCGACTGGCCGCTCATCGAGATGATCAGGGTCCAAGCAGCGACAGTTCCTATGGTGCTTCACGGTGCCTCAGGTCTTTCGGCGGCAGACTTGGCCAGGGCAGGCGGAGCTGGGATCGGCAAGGTCAATTTCAATACCGAACTTCGAACGACAATTTTCAAGTACATCAACGAGCGGTCGTCGGCGCACAGCTCCGATGGAATGAACATGCTCGCGTTCTTGGGAGGATGGGGATCTTGCGTTCGGGAATTCACCAGCGAAACACACCGACGCTTGGCACCGGCTACGGAGAGCTGCCGGTCCTCCGGATGAGGGAACTGAGGGTTTTCTTCAGGACCCAGGCCACCTCAGTTTGAAAGTCGGTGGCGAAGGAAGGGATCGTGAGAGGAGAGTTCTTAACAAATTCACTTGCCTGAAAGGAGGCCTGATCGAAAAGCGTGCCTCCCTAGCTCCGAAGTCAGATCAGGGCTGAGTGCAGTGAGACGCCTTGCCCAATACATGATGGTGAGTTTGTCAAACTGGGTTGGTTGCCGCGTCATTGCTTGAACAGGCCGAAGTATTACTCAACAACGGCTGTCGTTGACCGTCGAATCAGCGCTCAATCTTCCACTGTAATGACCCATCCAATCGTCCAGAGCAGGTGGCTCAGTTCGCAACTGTCAAAGTGGCTCACTTTTCGACCGTCGCCGACACAGTTCCCACTCATGATGAGTTTCCGCGGGAGAGCGGTGCAGTGCTTGCGCAGATCAGACTGGATCCCTTCGATGGTGAGCATCCATCCGGCCCAATGGTCGGAAGGTAGTCCGAATTATTGCGCTGGGCATGGAGAGAGTCCGTCGGACGACTCCACCGGCGGGTTTCGTCATTCCATCCGAGAGCGCCAGATGTTGGGGGTTTTTTGGTGGATTCTTCCGGCACCGGGACCCCAAAGTGGTACCGGTTCTGTGGTTGATGGCGGCCGGCCAGGGCCTTCAGTACTCCGTGCAAGTGACGAACCGGACCACAGAGCTGACAATCTCTTGCCCACCCTCCAACGAGTGGCCGGCGCAGCGCGTTGATTCTTCCCGAAGCCGTTCGAGACGAGGGAGACCCACCGCGCATTCGGGTCTTTCGAACCACTAGTTCCAAGGACCGGAAGAGTCAACCGCTTCAGACTTTACAGGGGAGTTGGAACTAGGAACTGGGGCCGGCGGCTGAACAAGACATAGGCCAGGGGCACAAGTTCAGGCCAGCGCCCGCAGCGCCTGCATGCCTGCTTCCCGTCCCGAGTCGTAGGATTCGTCGACGGTCTCGGTGATCATTCCGGCCCAGAGAACCCGTTCCCCGTGTGGGCGGCAGAGTCCATCTGGCAGCGGGTTCGGGCCAGGGTAGGCGCCACGCGCAAAGGGATCGGCGGCCCAGTCATGGCTTGCCGTGGCCACCGGGCTGACGCCAGTGTCACCGATCAAGGACCCCAGGGCCTGCAGAACCGCGGCTTGCTGGTCCGCTTCCCCCAAACCGCGGAGGTGTCGGGCATTATCGCCCGTTGCCCAGGCAACCACCACTTGCCCTGGATACCCGTCTATGCCTGCTGACGCATCCCAGAAGGAAGGCACCGCCAAAGAACAATCCTCGAGCAAATCCCAGCCCGGGGGAAAAACGGGGGTGGAGAATTCAAACACACCCTTGTAAACGGGCAGGTGTTCGACTCCACTAATGGCCTCACGATGGTCTTTCGTCAGGGCCGGGGTGAACTCGATCATAGCTGTTTGCAGCACGCCGACAGGAACGGCAACCACCACAGCTCGGGCGGAAAAGGTTTGCTCTGCCGTGCCCACTTCCACGCCACTTGAGGAAGAGTGGACCGCATGTACGACGGAGCCGGTCCTGAGATCCAGACCGGCTGCCAGCGTGGTGAGTACTTGGTCGTAGCCGCCAGGAACTCTGAAGTCCGCATACTCGCCCAGGGGCGGGACGGCACCACCAGCGGCGATGTAGGACACCATGTGCAGAACGTCGGTGACCTCAGTGGCGGGAAGCGCATGGAGCCGTTCGGAATCCGTTTCAACCAGGCGCAACGCGAGAGGCATGTTGCTTGGTTCAATGCCCAGGCGCCTCAGATAGGACAGTGCCGTTTCGCCGGTATTCGGTTCCGGCAGCGGATCGGGCAACCGTGGACGGCCTCGTGGGAAAGCGTAGAACTCCTCCTCATCCTGGGAGATCCACCGCTGCCCGGGTTCTCGCCTCGCCATGTGGGTGGAGAGCTGGTGTGTCGCCAGGCGATGCTCGGCAACCAGTTCCCAGGTGGAAGCCTCGGAACCGTGGATCAGTTCCGCGCCGCGCTCGATGGGAACCCCCATCGTGGTCCGATCAGTCCATAGCCGCCCGCCAATACGGTCCCTGGCTTCGAGCACAATCACGCTGTGCCACGCGTCGTTGATCGCATGTGCGGCCGCCAGTCCCGCCATTCCAGCACCGATCACTATGACATCGGCAGACCGTGGTGTGGTGTGGTGTGGAGTGCTTATGGGCAACGGATTCACGTTCCTTTGTCGTTATTGGCGTCCCCCAAAGCTACCAGCAGGGTGATCTGCGGCTCTGTGTGGTCCCCTGAAGTGCACGAGGATTGCTACGGAGCGATGGGTCGACAAGCTGAATGGTCCTCTAGCTTCGTCGGGGGTATGCCGGTTCAAGCGTCAAGGCTAATGAATCGGATCTACCAAGGAATTCGACCCTGATGATTCAGTGGAAGTCAGTCCTGGGAACCAACCAGATAAGGAGTGTGGAGTCTGGTTTGTCCCTCAATTCCACCGGCCAGGTGACAGCAAAACGATCGGTACAGCACAGATGGCTATTCGGACGATTGGTGTTGCTCGAGGTCGTGCAGCAGTCGGGCGGGAGTTTCCACCCGGTCATACGAAACTCCTGCTCCTGAGTGCAAAGTGGAGAGTATTTCGTATCCCTTATTGTTGCAAGAGCGCTACGCAGAACAGGTCAAAGGAGCCATTGACAACTCAAAATAGACGCTTGTTGACGAGGCAGGGCTGATAAGGGTTGATAACTGGCGATGGGTTTTCAGTTCTCAACATGCTCTGACCTGCGGTGATAGTTGTCGGTGGTATTTCTACATGGTCGTATTGCCGGCCGTTCAGCGTGGGCTGTTTCGGTTCGAATATTCCAGGTTTCCAGCGTTTTGGGTGTCCCTCCTAGCGAGGGCCTAGG
>Ga0075017_100001036_pt1 | contig 16593 bp, 13 predicted proteins | sample AleBraG_ABR_2012_FD_71475 | JGI IMG/M metagenome (GOLD analysis project Ga0075017, IMG submission 71475) | Freshwater sediment microbial communities in response to fracking from Pennsylvania, USA - Alex Branch Run_MetaG_ABR_2012 | ecosystem: Environmental > Aquatic > Freshwater > Creek >... | reverse complement strand
GTCGCCCTGAAGCGCACGCCGCGCAAGGCCAGGGGGATGAGCGCCACGATGATCAGCGCGTTGAAGATGACCGCCGAGAGGATCGCTGAGTGCGGGCTCGACAGGTGCATGATGTTGATCGGCTTGAGCTCTGGGAAGGCCACGATGAACATCGCCGGCACGATGGCGAAGAACTTGGCGATGTCGTTGGTGATCGAGAACGTGGTCAGCGAGCCTCGGGTGATGAGCAGCTGCTTGCCGATCTCGACGATGTCGATGAGCTTGGTCGGGTTCGAGTCGAGGTCCACCATGTTCCCGGCCTCCTTGGCGGCCTGGGTGCCTGTGTTCATCGCCACGCCGACGTCTGCTTGAGCGAGGGCGGGAGCGTCGTTGGTGCCATCACCGGTCATCGCCACCAGGTGGCCACCCTCTTGCTCTGAGCGGATGAGGGCCAGCTTGTCCTCTGGCGTTGCCTCTGCGAGGAAGTCGTCCACGCCGGCTTCCGCCGCGATGGCCTGGGCCGTCAGCGGGTTGTCGCCGGTGACCATGACGGTGCGGATGCCCATCTTGCGCATCTCGTCGAAGCGCTCGATCATGCCTGGCTTGACCACGTCCTTCAAGTGGACGACACCGAGCACGGTCGCGTTCTCGGCCACCACGAGCGGCGTCCCGCCGCTGACCGAGATGCCATCGACCACCACCTCGAGCTGCTCGGGGATCTGGCCGCCTTGGCTTCGCACCCACTCGGTGACCGACGCCGCCGCTCCCTTGCGGATCGAGCGCCCGTCGGCGTCGACGCCGCTCATGCGGGTCTGCGCCGTGAAGGGGACCAGCTCGGCATCGTGAAGCGGTGTGGCGGGCAGCGAGAACTGCTCCTCGACCAGCTCGACGATCGAACGACCCTCAGGAGTCTCGTCGGCCAAGCTCGACTGCAGGGCAGCCGCTGCGAGGTCGTGGGTCGAGACGTCGGGCATGGGGACGAGCTCGGAGGCCCGCCGGTTGCCGAAGGTGATCGTCCCGGTCTTGTCGAGCAGCAACGTCGAGCAGTCTCCGGCGGCCTCGACGGCACGTCCCGACATGGCCAGGACGTTGCGCTGGACGAGGCGGTCCATCCCCGCGATGCCGATGGCGCTGAGCAGAGCCCCAATCGTCGTCGGGATGAGGCAGACGAACAGCGCCACGAGGACCACGACCGATTGGGGCGCGTTCGAGTAGATGGCGAAGGGCTGCAAGGTGACGATGGCGATGACGAAGACCAGCGTGAGCCCGGCGAGCAGGATGTCGAGCGCGATCTCATTCGGCGTCTTCTGCCGACTCGCGCCCTCGACGAGGGAGATCATCCGATCGAGGAAGGTCTCCCCGGGGTTGGAGGTGATCTTGACCACGATGCGGTCCGAGAGGACCCTCGTGCCCCCGGTCACCGCAGAGCGGTCGCCACCCGACTCACGGATCACGGGTGCCGACTCGCCGGTGATCGCCGACTCGTCCACCGTGGCGATCCCCTCGACGATCTCGCCGTCGCCCGGGATGACCTCGCCAGCGACGACCTCGCAGAGGTCGCCCACGCGCAGCTCGGCGGAGGGCACCTCGACGACGCCCCCGTCGCGCAGCACCTTGGCCATGGTGTCGGCCCTCGTCTTGCGCAGGGCGTCAGCCTGCGCCTTGCCCCGGCCTTCGGCCACGGCTTCCGCGAAGTTGGCGAACACCACGGTGATCGCCAGCCAGAAGACGACCAAGCCCGCGAAGACATTGGTCGAGCTCGGCGAGCTGCTGAAGTCCTTGATCCAGAAGACAGCGGCCAGGAGGGTCGTCACCTCGACCGTGAACATCACAGGGTTGCGGACCATGTGGCGAGGGCTCAGCTTGGTGATCGACTCGAGCACCGCACGCCGCAGCATGCCCGGCTCCATGGCGAACATGCCCTTCTTCGGCGCCGTCGCCTGCGTCTCGGTTTCAAGTGTGGAGGTCATCGTTGCTCCTAGTGCATGAAGTGCTCGACGATGGGGCCGAGCGCAAGGACGGGGAAGTAGGTGAGGCCGACGATGATCACCGTCACGCCGACGAGCATGGCTGCGAACAGGGGCGTGTTCGTCGGGAGCGTCCCCGCAGAGGGCGGCACCGACTGCTTGCGACCCAACGAGCCAGCGATGGCGAGGACAGGGATCATCAGGGCGAACCGGCCGAGCAGCATGGCGATCCCAAGTGTCGTGTTGTACCAGGTCGTCGCACCGTTGAAGCCGGCGAAGGCCGAGCCATTGTTGTTGGAGCCTGAGACGAAGGCGTAGACCATCTCGGTGAGCCCGTGAGGCCCAGGGTTCAGGATCGACGCCTTGCCTGAGGTCATCAGGATCGAGATCGCGGCCAGGCTGAGCGCTGCGAGCGGCACGATCAGGATGTAGATCGCCACCAGCTTCATCTCTGCTGCCTGGATCTTCTTGCCGAGATACTCAGGCGTCCGCCCCACCATGAGGCCGGCGATGAAGACGCTCAGCATCGCCAGGATCAGCATGCCGTAGAGACCCGCTCCGGTCCCTCCCGGTGAGACCTCGCCCAGCATCATGTTGACCAGGACGACGCCTCCGCCGAGTGCGGTGTAGCTGTCGTGCGCCGAGTCGACCGAACCCGTCGAGGTCCCTGTGGCTGAGGAGCCGAACAGGGCGCTCGGCGCGGCACCGAAGCGGATCTCCTTGCCCTCCATGTTCCCACCGACGTTCTGCGCGGTGGCGTGTTGGCTGATGCTCACGGGCAGGTGGCTGTTGCCGTTGGCCTCGAAGGCCATGACGGCCACCGACGCACCAGCCCAGAGAACGAACATCGCACCCAAGATGGCCAGGCCTTGGCGAAGGTTCTTGCACAGCTTGCCGAAGGTCCAGGGCAGAGAGAACGGGATGACGAGCAGGAGCCAGATCTCGAAGAGGTTGGTGAAGCCGTTGGGGTTCTCGAAGGGGTGGGCCGAGTTGGCGTTGAACGGACCGCCTCCGTTGGTGCCGAGGTCCTTGATCGCCTCCTGGCTGCCGATCGCTCCGGACGGCAGCGTCTGGTGGCCGCCCGCCAGGGTGTGGATGGTGTGCGGGGCGTCGAGGTTCTGGATCACTCCCGAGGCGATGAGCACGACGGCAGCCAGCATCGAGAGCGGCAGGAGCACGCGGATCACCGTTCGTGTGAGGTCCACCCAGAAGCTGCCCAAGGTGCTCGAGCGACGACGGATGAGGCCTCGGATCAGCGCCACGGCGATGGCGATGCCCACGGCGGCCGAGAGGAAGTTCTGGACCGTGAGCCCAGCCATCTGGGTGAAGAGCGACATCGCCGACTCGCCGGCGTAGTTCTGCCAGTTGGTGTTGGTCAGGAAGCTGACAGCCGTGTTCCAGGCCAGCGGTGGTGCGACCGTGGCGGCATGGCCGGGGTTGAGAGGGAGGTGAGCCTGGAGGCGCTGGATGGCGTAGAGGATGATCACGGAGACGAACGAGAACGAGAGCAGGCTGAGCGCGTAGTTCTTCCAGCGCTGCTCGCCTCGCTCGTCGATGCCCGTGGTCTTGTAGATGAGTCGCTCGAGGGGGCCGAAGACCTTGTCGCCTGGGGCGCGGCCGCCGGCGTACACCTTGGCCATGTACGTGCCCAAGATCGGCACGGAGATCGCCAGAGCGGCGATCAAGATGAGGAGCTGGACGACGTCGTTGGTGCTCATCAGAGCTTCTCGGGTGCCAGGAGAGCGACCACCAAGTAGACGGTGAGGCCGACAGCGACGATGAGGCCGATCAGGTCGTCGACGTTCATGACGTCACCTCCGCCGGCTCGGTCTCCTGCTCGTCGATGCCGCCGACGACCGCGTCGCCGTCATCGCCCACGATCCGCTCGCACCCCTTCACGAAGGCGAACATCAGCGCGAAGAACGCCACGGTGGCCATGAGATACGCGAGATCTTGCACGCGCGCCTCCTTGTCGTCATGAGAGGCGACTCTCGCCTCCTCGCCTCATGATGAGGCCGCCCCATGGTCCACAGAGCACAAAGTCACGTTCTTGTGACGGGGCCCCTCGGCCATTGGCACGTTCGCGCCACGTTCGCTGAGGAGAGGCACTGCTTCGAGGACGCTCACGGGTGCAGCCGCCCGAGCGAGCCGGCTGCGCTCTGGCGCTTCGCGCCCCGAAGTCAGTACGTTGGGGGCCGAGCAGTCCGAGCCAGAGAGGTGTTGTCGTGCGAGTCGCCCTGGTGTCGACGTATCCGCCGCGCCAGTGCGGGATCGCGACGTTCAGCTCAGATCTCTATGACGCCCTCAAAGAGGCGCCCAAGATCCGCCAGGTCGACGTGATCGCCATCTCGAACTCCGCAGACTTCAAGGTCAAGCGGCCCATCGTGGACGTGATCGAGCAAGGCGCACGGGACGACTACCACCGGGCAGCTCGAACGGTCAACCGCTCCGAGATCGACGTCGTGCTCATCGAGCACGAGTTCGGCATCTTCGGCGGCGCTGACGGCGAGTACCTGCTCTCCTTCGTCGGCGACCTGTCCATCCCCTACGTGATCACCCTCCACACGGTGCTCTCCACCCCGTCAGAGAACCAGGATCGCGTGATGCGCACCCTGTGCGCCGGGGCCGCCAGCGTCTTGGTCTTCACCGACGACGCTCGCGAGATCATCTTGTCGCAGAACGTGGCCGATCCCTCTCGAGTGGCGGTGGTCCCCCACGGAGCACCGACCAAGATCACCGCGCTCGCCGAGCGCGACGAGGCCCCCGTTCCCGTCGCCATCTGGGAGCCGGGACAAAAGCAGCGCCAGACCACCGAAGGCCGCTTCGTCGTGACCTCCTTCGGCCTGCTCTCAGAGGGGAAGGGTCTCGAGGCGGCCATCGAAGCCATCGCCGAGGTGAAGGTCGAGCACCCTGAGGTGCTCTTCATGATCGCGGGGGCCACGCACCCCGAGATCGTGCGACGCGAGGGGGAGTCCTACCGCCTCCAGCTCACCCAGAAGGTCAGAGAGCTCGGCCTCGGCGAGCAGGTGATCTTTGACGACCGGTTCTTGTCCATCGAGGAGCTGGCCAGGACCTTGGGGGCGACGGACCTCTTCCTCACGCCGTATCGAAGCCTGGAGCAGACGGTCTCGGGCGCGCTGACCTTCGCTGTCGCCGCCGGGCTGCCGGTGGTCTCGACGCCGTATCGCTACGCCCTCGATCTGCTGAAAGACGGGGCGGGCACCATCATCCCGGTCGATGACCCGAGCGCCATCGCCGCAGCGGTCACCGAGCTGATCGAGACGCCCAAGAAGCTGAAGAAGATGCGCGTCGCGGCCAAGATCACCGGCGCGCCGCTCAGCTGGCCGTCGGTCGGACGAGAGACCGCGGTCATCCTGCGGCGCGCCGCACACGGTCCCATCGCCACCTACGAGCCCGTCATCAAGCTGCTTCGTCTGCCGCCTCTCAAGCTCGACCACCTCTCGACGATGATCGACGACACCGGCATCGTCCAGCACGCCATCGGCTCGATCCCGAACCGGATCTCGGGCTACTGCGTCGACGACGTGGCTCGCCTCGCCCAAGTCGCTCACCAGCTCTTCGTGCGGACCAGCGACGTGACCTGGCGGATCAGCCTCTCGCGCTCGATCGCCTTTCTCCTCCATGCATCGGATGCGGGCTCAGGCCATGAGCTGTTCAACTTCATGACCTTCGACCGCAAGTGGATCGGTCACGCGCACCACGGCGACCACTACGGCAGGACGATCTGGGCGCTCGGTGAGCTCGTCTCCGGGACGCTGCCACCGTCGATCGAGATGCCCGTCGCCCAGATGCTCGACACCTTGAGCCATCACATGGCGATCACCACCGCCTCTCCTCGAACCAGCGCCTTCGCCTTGCTGGGCCTCGCCCGCTCGTCGACCGCAGAGCGACGTGAGCGCAACCGGAGCATCGTCACCACCCTGGCCACGAGCCTGGTCGAGCTCCATGAGAAGAACCACCTCGACGACTGGAACTGGTTCGAGCCGATGCTCACCTATGACAACGCCCGCCTTCCACAGGCGCTGCTCAGGGCCGGCGACCATCTCGGTCGCCACGATCTCGTCGAGCTCGGTCTGACCACGCTGGCGTGGCTGGGTGATCGCTGTGGCCTTGAGGGCGAGATCGTCCAGCTGCCGGGGAACCGCTGGCAGCAGGCGAGCGATCAGTTCCAGACCCAGGGCGACGAGCAGCCCTTGGACGCCGCCGCGCTGGTCGAGGCCGAGATCGATGCGTACAGGATCACCGGAGACACCGACCACGCCAAGCGAGCGACCGCCGCCTTCGAATGGTTCTTGGGCCGCAACCACCTCGGCCTCCCCCTCTACGACGCCTCGACCGGGGGCTGTCGCGACGGCCTCTCCTCGGACCTCGTGTCACTCAACGAGGGCGCCGAGTCGACCCTTGCCTACCTCACCGCTCGCTTGGCCGTCGAGGCAGCCGAGTTCTCCGTGATCCCGCCACAGCATCCCTCAACCGATCCAGAGCCTTTGGGAGAGTTGCCTGCATGATCTCGTCGGCCGACCTCTTCACCAGACACGATGCCAACCCGATCCTGACCGCCAAGATGTGGCCGACGCCGGTCAACACCGCCTTCAACGCGGCGGCGTGTCGCCACGAGGGCGAGACGATCTTGCTGTGTCGGATCGAGGATCGTCGAGGCCTCTCGCACCTGTGGGTGGCGCGCTCTGCCGACGGACGAGGCGGCTGGAGCATCGACGAGAAGCCTCTGCTCAGCCCCCACCCGACCTACGAGGGCCAGCTCTGGGGCTTCGAGGACCCGCGTGTGGTCTGGCTCGACGAGCTCGAGGTCTGGGCCATCACGTGCACGGCCTACGGGCCGCTCGGACCGTCGGTGTTCCTGGCGACGACGCGTGATTTCACCTCGATCGCGGCGGAGTACGGCAGCATCATGGCTCCCGACGACAAGAACGCTGCGCTGCTGCCTCGTAGGATCAACGGCGAGTGGGTGCTGTTCCACCGGCCAGCGGTCGCCTACGCCGGTGGTCAGGGCAACATCTGGGTCTCGAGAAGCCGCGATCTCGCCACCTGGAGCAACCCAGAGATCGCCATGCGCACGCGGCCGGGAGCATGGTGGGACTCGCTGCGCATCGGGATCGGACCACCACCCTTCGAGGTGCCCGAAGGGTGGCTGCTGATCTACCACGGGGTCCGAGAGACGGTCTCAGGATCGACCTATCGACTGGGACTCGCGCTGCTCGACCGCGAGGACCCCACCAAGGTGCTCCGGCGAGCCGACGAGTGGATCCTCGCTCCCGAAGAGATCTACGAGCGGGTCGGCGACGTGAGCAACGTGATCTTCTCGTGTGGTGTCGTGGTCGACGAAGGCGCCGACACGATCGATCTCTACTACGCAGGTGCCGACACGTGCATGGCGCTCGCCACGGCGTCGCTCAGCCAGGTGCGCAGCTACCTCATGGAGTGCCCCGAGCAGGGTCTCTAGCGAGACGATCGCTTCGAGCTGCTCAGCTCGGAGCGTCCTCCAAGAGCTCGTCGATCCGCGGGCGCCAGTCGACGTCTTCGGTGCTCTGGCCCGCTGCGCGCAGAGCATCGCGCTCGGCTCGCAGCGCCACGGCTGCCCTGGCGGTGCTGGCCGGGAGCGCCGCAGCCAACCGGTCGCGCAGCGCGCTGGCCAGCGCCGGCGCCGCTCCCTCGGTCGAGACGGAGATGACCACGTCTCCCTCGCGGTGCAGGGCGGTGAAGAAGAAGCTCGAACGCCCAGGGTCGTCGACGACGTTGAGCCAGATGCCGCGTTCGCTCGTGGCCGCGACCACCGCATCGTTCACGACGTCGACGCCCGTGGCGCTGACCACCAGCCAGGCTCCTTCGAGGTCGTCGGCCCTGAAGGGCCTCTCGGCCACTGAGGCCACGCCCTCTGGCAGCGGTGCCAGGACCGCTCGTGCGACCACACGGACCGAGGCTCCCGCCTCCACGAGCTGTGCAGCCTTGCGTGCCCCGATGCGGCCCGCTCCGAGCACGAGGACGTCTCGACCGGTGAGGTCGAGCGCCAGTGGCAGCATCAGCGAGCGAGGTGAGCCAGGTGGGTGAGCTCGCTGAGGTCGAGAGCGGCCACCGCTCCGACGATGATCACCGCAGGGTTCACCACCTCGAGATCGCCGAGCGAGCCGAGTGTCGAGCGCACGGTGCGCTGCTCGGCGGTCCACGCCCGCTCCACCACCGCGATCGACGTCGATGCCTCGAGCCCTCCCTCGAGCAGCTGGCGTGCGATGGAGGCCCGATGGGCCACACCCATCAGGATCACCAGGGTCACGTCCGCATTGGCCAGGCGTCGGAAGTCCACTCCCTCGCCTTCTCGGGCGTGGCCGGTCACCACGCAGACCCCGTGGCTGAGACCGCGGTGGGTCACGGGGATCCCTGCGGCGCTCGGGCCGCTCAACGCCGAGGTGACCCCAGGGACCACCTCGGTCTCGATCCCGGCGGCGTGCAGCGCCTCGATCTCCTCGCCGCCGCGGCCGAAGACGAAGGGGTCGCCACCTTTGAGACGAACCACCAGCTCGTGGCGTCGACCGAGCACGACGAGCAGCTCGTTGATCAGTGCTTGGTTGTGCGAGCCACCGGGCTTCTTGCCCACGTCGATGAGCTCCGCGGTCGCCGACGCCATGGCCAGCACCGAAGGGTCGACGAGGCGGTCGTAGACGACCACGTCGGCGTCGCTGAGCAGCCGAGCGGCGCGCAGGGTGAGCAGCTCGGCGCTGCCTGGACCCGCTCCCACCAGCGCGACGGTCACTCGACGCCCACCCGAGCGATGAAGTCGCCGAAGGCCTCGTCCTCGTCGCCTTCAGCCTCCCAGCGATCGAGCAGCGGGGCGAGCGTGGCGGGGAGGTCGTCGAACTTGACCTTCTCCTTGTAGAGGACAGCCAGACGGTTCCCGGAGAGCCCGCCGCCGACGAAGACGTCATAAGAGGTCTTCGTCCGCCCGACCACACCGACCTCGGCCACCGCGGGGCGAGCGCAGCCGTTGGGGCAACCCGTCATCCGAAGCTGCAGGCGGCGTCCTCCAAGCGATCGCGAGGCCAGCTCACCTTCGAGCCGCTCCACCAGATCGGGGAGGCGTCGCTCGGACTCGGTGAGCGCTTGGCCGCAGGTGGGCAGCGCCGGACAGGCCAGCGCCGAACGCTCGACGGGGCCGAGGTCCTCGACGCCGCGCACGCCGTGGTCCACGAGCAGCGCAGCGATCCGCTCGCGCTCCTCGGTGGCGATCCCGGCGATCAGGAGATCTTGCTGCGGGGTGATGAAGAAGGTGACGTCGCTCGACGCGGCGATCTTGCGCAGCGCCGTTCGAAGGCCGATCTCAGGCTTGACGTCCTTGATCCTTCCCGCTCCGACCCGGATGCCGAGCTGCAAGGTGCCATCGGGCAGCTCACGCCATCCGAGGTGATCGTCAGCGTCGATGTCGGGGAGCACGGGCAGCGGGGGCCGGAGGCTCGAGCCCAGGTGGCGCTCGACCTCCGTCTTGAAGGCGTCGATGCCGAGGTCAGCCACCACGTACTTCATCCGCGCCCGACGCCGGTCGGTCCGGTCACCGAGCTCGCGATAGGTCTCGAGCACGGCGGCGATGACGGCATCGAGCTCGTGATCGGTGACGAAGCAGAGGGGATCAGCCAAGCGCGGGAACGTGTCGGGGTTGGCGTAGCTGCGACCGAGGCCTCCTCCGGCCAAGACCGTGAAGCCCTCACCTGCCTCAGGGTGATGCCCAGGCACCAGGCCGAGGTCCTGCGCGAAGACGTCGACGCAGTTGTCGCCGGGATTGGCGATCGCGATCTTGAACTTCCGGGGCAGGTAGGTGGTGCCGTAGAACGGCAGCTCCTCTTCCGCTGCTCGAGAGGCGGCAAGCTCGCCGTTGACGAACAGCTCCCAGTGAGCCGAGGTCCTCGGCTTCAAGCTGGCGGCCAGGTGCTCGGTGAGGTCGGCGAGTCGCGTACCGCCGAGCTCTGTCTGGAGGCCCGGGCAGGTGACGATGTTGCGAACCACGTCGCCACAGGCACCGAACGAGGTCATCAGGTGCTCGTCGAGGACACGGGCCATCGGCCTGAGGCCACCCTTCAAGACACCGTGGTACTGGACGGCCTGGCGGGTGGTGAGGCGGATCGTGCCGTCGGCCACCTCTCCCGCGATGTGGTCGAGTGCGAGCCACTGCTTGGAGGTCAAGCGCCCGCCGGGGATCGCCACGCGGATCATGAAGATGTAGTCGAGCGGCTCATGGGCCAAGGACCGCTCTCGTCGGACGTCACGATCGTCCTGGGCGTAGACCCCGTGGAACTTGAGGAGCTGCTCGCTCTCCTCTGAGACGTTGGGGGCAGCGTTGGTCAGCTGCCCGGCGAGATCGCCTCGCAGCGCGTCGCTCGACGCCTTGATCCCCTCGACTGCTGTGAGCTGCTTGGGCTCGGACGCCACCGCGCACCGCCTGTTCTGATTCCCGTAAAAGCTGACCCAGATTATCAGGTTTCAATTCTCAGCTGGCCGGGCTTCCTCCGTGACCGGCCTTCGTAGCGGGGCTCTGAGCCCTCAGAGCCGAAGAACGCCTCAGGTAGGGTTACCCAGATGGCTGCTGGAACATCCACCCCACCGCCGCACCACGTCGTGATCGCCGGGACAGGGCGCTCAGGGACCAGCTTCTTGATCAAGTTCCTTGCATCCTGCGGCCTCGACATCGGCGAGGGTCTTGACGAGCAGTGGAACGAGCGCGCCTCGGCGGGGATGGAGCGCAACCTCCTCGCCCCGAACGCTCCCTACCTGGTCAAAGACCCGGGCTTCGCCAACTACTGCAGTGAGGTCGACCTCAGCGAGCTGACCCTCGATGCCTTGATCGTCCCGATCCGAGACCTCGCGGCGGCGGCGACGAGCCGAGTCCTCCAAGAGCGGATGGCCAAGATCTCGCGCGATGGGCCCGGGATGATGGCCCCGGTCGAGGTGGCGATCACCCCCGGCGGTCTGCTCTCGTCGCTCGACCCTGTGGATCAGAGCCGTCTGCTCGCCGTCGAGTTCCACCGCCTCATCCACTGGGCCACGATCACCGGTGTCCCGCTGTTCTTGCTCGATTTCCCAAGGCTCGTCCAGGACCAGAGCTACCTGATCGACACCCTGTGGCCGTGGCTCTCCCTGCACACCGATCGCGAGAGAGCCGAAGCCGCCTTCACCGCGGTCGCCGAGCCCGACAAGGTCCGGTTCAGCGAAGGCGGATCGCTGACCCGCCAGGCGATGTCTCGAGATCTCGACGAGCTCGTCGAGCTCGATCGCAGAGCGCTGCGCACGATCTTCGCCGAACAGCAGCAGGAGCTCTCCGCGCTTCGCACGCGACTCGAGCAAGCCGAGGCCTACGGCGATGAGCTCGCCCGTCAGCTCTCAGCGGCCGAAGAGCGCCTCGAGCAGCTCTCGAGCCACCTGGAGTCAAAGCCCCATCGCTACGTCGACCGGATCACCGGGCTCTTTGGCGAGGGCGCGTCGTAGAAACGCGCCCCGTGCGTCACGACCTCGACGCTCGACGAAGGACCGCCTTGCACGCAGCGGCTCCAGGCAGCTTGGCGAGCGTCGAGGTGATCTTGTTAGCCAGTCGGTAGGCGAGGCGACGCTCGATAGCCGTCACCCGTGCTTCGGCCTCGTCGGCTCGTCCCTCTGCCTTCTGCGCTCTCGCCACCAACAGGTTCTGCTCTGCGACCAGAAGGTCACGCTCGCGCTCCGCGCTCGAGGCACGTCCGCTCAGGTCTCGAATGACCTCGCGCTGCATCTCGACCTCTCGCTCCAAGAGCAGCGCGTCATCGAGATCCTCTTCGAGCTGCACGAAGGCATCGCCGATGGCAGCCGACCGCTCGCGCGCCAGGCGAACCACGGCCGCCTTGCCGGCAAGCAGCACCACGCCGTGGCCTTCGACCGGGACCAGCTCGACGCTGAGCTCGAGCTTCTCGACGAGGTCCTCAAGATCGTCGGCGCTCGCGTCGTCCTCGTCGTCTCGCACCTCGACCAAGAGCTCGACGTCGTCACCCATCGACTCCAAGAGCTCTTCGAGTGCGGGGCCCCTGAGCTCGTCGAGAGCGTCACCCACGACGATCACCTGACCGGAGGTGGGAAGCGTCACCTCAGGCTTCCAGTGCACCAGGGCGGCGCCTGGGCGAAGCCGCTCAACGATCGCCTCGGGGATCGCACGCTTCGAGCTGGTCATCGCCGGCTCCTCTCGGTGGCGCGCAGCGTCGCTTGAGCGAGCACGGTCTTCCAGATCGCCCGAGGATCCTCGTCATGGCGGGCGCAGTTGGCGAGCGCGGCGGCGCGCAGCTCTGACCACGACCCCTCTTCGGTGCTCACCTCGATCAGCGCCCGAGCGAAGAGGGTGGGGTCGTCCTCGATTCTCATCGCCTCACGCCACGATGCCTCGATGCCCTCGGCGCCGATGGAGGTGGAGATGACGGGCAGACCTCGGCTGAGGGCGTCAACCGTCTTGATCTTGACTCCGGCGCCGTAGCGGACGGGCACGACGGCGACGCGCACCTCATCGAGGCTGGCCTGCAGGTCTCGAACCTCCCCCACGAAGCGGAGCTGCTCAGAACGGAGCTCGAGGAGCTCCGGGGGCGGGCCTGCGCCCGTCACCAGGATCCTGAGCTCGGGCGCTTCCGCCTTGACGAGAGGGAGCACCTCTTCGACCAGCCAGCGCAGCCCGTCATCATTCGCGCTCCCCCCTCCGGCGAGCCAGCCGGCCACGAAGATCGCATCCTTGCGCTCGGCGAAGCCCCGCTCTCCTGGCTCGCACGGGGTGGGAAAGGGCTGTCGCACGGCCACACACGACGCCCCTCGGCCTCGGAACCACGCCGCCTCCTCTTCGCTGATCGCGACCAGCCCATCGGCTCGCAGCGCGATCGAGCCCTCGAGGGCTTCGAGGCGATGCTGCTCGACTTCGAGCGCCTCAGCGTCATGGGCGAAGCGATCAACCCGGCGCTTGGTCTCATAGCGAGCGGCAAAGCGAGCCTCGGCGTCGTAGATGATGGGCACGCCGGGCCACCGTGCGGCGACGTCAGTGGCATGGGCGAAGTTGTTGGGTCGGGCAACGACCACGGCCACAGGATCGTCGCCGACGTCCAGCTCCTCGTCGGAGGTGACCCGCGTGACGCCTCGAGCGGCCAGGTCGGGGTCGAGGTCGAAGTTGTCGCCCCACACCACCATCTGGACGTAGTACCCGAGCGAGGTGAGGATCTCGATCAGCTCGCGGGTGCGACCGAGCCCAGAGCCCGATGCCGTGCGAGGCAAGAAGTCGTCGAAGTAGACGACCTTGGGCGCGGTGCGCGGCAGGCCGGGTGGCACAGGTGAGGCTTCGCGTCCCCACTTCTCCTCGAAGCGCTTGCGGCCGCGCTCGAAGAGCACGTCGCGCAGGATCGAGGTCGTCGACTCGGCTTCCACGTGCGTCACCAGCGAGGCGGGCGTGACGACCACCGAGCGCCCGGTCGCCCACACCCGCCGGCAGAGGTCCACGTCTTCGAAGTAGGCGGGGTAGAACGAGTCGTCGAAGCCGTCGACTCGATCGAACAGCTCGCGATCGATGAGGAGCGAGCAGCCTGGGGTGTACTCGACCAGCCTCGGTCCTGCGATGTGGGTCTGGTGGACCGGAGCACCTCGGTCGAGCGCTGCGGGGACCGTTCCCGTGATCCGCCCGCCGAACTCGAGGACCATGCCCGCTCGATCGCACAGGACGCTGCCCACGACACCGACGCCCTCTTGGGTGTCGAGCACGTGGAGGAGGCCGTCGAGCCAGCCCACCTCGACCACCGCGTCGTCGTTCAAGAAGAGCAGTCGTCGACCGCGCGCGTGGCGGGCGCCCAGGTTGCAACCGCCGGCAAAACCACGATTCGAGCGCGAGTCGACGCGCCTGGCCCAAGGATGGCGAGCGATCACCTCGCTGACCGCGGAGGTGACCCCGTTGGCGACCACGAGCACCTCGAATGAGGCCTTGGTCGCGTGCGTCTGGAGCGAGCGCAGGCAGGCGTCGAGAGGTCCCGTCGTGCGGTACGCCAAGACGATGACCGAGACCTCAGGGATCTCGAGGTCGACAGCCGCCGGCGCAGCCAGAGCGAGCACGCTCAAGGGCTCGTCCGGACCGGGCACATGGGCTCACTCTACCCATCGGCGTTTGAAGCTAAGCGCAGACCCGAGCGCAGGGTTGGGCGACGAGGCGCGACCGAGACGGGGGTGGTCTCGATCGCGCCTCGTCAGAGCAGGGGATCATCAGACGGGCTCGTCACCTCGCAAGGTGACCCGCTGAATGACTCGGTGCTGGGAGCCGAAATCACCCACCACCGCGTGCTGGGTGACCCGGTTGTCCCAGAAGCCGAGCGTTCCCTCGGTCCAGTGGTAGCGGACCGTGTACTCGGGTCGCACGGAGTGCTTGTAGAGATACGACAGCAGGGCGTCGCTCTCCGCTCGGTGGAGCCCGACGATGTGCGAGGTGAACCCTGGGTTGACGAAGAGCACCTTCTCGCCAGTCTCCGGATGCGTGCGAATCACCGGATGGGTGACCGGCTCGAGCTCGACGATGTCGGCTCCCTCCCACCGACCCGTCCCCACGTGATCGAGGACGGCCTTGAACGACTGGCGACCGTCGTGCACGGCGCTGAGCGTCTCTAAGAAGGCCTGGAGCACCGGGCTGAGGCCCTCAAAGGCCGCGTGCTGGTTGGAGAACAGCGTGTCGCCCCCGGAAGGCGGGATCGCCACGGCCCGCAAGATCGACCCCAGCGGCGGTCGCTTCACGAAGGTGACGTCCGTGTGCCAGTCGAGCCCCTGGTCGCGAGTCGAGACGTCGCCGTAGAGGGCGTAGAGCTCTCTCGCCTGGGTGTAGTCGATCTCGAAGATGTTGGGGTAGCCCTCGACGCCCGGGATGACGGGGTGGCCCTCGGTCGGCTCGCCGAAGCGCGAGGCGAAGGCCAGGTGCTCGTCTTTGTCGAGATCCTGGCCCGGGAAGAAGACGACCTTGTACTGGAGCCAGAGTCGACGGATCTCAGCCACGGTCTCGTCATCGAGCTCGCTGAGGTCGAGACCTCGGATCTCGGCGCCGATGGCGCCCGAGAGCGGCGTCACCTCGAGAGCGATCCTGGTGCTGGTGGTGGTCATAGGGGTTCTCCTGTGTCGTTGGTGTGGTCGGGGTTGCTCGTCGATCTCGTGCTCGGGACCTCGCGAAGGCGGCGATGCTGGGCACCGTCCTCGGCGGCCTCGTCGACACCGAGCTCGGTCAAGAGCGCGGAGCGGAGCTCGCCGAAGGCCGGGTCGCTCCGCACTCGAGGCTCGGCCAGCGTCACCTCCACGTCGAGCGAGATCGCTCCCTCGGTGAGGACGAGGACCCGATCCGAGAGCACGATGGCCTCGTCGACGTCGTGGGTGACGAGCAGCACTGCGGGGTGGTGGCGATCCCAGAGCTGGCCGACCAGCGCGTGCATCTTGATCCTGGTCAGCGCATCGAGGGCGCCGAAGGGCTCATCCAAGAGCAGGAGATCCGGATGGCGCACCAGCGCCCGGGCCAGGGCGACTCGCTGGGCTTCACCCCCCGAGAGGGTCTTCGGCCAGTCCCCCTCATGCCCTTCGAGACCGACCTCGACCAGGGCGTCAGCGCCTCGTACGGCGGCGTCCTGCTCGCCAAGACCGAGCACCACGTTGTCGAGGACGTTGGCCCAGGGCAGCAGCCGAGGATCTTGGAAGACGACCGAGCGGCGCTCGGGCACCAAGATCTGACCCGTGGCGCCATCGTCGAGGCCGGCGAGGATGCGAAGGATCGTGCTCTTGCCCGAACCGCTCCGACCGAGGAGCGCCACAAACTCGCCGCGCCCGATCCTGAGGTCGACGCCCTTGAGCACCTCGCGAGGGCCGAACGAGCGCCGCAGCGCTCTGACGAAGACCGCGTCGTCACCGGTGGGCCTGCTCAATTCGCCGAGCGGACGTGCGTCCTGGAGCGTCATCGGCCCGGCTGCCAGCGGAGAGTGACGCGCTCGAGCGCCCGCACGAAGGCATCGGTGAGCAGCCCCAAGAGGGCGTAGCAGACGAGGCACACCACGATCACGTTCGACTGGAAGAACGTCTGGGCTTGGATGATCAGGTAGCCGATGCCGCTCGACGCATTGATCTGCTCAGCGAAGACCAAGAGCAGCCAGGCCACCGCCATCGCCATGCGAAGTCCCACGAGGAACCCCGGAAGTGCAGCTGGCAGCACGATGCGCCTGATCCGCTGCGTGCGGCTGAGCCCGACCACCTCGGCAAGCTCGCCGAAGCCTGGATCGATCGAGCGGATCGCGGCGTTGGTGTTGATGTAGATCGGGAACACGACGCCGAGAGCGATCATCGAGATCTTGGCCGTCTCTCCCACACCGAGCCAGAGCACGAAGAGCGACTCGAGCCCGATGATGGGCACGAACCTGAGCATCTGGACGTTGCCGTCGATCAGGTTCTCCCCCGTCTTCGACAGCCCCGAGGCCAACGCAAGGGCAGCACCGATCGGCACGCCGATCAACAGACCCCAGAAGACCCGCTGGAGCGACGCCCAGAGCGCGGTGGCCAGAGAGCCGTTGGCGATCATGTGCGCGCCCGTCGAGAGCACCGCGCTGGGAGCAGCGAGGTCTTGGGG
>Ga0075017_100001035_pt1 | contig 16600 bp, 15 predicted proteins | sample AleBraG_ABR_2012_FD_71475 | JGI IMG/M metagenome (GOLD analysis project Ga0075017, IMG submission 71475) | Freshwater sediment microbial communities in response to fracking from Pennsylvania, USA - Alex Branch Run_MetaG_ABR_2012 | ecosystem: Environmental > Aquatic > Freshwater > Creek >... | reverse complement strand
GTTTCGGGCAAGGCCTCCGGCAGGACGCGGGTTTCACCGATGGTGGTCATGAAATTGGCGTCGCCGCGCCAGCGGGGAAGCACGTGCATGTGGATGTGACCGGCCACGCCGGCGCCGGCGGCCTCGCCGATATTCATTCCGAAATTGAAGCCGGCGGGTTGGTAGATTGTGCGCAAATGGATCTGCACCTGCCGGGTCAGTAGCATCATTTCGGTGGCGGTTTCTTCGCGTAGGCCTTCCAGCGTGGCTACATGCTCATACGGCGCGATCATGACGTGACCGTTGTTGTACGGGTATAGATTCAGCAGAATGAAGTTGAGCCGGGACCGGTGGACGATGAAATTTTCTCCGTCGCGCGATTCGGCGGCCTTCGCGCAGAAGATGCAGGCGTCGTCGGGAGTGGCCGTCCGGACGTAGCTGTAGCGCCAGGGACTCCACAAGTGGTCCATACTGTTTCCACCACCTCAGTGGGTGGGTGTGGCCGGCGGTGGTGACGGCGGCGCCGGAGGGCCGTCGGAATGGTTGACCAGGTCCTTCAATTCCTTGCTTGGCTTGAAGTAGGGAATGCGCTTGGAGGGAACATCCACGCGCGTTCCGGTTTTCGGGTTACGGCCAACGCGCGGCTGGCGCTGCCGGGTACGGAAGCTTCCGAAGCCGCGAATCTCGATCTTATCGCCCGCACGAAGAGATCGAACGATGCTATCAAAAATCGCTTCGACGATGACTTCCGAGTCCTTGCGGGTCATTTCCACAACCCGGGAGACTTCTTCAATCAATTCGGCCTTCGTCATGTAATTCTTCTCCTCGACAGGGCTTGTTATTGGCCCTCACCTTTCCCTCTGGAATTCATTACTTCTTCAATGCTCATGGTCGCCGCCGACGCCTGTCTTTTGTAGTCTTCCAGCCGCATGCGTTCTTCATCGTCGGTGAGAGCGCGCAGGCTCAAGCCGATTTTCTTCTCGGCCTCGTTCATCTTGATGATCTTGAAATCGTGCTCTTCGCCGATGGGCAAGGCCGGCTCTTCGGTCTTTGCCTCGCCCGCGGCCGGCACTTCCGAGCGGTGACAGAGCGCTTCCACGCCGGGCGCCAGCTCCACAAAGACGCCAAAGTTCGCCGCGCGGCACACGCGTCCGCGAACCGTATCGCCCACCTGGTGGGAGCGGAAAAACTGTTCCCACGCATCGGGCTGTAATTGTTTGATGCCCAGCGAAAGGCGGCGATTGCCGGCATCGATGTTTAGGATTACCGCCTGCACCAGTTGCCCTTTCTTCAACAACTCCGATGGATGCTTCACGCGCTTGGTCCACGACAGATCGGAAATGTGAACCAGCCCGTCCACGCCTTCTTCGATTTCCACGAACGCCCCGAAGTCGGCCAGCTTACGAATTCGTCCTTCCACGACACTGCCAATAGAATAGCGTTCCGCGACGGTAGTCCACGGGTCCGGCTCCAATTGCTTGATGCCCAGCGACACCCGCCGTTCCTTGGGTTTTACATCCAACACCACGGCTTCCACTTCATCGCCTGCCTTGACCACTTTGCCGGGATGTTTCATCCGGCGGCTCCAGGTCATCTCGGAAATATGGATTAAGCCTTCCACGCCGGGCTCCAATTCCACAAAGGCGCCATAGTCGGTGACGCTGACCACGCGTCCGATCACGCGGGCACCCATGGGGTAACGCTGTTCGATGGTTTCCCAGGGATCGGGAACCAACTGCTTCAAGCCCAGCGAAATGCGTTCCTTGCTCTTGTCGAACTTGAGAACTTTGACGGTGATCTGATCGCCGGCGCTGACCATCTCCGAGGGGTGATTCACGCGCCCGTACGACATGTCGCTGACGTGCAACAGGCCGTCAATACCGCCCAGGTCGATAAAAGCCCCGTACTCAGTGAGGTTCTTCACGGTTCCGGTGACGATTGAGCCTTCCGAGAGATCCTGTAGCGCGGCGCTCTTGCGCGCGACCAGATCCTCTTCCACGGCGATTTTGCGCGACACCACTACGTTGCCGCGCCGCCGGTTCAGCTTGACGATCTTGACCGGAATATCCTGGCCCAAGTAGCTGTCCAGGTTGTGGGCGGGCCGCAGGTCAATTTGCGAACCCGGCATAAATGCGGGAACGCCGACGTCCACCGAGAGGCCGCCTTTGATGCGCCCCGTCACACGTCCGGAAAGAACCAGGTTTTCGGCGTGGGCGCGCTCCAGGTTATCCCAAGCGCGCAAACGGCTGGCTTTTTCGTGCGAGAGAAGCGTGTACCCTTCCGGCTGCGGCGCCGAACGATCGATCATGACGTCGATCACGTCGCCGCGCTGCACGTGCACACTGCCATCGGGCAGCCGGAACTGGTCGATCGGCACAAGTCCTTCAGACTTATAGCCGAAATCCACGATTACGTCTTTGTCAGTAACCTTGAGAACATGGCCTTGGAGCAACTCCCCTTCATGGGGCGGAGCAAAATGGCTATAGTCGTCCAGGAGCTGTTCGTAATCGGGCTCATCAGCCGATAAGGGTCGAGTTACGTTTTGCTCATCTGTGCCGTTGGCCATCGCCAAGACTCCCGATTCATGCTACTACAACGGTTGATTTGCGATCTGAGTACAGCTTCCGCAGGACATTTTTATCGACTGGGATGAGACCGAAACCGTTGATAGATCAGTACTTCAGAACTATAGCGGACAGGGAGAGATAAGTCAACAGGAGGTTCGGCAGGGTTTTTATTATGGTACGCCACCCGCTGGTGCTGGCTCGTTTTTGGGCTTGGTGGGGAGCCGGAAGCCGCGTGCGCGGCTTTTGCGAAACGAAAGGTGGCCTGGCTTAAGCGCCGTCGTTCTCTGGAGTTCTAGTGGTTTCAATGATTTGCAGAGAGATGCACTGGTTACGGCGACATTGCGGCCGAACTCAGTTTGGCGCCCGAGTCGGTGGACTTCGCCTATCCTGTCGTTGGGCATCGGCCCGTTGACCAGAGGGAGAGTGGGATAGGACGGGAAGGCCTTGGTAGACTTATCCCAATTTGGAAGATTCGACACCCATACTGATCGGATGCGGCGACGTGACGGACCTGAGCACTCCGATGGAGGCAGGCAGGTCCCCGTTTGACTTGATGGCGCAGGCGGCGAAAGCGGCGCTGGCGGACGCTGGCGCGCCGGGATTGCTCGAGGCCATCGATACCGTAGCGGCCGTGCGGCTCTTCTCTGACACTTCGCACCGCTTCGCGACCAAGCTTGGCAGCTCCGCCAATCCGCCCAAGAGCGTCGCCGATCGCCTGGGCATCCGCGCCGCCCGCTTTCTCTACACCTGGAACGGCGGGAACATGCCGCAGCATCTGGTGAACGTGTTCGCCGAGGCGATCAGCGAAGGAGAGATCGGCGCGGCGCTCATCACGGGCGGCGAAGCGCTGCGGACGCAGCACGGCGTGGAGCGCGCTGGGCTTCCGCTCTCCTGGCACGAAGATCCGGGCGGGAGATGCGAACCGATCGGCGATCCGCGGCGCGGCTGGAGCGATTACGAAGATCGTCACCAGATGAGGGCCGCGATCGTGATGTATCCGCTGATCGAGAACGCGATTCGCGGCGGCTGCGGCCGGTCGGTCCCCGAACACATGCTGGCCATGGGCAAGCTCTTCGCGCGCTTCGCCGCCGTGGCTGCGCGCAATCCGCTGGCAGTCCGGCGCGAAGGCTACTCGGCCGCACGGCTCGCGACAGTCGACCGCGACAATCGCTGGATCGGATTCCCTTACCCGCGGTTGATGAACTCGAACGCATTTGTCGACCAAGCCGCAGCCTTGATCCTGACTTCGGCGGGCTTGGCGCGCAAGCTCGGCATTCCTGAATCAAAGTGGGTCTACCTGCACGGATGCGCCGATGCAAACGACCACTGGTACCTCTCCGAGCGAATCAGCTTGCACTCCTCGGCAGCCATTCGCCGCGGTGTGCGCAAAGCTCTGGACATGGCTGGACGAACGCTTGACGATATCCGGTTCTTCGATCTCTATAGCTGTTTTCCGTCCGCCGTGGCGATCGGCTGCCGGGAGATCGGCCTTGAGGAAGACGATCCGCGCGGCCTGACCGTCACCGGCGGTCTGCCGTATTTCGGAGGGCCGGGTAACAATTACGTCACACACTCGATTTCGGAGATGATGCGCCAGTTGCGCGCGCACCCGGGCAGCTTCGGCCTGGTGACCGCCAATGGCAACTACGTCACCAAGCATTCTTTCGGCGTCTATTCGACTGCGCCGGTCGAGGGGCGATGGCGCAGGGACAGCCCGGCGGCTCTGCAGGCGGAGCTCGATGCTTTGCCGAAAGCACCGCTGGTTGAGAACGCATCCGGTCCCGCTACGGTCGAGAGCTACACGGTTATGCATGGCAAGACCGGGCCCGAATTCAGCGTTGTGATTGGACGCCTGAACGAGAGCGGCCAGCGCTTTCTTGCGAATACTTCCACCGAAGCGGCGGTGCTCGGCGACCTTCAGGACCGGGAGAGCCTCGGGCGGCCCGGGATCGTTAAAAGCCAAAACGGACGCAATGTGTTTGTTCCGGAGTGAGACCTTACATGGGCGCAAGTGCGAGCTGACGGAGGTCCCGACGTTCGACGCCTCACGCACGAAGCAGCGATTTGCTTAGACCTCGCCCAAGCAGCCCGCGCCGAGCGGCCCCCGCTCAAGCACCTTCAGAATCGTCGACAGGGGAGTGGCTCCTCGCAACACAATAGAGTAGAAACTGGATGGGTCTAGTATTACCCTCAAGCCGAGCACATGACTGCGCCGGCGCACTCAGGCGCGGTGCCGGCCGGGTGAGCGCGCGATCGTTCCGCGATGATCTGGTCCCACGGCACCACGATGCATTTCCACAGCGGCAGCACTTCGTGATAAGCGGCGCGGCACAAGCGATCGAACGCGGCGTAACCGCCATTTTCGAAATACTGTTGGACCATCTCCACCAGCGATCCGTCGTCGAAGTGGCCGATGGCGTAGGAACGGTCCAGGTTGGTGGCTTCCGGCAGCACCGTGCCGTCCTCGCGCACCACCACCTTCTTGATTTCCTGAGCTACTTTCCGGTGACAGCCGCCGCCGTTGCAAACGTAGGCTCCGCAGGGGTGTTGCATCAGGAAGGCCCGGTTCTGGCCGATGATCGAAATCCGCAGGCCCTTGCCGCGATACAGGTTGGCGAGATCCGACAAGCGCATCACCAGGCGCTCCAATTGCATCTGAGAGAGACTCTGATCGACGATGTCCAGAGCGCGCCCGAGTCTTAGCAGGGGCTGCGCGCGAACCTGCGTTGCTCCGGCGCGGTGCGCCCAATCCACTAAGCCCGGAAGCGCTTCCACGTTGGCGCGCGAAACGGTAGCGATCACGGTGATGGGAACACCCGCTTCGGCCAACAGGAGAATTCCCTTTTCGGTAGCCTGGAAGGCGCCTTCTGAATTGCGAAACCAATCGTGAAACTCCGCTTCCCCGTCCACGCTGATGCTGACCTTCGCTTTGGCGGCGCGAAGAGCTTCCACGTGGCGCGGCGTCATCAAGGTGGCGTTGGTGCACACCGTTACCTCGAGACCGGGTACGCGCGCGGCCGTCTCCAGCACCTGGTGCAATCCGGGGTAGAGCAGCGGCTCGCCTCCGGTGAGGTACAGCGTACCGATGTCCAGCGCGGCCGCCGATCCAACCGCTTCCATGACGCGCTCCAGCGGCAACTGCTCGCGCCGTACCGGCGAGCCGTCCATATAACAATGACGGCAGGTCAGGTTGCACTGGCCCAACAGATGCAGCATGAGGGTGCCAGAGCGGGGCGAACCGATTTCCGGTGTGATTTCCATGGCGTGTTCCCTGACGGAAGCGGGGCAAGGCTTGCGGCTTGCCGCCGCAGCCTCACCCCACAAGCAAACGGCTTATTAGCGCCCAGCGCCCACTTCCGCCGCCGCTTCAGTCGCGATGCGGCGCAGCACAGTGGTTCCGAGCGCGTCGCTCAGCTTAATGATGCCGAAGTGCGGCCGCGGACCCGGTGTCCCGAAGTCGCCTTCGTCAAAGATAAAGGACACGCCTACGCTCGCGCCGGCTTTCAATCCGTCTTTGAGCGCACCGGAAGCCACCTGGTTGACCAGTTGCGATTGGATCTGCGCAGCCGCCAGATTCGATATCGTGTCCGCCAGTTCGAGCAAACGTCCGCTGGCGACTACTTCTTTCAACGCGTCCGGAGAGATGGTGAGGCTAAGCTTACCGATCTCTTTATTGTTCTCCATAATCACTACCTCCTTCCAAAAAATCTTCCAGCCGGGCCGACTTGCGTGCGGTGCGGCCAGCATGAGAATAATTAAAGTGGAGTCCATTGTCAAGACGATTCTTTTCCGGGCTATGGGTTTTACCAACTAGTCCCCCCATTTGTGCCATGCTGCCCTCCCAATTATTCCTTATTGCTCCCCTCGTTTGTTTGTCATGCATACCCCGTTTGCGCGCGTCTGTGTTCTCGCGCGGATGCACGGTGAAGGCGGATTCAGCCAGTTGAAAGGGGGCTGCTCAGCCCAATGTCACTTACTTTTCCGGCAGTTATTGGTGGGGCGGCCCCCCGGGGTCCGCGGCCGACGCGACGCCTTCGCCGACCTGGAGCCCCGGCAGGAAATTGATTGTGTTGAAGAAGCAGCGGGTCGCCCCACAATTTCACCGGGACGGCTATAGCTACAGTACATCCGCGAAGCTCTTGCGCAGCTTGTAGAAGAACGCATGGCCGGCGAAGAACAGCACCACCGAGAGGAGCAATAGTTTCAGAAGCGAGAAAGCATCGGGTGCGCGGCCTTCCAGCAGGCAGGCGCGGTAGGCGTGGACCAGGACAAACAGAGGATTCTTGCCGAGCACCGGAAGCAACGCCTTGGGCAGGCTGGATTCCGGATAACAGATGGGAGTGATGAAGAACCAGAGCGTGAGCACAAAGCCCATGATCTGTCCGAGGTCGCGGAAGAACACGCCGAGCGCCGCCAAAAACCAACAGATACCCAGCGTGAGTAGGAACTGCGGCACCATCACCAGTGGCAGCCAGAGCGCCGTTACCGGGACCGCGCCGCGCAGCAGCAACAAGATGATCAGGTAAATGCCGGTGGCGAACAGTTCCGTGATCAGCCCCGCCAGCAAGTAATTCACGGGCAGGGTGGCTAGCGGAAAGATGAGTTTCTTGACAAAGCTACGGTGCTCAACAATGACGTTCGGTGCGCGGCCGACGGCCTCGCTGAAAGCCAGCCAGGGCAGCATTCCAGAGAGAAAATAGAGCGCAAAGCCGGTCCGGTTTTGGTTGTTGCCTTGCAGCACCACGCCGAATACGAAGAAATAGGTGCCCATCAAAATCAGTGGATTCAGCACGGTCCAAAACACACCGCCAAACGAGCCGCGATAGCGCGATAGGATATCGCGGCGGGCCATGGATGCGATCAGCCGGCGATTGGAGAAAATCTCCCGGACTGGATCCACCAAGAGGCGCGGCAAAACTTGCTTCAATTGTCTGCGCCGCAGGGCCGCCGCCGTGGTGAGCTCCTGACCCTGCACCTGCGCGGTTTCATGTTCCACCGCGACATCGATCATCAGAAACTGTTCGCCGTGCTGGTAGCCCCAGCCGTGTTCGTCATTGCGGGGGGACACATAGACGCGATAGGCGCCGGGCTCGGGCGGGAAAGGAATCGTGAACTTCAGATCGGACGCGCCCGGAGGAACGGAGAGCCACTCGCCTTCCATGATGAAGCGATTGGAGCCGGGATCGTAAAACTGCCAGCCCACGCATTCGCCGGCGTGTTCCAGTTGCACATGCACGGCGATGGACTGCCCCAGCGATTCGATTTCGACCGAACGGAAGGGCGCGCTCATGCGTTGTACAGCCAGCCTGGATAGCGGTCTCGAACCGCGCCGGTTTTGCGGCCCACCGCGTAGATGCCATCGCCGCGATTCCCGGCGGGCAAGCGATAACGTTGCAGCAGGTCATTCACCCAGGCGTGCTCGGGGTGCGGTTCGTCGTGGAATTCGCCGGTCTCGAGCAGCGTAATTTCCAGGCCGGCATCCAGGAATAGACGCTCAATTTCCCGCGGCGTGTATTCGCGATTGTGGCGCGCCTCGGCTTCCTGATCCGGCTCCGCCGGCCGGATGTAGGCGGGAAAGAAACCGGGATGATAGCCTTGCAGAATCGCTGAAATCGCACGCAGCGAGCCGATGTTCGGAGTGGTGAGTACGAGATGGCCGCCCGGCTTGAGAATGCGGTTGATCTCGACCATCATGAACATGGGATCTTCCGTCAGATGCTCCAGCAGTTCACAGCAAAGCACTGTGTCGAAGCTTGCATCGGCGTAAGGAAAACGATCTTTTTCGGCGTTAAATAAGTCAATTTCGCAATGGAACTCCTCGCCATCGCTGGAGACCACATGCTTGTGATCCACTTTACCGGCCGGCCCATAGTAACAGCCGCGAACTTCGCCGTAACCCAGTTTGGCGCGCAGCGCCGCGGTGATCTGAACATAGGAACCCATCTCCAGAATGCGTTGCTGGGCATTGCCGGGCGGCGTGATGGAGAGTGTCTTCGCCAGGCGGGTGATGTGCGTTTGGATGTATTGCCGCACGGGTTCGTCGGGAGCCCAGGAGGCAATGTAAGCAGGTTCGACCGCGACGCTGGGTGCCGGTTCGGGTTCGGAAGTTGGCTCGGCGGCGGGTTGCGGGAAGTTTCCCGTGTGCACCGATTCTAGAAATTCGGCGTAACGCTCCGCGACGCGGCGCCAGGTGCATTCCCGATCGACCCATTTCGCCGCAGCCTGCCCGAACGACGCGCGGACGTGTGGTTGACTGACTAGCAGGTTGAGGTACTCGAAGAGCAGATCCTCTTCCGACGCGTCTACCGGAACCTTGAGGCAGATCGTGTCCGGAAACTCACGGAACGAGCCGACGTCCGACACGATGACCGCTTTGCCCAAGCCGAACGCCCGCATCAGCGTGCCGGAGTTCTCGCCCACGGTGGGAAAGCGTAGGTTGAGGACGATATCGCAGGCTGCCAGATAGCCGACAAAATCGGCGATCGGCGCGAAGCCGATTACCCGAACCGCCGCACGCAGGCCGAGAGACTCGATGAGGGAATCCAGCGGAAGCTCCGAGTGCGGCTCGCCGACCAGAATCATACGCGCGTTCGGTTCCACGCGCAGCAGCCGGCGAAAGGCGCGCAGCGATTCCGCGATGCGCTTGTAGGGCTTGAGAAAACCGAATGTGCCGATCAGCGGGATGTTTTCCGCAACGCCCAGGCGCTGCCGGTAGCCCATGCGGTCCGCCTGCGGCACCCAAGCTCCATGCTGGATGCGTCCCACGGGCCGCGTAAAGCCTGCCTGGCGGAGTTGCTGTTCCACGCAGTGGCTATGGACGATGGCGGCTTTAGAAGCACACAATAGACGGCGCAGCATCGGCACGCCTTCATAGTCGGGTCCGATCTCGAGCTTTCTCACGCGCTGCGCGTAGGCGAGAGCTTCGGCCCCGCCGTCGAACTCCACCTCTCGCAGGTACGCTTCCCAATCGCCACGTTTGATGGTGGTGTCGGCGATCAGGTGATGGAGATTGGCTTCATGCACCACCGGAACCCCTGGGTAGCGCAAGGCCATGTCATAGCAGAAATCGTGGTGAAGATTGTTGCCGATCTGATAAAGCGCGATGTCAAAATCAGATGGGTTGTAGCGGGAAGGCGGAGTTGAGAATACCTGCACCTGCACCAGACGGCGTAACTCCTCCAACAGAGCGGCGGAATAATCGGCGATTCCGCTTTTGGCCGGAGGCAGGGGAGAGAAGAAGGCGACTTTCAGAGCCACGGACGCTTACTTCACCAACTCCATGGAAAACGTTCCAAGGGAGAAGGGCACCTTTACCAAGGCGGGCGTGCGGGAGGCGTCCTTGAGGAAGTAAATGTCGAAATGCGCGTCGGCGCTTTGTCCCTTCACAGTACCGGTTAAGTGATCAGCCTGCACCTGCTGGTCGCCGAGCCGGATCCCTTCAGTTCCCACGAATTCCAAACGAACCTGGTAGGGCGCGCCGAAATACACGGTGGCCGGTTGGGGCAAGCGGCCTTGGCTCAACTCATGGCGCACGTAGTAGAGGTAAGTGAGCGCGTCTTTGGCGCAACTACCGGTGTCGAGTTTGGTATGGCCTCCGCCTTTGGTCTCGCGGGTGGCGGTGCTGGCTTGCGGATGGAAAGTAGTTTTCTCTTCGGCGCGTTTCTGGCCATGGCGGGTATTCTTTTCGAATTCGGTGGAGCAAAAATCCCCGCCGGCGGAGGCGGTGAATTTGTCCGTCACCGAGAAGCCCGGTACAGCGGCGTCGAGGTCGAATCCGAAGCTCATGTGCTCTTTGGTCCCCTCGGAGGCGGGGAGCAGGGCGCCGTGCAGCCGGCTCTCGCCCAGATTCAGTCCACTGGGCCAATTGATAGAGTAGGTCAACTGCTCATTGGGAACGGACGGTCCGCTGGAGGCGCCGGCCAGGAAGGCCACGGCGATCGCGAAAAAGAGAATGCTTTTCATCCGGCAGTATTTCGCAACGCCAAAGGTGATGTGGTTATTGGACTCCGGCGTCTGCCGCCGGCGACTTCATAGTAGACGTCGAGCGTTCGAGCGGCGCTGGTCTCCCAACTAAACTTAGCTGCGTTCTTTACACCCAAGCGCTCCATTCGCGCGCGCAAAGTAGAATCCAACAACAGATCGGCCATGGCGCTGACAATCTGTTCGACGGAATTCGGATCGAACAACAAAGCGGCTGAGTCGGCGACTTCCGGCATGGAGGAAGTGTTGGAGCAGGCCACGGCCCGGGCGCAAGCCATAGCTTCCAGAATCGGCAGGCCGAAGCCTTCATACAAAGACGGGTAGACGAATAGATCACAGGCGTTGTAATAACGCAGCAGATCTTCGTCGGAAACGAAGCCGGTGAAGTGAATCCGATTGGCGACACTGGATTTGGCAGCGGCCGCCTTCACCACAGGCGAGAACCAGGTCTCTTTACCCACCACTACGAGATGGTGCGGAAGTTGTGGATGGGCGCTGAGCAGGCGCTCAAAGGCGGCGACGAGCTTGAGATGGTTTTTGCGCGGTTGTACGTCGGAAACGCAGAGGATAAATGGCGCGCGGAGATGCGGCTCCAGTGCGCGGCGGGCTATCTCACGGCCGATGGGGCGGAACTCCTTAGAAACGCCGTTCGGAATAACGACGACCTTCTCCTCGGGCAAACCATACGCGCGGAGGATGCTTTTTTTGGAAAATTCACTTACCGTCAGGATGCGGACGGCGCGCTTCACGGTACGCTTCACCGAGAGGCGCAGTTGCCAGGCGCGGTAGCGGGTAAAGTACTCCGGATGTTCCAGGAAACTGAGATCGTGGACGGTGGCGACAATCGGCACGGAACAGTGGAGAGGCGACGTGTACTGAACGTGGAGCAGGTCGGGCGAATCCTGGCGGGTTTTGTGAGACAAGTCGAACCCAATGCGGAAATAGGGGTTCTCGGGCACCAGCCGTTTCAGAAAACGGTCCGGCACCTCAGAGAAAACGCTCTCCCGCGACAGATAGGCAACAAACTCCGCATCCCTGTCCAACCGGACAAAGTTATTCAAAAGATTACGGATGTAAGTTTCGTTCCCGGTGAGATGTTGCCCGATGGCGTGTGCGTCTATGGAAAAGCGCATTTACCTCCCTCTTAGTATAGAGGTTCGCCCGTACCTGAACCTTTCTCCTAAAACTCTCAAACCCCATTAAAGCATGTTTAGTTCCGTTAGCAGCGTGTTTGATCTATAAGGAACCAGAGCTATGCAGTTGACTCCAGGCGGCTTGCCACGTGTAGCGCTCCTGACACAGGGCTTGTCCAGCTTGACCCAACCTCGCTCTGAGTACCGGATCTCTCAATAGTTTGGTTACGCCGTCCGCAAAGGCTGACGGACTGTCCGCCAGCAAGAGGTGCCGGCCGTCGCCGGCGTCCAATCCTTCGGCGCCGGCGGTGGTCGAGACCACCGGCGTCCCGGCCGCCCAGGCTTCCAGAATCTTGATACGAGTGCCGCTGCCTGCCAGTATCGGTACCACCGCAACCTTGGCCCGCGCCAGGTAAGATACGGCGTCATCCACCGGCCCGATCAATTGGATGGAGGAGTCATGAGCGACCAGTTTCGCGACTGCGTCTGGGTTCTTGCCGATAATCCGCCAGCGCAGGGCAGGGAAGCGGCTGCGCAAGAGGGGCCACACTTGCGCGGCGAAGAACGCCACGGCCGCCCGATTAGGCTCAAATTCGAGATTGCCGCTAAAGGCGATCACATCCTCTTCCACGCGTTTGGCTTCCCGGATGGTTGGTATGGCATTGGGATAGACAAATACCTGACGATTCAGCGGGAGAATGCGTTGCCGGTCCGCTTCAGAAGCCACCAGAATGGAGTGGAAGCGCGGGAGCCATTGCTTCTCTAATTCCTGGTAGGCACGCGAGAAGCGCCGATGGGCCAATGCGTCCGTGGGTTTGGAAACGGCAGCCAGGCTGGCGTGCCACGCGGATTCAATATTGTGGAGGTCTAGAATGATCTTCGCAGCGGAAGAGCGGAGCGGTTCCAGGTAGGGCGCACACCAGAAATGTTCAACCACGGCCACGGCATAAGTTTGTCCAGCGGCAAAAGCGGCAACCTGCTGTTGGCGCCCGGAGAAGCGGTCAAACAGCGGCGGCCGGTTGAGAAACAGACGCTTGGCATTGCGCAAGGCCCGGGCCGCGGTTGCGCGCGAGTGATCGCGCAATTCGATTTCGATGGAGCGCCGAACTTTGCCAGGCGGGAGCGCGGAAGCTGGAGCGCGGGAGTGAGAGTGCGCAAACAACACAGCGTCCACGGTGTAGTGGTGAGACAAATATTCCAGCAGAGAGGCCGAGCGCAACGCGCCGCCTCCCACCGCCGGATAGGGCGCCTCAGGCGAAAGAAACAGCGCGTTTCCGGAAACGGCGGATCGACTCTGCATACACCTCCCTGGTCAGCGCAGCCGTGCGATGCCATGAAAATCCGGCGGCTCGCAAGATGGCTTTTTGCCGCAAATCCGCCAGCCATGATGGCTCAGCCACGGCTCTGGACATGGCTTGTGCCCAAGCCTGGGTATCGTGGGCACCGATGCACATGGCCGCGTCTCCGGCCAACTCTCTGAGCGCCGGGTCTTGTGATGTCAGCACCGCTGCGCCGCATTGCATGGCTTCCAGCACAGGCAGACCGAAACCCTCATAGACGGATGGGTAGACGCAGGCCAGGGCGGTGGAATACAATTCCGGCAGTTGGCGATCGGAAACAGCGCCAAGCAATTTCAATCCAGGCTCCGGCTCAATGGTAGGACCGTCGGCGCGGAGTCTGCCGGCCAGGACCAGATCGACGGCATGCGTTTCGCGCACTTGGCGCCAGGCTTCCAATAGACGAGACAGATTTTTGCGCGGTTCCAATGTTCCGACGTACAGGAAGAATGGTCTTTCTGTTGTGCGCGGCGGGACGGGACGAAAGAGAGAGGAAGCGGCCAGCGGCACGGCGATCACGCGCTCGGCGGGAAGCTCAAACCAATCCATCGCCTCCTTCCGCACGGCCTCGCTGGGGGTGATCACCATGGTTGCCAAGCCTAGCCGCAAGAGCATAGGTGTGCGCTTACGAATGCGATCGGCCTGGACGTGCCAGCTTTTGTCCTTCCAGGGAGATACGTCGTGGATGGTCATGACGGTGGGACGAATCGGCAAATACGGGACAGCGAAATCGGTCCCGTGAAACAGGTCGGCGCGCAGTCGGGCCAGCTCGGCCTGCAGCCCGAAAGACCACCAGCGGCGCTGTAACGCATTGCGCGGACCGCCACCCTTGCGCAAGTTATCCGGCGCCGGCGTGGGGCGGTCAAAGGGTTGGTCGGAGAGCAGCCATACGGTGTCGGCCGGCTCAGCTTCCGCCAGCGCGCGCGCGAGTTCCGCGGTGTAGCGGCGTACGCCGCCGGTGGGCACCGTGAGGGGCGTCGCGTCCAGCGCGATCTGCATGTAGCTCCCATCATAGGGTAGTGGCTTGTAGCGCTTTGCTCATTTGCCATCACGGTCACGCCCAAGGTCTATTTGAACCCGATTGGCCACCGTGAATTTCGCAGTCTTCCCGACTTGATACATCAGGCGCTCATGTCGCTGCCCACTTCCGCTGAGCCAGTTCGAGCCAAACCCTCGCGGCCCGCTGGTAAAAAGAGTTTGGCCCGTCGATTTGTGAGAGGATTTCAAACCTGACACCGCCTCTGTCGGGTGCCACCCAAGTCGCGACGTGATGCAGTAGTCTGAAGGTTGTGAGTCTGGCATGACCCGAGACACATTGCATGTATCCCCGACGGGGAACTGCTAACCGCACGGCTTCGGGCTGAACGTCAATCGGAATGCTTCCCTGAACCGGCTCTTCGGTCACGCTTCAATCTAGCCAGAATATTTGGCTAAAATGGATTTATGGAGTTCAGCGTCCAAGAGGCCAAGAATCGGCTGTCGCATTTACTGCAACTCGCAGAGCAGGGCGAGACAGTGATCATTAGCCGCCACGGGAGGCCAGTAGCTCAACTTTCCACTGTTTTAGAAAAGAAGCGAAAGCTGGGGATGGAAGCCCACCTCGAGCCTTTCCCCGAAGGGTGGGAAGCGCCGCTGAGCCGGAAGGAAGCAGAGGCGTTTCTGAAATTGCGCCGGTGAAAAAGTATTTGCTGGACACCTGCGTGTTCCTTTGGGCGGTGCGACAGCCGAAGCGGCTTTCCCGCCATGCCAAACGCGTGCTCGAATCCAACGCACAGTTGCTGCTGAGTCCGGCCAGCGCATGGGAGATTATCGCCAAGTCCGAAAAACTGAAGTTGATGGGATTGGCCAGCGATTGGATCGATACTCACCGGCGTAGTTTGATGCTCGACTGGCTGCCGATCTATGGCGAGCATATCCTCCTGCTGGAATCGATGCCTCTTTTGCATCACGATCCTTTCGACCGCATCCTGGTTGGTCAAGCCATGCATGAAGGGGTCACGCTGATCACGCCTGACGAGCACATTCAGCAATATTCGGTGGAGACGCTATGGTAGCGCTTTCACCCGCAACAATGCCTTGACATCTTCTGAGCAGCGCCGCTCACAAAACAAAATATAGGACATGGCCCGTTGCCGCTGGTATGGATGCTTCATTTTGGTCGTAACTCACTCAGCTTCCGCATCAGCGACTCGGACGGTTGCACCATTGGATTGTTGCCGCTCAGGATGTCCTGCATGCGCTGCTCGATGACCGGATTCAACTCGGGATGAGTGAGAATGTAGAAGCGTTCCTCGCGAATGGCGGCCAGAACCTGCTCGCCGACCGCACGCGGGCTTAAGCCTTTCTTCAATTCCTCGGCGGCCCGCTCGCGGAGGGCATCCGCCGCCGGCCCCGTCTGTTGTGGCGACGCCTCGGCGAATTGCGCTGGCCGATTGCGGCGTGAGTTTACGATACCGGTGGCGACAAGGCCGGGGCACAACACCGACATCCCCGGCTTGAACCCGCCGCGGCGCAGTTCGAGGTACACGTTCTCCGATAACCCGACCACGGCGAATTTCGTCGCCGCATAGAGCGCTGCGCCGCCCGCGATGAGTCCTCCCAATGAGGCGGTGTTCACGATGTGGGCCAAGGTGTCCTGTTCGATCATGATCGGCAGGAACGAGCGAATCCCGTGCACGACGCCCATGAGATTGACGCCCAGGATCCAATGCCAATCGTCGAGCGAACTCGTCCAGCTTGTGCCGCCGCCGACGAAAACACCGGCGTTGTTGCACAGCACGTGCACCGCGCCATACTTGCTTAGCGTTTGCCGCGCCAAGTCATCTACCTGATCGGGTTTTGACACGTCGGTGACCACCGCATGCACGTCAGCGCCGGCAGTGCGCAGTGAGTTAGCCGTTGCTTCGAGCACCGGCGTCTCAATGTCGCTTAGGACTACTTTCATGCCCGCAGCGACGAAGGTCTCGGCCATTCCGCGACCGAGACCGCTGGCCGCGCCGGTAACGACAGCGACTCTATCTTTGAAGTTGTTCATTATTTTCCCAATTCGGTGGCTTTCACCCGCAGCACTGCTTTAACGTCCACCTTCTCAAACTGCATGGGAAAGCTGCGGCCTACGTAGTATGCGTCCCACTCGTCTTTGTAGTGCCAGGACAGAAACTGGCCGGACTCGCCGGCGGTGATGTTGTTCAGCGAGTGGTCCCACGAAGACAGATCGGCGACAAAGCGCATGGATGGACCCATCTTGCGGGTGGTCTGCTTTACCGTGGTGGACGAACCGCTCATCGCCACCGGTCCAATGTTGAAGTAACGGCCGGCCAGCGGGATTTGGTCCCCCACCGGTTGCTTGATTTCGAGTTCATTGTAGGCGCCGTAGTTCCAGTTCTTCAATAGGCCGCCTTGCAGCTTGCGCCCTTCCTCATACGCTTTGCCGAGAGCCGGCAGCAACATGTCCTCACGGCCATGCTGTTCGACGACCCAGGGTGACATGTCGTAGGAATACAAGCCACCGCGTCCCGGCGAAGCCGTCTCCGCCAGGCTCCAGCGCATTTGTTGAAACAGCAGCGTGGCCAGCAAGGGCGCGGCCAGGCTTTTCTCCATCTGG
>Ga0075017_100001033_pt1 | contig 16611 bp, 13 predicted proteins | sample AleBraG_ABR_2012_FD_71475 | JGI IMG/M metagenome (GOLD analysis project Ga0075017, IMG submission 71475) | Freshwater sediment microbial communities in response to fracking from Pennsylvania, USA - Alex Branch Run_MetaG_ABR_2012 | ecosystem: Environmental > Aquatic > Freshwater > Creek >... | reverse complement strand
GTCGGCGTGATCAGCGAGCTGTTGGAGGCTGACCGCTCCACCGTCTTTCTCAACGACCAGAAGACCAATGAACTGTACTCGTTTTTAGCGCAAGGGCTGGACACGCAGGAGATCCGCTTTCCCAATCATTTGGGAATCGCCGGCACGGTGTTTACGGGCGGCGAGACGATGAACATTCCCGACGCCTATGCCGATGAGCGCTTTAATCAAAACATCGATAAGCAGACGGGCTATCGCACGCGCACGATTCTCTGCATGCCCATTCGCAACCGCGAAGGCAAAAAGCTCGGCGTCACGCAGGTGGTGAACAAAAATAACGGTCCGTTTACCAAAACCGATGAGCGAAAGCTCTCGGCCTTCACGTCGCAGGTGGCCATCGCCATTGAGAACGCCACGCTGTTTGACGAAGTGGCCACCATCAAGAACTACAACGAGAGCATGCTGGAAAGCATGACCAACGGCCTGATGACGTTGGATGAGGATGGCCGCGTCCAGAAGTGCAACCAATCGTTCTTGCGGATTTTTAAGACCGGCCAAGACGATGTTGTCGGTCAATTGGCGGAACACTATTTTACCGGCAAGAATGCCTGGATCCACGACAAGGTCGTCAAGGTGGGGGCCAGCGATGTGGTGGACGTCGCGGTAGACGCGGAAGTCATTCTGGGGGAGCGCGACAAGCTCTCGTTGAACTTGAACACCGTGCCGCTGAAAGGTGGCAAGGGAGAACGCCTGGGCACGATGCTGGTGTTTGAAGACATCACCACCGAGAAGCGCGTGAAGAGCACCATGGCACGCTACATGGCCAAAGAGGTTGCGGAAAAGCTCTTGGAGAGCGGCCAGGACGCCCTCGGCGGTGTGTGCCAAAAGGCTTCCGTGCTGTTCTCAGATATCCGCTCCTTCACCAATCTTGCCGAGAAACTTGGCCCGCAGGAAACGGTGGCCATGCTCAACGAATATTTCACCGTGATGGTGGACTGCGTTGTCCGCGAAGGCGGGATTTTGGACAAGTTCATCGGCGATGCGCTGATGGCGCTGTTCGGCGTGCCGTTTGCGCAGGAGGACGACGCGGACCGGGCGGTGCGCGCGGCCATCGCCATGCTGCGCGATTTGCGCGGGTTGAACGACACTCGTATGGCTTCCGGCCGGCCGCCGATTCACATTGGCATCGGCGTGAATACCGATGAGGTGGTGTCCGGCAACATCGGTTCGCTGAAGCGAATGGATTACACGGCCATTGGAGATGGGGTGAACCTGGCGTCGCGCTTGGAGAGCTCCTGCAAGACCTATGGCACTTGCCTGGTGATCAGCGAATTCACCCGCAAGGCTTTGCGCGCCAATTACCGCTTGCGGGAAGTCGATCGTGTGATCGTGAAGGGCAAAACCGCGCCGGTGGCTTTGTTTGAGGTGATGGATTATTACGACGACGAAACGTTTCCGAATCTGGCCGAATCGCTGGCCGTGTTTCAAGAGGCGATGGATTCCTATCGCCTGGCTAACTTCGAGCGCGCGTTGGCACTGTTTACCCAAGCGCACCAGATCAATCCCGAGGATACGCTGTCGGCCATGTACGCCGATCGCTGCAAGCATTTCCTCACCGCTCCGCCGCCTGAAGGCTGGGACGGCGTGTGGGTGATGGCGACTAAGTGAACAGTGAAATTCCCGCCACGCCCGCCGCGCCGGCTTCCACGCATAGTGCCGCATTGGCTTCCGTCACGCCGCCCAGCGCGTAAACCGGTAGCTTTTGGACGCTACGGATGGCGGATCGCAGAGCCTCCAACCCGATCGGGGAAACCGGCTTGGTTGGACTTGTGAATACCGGACCGAAGACGGCAAAGTCGGCGCCCTCACGCTCGGCAGCTTGGAGTTCTTCCGCCGTGTGACACGACACGCCGATGAGAAACTGTTTGGGTGTAATCCGGCGCAGTTCGCTCGGCGCTATCGAGTGTGCAGGCAAGTGCACGCCTGCTGCTCCACAGGCCAGGGCAACGTCCAAGCGGGTGTTGACTAGCACGGGCTTTGTTGTGCACGCCAAGACCTGCTGCACCAATGCGTAGAGCTCGCGACCGGAAAGGTCCTTGGCGCGGACCTGGATCATGTCGGCCGACTGCGCGCGGGCGACGACCGCCCCCGAATCGGTGATGCAGTAGCGCTTCAGATCAGCCATGCGGATGGGGACACTGCGGGCTCGAGTTCGAACTCCTTCGCTTGAGAGTATCGCAGCAGTGTCCCCTAACCCGTTGGAAGTTTCCGTCACCCTCGCCATCTGGATCATTAGATCAGCCATAGCCCTTGTTGCGGAAACCCGATCCACCAGTCCTTGCAACTGCGCAACGCTTCGGCATCAAACTGCTGCGCCTCCACCGCGAGGTCGCCTGTAAACTCCAGCCGCGTTCGCCAGGGAGTAGTCATCACCCGGGTCAGCGATGCGGGAATCTGATTTCCGCCGGGGCGGCCATTGCGCGGGGCCGCTGTCAATTGCTCCGGCCGCACGCACAGCCATCCATGGTCGCCAATTAGCCTTCCCGGAAAGTATGGGCCGGCGATCTCGTGTTCTTCGCCCAGACGCAGCCGACTGGAGTTTCTTCCAGGGTCCAACGCGCGAATCTCCACCTGCAACACGTTGTACAATCCCAGCACTCTGGCCACGTCGACATTGGCAGGCTGCTCGAATACCTTGCGGGTCGCTCCACTCTGCGCTACCTTCCCGCTCATTACCACCAGCACCTGATCCGCCAGCGCAAAGCACTCTTCCACGTCGTGAGTCACCAGCAGGATCGGCTTGTCATACTCGGCGCGCACCTGCGTCAGCAGAGTGTGCAGTTCTCCGCGTAGCGCGGGATCGAGACCGCGTGAAGGTTCGTCCAGCAGCAGGACGCGCGGCGAGCCAATCAGCGCCCTGGCGATAGAGCAGCGCTGTTTCTGTCCGCCCGAAAGCTGGTGGGGCCGCCGTCCCGCAACTTCGGTCAGGTGGAATTCTTCCAAGCGTTCCGTAACGCGCCGGCTGCGCTCCAGACGGGGCACGCGCTCCACCGCAAATTCGAGATTCTGCCGCAGCGTCATGTGCGGGAACAGCGCATAGTTCTGAAAGACGTAACCACACTGGCGAGCTTTTGGCGGCAGGTGCACCTGGGCCGGGCCATCGAAAAGGATCTGGTCGTCCAACAGAATGCGTCCGTCATCGGGCCGGATAAAGCCGGCAATCGCGTCGAGTGTCAAGGTCTTGCCGCCGCCGCTGGGTCCAAACAGCGCGGTGATGCCGGGGCCAGCCTGGAAGGTCATGTCCAACTGGAAGCCCACCGATTCCCGGCCGGCATCGAAATGCTTCTTAATGCGCGCTTCGATCATAAGACCGGCTGGCGCGGGCCGAAACGATTGGCCAGCGCGAGAATGGCGATGGAGACTCCGGAAATCACCAGTACCAGAGTGCGAGCGAGCGCGCCTTTGTCGGAATTCAAGGCATCGTAAATGGCCACGGCCACGGTTTGCGTTCGGCCCGGAATATTGCCGGCGATCATCAGCGTGACGCCGAAGTCTCCGAGCGCGCGCGCGAACGCCAATGCCGCGGCAGCGAAAATCGAGCGCCCCGCCAGCGGCAGAGTCACGCGCCAGAACAGGCGTGGTTCAGAAGCGCCCAGCGTTCGGGCCGCGCGTTCATAGGAATGGTCCACGCTTTCCAACGCAGCGCGTGCAGACTTGATCAGCAGCGGCGCCGAATGGAACAATGCCGCTACCACCGCAGCCTGCCAGGTAAAGACCAACGGCTGGCCGAACATCCACTCATACAGCTTGCCCAGTGGACTATGATGTCCCAGCACGACCAGCAGATAATAGCCCAGCACCGTTGGCGGAAAGACCAGCGGCAGCGTGACCGCGGCATCCAGGACTTCTTTGCCGCGAAACTTCACGTTAGCCAGCAGCCATGCCAGCCAGAGACCAATCGCCAGCGCCAGCGCCGTCGACAAGGCAGCGACGCGCAAACTCAGCCAGAGTGGGAACCAATCGATGGCCATGGGAACCTCTATCTTATCCGCAGCACAGGCGCTAGCCTGGGCCCAAACCTCTCAGCCTCATCCCGAAGTACCGCAAGAACCGGGCACTCCTAATCCTTCGTGACCCAGGATCTCATCGGCGCTAAGTTGCGAAACGACTCGCCGCTTCGCACAGCGCAGCGCGATTGCATTCAGTTCGTCAGCAAGGGACCGTTCTAGCCGAGCCGGCGTGAAGCCTGTCAGCTTGCCAGCGACGAACTCAGTCTCGGCGTCTTGATGCGGATTCGCATACCTCAATTGGATCACGAAAGACATTCCACGCCGCTTCGGCGTCGCCTTGAAAGGTGTGGAAATAGAGAAATACGGCGCGGAATGACGACCACGGTGAGGCTCTGAAGCTCGCGGAAGAGAGCCTTGCAATTGACGAGCGCCTGGCCGCGCTCAACGCCAGCAATGTAACCTGGCAAAACGACGTGGTGGTTAGCCGCGCACTCGTCAAGCGCCTGCGTGGCTAACTCGCAGCGGTGCGTGGGGGGACTTACTCTGAAAACTGCGTGATCTTCACCGCGCGCCCGCCGGGGAATACCGCTCGAATCTCCAGCTCCGCGCCGACCGCCTGAAGGTAGCTGGCGAGCGTGCTGACATACATATCCGTTCGCCGTTCCAGTTTGGACACATCGCCTTGTCCCATATGCAGTTCCTCAGCGATCTTCGTTTGGGTCAACTCTCGGGCCTTGCGAAGTTGATGCAGGGACATCTCCTCCACCAAACGGCGGTGTTCCGTGTTGCTCGCCTCTCTCGCGGCGGCGGACATCCTGGCGCGTAGTTCCTGGAAATTCTTAGCCATGTTCGCCCTTCTCTTTCTCGATTACCTGTAGATGACGCTCAAACAGTCTGTCTGCAACTGGCACGTTTGTCTCATACCAACGGTCGTCTCCCGTTTTGTCCCCGGCAATCAAGAGAATCGCCGTGCGCCGCGGATCGAAGGCGTACAAGATCCGCAACGGGTCGCTCCGGCCTGGGTGCGCAGTTCTCGCATCTCGGGAAAGCGCGACGCCTTAACCTGCGAACTGAAAGGGAACCCAAGACTGGGCCCGAGTTCCATCAGAAGCCTCACCGAGCGTCGACCTTTCCCTGCTCGGCCTCGGACAAGGTGTGTCACCAATTCTCGAATTCGTCGGTGAATTCGACTTCCCATGTCACGCATTAAATATAGCACAGAATCTATATGGATCGTATGCAATTGTTGCGTGCGCTTAGTCCAAACGAACGGCGTTTGGGCATTTACAAGCGGGGTCCACGATTCTGGACCCTGGAGGCTCACGGTACGAGCACGGGGAACGGTCCCCCAGGAAACCGTGATTACCTTGCCGCGGGGCCGGGCGGCAGAGCCTTCATGATCGAGCGGAGCACCGCATTGACGGATTTCCCGTCCTTGAACACTTTCGCCACGTCGGGAGCTAACACAACGACCACGAGTTCGACTCGTGGGCGGCCAGCGAACCGGTTCGGCAGAGCGTCTGAATAGTCAAAGCGGTATCCAGATTTGAGGTCTGGGTTACGCCCGGTAGAACGCGTCTTAGCTGGCTTCTTCATAGTCTTCCCTCTCCATCCACGTGGCTTGGCGCGCGCTGATAATTCTAACCAAATCCGGCATTCGCTCTGTAAACTCACCAGTAACACCTTCCTGTCGAGGAGTGTCCAATGATGATCTCCCGGGATTCCACTTCTGAATGATCGCTGTCCTGGAAGATCTTCGCGAGACGATCGTCGAATACGGTGCGTGCCTCAGCGAAGCTGACACCGTGCTTCAGCCGGTTCGTCCTTTCTTTTCGCGAATCCCAGTCGAAAGCTGTCGCCATTCGTGAGCATATCAGTTTCTCGCCTTACGGAATCAGCGCCACCGCCCGGCACCAGCCGGCGCTGGCCTTGGCAATCTTCACCGGCAGACACGAAATATAAAACCCGTGCGGCGATGGAATGTGATCCAGATTCGCCAGCTTCTCGATCTGGCAGTATTCGCGCGTGAGCCCGGCGAAGTGCGCTGGCCAAATGAAACGGCCGTCGCCAGTGCGTTGGTAATCGGCGACCATGCTGGCGAAGGGCCGGTCGAGCGTATAGGCATCGATGCCGATCACCTTGACGCCTTGTTCCACCAGCCACAGAGTTCCGTCGCGGCCCAAGCCGGGTTGCGCGAAGTATTCTTTGGATCCAATGCGCTTGTCCGCGTCAGTGCGGAGCAGCACGATGTCGAGCGGCTTCAGTTGGTACGAAATCCGCGCCAAGGCCGCAGCCAGTTCGGCCACTGTGATCTCCGCTCCGGGCGCCAGATGCGTCACGTCCAAAACCACGCCGGGCGCAAAACACCATTCCAGCCGAACCTCATCGATGCGCCGCGCGGGCCGGCCTTCTGAGATCGCTCCATAGTGATAAGGCGCGTCGACGTGCGTGCCGGTGTGGGTGATAGCGTGAATCTCTTCCACCGCCCAGCCCTGACCGGACGAATAGACCAAGTCCTGGGGGCTCACCCCAAACGCTGCGCGCATTTGTTCCAAACCTTCGGTGGCGTGGTTGACGTAGTGAATCTGCGCGGGCCTCGGCTCACTGACCGCATTGTCCTCCAGCGGCACGCTCAGATCGATGATTTTCTGAAACATATCCAAACATCGAAGCTTAACATCCATGCGGTAACCTAAAGCACGAGTGGCAACCCACGATCTCATCGTCATCGGCTCCGGGCCGGCCGGTCAGCGCGCGGCGATTCAAGCCGCCAAGGCAGGCAAGCGCGTGGCGCTGGTGGAGAAAAAGGAAGTGGTTGGCGGTGTGTGTGTAAACACCGGAACCATTCCCAGCAAGACCATCCGCGAGGCCGTGCTGCATCTATCCGGATTTCTTTATCAGAGCGTCTATGGCGTCAATTATCGGGTCAAGGAAAAGATCACGATGGCCGATCTGGCGTTCCGCGTCCAGCACGTGATCAAAACCGAAATCGACGTTACGCAAGCGCAGCTTTCCCGCAATAACATCGAAATGTTCTTTGGAGCGGCCAGCTTTACGGACCCCAAGACCGTAAAAGTGGAAGGCTCGCGCGGCCATCAGATCATCTCGGCCGATGTCATCGTTCTGGCGGTGGGCACCAGGCCATCCGTCTCTCCCAAGGTTCCCATTAACGGGCGCAACATCATCAATAGCGATCAGATCTTGCAAATGCCGGAGGTTCCCAAGACGTTGATTGTGGTGGGCGGCGGTGTGATCGGCGTGGAGTACGCGTGCATGTTCGCCATCCTGGGATGCCGCGTCATTTTGATTGAAAAGCGCCCGCGGCTGCTGGAGTTCGCCGACCAGGAGATAGTGGAGGCTCTCTCCTATCATCTGCGCGACAGCCGCGTGACCATGCGGCTGCACGAGGAAGTCTCCAGCGTAGAAGCGTCCACCGATGGCGGCGTAGTTGCCAATTTGGAGAGCAAGACGAAGATATCCGGAGATGCGCTGTTATATGCGGTTGGGCGTCAAGGCAACATCGACGATCTCAATCTGGAAGCTGCGGGAATAGAAGCCGACGAGCGCGGGCGCGTGAAGGTGAATGAATTTTATCAGACCACGCAGCCGCATATTTACGCGGTGGGCGACTTGATTGGATTTCCCAGCCTGGCAAGCGTTTCCATGGAGCAGGGGCGGATGGCGGTGGCGCACGCCTATGGCATGCACATTGAATCCAACCCCGCCAATTATCCTTACGGCATTTACACTATTCCGGAGATTTCCTTTATTGGCAAGACAGAGGAGCAGCTCACCGATGAGGACGCTCCTTACGAAGTAGGCGTGGCGTATTATCGGGAGATCGCGCGCGGTCAGATACGCGGCGACACGACCGGACGATTGAAGATCATCTTTCACCGGGAAACGCGGGAGATTCTGGGCGTGCACATCATCGGCGAGGGTGCTTCAGAACTGCTGCATATTGGGCAGGCGGTGATGATTCTGGGCGGAAAAATAGACTATTTTGTGAATACCGTGTTCAACTATCCGACGCTGGCGGAATGCTACAAAGCGGCGGCTTTTAACGGCGTCAACAAGCTGAAGCGGTTTCACGAAAATGAAGTTAGGTAGGAGGCGTCAATGCGGCGCACGATTGGGGTAGCGGTTGCGGAGAATATCGCGACCGGAGCCGTGGAAGCCGGCAAATTGGCGGGAGAGCTGGATGTGTACTCTGACGATCTCTTTGCCTTGCCCGCCGAGGCGATTGCCGGGCAGATCAGTCGGCAAATCCTGGCCGTGGCGGATGACCGGCCGGTGGACGCAGTTGGCGCCGGTTTTCCCGGCATCATTCGCAATGGCGTGATTGAAGACTCGCCCAATCTACAACAATTGAAGGGCGCGGCCATGATCGACTTGCTCGGCGCGCGGCTGCGAGCCGCCGGAATCGCGGCGCCGGTCTTTTTGTATAACGATGCGGACACAGTGGCAGCCGGCTTGGCGGCCCGGCGCGATCAACTGGACCGGAACATTCGCGTTTGGACTTTGGGAAACGGCATCGGTTTCGGCGTGTATCCGCATGCGCCGGGAGTGTGGGAAGGCGGCCACATGGTGGTGTCGCTGGACCCGCAGGAAAAGTTTTGCGGCTGCGGCGGCCGCGGTCACCTTGAGGGAGTGATGGGCTATCGCGCCATGCGCCTGCGCTTTCTGGACATGGAGCCGGAGGAAGTGTTTGAGCAGGCGGCGCACGGCGACCAGCGTTGCGCGGACTTCGTCAAGTTGTGGCACCGGGCGCTGGCGGCGGCTACGGCCAACTCGATTCACATGGCCGGACCGGGCAGATTCCTGATCACCGGTGTTCGGGCCAGACATGTGGATGTGCGTCTGCTGGATCAGTACCTGCACGAAATGGTGAAGATGAGCCCATTGCAAAGCTACACGGTCGAAATTGTTCCCGGCGGCGACGATCTGGCCGTGGTGGGCGCGGCTGTGAACGCTGAACAAGCCGCCTTTCCGGAGTGAGCATTGACGTTTGACGTGGTGATTATCGGTGGTGGCCAGGCGGGGATCCCGCTGGCCTGGGGGCTGGCGAAGAAGGGCATGCGGGTAGCTCTGGCGGAGCGCAAATACCTGGGCGGGTCGTGCGTCAACTTCGGGTGCACGCCCACCAAGGCAGCGCTGGCTTCGGCGCGCGTGGCGCACCTGGCAAGACGCGGAACGGAGTTTGGCCTGCGCATTCCCGAAGTCAGTGTGGACTTTCCCGCGGTGATTCAGCGGGCGCGCGGAATCGCTTTCGAGTCGCGCCATTCGCTGGAAACGGCGCTGGAAAATTCCGAGAACCCAAAATGGCTGCGTGGCCACGCGCGCTTGGAAGGACCCAACCGGGTACGCGTGGGAGAGGAAGCGCTTGAGACGAAGCAGATCGTCTTGGATACCGGCACCCGCAGCGCGACCCCGCCGATTCCCGGTTTGCAGAATTGCATTCATGCGGGGAACTGGCTGGATCACGATCGTCTCCCGGAGCGGCTTCGGATCATCGGAGGCGGATACATCGGAATGGAGATGGCGCAGTTTTATCGCCGCATGGGGAGCGCCGTCAGCGTTTGGGACACCGGTCCGCGCGTCGTGGCTCACGAGGACGAAGACGTTTCCGCCGCGCTGCGGGGGTTTCTGGAGAACGAAGGAATCGAATTTCACCTGAATGCGCGGATCGAAGCGATCGCTGACGGCGAGATCGTCTTTGTGGCGACGGGACGGACGCCGAATACCGGCGACCTGGGCCTGGAGACCGCCGGCGTTGCTTGTGATGCTCATGGATTCGTCAAAGTGGATCGGCGTTTGGCCACCAATGTTTCCGGTATTTGGGCGGCGGGCGACGTTCGCGGCGGTCCGATGTTCACGCACACCTCCTGGGACGACTACCGGATTTTGCTGTCGCAGATGGCAGGCGATGGTTCCCGAACCACCGACCGCATCGTGCCTTATGCGGTGTTCACCGATCCCGAGCTGGGTCGTGTGGGGCTGACGGAGCGGGAAGCGAAAGAGCAGGGAAGGCGCGTCCGTGTCCAGCGATTTGAATTGAAGCGCAATGGCAAAGCGCGTGAATTGGGGGAGCCCGAGGGGTTCATCAAGGTGCTGACGGACGAGGCCACCAATCGCATTCTCGGCGCGGCGCTGGTATGCGCCGATGCCGCCGAACTGGTACATATGTACATCGATATCATGAACGCTGGAGCGACGGCCTCCGTCATCCGAGACGCGGTGCATATCCACCCGACGCTGGCCGAGGCGGTGCAGAGCGCGGTAAGCTGACCAACGGTACTCTATTACAGAGGAGAAACGCACATGCTGGTTAATGAAGGACGGCGCCAGTTTCTGGTGACCAATCTGAGCGCTGGATTCGCTTTGGCGGTTAGTCCGGCAACAGCCGCGACAATCACCACCGACACCGAGGGGCTGGACGCCGGAGAGGTTCAGATCCCGACTCACGATGGCGGCATGATTCCCGGATACCGCGCGGTTCCGAAAAGCGGAACCAAGCATCCGGTGGTGCTGGTGGTGCAAGAGATATTCGGCGTGCACGAGCACATCAAAGATCTGTGCCGGCGGTTCGCCAAAGACGGTTACATGGCGATCGCGCCGGAAATGTACGCGCGCCAGGGCGATGTCTCAAAACTGGAGAACGTCCAGGAGATCATCTCTAAAGTCGTGTCCAAAGTGCCGGATGCGCAAGTAATGTCCGACCTGGACGACGCGGTGGCGTGGGCGGCGAAAACTGGCAAGGCCGATACAGCGCGGCTGGCGATCACCGGCTTCTGCTGGGGTGGCCGGGTGGTCTGGCTGTACGCGGCTCACAATGCCAAACTCAAAGCCGGCGCCGCCTGGTACGGCGTGCTTGCCGGGCAGAAGGATCCGGAACTGCGTCCGAAAACCGTGATCGAAATTGCGGGCGATCTGAAAGCGCCGGTGATCGGTCTCTACGGCGGCAAGGACCAGGGCATCACGCAAGAACACGTGGAGCAGATGCGCGCGGCGCTCAAGGCGGCCGGCAACACTACGTCGGAAATCAATGTCTACCCGGACGCGCCGCATGGGTTCAACGCCGACTACCGGCCCAGCTATCGGGAAGCCGACGCCAAGGATGCCTGGACGAAGATGCTGGCGTGGTTCAAGAAGAACGGAGCGTAGCGTTCGGGCGAGTGAAGAACCGGCAGCACAAGTGCCCAGGGGGACACTGCTGCGATTTGTCCCAAGCGAAGGAGTGCGGACTCGAGCCCGCAGTGTCCCCGTCCGCGTCGTTGCAATGGCGTCTCGATCGAAGGAGTGCGGACTGGAGTCCGCAGTGTCCCCATCCGCGTCGTTGCAATGGCGTCTCGAGCGAAGGAGTGCGGACTCGAGCCCGCAGCGTCCCCCGTCTGCGTTGGGCTAACGGGTGACTGGGTCGGGGCTGTCGGGATGCAGGCCCAGGTCGATGACGGCGGCGGTGGCTTTTTGTTTGTCGAACTTGCCGTCGCGAGCCAGACGGGCGAGAGCGGCGGCGACGATCGCTTCCGCGCCCACTTCAAAGTGTTTCCGCAGATGTTCGCGGTTCTCGCTGCGGCCAAAGCCGTCCGTTCCAAGGGACGTTAAGCGGCCGGGGAGCCAGGGAGCGATCTGGTCCGGCACCACCTTCATGTAGTCGGAGGACGCGATGATCGGACCATCTGCGCCTTTCAGCGCCTCGGCCAGGTAGGGCCGGCGTTCGGGCTCGGCCGGATGCAGGCGATTCCATCGTTCCACTTCATGAGCGTCGCGGCGAAGTTCGTTATAGCTGGTGACGCTCCAGACGTCGGCAGGAACGCCGTACGATTCGGCGAGCATGGTTTGGGCACGCAACGCTTCGTTAAGAATGGTTCCGCTGCCGAAGAGCTGAATCTGGGCTTTGCCGGCGGCGGCTGCCCGATAGCGGTACAGACCCCGCAGAATGCCATCCTGAACGCCTTCGGGCATGGGAGGCTGCACGTAATTCTCGTTGTACATCGTGATGTAGTAGAAGCGATCTTCCGCTTTCTCGTACATCCGCTCGATGCCGTTTTGGATGATGACGGCCATTTCGTAGGCAAAGGCCGGATCGTAGGAGCGGCAGGTGGGTACGGTGGAAGAGAGCACCAGGCTGTGACCGTCCTGATGCTGCAGGCCTTCGCCGGAAAGCGTGGTGCGGCCGGCGGTGCCTCCCATCAGGAACCCTTTTCCGCGGGAATCGGCGAAGGCCCAGACCAGGTCGCCGATGCGCTGGAAGCCGAACATAGAGTAGTAAGAGAAGAACGGAATCATCGGCACGCCATAATTGGCGTAGGATGTTCCGGCGGCGGTAAACGACGCCATGGAGCCGGCTTCGGTGATGCCTTCTTCGAGAATCTGTCCGTCCTGCGCTTCCTTATAGAAGAGGAATATCTCGCTATCCACCGGCTTGTAAAGCTGGCCTTGACTGGCGTAGATTCCGAACTGGCGGAACAGCGACTCCATGCCGAACGTGCGAGCTTCATCGGGCACGATGGGGACAATAAATTTGCCGAGCTGCTGATCCTTCATCAGCAACGTGAGGATGCGAACAAAGGCCATGGTGGAGGAAACCTCGCGGGTTCCCGAGCCGCCGATTTGCTCATGGAAGAGCTCCATTGACGGGGCTTTGATGGTGATGGGCTGGACTTGGCGAGCGGGCAAACATCCGCCCAGCGACTCGCGCCGCTGCTTGATGTAGCGAATCTCCGGGCTATCCTCGGCCGGTTTGAAAAAGCTGACGTTCTGAACGACTTCTTCAGAGATGGGCATGTCAAACCGCTTGGAGACGTAGATCAGTTCCTGCTCGGTGAGTTTCTTTTGCTGGTGGGCCGGATTGCGGCCTTCACCGGCTTCGCCCATGCCATACCCTTTGATGGTTTTGGCCAGGATGACAGTTGGGCCGCCTTTGAACTCCACCGCGCGCTTGTAAGCGTTGTAGACTTTTTGCGGATCGAGACCGCCGCGGCGCAGACTGAAGATTTGCTCGTCGGTCATGGGCGCGACCATGGCGGCCAACTCGGGATACTTGCCGAAGAACTCCTTGCGCACGTAAGCGCCGTTTCTGGCCTTGAAGCTTTGATATTCGCCATCCACGCATTCCGTCATGCGCTTGATGAGCAGGCCGGTTTTGTCCTGATCGAGCAGTTCATCCCATCCCTGGCCCCACAGGACCTTGATGACATTCCAACCGGCGCCGCGGAAAGCGGACTCCAGTTCGTCGATGATCTTGCCATTACCGCGGACCGGTCCATCCAGGCGCTGCAGATTGCAGTTGACGACAAAGATCAGGTTGTCCAGGCGCTCGCGCGAGGCCAGCGTAAGCGAGCCCAAGGACTCGGGCTCATCGGTTTCGCCATCGCCGAGGAAGGCCCAGACGTGGCGCGGCGTTGGAGGAACAATGCCGCGATTCTCCAGATACTTCATGAAGCGAGCCTGGTAAATCGCGTTGATCGGGCCCAGTCCCATGGAGACGGTGGGGAACTGCCAGAACTCGGGCATGAGCCAGGGGTGCGGGTAAGAAGAAAGCCCGGGATGGTCGCGCAGTTCATGACGAAAATTGTTGAGGTGGTCTTCAGAGAGGCGGCCTTCGAGAAAAGCGCGGGCATAGATGCCCGGCGAGGCGTGGCCCTGAAAATAGACAAAATCGCCGGGCTGATCGCCGTACTTGGCGTGGAAGAAGTGGTTGAAGCCGACCTCCTGCAGCGTGGCCAAGGAAGCGAAGGTGGAGATGTGGCCTCCGATGCCAGCGTCGGATTTGTTGGCGCGGACGACCATGGCCATGGCGTTCCAACGGATCAGGCTCTTGATACGCCGTTCCATGGCGCGGTCGCCAGGGTAGGGAACTTCCTCTTCCTTCGGGATCGTATTGATATAGGGCGTGACCAAAGAGGGCGCCTTGCGAATACCGTGGAGGGCGGCGCGCTCGGTGAGGCGGTCGAGTAGATAGGATGCCCTTTGGACACCCTCGTCATCGATCACGCTTTCGAGCGATTCCATCCACTCGGTGGTCTCTAGCGGATTCAGGTCCTGTTGGGAAGTAGTTTTGGTTTCTAGCATGGGCAACGGCGGGTTCTCTTCAAAATAACACGCAGGTGCGGCGCTGGCCGATGAATAGAATTCATGAGGCCGATCAGTGGGTGCGGGCTTGGGTTCTTCCGAAAATACGCGTAACTTGTTGAAACCGCTATCGCGTTGAAGGGGCGTATTTTCATTTCCTGGGGTGGCCGAAATCCGCGGCCATCCCCTTTCGTTTGCATCATTTGGGTGGGGGCGGCGGTTGATTGATGCCTGGTTGTTCGCTGGGTGGTCGTCCTCGGGTTCGTTTGGTTGGGGCAGATGTGCGGGAGGATGATGCTGGGGCCGGGCTTGGGTTCGTTTGATACATTCTCGATGGGTTGTGATTCCGGGGTTCCGACGGGGCCGAGATATTGGGCGGGGTCGGGGCCGGTAGTGGTGAAGTCGTGACGATCGAGCTGGATGGGCTGGGCGTCAGCGGGGCGGAGTTTGCGGAGGACGACGAAAGCGAGTTTCTCCTCGATCCGAGGGTGGTTGATGCCGAGGCGATAGTCGTGGTCGCAGTTGGCATTTTCGCGGTCATCCTGGGCGCGGTGATCGAAGAACCAGCGCACGGCCGCCGCCGATTGGCGCCTGCACCGCGCCCAGGTCGTCGCCACCGCCATCAACGACAGATCTTCAGTGACAGGGCCATAGGATAGCGGGCCGTTGCGGCGAGATGCTTCGATTGCGCTTCGGTTCAACCGATTATTTCACGGCCCACCGGTTCTCCCGGTGGGCCTTTTCGCGTTCGTCGGAGCCGCTCGGTCGACCCGCCGGGGCGCACTCTCCCCGAAAACGCATTTTTGCGTCAGGAAGTAACTAGGCTTTTTCGGAGACTGCGCTCCGAAAAAGTGGCCCCTGCGGGGCAGCTCTGAGGTGAGAGTTGCGGTGGTGAGCAAGTAATCATTACGCTTCGAAGAAGCAGTCCGCGATTCGGAGGATTCACTATGCCCGACCAATTGAGCGCTCTTTACAGTGAGTTTCTGGACGGTGGTTATGATTGCGTCGATCGGGTGATTCTCAATGCCTACTTTTCTATGGGTCAGTCGGGAGGCGGCTTCCGCGTGTGGTGGCGTGAGCTATACGGTTCCGATGAGAACCTGGACGACAACCACTTGATGCGCATGGCGGGGCGTTTCAGCCGTCGTCTTCGCGCCTGGGCCAAGGCCAACAACGTCCCCGTAGTGTACTGTGCGGCCGGCGAACGCAAGCATAAGATCGCTGAGGAGCATTTATCCACCAAGCAGGTGAAGCCTGGGCTCTTCCTGGTTTTGGTTTCGAAGGCTCCAGCGCTGGTTTGGGAAGCGCAGAAGACGGGGACCGGTAAACTCGGCCAGTTGGTCCCCAAAGATCCTTGGCCTTACGTGAATCATTATTTCTTTCATATTCTGGACCCGGACTGGGGACACGTGACCATCAAAATGAGCGGGCATCCGCCCTTCGGCGCACAGGTGATCCTTAACGGCCACGAATATGTGGCGGCGCAGGCTCAAAAAGCCAGCGTCGAATTTACCAAACAAGAGAACTGCTTCACTTCTGTGAGCAACGCAACAGGCTTGACCAAGATCGCAGACACCTTGTCTGAAAAAGAGACCGCAGGGCGCTTGCGCCAACTCTGTGAGCGTTGGATTTACAGCACCTGTCTGTGTTTTGCACTGGACTTGGCAGAACAGGAAAAGAGCAAGTTTCAATATCTGTACTCGGTGTTTCAGATGGAATACAGCCGGAATCTGTGGTTCCGTTCCGGCCGGCAGATGGACGGGATTTTTCAGGCGTTGATTGACCGGACGCGCGCGCCGCTGGACCTGGATCGGATCAAGACCATCTTTGGCGACAAGAATCGTCCGCATCGGGACACGCGCAAAAAGAATCCCACCCGATGGGGAGTCGTGGTCGACACCTACGTATGATCTGACGGTGTTCAAGGTGCATTACGGCAAAATGACCCTGAAGATCTATACCAAAGGCGAACGCGTGCTCCGCATCGAAGTCATCGTGCACAACACCAAAGCGTACCGCTGGGGTCGGTCGCTGCCCTGCTTTGGGGAAATCGTTATTCGCCTGCGTGGCATCCTGGAGAGATTCTTGAACGCGGTCGGATGCCTGGACGCTTGTTTTGTGGCCGACGAAACTCTGGAAAACTTGCCGTTACCCACCAAGGTGGGTCACCAAAGTGGGTGGGATCGATTTCAACAAGCCCAGATGCGGCGGGTGGCAGAGGCGGTGCTGGCGTTATCGACAGCGCCAATCGGGTTTACGGCCTCCGAACTGGCGCAGAAGGTGCGAGCGATGAGCGGCGAAGCGGAATCTGAGTATGGGCCGCGGCGCGCCGCCTACGATCTCAAAAAACTACGGGGCAAAGGCATGGTGTGCAAGATCGGCACCTCACGCCGGTACGAATCCGTCAAGGCAGGTCTACAGGCCATGACCGCGCTGGTGGTACTGCGCGAAAAAGTAATTAAACCCCTGCTCGCGGCGAGCCAACGTCCAGAGCCACAGACCAAACTGAACCATCCCACACCGGTCGATCACCACTACGAAAATCTCC
>Ga0075017_100001032_pt1 | contig 16613 bp, 10 predicted proteins | sample AleBraG_ABR_2012_FD_71475 | JGI IMG/M metagenome (GOLD analysis project Ga0075017, IMG submission 71475) | Freshwater sediment microbial communities in response to fracking from Pennsylvania, USA - Alex Branch Run_MetaG_ABR_2012 | ecosystem: Environmental > Aquatic > Freshwater > Creek >... | reverse complement strand
CACCAGCGCCGAAACTCCCGAGGTGACATGAACTACTGTTCCACCGGCGAAATCGAGCGACGGAAAACGTCCGCCCAGCGAGGCATTCAGCAACCCGCCCCTGCCCCACACCATGTGTGCCATCGGGTCGTAGACGATAATCGACCAGAGCGCCATGAATGCCAGCATGGCGCTGAACTTCATACGCTCCGCGAACGCGCCCGCAATGAGTGCGGGCGTGATGATGGCAAACATCAACTGATAAACCATGAAAGTCTGCGCCGGAATGGTGGGGGCGTAATCCGCGTCGGGCGCCGCTCCCACGCCGTGCAGAAAAAGATTGTGAAATCCGCCGATAAAGCTGTTCCCCGGCCCGAACGACAAGCTGTAGCTGAAGAGTCCCCACATGACCGTCACGACCGCCATGAGAGCAAAACTCTGCATCAGGGTGGAGAGCACGTTCTTCTTGCGGACGAGGCCGCCGTAAAACAGAGCCAACCCGGGTCCGGTCATCATCAGTACCAGAGCTGAACTGGTGAGCATCCACGCGTTATCGGCGGAACTCTTGGCGTCGGCGGCCTGCTGTTCCAGCCTGGCCAACCGCGCGTTCGTGTCCGTAAGAGCCGTCTGGGCGCACAGCGACTGCGATAACGTCAGCACCAACAGAAACATTCCCAACTTGACGATCAGTTTTCTCCCGATTGGCACTGTCACAACTCCCCTATGCGTTGGGCTTCGGTCTGATGTGGCGGTCATGGCTGCGTCCAAAGTGCGGCGCGCGATCTCGATGCCGCCCCAAATCTACTTTTGTTTCCGCCTGTGTGGAAATCGAAACTATTTATCGCACCCATCAGGTTTCGTTATTCAGGCACCCATCCGGGTTCGAGTGAACCCGAGGCCCAAATCTCAGTCGAGGGCACGGATCATCACTACCGCGAATTGCGGGTTCCCAATAAGTTGGTCGATGGAGAGGGCAACAAGGTCAAGCTGGAACCTGGTGCGCAAGTCGCGGTGAATATCGAAACCGACCAGGTCGCCAGCGAAACCATCAGTCGTAACTGAGCGGTTTAGTTCCCCGGACCCTTTGGTGGAGCAGGGGCTTCCGGCTTCACAAATTTTGCGTCGTCGACAGGAACGTTCTGCTTTACCTCGCTGATCTGAATGGTGAACCTCCCGCTGGGTCGGGCCAGCGTCCAGCGGTAAGGAATCTTCACGCCGTCGCTCTCGCGATAATCGGCGTAGTCGATCTGCGTCGGCAGCCTGCCCAAGGCTGTTTCACCGTAACGGACCAGGCGCACCAGCAGCCCAGATTGCTGGTCGAAATATAGTTCGATCGGCGGCTTGCCGTCTCGGTGCCCGACGACCTCGTATGCTTCATGACCGTCGATCCTCTCGGTTCCCTGCGTTTTGACCTCGCTGAACATCTGCTTCAGATGAGTGGCCAGGTGCAAATCAGCATCGATTGCCGCGCCGTCCAGATCGCCACCATGCATCTCACGCAACCGCCCGCCCGGCATGCCTAACCAGCCTTCATGACCATTGAATGCGGTAACGCTGTCGCCCTCGGGCATGTGGGTGAACGAAATGCGCTGATCGGGTTCTTTCGAATAGATATCGATGGGCAGCGCCTTGTCACCGAACTCAATGGTGCCCTTCATCACCCGGGTTGAAACTTTGTCGATCGCACCCGCGCCGCCGGCGGCGTGGATATATTTTTCAAGCAACTGATCAGCCGCCGGGCCTGCGTTCTCCTTCTTCTCTTCCGGTTTCACTTCGGGCATCGGTTCTTTCGCTTCGGTCGCCGCCATCACGGGAGGCATGCCGACCGGATTGGCGTTTCCGCGATGACACGTGTAGCACGTCACCTCGCGATGGCGGTCGAAGTTGTCGGCGTTGATGGCGAACATCATCTCCATCATCTTGCGCGCCGTCTGCTTCGGCTTCTTGTCGTCCTTTTCAAACGCGCCCTGCACGTGGCAAAAATCGCACTCGACGCCCAGTGAAGCTGTAATGAACTGCATGGTGGGAATCAACTGGTCAGCCGGAATTCCCTTAAGCACTTCGATGTTCTTGAACTGCTGCTCCGCGGTTTTCGCGCCGGACTGGACCATAGCTCCGCCCACTACATGCGCTCCGGAATTTGCCTGAGCCGGCGCCCGGCGCACGAGCACTCCGCTGACGCTTAGAACCGCGACAAACACGAACATCAACCACAGCTTTCTGCCCATCGGTTGGTTACCCCAGTTGAATTGAAGGCTTTTTAGAAACTTCTGAGTGTACCAGAGCAAGGCGGCCGTTTGCGTGTGTGGCTCGAGAAGGTCAATAACGGTCCATTTCAGAACGCACATTGAGCGGCCTCAGGCACAGCTCCAACGCGTCTCGCGGTTGCCGCCGCTACCGCCGAAGTTTATCTTGGGGTAGCTCGCCTCACGAAAGGCATGTTGGCATGAATGTTCTGGTTCTAAACTCCGGAAGCTCCAGCCTGAAGTTTCAAGTGATCGCGACCGATCTGGATCGCATCAAGCAGCATAAAGATGACCGCATCTGCCGCGGCGAAGTCGATGGCATTGGCGGCGAAGCCATCTTTCGCTTCCAGTATCGCGACTCCTCCGCACAGACATTCACGACCCCGGCGCGAGACCTGGCCACAACGTTGGAATATCTGGTTCGCTATATCGCGTCCGACAAATCCAAAGTGGCGGAGATCAAAAGCACCGCCGACGTACATGCCGTCGGGCACCGCGTCGTCCATGGCGGCGAGCGCTTCAAGCAATCCGCACTGATTGATGATGCAGTGCTGCAGGGAATCGAGGATTGCATCGATCTCGCTCCACTGCACAATCCCAACAACGTCAAATGCATCCTCGCCGCCCGTGAACTTTTCGGTAAAGACATCTGGCAGGTTGCGGTCTTCGACACGTCGTTTCATCACTCCATTCCCGAGCAGGCGTACTTGTACGCCATTCCGTATCATCTCTATCGCCGCCACCGCGTCCGCCGCTACGGATTCCACGGCACCTCGCATCGCTATGTTGCATTTCGTTATCGCGCATTGCGCGGCATGACGCGCGAGCAGACCAACATCATCACGCTTCATCTTGGCAATGGATGCTCTGCCTGCGCGATCAAAGGCGGCCTGTCCATTGATACCTCAATGGGGATGACGCCGCTCGAAGGCCTGGTCATGGGAACCCGCGCCGGCGATCTCGATCCCGCGGCCGTAGGTTTTATCGGAAGAAAGGAAGGGCTCTCCGCCTCGGAAGTGGACTCGCTGTTGAACACACAATCCGGCTTGCTGGGGATTTCCGGGCTCACCAACGACATGCGCGAACTGCAGGCAGAGTTGAAGGAACATGACGACCGCCGCGTCCGCCTCGCCATCGACATTTTCTGCTATCGCGCGCGTAAATACATCGGCTCCTATCTAGCGGCAATGAACGGAGCCGACGCCATCGTCTTCACCGGAGGCATTGGAGAAAACTCCCCCGATGTCCGCGCCCGCATTTGCGCCGGCATGGAGTGGGCGGGACTTTACCTTGATCCGGCTAAGAATGAACAGACCGTAAGTCGCGAAGGCAAGATTTCTACCGACGATTCAAAGCTGCTCGCCTATGCCATCCCCACGGACGAAGAACTCCTGATCGCCCGCGACACAGTGCGAGTGATCAAGGGCGAACCGCATCCCTCGTGAGCACACGGCGGGGAGCCTATGGAGGTCTATAGCGGCCAGGTCCACTCCGCAGCATCCGGCTTATCGATCCCGTACTGGTGCGCGTAATTTCGGCATTCGATCTGCTGGTTCAGGAATCGTTCCTTGGCATGCCCGCCAATCTTCTGCAGTTTTGGCACGCGGTCAACTACGTCCATCGCCAGGCTGAAGCGATCAATATTGTTCTCAATCGCCAGCTCGAGCGGCGTATTGATGCTGCCCTTTTCCTTGTATCCGCGCACGTGAATGTTGCGGTGGTTCGTGCGGCGGTAGGCCAGCCGGTGAATCAGCTGCGGATATCCATGAAAATTGAACATCACCGGCTTGTCGACCGTGAACAGGGAATCGAAGTCGCGATCCGGCAATCCATGCGGGTGCTCGCTTGTCGGCTGCAGCTTAAATAGGTCGATGACGTTGATGAATCGAATCTTGAGATCGGGAAATTCTTTCCGCAACATCGCATTCGCGGCCAGCGCCTCTTGCGTCGGAATGTCCCCGGCACTCGCCATAACCACATCGGGCTCGCCGCCTTCATCGTTGCTGGCCCAATCCCATATGCCGATCCCTTTGGTGCAGTGCACGATCGCCGCATCCATATCCAGATATTGCAAGTGCTTTTGCTTGTCGCACACGATCACGTTCACATAATTCTGGCTGCGCAGGCAGTGATCGGCCACCGACAGTAAGCAGTTCACATCCGGCGGCAAATAAATGCGCGTGACGTTCGCACTCTTATTCACGACCACGTCGAGAAAGCCGGGATCCTGGTGCGTGAAACCATTGTGATCCTGCCGCCATACCGTCGAAGTGATCAGCAAGTTTAACGATGCGATCGCCTGCCGCCACGAAACATGCCGGCAGATCTCCAGCCATTTCGCGTACTGGTTGAACATGGAATCGATAATGTGCACGAAGGCTTCGTAAGTGGACAGAAACCCGTGTCGCCCCGTGAGCAGATAGCCCTCGAGCATTCCTTCCAGCGTGTGCTCGCTGAGCATTTCAATGACACGGCCGTCAGCGGCCAGGTTCAATCCGTCGGCATCTTCCGGAAAACTTTCCTCGATCCAGAATTTCTTACTCACCTTGTAAATCGCGTCGAGTTTGTTCGAGCTGGTTTCGTCCGGCCCGAATACGCGAAAATTGTTCAGGTTGAGCTTCATGATGTCGCTGAACAAGACGCCCAGCGGACGAGTATTTTCCGCCTGCGTTTTCCCCGGCTTCTCGATCTTCGCGGCGTAGTTGCGGAAATCCGGAATGCGCAGAGCTTTCTTGAGCCGCCCACCATTAGCGTGGGGATTTGCGCTCATGCGCCGGTTGCCGCTCGGCGACAACTCCGCAAACAGAGGAGCCAGCTGCCCGTTAGCGAAAAACTCCTTCGGCCTTTCTGCTTGCATCCAGCTTTCGAGGGCCCGCATCTGTTCCGGATCAGCTTTCACGTTCGGCAGCGGCACCTGGTGCGCCCGCGCGAAGCCTTCGAGATAGTGCCCTTCGACCTTCCGCGGAGCCGTCCAGCCTTTTGGCGAACGCAACACGATCATCGGCCAGCGCGGGCGCGTCGCCAAACCGGTTCTCCTCGCATTTTGCTGATGCTCGCGGATTTCCACAACGCAATGCTCCACCGTCGCCGCCATCGCCTGATGCATCGTGTCCGGGTCCGAGCCTTCCACCAAATAAGGCGTCCATCCGTACCCCCGGAATAAGTTCTCCAACTCCTCCCGCGAGATCCGCGCCGGCAGCGTCGGATTGTCGATCTTGTATCCATTCAAGTGGAGAATTGGCAACACTGCCCCATCGCGAATGGGGTTGAGAAATTTGTTAATGTGCCACGAAGTCGCCAGCGGCCCCGTCTCCGACTCGCCGTCGCCCACCACCGCTGTAACAATGAGCTCGGGATTGTCGAATGCCGCTCCGCAAGCATGCGAGAGCGCGTAGCCCAACTCGCCGCCCTCATGAATCGATCCTGGCGTTTCCGGCGTGCAATGGCTGCCGATCCCGCCGGGAAACGAGAACTCACGGAAAAATTCCCGCAGTCCCTCCACGTCCTGACTCTTTTCCGGATACATCTCGGAATACGTTCCCTCAAGATAGGCAGGTCCAAGCACTCCCGGCGCACCATGTCCCGGTCCCGCGACGAACATCATGTCCAGATCGTATTTCTTGATGACCCGGTTCAGATGCACGTAGATGAACGACAGCCCCGGGCTCGATCCCCAATGCCCGAGCAGGCGACTTTTGATGTGCTCTGGCCGCAACGGTTCTGCCAGCAGCGGGTTTTCCAGCAAGTAGATCATCCCCAGGCTCAGGTAGTTGCAGGTGCGCCAGTAGATTTCTGTTTTGCGCAAATCTTCCGCGCTCAGTGGACTTCCTTGTATTGTGGACCGGGTTGGAGTGTAGGGAGAAAGTTCGGCTATGTCGGCTGGCAGGCTGGCTTCAATCGTGCTCATATAAGTCACTCCTGGGAATAGGCTATGCCGTGAATCATCGGATGACAAACGGTACGTTGTGGATAAAAAGCGATTTGGCCCAACTCTCCCGGAATATAATCTGCTGCGCGACCCCATCCTCGCTCGAAGCGTCAGAGGCTGAATGGACTTCAGGAATCTTCTCTCACAGTGGCCGTTGCTTCACCAAATCAAGACTGGTTCCCGAGGGACGGGCGCCGAAGTCATGACGGAGCGCACCCGCAATCTGCGGCCCAAGAACGACGGCGCCGAGGTCGCGCGGTCCATCTGTCCCTACTGCGCCGTGGGTTGTGGTCAGCTTGTGTATCACAAGCAAGGGAAACTGGTGTCGATCGAGGGTGATCCGCAGTCACCGATTTCGCGCGGACATCTCTGTCCCAAGGGAGCAGACACATTCGAACTGCACACCCACCCCGGTCGCCTGAAGAAAGTAAAGTATCGCGCCCCGTACTCGCGTACGTGGCGAGACATTGACCCCGAAGAAGCTATGAACATGGTCGCGGACCGCATGTGGGACACGCGCGACCGCACTTTCGAAGAGGCAAGGGACGGTCAGCCGCTGATGCAAACCACCGCGATGGCTCACCTCGGCGGAGCCACGCTCGACAACGAAGAGAATTATTTGATCAAGAAGCTGTTCACCGCCGGGCTGGGCATGGTCTGCATCAGCAATCAGGCCCGTATATGACATAGCTCCACCGTGCCCGGTCTGGGCACCTCCCTGGGACGTGGCGGCGCCACGACTGCGCAACAAGATCTCGCCAACGCTGACGCGATCCTCATCATGGGATCGTCGATGGCCGAGAATCATCCCGTAGGCTTTCAGTGGGTGATGGAAGCCCGCGAAAAAGGCGCAAAGATTATCCATGTCGATCCGCGCTTCACCCGCACTTCCGCCATGGCGGACATCTGGGCTCCGCTGCGTGCCGGCAGTGACATCATTTTCCTCGGTGCTCTGGTCAATCACGTTCTCGAAGACAACAAATATTTCCACGACTACGTGGTGCACTACACCAATGCAGGCACCATCCTGCGCGAAGATTTTCGCGACACTGAAGACCTCGACGGGTTCTTCTCTGGCTGGGACGCAGAAAAAGGGAAGTACGATCCTGAAAGCTGGCTCTACGCGGGTGCGCCTGCGAAAGATACCGAGAATCAGCCCGGCCATTCAGAAAAAGGAGGCGGGCACGGAAAAGACCGCGGCGGTGAGGCACAAGACGCAGCTATTTTTGAGTCGGACCCAACGTTGCAGCATCCGCGCTGTGTCTTTCAGGTGCTCAAGCGCCATTTCTCGCGCTACACACCGGAAATGGTCGAGCGCTACTGTGGCGTGAAGAAGGATGTATTCCTGAGAGTCGCTGATGCCTTCACCTCAGCCTCGGGTCCGGACAAAACCGCGGCGATCTGTTATGCCGTGGGCTGGACGCAGCATTCCAAGGGCGTGCAAGTCATTCGCACCGCAGCGATTTTGCAACTGCTGCTCGGGAACATCGGCCGCCCCGGTGGCGGCATTCTCGCCCTGCGCGGTCACGCCTCTATACAAGGCTCGACCGATATTCCGACGCTCTATGACATTCTCCCCGGCTACATGCCGATGCCGTTCTTCGAACCCGACTCGAACCGGCTCTCTGACTACATAAAGAAGCAAAAGGCTCGCACGGGCTTATGGGCCGGGTTCGACAAATACTTCATCAGCTTGATGAAGGCCTATTACGGCGACGCAGCCACAAAAGAAAATAACTGGGGATTTGATTGGCTACCTCGCGTTACCGGAGATCACTCGCACTTCGGATACTGGCTCGAAATGGCCGACGGCAAAGTGGAAGGCCTGCTGGTCATGGGTCAGAATCCAGCGGTGGGCGCGTCGAACGGTCGCCTCGAGCGCAAGGCTCTTGCCAAACTGAAGTGGCTCGTGGTGCGCGACATGGTCGAGACCGAGACCGCGTCGTTCTGGTATGACTCGCCGGAAGTTGCGCGCGGCGAGCTTTCACCCGACACGATCGCCACCGAAATCTTCCTGTTTCCCGCCGCCGGCACCGCCGAGAAAGAAGGCACCTTCACCAACACGCAGCGCCTGCTGCAGTATCGCGAAAAGGCCATCGATCCTCCGGGCGACGCGCGCAGCGAAGCCTGGTTCATGTATCACCTCGGACGCCGCATGAAGCAAAGGGCGGAGAAAGATCTGCGCCCGCGAAACGATGGGCTGAGAGCCCTTACGTGGGACTACCCGACCGAAGGCGAGCACGCCGAGCCCGATGCTTCTGCAGTCTTAAAAGAAATCAACGGCTGGACCGTCGCCGATCGCAGGCAGCTGGAGCACATCAAAGATCTGAAGAACGACGGCTCCACGGCCTGCGGCGCGTGGATTTATTGCGGAGTGTTTCCCGGCGAAACGCGCAACCGTGCTCTCGAACGCAATTCCAAAGACTATCTAGGCCACGGCTGGGGCTTTGCCTGGCCGAACGATTGCCGCATCCTCTACAACCGCGCTTCCGCCCGTCCCGATGGCCAGCCTTGGAGCGATCGCAAGAAGCTTGTCTGGTGGGACGTGGACCAGCGCGAGTGGACCGGCCTCGACATTGCGGACTACACAAAAGACATGGCGCCCGACACGCCCGGCAACTTGCGGGAAGGGCAGGGCACTGATGCGCTCGGCGGCGCGCGTCCGTTCACACTCCATCCTGACGGTGTGGCTTGGATGTACGTCCCCAGCGGGTTGAAAGATGGCCCGCTGCCGACGCACTACGAACCTCTGGAATCACTCTTCGAAAATCCGCTGTACGGACAATCGACGAACCCGGCAGTGCATCGCAAGCAGCGATCAGACAATCCTTACGCTGCCGAGAATGACCCGCGCTTCCCCTATGTGTTGACAACGTACCGCCTCACCGAGCATCACACTGCCGGCGGAATGAGTCGCCAGTTGTCGCATCTCAGCGAACTGCAGCCGGAATTATTCACCGAGGTTTCCCCTGAACTAGCCGCACAAGCCGGACTCGAGCATGGTGACTGGGCTACGATCATAACCGCTCGCGCCCTGGTCGAAGCGCGCGTGCTGGTGACTCCACGCATGCGGCCGCTGGAAATCGACGGCCGTACCATTCATCAAGTGGGGCTGCCCTATCACTGGGGCTATCGTGGAAACGTCACCGGAGACGTTGTGAACGATCTGCTGGTGATCAGCGAAGAGCCGAATGTGCGCATCATGGAAACCAAAGCGCTTGTCTGCAATGTGCTTCCGGGGCGGCGGGCCCAGGGTCCAGCGGCGCTCGAACAACTCCACGCTTACCTGGGAGAAAGCGCATGAGCGTCACGGCATTTTTGACCGACTCCACATTGTGCATAGGCTGCAAGGCCTGTGAAGTCGCCTGCAAGGAATGGAATGACGTGGCCGAAGACGGCCTCGAATTCAGCGGCTTCTCCTACGACAACACGGGGGCCGTCGGAGCCTCCTCGTGGCGGCACGTGAAGTTCGTAGAGCAGGCGCCAGTTCCCGGTTTCGGCGGCAATGCCGCCGATCAGTCCTGGACTTTTTCTTCCGACGTCTGCAAACACTGCGAAAATGCCGGCTGCCTCGAAGCCTGCCCTACCGGATCGATCGTGCGCACCGAATTCGGCGGCGTTTTTATTCAACCCGATGTCTGCAATGGATGCGGCTTCTGCGTGGTCTCCTGTCCGTTCGGCGTCGTCGAGCGCAATCAAAAAGATGGTCGCGCCTTCAAGTGCACATTCTGCTACGACCGTCAAAAAGTAGGCTTGCAGCCCGCCTGCGCCAAGGCCTGCCCCACGGAATCCATAAAATTCGGCGAGATCGATGACCTGCGCCGGAAGGCGCAGGAGCGGGTCGAAGAACTGCATCGTCGAGGGATGGACGACGCGGTCGTGTACGACCCCTCGGAGACCAGCGTCGCCGGAACGCACGCGATGTTCATCATCCGCGGCGATCCCCGCACCTACAACCTGCCTCCTGCTCCCGAGGTGCCAACGATTTATCTTAAGAAGAGTTGGACTTCCTCCGCAGTAGCGGCCGGACTGCTGCTCGGCGGCGCGCTGCTGGCGTTTCTTGCTGATGGCGACCGGAAAAGGTAACTGGAGATACTGCTGAAGAAGGGAAAAGATGAGCGATCCGATTCCATTGCGCGATGAAGATCCCGGTGATCAGCGCGAACGTCGCTTGGAGGAGATCCGCCGCGAAGCCGAGGTTCGGGGCGAGTTGAAAGTGGGCGGCACGCGCCCCGCAGGCGCTCCATTCCCGCAGGCTGGTCCTGAGACCGGCTACTACGGAATCCCGCTGCTGAAAGAACCGCCGTGGACGTGGGAGATTCCTCTCTATTTCTTCGTAGGAGGCGCCGCCGGAGCGGCCGCCGTGATCGGCGCCATCGCCGATTATACCGGCGCCGATCGCGAATTAGTCCGTCACGCCCGCTGGATCGCCGCCGCCGGTTCCGTCATCTCGCCCGGATTGCTCATCGCCGACTTGGGCCGTCCCGAGCGCTTTCTCGCCATGCTGCGAGTCTTCAAGCCACAGAGCCCGATGTCCGTCGGCGTGTGGACCCTGCTGGGATTTTCCACCGGAACCGCCGCCACAGCCTTCGCGCAATTCTTAGGTGATCGCTACGGGCCATCGTTGCCAGTACGAGTCCTCGAGAACGCAGGTCAAGCCGCTTCGCTCGCCTTTGGTCTGCCATTTTCCAATTACACCGGTGTTCTGATTGGAGCAACCGCAGTTCCCGTATGGAATCGCAGCGCGGGCGATCTCCCTCTGCACTTCGCCGCATCCGGTCTCGGCGCCGCCGTGGGGCTTCTCGAAGTGATGGGCCATCGTAAGAGCCGCGCCTTGCAAGCACTCGGCCTGGGAGCCGCGATTTTCGAAACCTATGAAGGATTTCGCATCGAAGGCAGCATGGACCGCGCGCTTGATCCGCTCAAGCACGGAACCAGCGGCCTCATCACGCGCACCGGAGGCGCTCTCTCTGGCCCAATTCCCTTACTTCTGAGAACTGCCAGCCTCTTCGCGGGAAAGAAGAAAAGCCAATCACTTCGTCGCATGGCTGCGGTCTCATCCATCGCCGGATCATTGATCACGCGCATCGCCTGGATCCACGCCGGACATGTCTCCACCCGCGACTGGCGCCTGCCGCTCGAAATCGACCGTCTCAATCCCGCAGACAGACCAACCCTCGATCGCGAGTGAAACGAAATCGCGCGAATCGGTCAGGCTCTCCTCAAATGAAGGCATCACCAACTGGAAGGCGTCATCTCGAAGGCCCGCGGTTTTTCAGCGGGCCGAGGGATCCCGCGCACAAAAATTCGCTACAGTGCACGCGGTTTATCCCCCACACGAGTGGTGGGTCAGTTTGAAAGTTGTCATTCCGACGCGCGGTCTTATCGCGCGAGGAACCTGCTGTTTGCCCGTCGAACAGCAGGTTCCTCACCGGGCTTTCAGCCCGGCTCGGAATGACAAAGTGAGATTTGCTTAAACTGACCCCCTACCCCCAAACGCCTCCCGGATGCCGAACCCGCGCTGCAATGCTAAGATGTAAAGACCTCTGTAGGCCCGTAGCTCAGTCTGGTTAGAGCGCTTCCTTGACACGGAAGAGGTCGATGGTTCGAGTCCATTCGGGCCTACCATTTTCTACTTTGTGTGCGCGAACTATCGGTCGCGCACTGGCCCAGCCGGGAAATCTCCCCACCTCTGCGCTCAGGATTTCGGGTGGCCCAGCGCTTCACCGCTGCGATCGAGCGCCACAGGAGGAAAAACGGCTTCCGCCTCTGAGGTCGGCCACCAACACTGGTGCAACCCTTTTTGATTTGGATATACTTCTCCAACTATTTTCTGGGGTGCATTCTGAAAATTGCGTGCTTCAATGTCTTATTGTCTGTCGCACTCGCCCTCAGCTTGAGCGCCCAGACGCCGGCGCCGAACCCTCCTACGCAGGACTATCTCGTCTATGTAGTCTGCGAATCCGCCGACAAGATTGTTCTGATCCGCTTCGGCCCCGGCGGCGCCCGCATTGAGAGCCAGACCCACATCGGCCTCATGCCCACCGACATCAATGGCCCGCACGGAATAGCCGTTTCTCCCGACAAGAAATACTTCTACGTTGCCCAAGGCCACGGCCGTCCCGACGGCTCGGCTTGGAAATTCAACGCCGGCAGCAACACGGTCATCAAGTACACCAGCCTCGGGCTATTCCCCGCGACCACTGACATCACCCCCGACGGCAACTTCATCTACGTCGCCAATGCGAATTTCCACGGCGAAATGAATCCGTCGTCGATCTCAGTCGTAGCCACCGACCAGATGATCGAGGTCAAGCGCATTCCCACCTGCACCATGCCGCATGGCTCGCGCCTTAATTCCGCCGGCACCAAGCATTATTCCGTCTGCATGATGGACGACATGCTGGTCGAAATCGACACCAGCAAGTTTGCCGTCGACCGCTACTTCATGCTCGCGCCCGGGAAAGAGATGGGCATGACCGGCGCGCCGTATCCGAATGCCGGAACCAATCCCAACATGACGAACATGTCGTCTCACGATATGGCCGCTCACAAACCGGTCTGCACGCCCACCTGGGCGCAGCCTTCGAACGACGGATCGATCGTCTACGTCGCCTGCAATCAGTCGAACGACATCGTCGCCGTCAAGACCGACTCCTGGACCATGGCGCGCCGTTTTCCCGCAGGAACCGGCGTCTACAACCTCGCGATGACCAAAGACGGCCGTCTGATCGCAACCAACAAGCGCGGCCAGTCCGTCTCCATCTTCGATCCCGTCAGTGGGAAAGAACTGGCGAAAGTCCCGACACTAAGAAAAATCGTCCACGGAGCGGTAGTCACGCCCGATGATCGCTACGCATTCATTTCCGTCGAAGGTGTCGGCTCAGAACCGGGCACGGTCGAAGTCATCGACCTGGCGAGTTATAAAACCGTCGCCACGGTCGACGTAGGCTCGCAAGCCGCAGGCATCGATTTCTGGAAAACCGAACCGACGAAGCAGTAGTAATCCATCGAAGTTTCTGCAGTCTGCCGGAGGGCAAAATGGTCAAGCACCGCGCACTCGCATGGGCAGTGGTCGTTGCCGTCGCGCTTTCAACGCCTATGTTGTGGCCGCAAGATACGAATAAAGATGCGAGCAAAGAAACAAATAAAGACGCGAAGCAGGAGCAGGCTCCGTCCGTGGCGCCGGCTGTGGTCGAGATCACTCCCAACCCTCTCGACGCTCACGTCGGCGAAAAGGTGAAATTCAGCGCGGTCGCGAAAGATGCCGCAGGCAATGCCATCGACGTCAAGCCCTCCGTCTGGTTTGCGGCGCCCTTCGATCTCGCTGGTGCCGATGACTCCGGCCAGGTCACATTCCACGCTCCCGGAGTTGTTACCGTCGGGGCAGTCATCGCCGGAAAAGCCGGATACGCCACGGTGAATGTCAGCAACTCCAAAGTAGCTAGTCTGGAAATTGAAAAACCTGAATCCGCAGTCGTCGCCGGCAGCGTAGAAAAATTAACCGCGATCGCTCGCACTCCCAGCGGCGATCCGCGCACTGACGTCAAAATCAAGTGGACTTCAGAAAAGCCCACCATCGCCACCGTCGACGAAGCGGGCATGGTCACCGGCGTAGCCCCGGGCACCGCCACCATCAGGGCAACAGCGGAATCCGTCACCGCCTCCGTCTCCGTGCAGGTCATGCGCGACGCCGTCCACAAGTTGACGGTGAAGCCTGCGTCGTCCGAAGCCCGCACCGGCGACGTGGTTCATTTCACCGCATCCGATTACGGAGTCGCCCATCCTGCAGTCCGCTGGACCATCAGTGGTAGCGGCGCTGCCGTTTATGCGGACGGCGCATTCGTCGCTGAGAAAGCTGGCACCTACGTAGTCACAGCGACCAGCGGCCAACACTCCGCCAGCGCCTCTGTCGTGGTCCGTCCACGCAATGTCGAGCGCGAAGTCGAAGTCGTCGCGCATGTTCCCATGCCCGACTTGCAGATGTCCGAAGAATGGATCATCGGCCACCACGCCTATCTCGCCACAGTCGCCGATCAACTCTTCGTCTACGACATCTCCGACCCTGCCAACCCCAAGCAACTCGACAAACTGAAAGTCGACGCCCGCCTCATCAATGACATCAGCACCACGCCCGATGAAAAGATCGGTGTCTTTACCCGCGAAGGCGCGTCCAATCGCAAGAATGGAATCGTATTTCTCGATACCAGCGACGCTTCGCATCTGAAGGTTTTATCGGAATACACCGCAACGGTGACCGGTGGGGTCCATAGCGCCTACATCGACGGCCACTACGTCTACCTCACCGACGACGCGACGGGATCGATGCGCGTCATCGATTTTCAGGATGTGAAACATCCCAAGGAAGTCGCGCGCTGGCAGGTGGAAAATCCTACGGCCATCAGCATCAACACCGAGATGGGATCGATGACCAGCGGCCGCTATCTGCACGACCTGCAGGTAAAGGACGGCCTCGCCTATCTCGCCTACTGGCGCGACGGCCTGATTATTCTCGACGTGGGCAACGGCATGGCTGGAGGCAGTCCGGAGAATCCGAAGCTCGTCAGCCAGTATCGCTTCAACCACTACGAGCTTTATGGCGATGGCTGGCTCGCCGGAACCCACAGCGTCTTCCGCTACAAGAATTATCTGTTCGTCGGCGACGAGGTCTTCCCGGGAATTTTCAGCCTGGAAGATCGCGACCGGATTCCGGTGCGCGCGATTTGCCACGTTATGGATGTTTCCGACCTGAAACATCCGAAGGAAGTCGCGCAATACGAAGCGCCCGAGGGCGGGTCGCACAATTTCTGGGCCGCCAACGACATGCTCTACGAGGGCTATTACAGCGGCGGCGCGCGTGTGCTCGATATCTCCGGAGAACTACGCGGAGATCTCTACCGCCAGGGCCGCGAAATCGTTCGCCTCTGGACCGGAGATCCCAAGGGCTATCGCCCGAACCTGCCTTTCGCCTGGGGCGGACAACCCTGCTCGGTGAAGTGCGACAGCGACCTGCTCAACAGCCTGATGTATTTCAACGACATTCACTCCGGCCTGTGGATTGCGAAAATGGGCGAACCCAAATTCCAGGGCTCAACGAGCGCTCCGCCGGTACGCAAAGCCGAACACACCATCCACTAACAATTGATCCGGGGGTGCCCCATTTCTCGCGCGTTTTTTGCGCGAGAAGTGGGGTAGGCGACCTGCGCCCCTGGCGTTCTCCACAATCCAGGCCGCTAGCCCGCCGATCCGGGACTCTCGGCCATATCGAGCCATAGTAGAATCTACGTTTTGCCGGCAGCGGCTGATCCCAGCAAGTTTTGATGACAGCCCGGAAGTTACGAAGCCTGCCTCGAGTCCCGGCTTTCTATGTGGCTAGTCCGACTGGCGCTCCGGCGCCCATACACGATCGCGGTCTCCTGTCTGCTGATCCTGATCCTGGGCGTCCTCTCGCTCACGCGCATGACCGTCGACATCTTCCCCGTGATCAACATCCCGGTCGTCGCCGTAGTGTGGTATTACCCGGGCCTTTCCGCTCAGGATATGGAACGCCGCATCGTCCTGATCGCCGAGCGCTCTTATTCGACGACAGTCAACGGCATCTCCCGCATCGAGTCGCAATCCATACCCGGGATTGGCGTACTCCATGTGTATTTTCAGCCCGGAACCGATATCGGCGCCGCCATCGCGCAGATCTCTTCCGTTTCCAGCACACTCCTTCGCATCGCCCCACCGGGAACCACGCCGCCGAACGTGCTTCAGTTCAACGCCACCAACGTACCAGTCGCGCAGTTGACGGTCTCCAGCAAAACTCTTTCTGAGCAGCAGCTCTATGACTACGGGCTGAACTTTATCCGCATCAGACTCTTCACCATCCCTGGTCTGTCCACACCGGCTCCTTTCGGCGGCAAGGAACGCCAGGTCATCGTCGACATCAACCCGCAGGCTCTTGCCGCCAAGGGCTTGTCTGCCGGGGACGTTGTCACCGCCCTGCAGAGCTCCAACGTGATTCTGCCCGCGGGCGACGCCAGAATCGGTAGCACCGATTACGTGGTCCAGTTGAATTCCAGTCCTGACACGGTGGCGCAGTTCGCCCGCATTCCCGTGAAGATTGTAGGGAGCGCTCCCGTTTTGCTCGGCGATGTGGCCCATGTGTCCGATAGCTACGCCGAGCAGCGCTGCATCGTTCACGTCAACGAAAAGCGCGCCACTTACCTCGTGATTCTGAAGCACTCCGATGCTTCGACCCTGGCGGTCGTCGAAGCCACGCGGGACGCGCTGCCTGTCATCAAGGCTACCGCTCCGCTGGGCATGGACCTGAAGATCGACTTCGATCAATCTGTTTTCGTGCGCGCCGCTATCGTCGGAGTCGTCAGGGAAGCGATCCTCTCCTCCATCCTGGTCTCGCTGATGATCCTCATCTTTCTTGGAAGCTGGCGCAGCGTAATTGTCGTCTGCACCTC
>Ga0075017_100001030_pt1 | contig 16617 bp, 11 predicted proteins | sample AleBraG_ABR_2012_FD_71475 | JGI IMG/M metagenome (GOLD analysis project Ga0075017, IMG submission 71475) | Freshwater sediment microbial communities in response to fracking from Pennsylvania, USA - Alex Branch Run_MetaG_ABR_2012 | ecosystem: Environmental > Aquatic > Freshwater > Creek >... | reverse complement strand
GGTGCAGCAATGCCCCGCCGCAAAGCCAGGTCGCGATTGGCATCGGAGACCGTAATAATGCGCGACGACACGCGCGCGGCCAACTTCTCCAGCGGAGTACCAATCACACGCCACTTCCAGTTCGTCCCTTCCGCAAAGCACCAGGTGTGCGCTGTAAAGATGCAGGGAATCTCAGCCAGGCTGGCCGCCAACCGGCCGATGACCCCGGCTTTCGAGGTGTGCGCATGGACTACATCCGGTTTCACTTGCCGCAGCAGCCGTAAACATTGGTGCAACGCTTTCAGATCCCGCATTGGACTGATCGGCTGCACTAGATCGGGCAGCACGTGCCAACGGATGCCCATCTCTTCGGCGGCTTCGGTCAGATAGCCCTCTTCTCCGGTCGCCAGTTCCAGCTCAAACTCGTCCCGCATGCCGCGCAGCAAATCCGCCACGTGAGTCTGTCCGCCGCCCAGTTCGGCGCGAGTAATCAGCAGCAGCGCTTTCATTTAAGATCTCCCAAGGCGTTTCCCGCCACCACGCGCGAGGCCATCGGAGCAGTCGCCGCAAAGCCGGATAGTACCCGGAATGTTTCCGCGGCACTACGATCCCAACTCCATTGCCGGGCATGGGCGAGGCCAGCATGGCAAAGCCCTTCGCGCAGTTCGCCGTCATAGACCACGTTGCGAATGCCTTGCGCGATGGATTCACAATTCATCGGATCCACCAGCACCGCGCAGCCGGCGGCTACCTCCGGCAGAGACGTGGTGTTGGAAGTGACCACCGCCGTCCCGCACGCCATGGCTTCCAGCGCGGGCAAGCCGAATCCCTCGTACAGCGAAACGTAAACCGTTGCCAGCGCGCCTGAGTACAGCGCGGGCAATTGGCCCTGTTTTACATACCCGGTAAAGTGAACGCGCGGTGGGATCGAGCCTACCTGGGCGTTGGAAAACACCAACGATGCGCCCTTGGCGCCGACCACCACGAGGCTCACATCCTCCGGCAGCTCGGGCGAAACCCGGCGCCAGGCCTCCATCAGGCCACGCAGATTCTTGCGCGGCTCCAGCGAGCCGACGGTTAGCAGATACCGCCCAGGTGCGAGACCCAACTCAGCGCGCACCATCTCGATCTCCCACTCCGGTCGGGGTGTAAACTCGTTGCCCACGCCGTTCCACACCACGCTGACCTTGGACGGCGCAATGCCAAAGCGCTCAATCAACCGCTGCTTGGTGAACTCCGACACCGCGACAATATGCTCCACTCGATGCGCCAGCCTCGGCAGCAGCCATTGGTACCAGGCGGAGAAACCCGCGCTGAACCATTCCGGATGCTCCACCGGAATGATGTCGTGAATGGTGCACACTTGCCGCGACACCGCCAGCGGTCCGGTATTGTTCGGGCTCCACAGCAATTTGCGTCGAGAAGCGGCCGGCAAATACAGTTGCTCCCAAAGATGCCCCTCCATGCCGCGCAACGGCCGGCCAGGACGGATTTCATCCAGATTCGATTGGAGACGGCTGACCATCTCCAGCGCGTACCGCTGCATGCCCGTGGGCACATGCGAATAGAAACGGGCGTTTAACGCGATGGCTGCCATGCCAGGTCCTCCCGGGTCGCGCGAAACTGCCTCGCATAGTAGGCGCACGTCAGCGCGACGAAACACAGCGCCAGTTGGGGAATCACCACGCGCCCTTCCGCCCAATAGATGATTCGCGATAGCTCGATCACCCCGACAAACGTCGCCGGATACAGCAGCAGTCCCGCCATCTTCTTCTGCTGGAACCAGCGGTAGATCAGCCCCGCCAGCAGCCCCGCCAGCAGCCAATACACGAGGCAGCCCACAAACCCGAAATCCATGATCGGCTCCAGCAAACCTCCGCCATTGTTGAATTCCGCGTTGGCTTCCACTTTCAGATACGCCATATACGGATCGTTCTCGACCGACGCCAGCGCGAAGTTCGGATACAGCGTTTCCATCAGGCTGTTCAGGAAAGGAAAACGCCACAGGAAATGCAGCGTAAAGAACGGAGCGCCCGTCGGCTCGATCCGCTGGATCAGCAACGCACCGTTGTTCAAAGCGGTCACGTAGTAACCGAGCAGCCGCAAGCTGACGAACTCCCAGAACGAGCGATCTCCGCCGGCATAGTAGTTGATCCACGACCGAAAGTATTCTGAGGCTCCAAACATCACCAGCAAACACGAGTACCCAAGTACCGGAATCATGCGCAGCACCGGCCAGAATCGTTCCCGGATGCGCGCCGATTCCATCACACCCAGCCGTACAAACAGCACCACCGCCGGGACGAAAAGCTCCATCAGCGCCAGCCGCTCGCTGTTCATCAGCGCCCGCACCAGCGTCACCAGGAAAAGCATGGCGAATTTTAACCAAACGCGCTGCCAGCCATGCGTCACGCCCAGCATCACGCCCAGCACCATCGCCGCCATGGCCAACTGCGTCAGCGTAGTCACCCCGCTGACCGTGCCCATGTACACTTCCTTCATTACGTAACTGGCGCCCTTGTCGCCATGGAGCACACCCATGGCGAGTTGCAGGTTTGCGCCGCGGGAAATGGCGGCGGCGGCCCAGATGACGTAAGCGAGCAGCGAGCAATAGAAACAGGCGTTGAACGCGCGCTCCACAAAACGCCAAGGGACATTTCGCATCCAGTCGTGGTCCGTGTGCGATGCGGGATGGAGACGGCGGGAACTGCTGGCCCACGAGCCCAGCGAGAACATCCCGATGCACGCCAGTGTGATCCACAGCTCATGCGCATTGAAGAATTTTGGCGTGTACCAATAAGTCCGGTACATCGAGTCCGGGATGAGGAATGCGCCCAACGCGACAATCACCCCCATCACCGCCGACACCCAAGCCGGGTTCAGCCACCAGAGTTCCCTATCGCGGTTCATTGCGATTCTCCAAAAGCCACCGCTGGCCGATTGGCGGGCGGCAGCAACCTATAAGCCGCCGCCGCCATGGCCGCGCACACGAACAACTCCGAACACACCACCGAGATCGCCATGCCCACGTGCAGAAAACGGGGCGCTAGAAACAGCGACAGGCAAACATTGACCACGCCGCCGGATAAAATGATCCGGTTGATCTTGCCATCCTGCCCAAAGGGCATCAGCCATTGCATCCCCGCCGAGTTGGTAATCGCCAGCAGCACCGGCAGGCAGGAGAAGATGCGCAACACCAGCACGGCCGGTTCGTAGGATTGGCCCAGCAGCCCATGGATCAGCAGGGGCGCGGCGAAGAAAAGCAGCATTCCCAGCCCGGCCCCGCCGGCCACCAGGATGCTGGCGCTGAGGCGGGCCAAGTTCGCAGCCGCCTCAAACCCGCTTTTGGCGAGATGGCTGAGCCGCGGATAAATCGCGTCGCGGACCGGATTCATCAGGCCGTATGCAGCTTTCGAAATCTTCTCGGCCGATGCGAAGTATCCGACAATCTCCGGCGGCGCAAACAAGCCCAGCAGAAATACGTTGCCGATTCCATACAAACTTTCTGCGCTGCGGAACACAAACATCGGCCAGCCCATTTTGAGAGCGTCCATTACCATCGTTCGGGTCGGCCGGCACAAAGGCATGCTTCGGAACGCCAGCACAAACCCCGCCAGCGTCGCCAGCATCGGCGGGATGCCGCACAGCGCCATCCATTTCCATTCGTCTCCGGCGCCGTGCACAAACAGAAACATGCCACACACCGCGGCGAGCTTGCCGCCAATCTCGAGAGCGGAAGCCAGCCGCAATTTCTCCAGCCCTTGGAAAAACCACAGCGGCGCAAACCCCTGAGCCACCCCATAGGCCAAACCGCCGGCAAACAGCGCTGGGTTGTCGCGCAGCAGCGGGATGAAGCGCGAACAAAGCATGGCTGCCGTAATCGCCAACGCCGCCAGCATGGCCTGCGCGCCGAGCACTCCGCTCATCACTTCCCCGCACGTTTTCGAGCAATCGCGATGGCGGGCAACCTGCCGTGTAGCCGACAGGTTGAAGCCGAATTCAATCGCAATCACGACGAAATCACCGATCACCGTCACAAACGCGACCTTGCCCCAACCGGCCGCGCCCAGCACCCGCGCCAGGTACGGAATGGTAATCAAGGGGATGATTTTTCGGCCGAACTGGACGCCATACAACGCCGCCATGTTGTGTACCAGGAGATTCGTCCGGACCAAGCGCGTAAGTTTCCTGCTGGCGTCAAGGAGCATGGCTGGAAAGTTACTTCAACCCCAAAATGACGCTATACAGGCTAGCCTCGGTGAGGCGGACATACGGCTCGATGCGGCTGATAAAGTTTCTCGGCACGATGATCATGTCGCCCGGGCGCACCGCAACGTCTTCCCGGATATTGGTTCCGCTCATCAGCTTGCGGATATCCAGCAGACGCACCTCGGCCAAATCCGGACCGGTCTTGTGCATCAAAACCACCTGGGTTCGTTTGGCGCTGTCCTTCAGTCCGCCGCTGATCGCCAGCGCTTCCACCAGCGAAACGTCTCCGTGATAGTCGAAGCGTCCGGGATGGGCAACCTCTCCCGCCACCACGAAATACGGCTTAACGTATTCCTTCAAGAGAACGGTCACTTCAGGGTCGGCCAGCCGCTCGCGCGCCTTCGCGGTGATCGCCCGCGAAGCTTCGGCGAGCGACAGATTGACCAGCTTCACTTCCCCCAATAGCGGAAGCGAAACATAGCCGTCCGGTTGCAGAGCGACCGTCGCATTGTATTCCGGCGTGTAGCGGTATTGCACTTCTACCTTGTCTTCCGATTGCAGCTTGTAGTGCGGATCGCGATCCGCAAACGTAGCCGGCTGCGCGCATGCCAGGCCCGCCAAAGCCAAAGTGATCAGTATCGTTTTCATAGCAATTTGTAGAGAAACTCCGGAATCGGATACGTCCGGCGATTGAGAATCAACCCTTGCAGGGTGCGGCCGGTTTGGGCAAACAGCTTCTGCGCATACAGAATCTGATCGCGCCTCGTCTTGCCCGCATCCACCACCAGAAACACACCATCGGCTTCCTGGCTCAACCGCAACGCATCGCCGGATTCATTCAGCGGCGCGCAATCGATCAGTAGGTAGTCGAAATCCTGCGGCCCCAGATCGATCCACACATTTTCCAACTGCACTTCCGGCAAATCTTCCATCTCCTGGCTCGATACCAGCGACCAGACATTGGGCATGCGCTCGATGTAGCTCTGCGGCCTGCCGTCTGGGTCTTCGTCCATCAAAGAGGGCGGTCCGGTGAGGACGCGGCAATTGGTTTCCGCCGCCAGTTCGCGCGCCACCACTTGCACCAGATAGCTGACGCCTACGCCGCTGTTGGGCCCGACAAAAGCAAAAATGCCTTGGCCATCTTCTTTGTTCCGGCGCTGAATCATGCTTTGCACCAGCGGCTGAAAGAATCCTTCGCGGGCCGAGGCGTCCCCGCGCTTCCGCTGCCGCTGCTCGATTCGCTTGAACTTCGAGGGTCCGGGATTTTCTGCAAGAGCTGTCATGCTGCGTTTCCTTTTCTCACCAGCAGTACTTCGGCCCGGTCTGGACAATACGCCGCCGTCGCCAGCACCGGCAATCCGGTGAACGCTTCCAGTTCCTTGGGCGTGTACACCGTGCGGCGGGCATGACCGAGAATCAACGCCGCCAGCAGGATGAAGAGGTTTCCCAGCACCAATGCCGCTGCGGAACCTGCGGTCAATCGGGCTTCGGCGAGTTCGGGAACCCGCGGCGCTTCCGCAATGGCGACGTTGGAGATTTTCTGCCGGTCCATCACTTCGCCAATCCTGGCTTCTTCCCGCTTCCGGGAGTAAAGCAGGAAGTTGTCTTCGGCAACCTTGATCTCGCGGAGCAGTTCCTGTTCGCCCGGCCGAATCCCTTCCAGCTTTTCCAGCTCCGAGCGATATTGCTGCGTTTGCGAACGCAATTCCCCGATCCGTCCGCGCAGGCCCGTTCCAGTAGCTTCGGCGTGCGATAGTTCCAGCTCAATGCTCTGACGCAGAGGATTGACGTCCGTTGCCACTTCGTAGGAATTCAGCTTCTGCGCGTTGTCCAGCGCCGCCCGCGTGTCGGCGATCTGCTGATCCACTTCCTTGATGGTCCGGTCGCTGGGTTTGAACTTGGTCAGCAAGTCGGTACGCTTGTTCTGCAACTCGGCAATCAGCGTGTTCAGCCGCTCCACCGAATATTGATTGGGAATCTTGCGCGTTTGCGTGGTGATGCGAGGCGATTGATCTTCCAATTGCGAGCGCAGTTGCTTGATCCGCAGTTGTGTATCGATGCTGTTGGCCTGCGCTTCCCGCAGAGCGCTCTGTTGTTCCACTACTTTCCGGATGAGCAGTTCCTTCTGTTCCGGCGCTCCCACCGTGCCGGAGTTCTTCTGAAACGCCAACAACCGGTTCTCGGCATCGCGCAGCTTCTTTTCGTATTCATCCGCTTGCTGCTGGAACAGCGCCAGCGATCCGGTGTTGCTGTGAAGCTGCAAATGCCTCTCCAGATAAGCGTCGGCCAGAGATTGCAGCACCCGGGCGCTCATCTTCGGGTCGGAAGACGCATAGCGCACCCGGATCATGCTCGACTTCAACAGAGGGGCGATCCGCACCTTCTTCTGCAGCTTAACCACCGCCTTTTCCCGCGAGGCCGGCGTATCGCCTCCCAATCCGCATTGGTCCACGACTTTGCGGAACAGATCAGTGCTCGACAGCAACTGGATTTCGGTGCCCAACTGGCCGTCGTTCACTTCCCCGTTCAGAATGGGGGTGGCGATGCCGTCGGGCGTGATAACCATGTCGGGACGCGAGTTCTTGACCAGGATCGTCATCTGCGACTCGTAGCTGGCCGGCCGTCCCCAAACCCACGCCGTTACTACTAGAGTGAAGAGAGCGCATAGCGCCAATACGGTACGGCGAGAACGAAACAGGGCGTCGGCATTGTCGCGCAGGCCAGGCAACTCAGATCGCCGTGGCAGGTAGACGGCCTCTTGTTTCTTGGCGCGGATCACTTCTGTGTTGCTTCTCATTCGTGTGCTCAAGGTGATTTTGCGGGATGGGATCGGCCCGAACAATGACGAGGGAATACCAATTACGGCGTGACAAAAATACTAGAACCGTCCCCGGGGACCGAAAGCGGGACAAAGAACGCGCGCAGTCTGCGGGCAACCACCTGCAAAAAACCCAACGAATCGATACCGCTGATGCCCAAACGGGAGTTCGGGACCGGAAACGCCAGAGGCATCAGCCCAGCGTCGGAAAAATTCATGTGCCCGGCCTCCGGGAAGTCCTCCATGCGGCATTCGGCCCGGTCGGAGAGGCAATAGGACTGCAAGTCGGCCAGAATCCGGTCGTTCAGGACTTGCTGCGAAGGCGGCAGCGGCGCGCCGTTCACCAGCAGAAACGGCTTGCTGGCCGGCTCGGCGAGAGTACCTTGCGGTGCCCCATCCAGGTTCACGCCCCGCTGCAGACGGGAGTCCCGAACCACAGCTTGCATGGCCACCGCCCCGCCAAAGGAGTGTCCGACAATGCCAATGCGGCGCGGATCAACTTGACCTTCACCAATCAAGTAATCCAAGGTTTGGCCGCAATCGGCCAGCCAACGGTCCACCAGTGGCTGCGCTCTCTCCCGGTGCTCCAGATCGACACCCGCAGAGCCCCGCACCACTCGCCCATCCGGAAACACCACCACGCGCGAACTGCCCGCCGGCGCGATCCCCGCCACAACGTACCCAAAGCTAGCCAAATCTTCCGCCAGAAACGTATAGTCCGTCGGTAACCCGCCCATGCCGGGCAAAAGTAACAGTAAAGGATGCCGTCCAGCGAGCATCGGGGCGTCCTCAAATGCATTCGTGGAAAAGCGATCGTAACGTTGGAAACGCGGTTGGGCCAGCGCAGCCCACTTTGCAGGAAGATACTCTACTTTTCTGGCGCCGCCTGCCTCCCGCGCCGGGTACCAGACAAACACCATTAGATCCTTGAGAGCAACCAATCGGCGCCCGACGATCCGCGGGCCGGAAGGAATCTGCAGGGGAGTTGGACGGGTCCCAAACCATGCTGCCAGGCCCAGGACTGCGGAGCCAAATGCTGCGATTTTCTTCACGGACCTTCAAAGTTTACGCTTCCGCTCGCAACGCAAGCAATAGGTTCTTCGGTCTAATATGTACTAGCACTGCGGCCCAAGTGCGGGGATCAGAATATGCTTCGCGTACGACTCTGCGCACAGGCCGCCGCTCAGCCGATAGTAGAGATAAAGGGTAATCCATGCTTGGTAGGTTCCTAACCTCGGTCTGCGTCATCGTCCTGGCAGGGCTTCTCTACGCTCAGGCGCCCAGCCGTCCGCTCATCCGCGAAGCGATTGACGAACGCAGGCTGGCCAGGCTGCCCGGCAATATCCGTCCCGAGGCTACGGCCGAACACGACCGAGGCGCGGTTCCCGATAATTTCCCCCTCGATCATATGCTTCTGCAGTTGCGCCGTCCTCCCGAACGCGAGCAGGCGCTCGTGAAATTCATCGATCAACTGCACACGCCCGGATCACCCAACTTCCACCGCTGGCTGAGCGCGCAGGAGTTTGGCGGCCAGTATGGTCTCGCCGCCGCGGACCTCGAGGCGATCGGCACATGGCTCCGTTCTCACGGATTCACCCTCAACACTGTGTATCCCAACGGAACCGTGATCGATTTTTCCGGCACTGCGGCGCAAGTTAGAACGGCGTTTCATACCGCGATCCATCTGCTGGATGCCGATGGCGCCAAGCACTACGCCAACATGAGCGATCCCCAAATCCCCGCCGCGCTCTCGCCCGCTGTCGCCGGCATCCTCGCGCTGCACGATTTCAGCCCGCATCCGATGAAGCAACCTCGCGGCAACTACACTTTCTCCAACGGCGCGGAGCACGCCGTGGTGCCGGCGGACTTGGCAACCATTTACAATCTGAATCCGCTGTTCAACGCCGGCTTTTCAGGACAAGGACAGACCATCGTAGTGGTGGAAGACACCAACGTCTTCAGCACCGCGGACTGGACCACTTACCGCTCCACCTTCGGCTTATCCACCAGATTCCCTTCCGGCGCTTTCAACACCGTCCATCCGGCGCCGCCCAGTGGCCGCAATAACTGCAGCGATCCCGGTGTCAATGGCGACGACAGCGAGGCCATTCTCGATGCCGAACTCGCTTCCGCTGCCGCGCCCAACGCCACCATTGAGCTGGCTTCTTGTGGCACGGGCTCGGGACTCTTCATCGCGATGCAAAACCTGGTCAACAGCGCCTCGCCTCCGGCCATCGTGAGCATCAGTTACGGCGAATGCGAAGCGTTCCTCGGCGCGTCCGGCAATGCGGCTTTTAGCGCTGTCTATCAACAGGCGGTTAGCGAAGGAGTTTCCGTGTTCGTCTCCTCCGGCGACCAAGCCGCGGCCGGTTGCGACGTGAACGTCACTACGGCCACACACGGCATCGCGGTCAGCGGGCTTGCCTCCACACCCTACAACGTGGCTGTGGGTGGCACCGACTTTGGAGACACGGCTACTGGAATTACCAGTTCCTATTGGAGTTCTTCCAACTCCTCCACCTACGGCTCGGCGCTTTCTTACATTCCCGAAATCCCCTGGAATGACTCTTGCGCCAGTGCACTCGTGTGGAGCTCCTTTGGCTATTCCGCGGCCTACGGCTCCGGGGGATTCTGCAACAGCGCGACCGCGACCAACAACAACGCCTATCTGAACAACATCGGTGGCAGCGGTGGCCCCAGCGCCTGCGCAACCGGAGTTCCTTCCATCTCCGGCGTCGTCAGTGGTTCGTGCGCCGGAACCCCCAAACCCTCCTGGCAATCCGGCGTCTTCGGCATCCCCAACGATGGAGTTCGTGACTTGCCGGATCTTTCGCTCTTCGGCGCCAACGGCCTTTGGGGGCACTATTACGTGTTTTGCTGGTCCGACACCGCCCAGGGTGGAACGCCTTGCACCGGCGCGCCCAGCACCTGGTCCGGCGCGGGCGGCACTTCTTTCTCGTCGCCCATTTTGGCCGGCGTCCAGGCCTTGATTAATCAGAAGGTTGGTGGCCGCCAGGGCAACCCTAACTACGTTTACTATCCGCTCGCCGCTAAAGAGTACGGCGCCGCCGGCAATAGTTCCTGCAACTCCAGCAGTGGACTGGGCGTTTCCAGCACCTGTGTGTTCTACGATGTCACGCAAGGCGACATGGACGTAAACTGCACCGGCACTCACAATTGCTACGCGCCCTCCGGCACCCAAGGGGTGCTCTCCACCTCCAACACTTCGCCCGTCATGGCGTTCGGAACCAACGTCGGCTGGGATTTTGCCACCGGCATCGGCACCATCAATGCCTTCAACCTCGCCAACAACTGGACGAGTACGCAGACCACGCAGATGGTAACTATCCAAACCAGTCCCGCCGGGTTGCAGTTCAGCGTGGATGGCGGCGCTCTCCAGATTGCTCCGCAAACCCTCAGTCTCTCGCAGGGATCGCACACCATCTCCGTAGCCGCCACCCAGCCGGGCGCCGCCGGAACTCAGTATGTCTTTGTCTCCTGGAGCGACGGCGGCCAAGCGTCCCATTCAATCACCGTGGGATCCACGGCTGCAACCTACACCGCCAGCTTTCAGACGCAATATCAATTGACTCTAACGGCATCACCTTCCGCGGGCGGAACAATCACCCCGGCATCCGGCGCGTTCTACGCGGCGGGCACAACCGTCCCCCTCTCCGCCACGCCCGCAACCGGCTATTCGTTTGTAAACTGGACGGGAGCGGTCGCCAACACGAACAGCCTGAGCACCAGCATCGCCATGACCGCACCGGAGGCCGTGACCGCGAATTTCGCGTTGAATACCGCACATCCAGCTTCTTTCCTTACCCACGACATTGATAACAACGGGAAACAGGATGTGGCCGTGTATTACTCGGCTTCCGTCGGCTATGAATACTCGCTGCTCAGCACAGGCAACGGCTCCTACACCGCAGTCAGCGCTTCCGGCATCAATCCCGGTAACGGCGTCTTCGATACCGTGATGCAGGCGGATTTCAACGGCGATTCCAAGAGTGACATTCTCTTCTATAGTACGGTTACCGGTGCGTTTAAGGTTGGCATCGGCGATGGAACCGGAAATTTCACGTACGCGCCGGCACTCACCATTACCCCGGGCTACAACGTAATCGCGCGCGGAGACTTTAACCACGACGGCAAAGCCGACTTATTGCTGTATCGCAAATCGGATGGCGCCGCCTCCGTTGCTCTCAGCAACGGAGACGGAACTTTCAATTTTATCGGGCAGACGTTCAGTGCCGGCTTTACCAATGTCGCCGTTGCCGACTATGACGGAGATGGCGTCAGCGACGTGATTCTTTACAACAATCAAACCGTCCCTTACAACGCCTACTACTTGCCAGGCGATGGCACGGGGCATTTCACCTCCGGCAGCAGCCTGTTCTTCGGTGGCGGTTACTCGCTGTTTCCCGCCGATCTCAACGGCGACGGCAAGAGTGATTTTATCCTCTACCGCCCGGCCGATGGCACAGTCTTTGTGGCCATCAGCAGCGGGCCGAGCTTCACTTATCGCTACCTGCTCTACAGCCCCGGCTTTACGTCGTTCAAGATCGGTGACGTGAACGGCGACGGATTTCCGGACCTGGTCTTGTACAACAGCGTCAACGCCGTCGGTTATCTGCTGCTAGGCGATGGGGCCGGCAACTTTCCTGCGGGATCCAGTTTGTTCTTCGGGCCTGGGATGGACTTTGTGGACCTACGCGACTTCAACGGTGACGGAAAGCAGGATGTAATTCTGTACCACACGGCGGATGGAACCAGCTTCACCGGCCTCAGCATCGGGACTGGCTTCACTTACACCTACAACTACTTCGGCCCGGGTAGAATCGTCGCCCAGTAAAGCCTACTTCTTGTGCTCGGCTTCCGCTTCTGACTTGCGCGCGCCGCCCAGAATGTCCGTCATCGCGTAGTTGCCTTCGTGACAAGCGTACTCATAAACCGGCCCCGCCGTCGCCACAAAAGGATACTCCATCGTCCACGCCTTGCTGAACGTCGTGGGGTCGTCAATAGTCACTTTGTAAAGGATCGTGTTGGCGTCCACGCGCCGAAAGCGTTCCACCACGTGTAGGTTCTCTGAAGAGCCACGGAACCGTGTCTTGTCGGTGAAATTCGTCGTGTCCACCACCAATGTATCGCCCTCCCAATGGCCAATGGAATCTCCCAACCACTGCCGGACGCTGGCAGGCGCGTGCGTCCCGTTGATGCGCACCACTCGGGCATCGTGAACCATCTCGATCAGGATCACCACGTTCTCTGGCGTCTGCACAATCTGATAATTGTTGTTGTAAAGCACTGGAAGCATCGGCGGGCCCGAAGTGGATCCAAAGCCGATGAGGCAGCGCTCCGACAGTGGCCGGTCTTTCACGTTGTCGTAGCTATTGAATCCTCGCATGCGGCCGGCGTTTCTCTCCTTCGCCCCCGCAGTCATTGCCGGCACATGCCCATCCGGCGGATCGACGATCAGCGAAGTTCGTTTCACCCCATCCACGCGCGCCAGTTCCGATCCCCGGTCCATGAACAGGTTATTGTACCCGCCCACCGCCGTCGCTCCCGATCCCGATCCAGCCCGCTCCAATAACGGAGCGTTGGGCTTGTCGATATCGTTGGTTTCCAGATCGCTTTTCTCGTACGCTTTGGCCTCCGCTTCGCTCACAGTGGCTTTTCCGGCGAAGACGGCCGGCCGTTCCATCGGAGTCAAGGTAGCATTGGTCCAAACTCCCTGCAGATCGGGATGACCATCGGAAGTGCGCGGCGCAGACCAGCTCTTTTGAGCCGCGACCGGCGCCACCAAAGCCGCCGTCAATACGGACAGCAAAACTGCCAATCGAAAACTCATGTAGTCTCCCCGCTAGTTGCTGCCGGTGCTCTTGCCAACCGCGGCGCCGTCCGGTTCGTCCACATAATATGTGATGCCGGAATACTGCATCTCTTCCCACGTCTGTTCGCCCCAGTGCACTTCCTTCTTAGGATCGGGATTGGAACGGTTGTTCTCCGAATTGTCGTAATGCGCCGTGGCCTCCAGGCGGGCTCCTTTGGGTACGGACAGCGGCTTGGCAAAAACATAGTATGTCTGCCAGTTGAAATCGTACTTCGGCACCGACAGCACCACTTCCGCGCGGCCATCGGGATACACCAAGCGATACTCCCAGCTCTTGCCGCGAACGTGCGTATGGGGAAACAGCGCCGTGATATGAACGTCCTGCTTGAACTCGATGGCTGAGTCTACTTGCTCATTGCCGGCGCCGGGCGGAATTTTGAAGAACGGGTTGATGAAGGCGCTGTTATGGAGTTCCTGGCGTGGTGGCTTGGCAAAGATCATGCCCACGCTCGTCAGGTCCGTGGCCGCGTTGCCGTTGGCGGTATAGTGAATCTGGAAAATCAGGGTGGCGCCCGCTTTGATCCGGATCGCCGAGCCCGGCTCAAACGTCATCGCGTTGGTGCCCGGCGCCGTGGTTGCAATCAATGTACCGGGACCACCGGACCGGCGCTGAGGGTTGGGGTGCTCCGAATCCGCCGCCTGCGGACCGAGCCCCTTCGGTACTACCTGCACGAAGGCAGCCGACCGGGCTTCCGCGCCCGGCTCGCGAGAGAAAACCAGCACGTGATGCACCACGCTCCGCGTGCCAGGCCGCACTTCAATCGCCTGCACCCACTTGTCTTCAGTGAAGTTGGTGGGCACGGTGAAATACTGATAGTTGACAGTGCCTGATGCCGGCACATCAAAAGCTTTCGGCATAGCCAGAACCAAGTCCGGCTGGCCAATCTCCCAGCCCTCCGTGAACTTCGGCAGCGCCGGAAGATCCTTCGCATCGCCTTTCACCGCACCCGTAGTCGCCCAGGCCACCAGTGTGTTCTTTTCAGCTTCGCTCAGCCGCCGATCGTTGGAAAACGTGCCGCGAGGTTCCGCCGAATGCCATGGTGGCATCTGTGACAAGGACACTTTCTCGCGAATCGACTTGGCCCAGGGCCGTGTCTGTTCATAGGTGAGCAGCGGCATCGGCCCAATATCGCCCGGCCGGTGACAACTAACGCAGTTCTTGTACAAAATTGGCGCGACATCTCGAGTGTAGGTGGGCGCGGCAGTAATTTCTGCGCCGGAGACTAAGCTGAGGGCCAGCATGCTAGTGGCCAAAGCGGATTGCATTTTCATAGGTTGGGGCCTTTAACAATGTTACCGTATTTGGCCCATGTTTGCCGGCCAGCCAGATCGCGCGAGAATTCGACAGCCAGTCCGGCACTGAATAGATAGCTTTCCGTCAGTCTGTGATCGGGTGAATTCCCATTTGAGGCACCAGAGCTTCAAGGGAAAGCCCGGGTTAGTGGCCCGGGCGATCTCAGACGAAGCGGAAAGGAGGGTCGCTTATGACTCTTTTTGTAAGCATTGTGACGAAACTCGTCACGATCGTGGTCAGAGTCAGCACTCGAAAGAGACGCTGACCTAGCCAAGGGCTGGGGCGCCTCACCGCGCCCCAGCCCTCTTACAATCATAAGCAAACTACAGTCGCTGTGCAATACTCCTACCGCCGATTTGGTGGTATCTGCCGCCTCCCGCTACCCAGCCAATTCCCCAAAGATCTCCGCCAAAGGAACCGAAAGCGAAGGATTCTCCGCCCGCAGCACGCCGTCGTGGACTTCCGTGCTGGCGTCTTTCGTATACGCCCAGGCCCGCCGGTTGCGCGGATTGATCACCCAAACGTACGGCACGCCGAAAGCCAGGTAGTCGTCGATGCGCTCCTGAATTCGCTCCAGCCGGTCCTCGGGCGAAAGGATCTCGATGCAGATCAACGGCGGCGTCCGGAAGATCTGCTCCTTCGGCTTTTCCCCAGCGTAGACACATATGTCTGTCGGGAATCCGAAACCTGCTTGGTCTTACTTGGATGCGCTGTTCCGGAACGGCGAAAACCTTCCAACTCCGTCTGCGAGCCCGGAAAAAGTAGATCAGTTCCCCCTGTAAGTCGCTATGATCGCTCTCGCCCGAGTTACGCTCCAATACTTCGCCGTCCACGTAGTCGCAGTCCGGCTGGTAACTGGTGCGCAAGTACTCCTCGACGGGGATGAGCGCTCCGGTCTTCACAGCGACAGTCTACCGCCGTGACAAGCCTGCGGACAACCAGGGTCCCCGTCGCCTCCCGTCATCGGAGAGTACTGCACAAGACGAAAATCTGTGGGACTTTGCGGGCTAGTGTTCGAAATCCTTCGCTCTCAACAATCGCAGCATCGTCCCGCAGATTTCTTCACACCTTATCGGGAGGAGACCGGCACAAGACGAGACCGGACCTCCGAAACGATCCCCGGTTAGAAGCGGCATCGGTGGACCAAGCCCCTTGCGATCCTCTCCCATCCTCTCCAAAAACGGCCCAAACAATTTCACTGGACTTTGATTTGGTTCCGTTGTACCCTGGTGTCTCTGAGCTTTTGGCAAACAAAAGGCGAAGCATGTCCACCAACCTCTCTCTCGAATTAGCGGAACTGCCGGTCAGGGGCCCGGGCAGCGTTGAGACAGCTGTGGCGCGGTTTGAGCAATGGATGGCCGTGCCGGATTCCCCCATTCGCGCCATCAAACACATGCCGGCGCGCGAGGGCCAGTTTGCGGACATGCCTGATGCGGTCGCGGAACCACTGCGCAAAGCACTAGCCACCCGCGGAATCACCCGGCTTTACACTCACCAGGCGGAGGCCTTCGATCACGCACAGGCCAATCGTAACTCGGTAGTGGTCACGCCCACCGCCAGCGGCAAGACGCTTTGTTACAACCTCCCCGTGCTCAACCGGCTGCTGACGGACCCCGCCGCCCGCGCCATGTATCTCTTCCCCACCAAGGCCCTCGCCGAAGATCAGTTGCAGGAGTTCCACGCCGCCGTCGAGGCCATGGGCTCCGACATCCGCGCGTTCACCTACGATGGCGATACGCCGCAGGACGCCCGCCGCGCCATCCGCGAGCGTGCCAACGTGATTCTCACCAATCCCGACATGCTCCACAGCGGCATTTTGCCCCACCACACCAAGTGGGCAAAATGTTTCGAGAACCTGCAGTACATCGTCATCGATGAGCTGCATTACTACCGTGGCGTGTATGGCTCTCACTTCGCCAACCTGCTCCGCCGCCTGCGCCGTATCTGCGAGTTCTACGGCTCCAAGCCTCGCTTTCTGTGCTGTTCCGCAACCATCGCCAATCCCAAAGAACTCGCCGAGGCGCTCACCGGAGAACCCTTTGAACTGGTCGACCGCAGCGGCGCCCCCACCGGCGAGAAGTATTTCGTCTTCTACAATCCGCCGGTCGTCAATCGCCAACTCGGCATTCGCCGCAGCTATCTTCACGAGACTCGCCGCATCGCGACCGAGTTCATCGAGCGCGGCCAGCAGACGCTCGTCTTTGCCAACAACCGCCTGGCGATGGAAATCCTGCTCACCTACCTGCGCGACACCTGCGACCACGGTCCCCTTCCCGTGACTATGATCCGCGGCTACCGCGGCGGTTATCTTCCCAAAGAACGCCGCGAGATCGAGCGCAAATTGCGCGCCGGCGAGATCCGCGCCGTGGTGGCCACCAACGCGCTGGAGTTGGGCATCGACATTGGCTCTCTGGATGCCGTGGT
>Ga0075017_100001029_pt1 | contig 16623 bp, 16 predicted proteins | sample AleBraG_ABR_2012_FD_71475 | JGI IMG/M metagenome (GOLD analysis project Ga0075017, IMG submission 71475) | Freshwater sediment microbial communities in response to fracking from Pennsylvania, USA - Alex Branch Run_MetaG_ABR_2012 | ecosystem: Environmental > Aquatic > Freshwater > Creek >... | reverse complement strand
GGTCCCGGGTCGGCGGGCCCGACATGTGATTCCCGATCCCCGGGTGGCTGTGGTGGTGGACGATGAAGTTGTGGCATCTGCGTTGGCCAAGCGAGCCCGGTTGGCTGCAGGCGTCACCCGTGAACAAGTCATGGTGGTGGTCTCGGCCCGGTCCGTACAGGTCAATGTCCGTCCCACCTCCGGCATCCTGCTTAACGAGGACCAGATCCAGGCCGCCGTCGAGGATGAGCTGGCCGGCATGGCATTACAGCCGTCACCGGCAGTCAAGGTCCATCTGGCCAGTTCGGGGGTGGTGGGCGTATGAACGGTACACCGAGGGGAACCAACCGGTTCCTGCTGGCAGTTCTGGGCCTGGTGTTCATGACGGTCGGTGCGGGACTCTTCATTGTTGCAACGGTCCCATCCGCCGCGCGGTCGTGGCAGGGCTTTGCCGGTCCACTCGTGGAACAGCTCAGCGATTTTACGGCCCGCACGCACCTGACCCAGAACACTGGAAGCTGGATTTGGCTGGTTGTGGCGGCAGCACTGCTTGTGCTGGTGATTGCCATGGTCGCGTGGATTGCGAACCAAGGCAAGGGCCGCACCAACGTCCTGTTCACCACCTCAGGCAGCATGGACGACGACGGAGCCGCCGGCACGGTCGTGCTTAGTTCCGCCGTGGCAGAGCAAGCACTGAAAAGGGCATTGCTTGAGCGCGGCGAGCTACTGGGCGTTTCCGTCACGAGCTATGAATTTCGCGGCCAGGCGTCGCTGCGCGTGCGGGTGTTGCCCCGGCAGGGTGTTGCCCCTCATCTTGTCGCGGCAGAAGTCGGCGCACTAGTGGAGGCCATGGATGCCCTGATTGGTGTGCAAGTGCCGGTCCTGCTCAGCATCGGCTCGGGGGCCAGGTCATGGTTCACCAAGCCGGAGAGAGTCCGCTAGTCTTTTCCCATCATCACCTTGGGGCACATGAAGTTCTGGGGTTCGCGCTTTGAGAACAAGGAGACGAACATGAGTGAGAACAACGCTGACAAGCCCGCGGAGGCGGCAGTAGACGCTGCGCAGAAGGCCAAGGAATTCGCGGCGGATGCGGCTGAGAAGGCCAAGGATTTTGCCGGGGACGCCAGCGAGAACATCAAGGAATTTGCCGGGGACGCCAGCGAGAACATCAAGGAATTTGCCGAGGACGCAGCTGAAAAGGCCAAACAGGTCACCGAGGATGCTGCCGGGCACGCCAAGGGCCTTGGCGCCAAGATTGCGGGCATCTTCAAGCACGATAAATAGCCACAACGCCCGCCACGCGGCCGCAGCCGGTTGGGTGGCGGGCCTCAGTTGGCCCTTGCCAGAGACCTGATGGGAATCCACCGGCTGGCAAGCCTGCGGTAGGCGGCTGCAGCGCCGGTCAGGTCGCCGTCGGCCAGGCATTGCAGGCCGGCATGGACGTCAGCCGGTGACTCATCGGGGTGCACCCGGCTGGCCACCGGACCGTAGTCAAGCTCCACCACGCCCGCATCGTTGAAGCGTTCCAGCCAGCCGTGGAGTTCGTCGAGCTCCTCGAATAGGTCAAGGGTTGGGGCCATTTCCGCCAGCATTCGCAACGTCCGCCCGGCCCGCTCCACGGCCACGGGCACCGGTACCTGGATTCGCACCGTCAATACCTTGCCGTTGGCTTCGATGACTTCCATGCGGTCGTTGGCGTACACCAAGATGAACCAGCTAAAGGGAATCCCCCACGTGGAGGTGCGGGTTTGCAAGGTGGCACCCTGGATGGGGGCGGCCTCCAGCCGTTCCAGATGGCGGTCCCATTCAACGTCGGGCACCACCAGTTTTGCCAGCTGGGCCATCGGTCCCGACAGCAACTCGGCCGTGGCGGTAAGGGACCGTGCCACCACCTGGTTCGGGGCGTACAGCAGCGGCCCGCCCTCGACCATCGAAAATACCCGAACCCTGTCCACGTTCGGGGTGGGGATGGGGTTGGCAGTGCGGCGGCTGACTCGTCCCAGTGAATCTGCCAGTTCCTGGGCATCGACGCTCACGGGGTTCTGTTCCGGGTCCAGGCGGCTTCGAAGGTAGCGCATTTCCTCGGGCGTGTACGATTCCTGGGGCAGGTAGACGCGCAGATTAGACACAAAAGGAAGCTGCACACCCCCTAAATACAGCCCGTTGTGCATGGTCAGTCCAGCTCCACGATCACCGGGGCATGATCCGAGGCGCCCTTGCCCTTGCGTTCCTCACGGTCGATCTGTGCAGCAGTGACACGCGCGGCAAGCGCAGGGGAGGCCAGGGTGAAGTCGATCCGCATGCCCTCCTTCTTGGGGAAGCGCAGCTGCGTGTAGTCCCAGTAGGTGTACACGCCCGGGCCCGGCAACAAGGGGCGCACAACGTCGGCAAAACCTGCCGATTCAAAGGCGGCAAACGCTGCACGCTCGGGAGCGCTGACATGGGTCAGGCCGTTCTTGAGGAAGAAGTCGATGTCCCAGACGTCGTCGTCCTGTGGTGCGATGTTCCAGTCACCCATCAGCGCTATCTGTGCGTTGGGATCCTGGGCAAGCCAACCACTTGCCTGGTTCTTGAGCTCCTTGAGCCACTCCAACTTGTAGGGCATATGCTCATCATCCAAGGCACGGCCGTTGGGGACGTACAGGCTCCAAATGCGCACGCCGTTGCAGGTGGCGCCGATGGCACGGGCTTCCTGGACCGGGTCCTTGCCGCCTTTGCCGAACGCGGGCTGGCCGGCAAAAGTCCGCTCCACGTCTTCCAGGCCCACCCGTGAGGCGATGGCCACGCCGTTCCACTGGCTGAAGCCAAAGTGGGCCACCTCGTAGCCGTTGTTTTCAAAGAGCTCCCATGGGAAGTTCTCGTCCTTGCACTTGGTCTCCTGTATGGCCAGCACATCGGCGTCGGTGCGGCGCAGCCAGTCCTCCACGCGGTCGGCACGGGCACGCAGCGAGTTCACATTCCAGGTAGCAATCTTCACTTATCCAAGCTATCAAGTTAACCCGGCAATGGCCCGAATTGGGCGGTGTTCCGGGCACGACGGCGCTGCCAGGGTATCGGGGCAGGGGGCTTGGAAGTGGGATAAGACACATGTTTGTAGGCGCCTGGGCGAGATTAAGTTGCCCAAGGTTACAAAGCCATAACGCTTGCCTGGCCCCGCCGTGGCACGTGGATGGCGTGCCAGCACGCACCTTCAGGGTGCCGAATTGAAAAGTATTGCGCTGATAGTGAAATTGGCTTTGTTAGCGTTGCAGGTGAACCAGTACACCGAAAAGCCTGCGGGCAACTGCCGACACGTCCATAAATGATTTGCGGATCTCTGCGGCAGCCAGACACAGGCGCTCGAACTGGCGGTAGGGATAGCTTCCCGTTTTCCGCAGACAAATGCGGAACCGTCTTTCCTTGCTGCTCCGGCCGGAGCGTGCGGGGAAGCGAAGAGTTTGACGCGTAACAACGCCTGCAGCACGAGAGCACCAATTGCGGCGCGACACCACCGACGGCTAGCGAAGGCTTGAGCCGTCGTGGCACAGCGCTGCGTAGATGGGTACCACGTGTCCGAAGCACCACAGAACGCAAGCAAACAAGAGTTAGACACTCAGGACGGCACCGGGGAACAAATTGCCCTCAGTGTGCGCAACGTCTACAAGGTGTTCGGCAAACGACCCGCCGAAGTCATCAAGCGCCTCAAGGCTGGCAAGAAACGCGAGGAACTCTCTGCGCTCGGCACCGCCGCCGTCATCGACGCAAGTTTTGATGTCAAGAAGGGTGAGATCTTCGTGGTCATGGGGCTTTCAGGCTCCGGAAAATCCACCCTGATCCGCACACTCAACGGCCTGTGGGCACCCACCCAAGGGTCCGTCGTCGTCGGCGGGACCGACATTTCCAAGACCAGTGAGAAGGAACTTCGCAAGGTGCGCCAGGAGAAGATCTCCATGGTCTTCCAGCACTTCGCCCTCCTGCCGCACCGAACCGTGCTGGAAAATGCCGCCTACGCGCTGGAGATCCAGGGTGTGGCCAAGGCCGACCGCACCCAACGCGCGGAAAAAGTGCTTTCCATGGTGGGGCTTGAGGGCTGGGGGGCCAAGTACCCGTCGGAGCTTTCTGGAGGCATGCAGCAGCGTGTGGGCCTGGCCCGTGCCCTGTGCGCCGAGACAGACATTCTGCTCATGGATGAGGCCTTCTCGGCCCTTGACCCGCTAATCCGACGCGAAATGCAGGAACAGCTTGTGGTGCTGCAGGCCGAGCTTGGCAAGACAATCGTCTTCATCACCCACGACCTCAACGAGGCCATGTTCCTGGGGGACAGGATCGCCGTCATGCGCGACGGCGAGATTGTCCAGATCGGCACCCCCGATGAAATCTTGACCAACCCGGCCAACGACTACGTTGCCGCGTTTGTGCAGGACGTGGACAGGACACGTGTCCTGACCGCCGGCGGTGTCATGGAACCGCCCCTGGCCGTGGTCACCATTTCCGGCGGTCCGCGCAACGCCCTGCGCACCATGCGGGACCTGCAGGTTTCTGCCGCATTCGTGGTTGACAGGCGCCGGAAGTACCAAGGAATTGTCCGTGATCGCGACGTCATGGCCCAAGTGGAAAAGGGAGCCACCGATTTGGCGGCCGTGGTGCGAAACGGCATCGAACCGGTCAGCCCCGACACGGCCCTGAACGACCTCTTTGGCCGTGCCGTGGAAAGTCCCATACCCCTGCCTGTCGTGGACGACGACGGCCGCCTGGTGGGCGCCCTGCCGCGTGTGACGCTGCTCGCGGCCCTGGGCAATGTGCCCTCAACGACGGGTGAGTTCCCCGTGGTTGAGGTCGCCGTGGCCCCCATTCCCGAACAAGTTGTGACAGCCGCGTTGGCCCAGAGCGAAGGAGCGACAAAGTGATCGAAAACTTTAGAATCCCCCTGGGTGATTGGGTTGAAGTTGGCCTCGAATGGATTACCACCTCATTCGAGGGCTTCTTCAATTTCATCCGGACAGTGCTTATTGGTGCCTACGACGGACTTGACTGGGTCTTGAACGCCCCGCCCTTCTGGGCTGTCATCCTCGTTTTCGCCGCCATCGCCTGGTGGGCCAGCGGGTGGAAACTCGGCCTGGGCACCGTGGTTGGTTTCACCGTCATTGTTGGCGTGGACCAGTGGGACAACGCCATGGAGTCCCTGGCCCTGGTTGTCATCGCGACAGTGGTGGCCGTGGCCATCAGTGTTCCGCTGGGCATCTGGGCGGCCAGTTCGCTGCGGGTCTCGGCGATCGTGCGCCCCATCATGGACTTCATGCAGACCATGCCCGCCATGGTGTATCTGGTCCCTGCGCTTGTCATGTTCCGGGTGGGCATAGTCCCCGGCATCGTGGCAACCATCGTCTTTGCCATGGCCCCCGGTGTCCGGTTCACCGAACTGGGCATCCGCGGCGTGGACAAGGAAGTGGTTGAGGCCGGGCACGCCTTCGGATCCACGCCGGGGAGGATCCTGCGCCAAATCCAGCTTCCCCTGGCCCGGCCCACCATCATGGCCGGCGTCAACCAGGTCATCATGCTCTCGCTGTCCATGGTGGTCATTGCCGGCATGGTCGGTGCCGGCGGGTTGGGCCGGGACGTTGTCGCCAGCCTGACCAGGCTCGACGCCGGTCTCGGCTTTGAGGCGGGCATCGCCGTCGTCATCCTGGCAATCTTCCTTGACCGGGTCACCGCCAGTTTTGGCAGGGACCGGACCCTCGCCGGGGCCAAGGCCGCATAACTGCGGCTAAAGACGTTTTACAAACCAATCGTGGCTGCTCACTTCTGCGCTGCCATAGAAAGGAATGAACAATGAACAAGAAATTTATGGGGTTCGCCGCCGTGGCGGCCGCGCTGGCACTTGGCTTGAGTGCATGCGGCTCGGGATCGTCCGGGGCAACTGCGGACAACGGTGACAAGAAGGATCTCTCCATCGCCGTTTTCAACGGCTGGGATGAGGGCGTTGCAGCCTCCGAACTCTGGAAGGCGATCCTTGACGAGAAGGGCTACAACGTCAAGCTGGACTACGCTGACGCGGCGCCTGTCTATGCCGGGCTTTCCACCGGTGACTACGACGTTTCCTTGGACACCTGGCTGCCCGTCACGCACAAGAGCTACATCGAAAAATACGGTGACAAGCTCGTCGACATGGGCGTGTGGAACGATGAAGCCAAGCTGACCATCGCCGTCAACAAGGATGCCCCGATTGATTCGCTGGACGAGCTGGCCGCAAACGCCGACAAGTTCTCCAACAAGATCATCGGCATTGAGCCCGGGGCCGGGTTGACCGAGGTCACCACCAATGAGGTCATTCCCGCGTACGGCCTGGACAAGATGGAATACATCACCTCCTCCACCCCCGCCATGCTCTCCGAGCTGAAGACGGCAACGTCCAAGGGTGAGAACGTGGTTGTCACACTCTGGCGTCCGCACTGGGCCTACGACGCCTTCCCGGTCAAGGACCTCAAGGACCCCAAGGGGACCCTGGGTGAGGCCGAAGACATCCACAGTTTCTCCCGCGTGGACTTCGACAAGGACTACCCGACGCTGGATGGCTGGCTGAAGAACTTCACCATGGAATCCGAGAAGCTGTTCTCGCTGGAAAACGCCATGTTCAACGGTGAAAAGACCAACGACTACGGTCCCATCGTGAAGAAGTGGATCGGCGAGAACCAGGAATACGTGGACTCCCTGACCCCGTAACCCCGCCCTCCCAAACGCTAGTGCAGCAATGGTGGCCTAAAGCCTGACGCTGTCTCAGCAATGGCTTGTTTTTCGGAAACGCTCTCTCATCCGGTGAGAGAGCGTTTCCGTTTTGTTGGCCATTGCTGAGATAGCGTCTACCGGGGAGTGGCGGGGAACTCGGAATCCAGGTACTCACGCCCGAGCGGAACGGGCGCCCCCGGCACGGGGGCGCTGCCGTGGCGGGCCTCCTCGTTGGCACGCAGTTCCACCCGCCGGATCTTTCCGGAAATGGTCTTGGGCAGTTCGGCAAACTCCAGGCGCCGGATCCGCTTGTACGCGGGGAGGTGTTCACGGCAGAACGCAAAGATCTCCCCGGCCAGCTCCTTGCTGGGCTCATAGACCGCCGCCAGGACCACATACGCCTTGGGCACGTTGAGGCGAAGGCCGTCGGGGGAGGGGACCACCGCCGCCTCGGCAACCGCCGGGTGCTCGATTAACACGCTTTCAAGCTCAAAGGGTGAGAGCCGGTAGTCGGAGGACTTGAAAACGTCGTCGCTGCGCCCAATGTAGGTCAGAATGCCGTTCTCGTCCCGGCTGGCCACGTCCCCCGTGTGGTAGTAGCCGCCACGGAACGCCTCAGCCGTCTTGGCCGGGTCGCCAAAGTAGCCCTTGGTGAGCCCCACAGGGCGCGGGTCCAGGCGGAGGCAGAGTTCGCCGTCATTGCCTTCCTCCCCGCTCAGCAGGTCCACGAGCACCACGTCGTAGCCGGGCAGGGGCCGACCCATGGAACCGATCTTGATGGGCTGGCCGGGAGTGTTGGCGACCTGGACGGTGGTTTCCGTCTGGCCGAAGCCGTCGCGGATCAGCTGGCCCCAGGCCCGCTCCACCTGGTCGATCACCTCGGCATTGAGGGGTTCACCGGCGGAAACCACCTTGCTGGGCGGGTTCTTGAGCAATGTGAGATCGGCTTGGATAAGCATGCGCCACACGGTGGGAGGGGCGCAGAAACTGGTGACATGTTCGGCGTCCATTTGCGCCATGAGGGCCTTGGGGTCGAAACGGGTGTAGTTGTAGACGAAGACGCAGGCCTCCGCGATCCACGGGGTGAACACGTTGGACCAGGCATGTTTGGCCCAGCCTGGCGAAGCCACGTTCAGGTGGACGTCCCCGGGTTCGAGCCCGATCCAGAACATGGTGGACAGATGGCCCACCGGGTAGGAGGTGTGCGTGTGCTCCACGAGCTTTGCCTTGGAAGTGGTGCCGGAGGTGAAGTACAGAAGCATGGTTTCATCGGCCAGGGTGGGCGCGTCCGGGGTGAATTCCTCAGCCGCCCGGCCCGAATCCGCATAGTCCAGGATGGGGCGACCTGCCTCCCCTGCTGCGGGACCGATGCGGACCAGGGTGTAGCTGCCTGGGACGTCGGTGAACTTGGGCATGTCCTCCGTCCGCGCTGCCACCCACTGGGCCTGGCCGCGCTCCACCCGGTCATGCAGGTCCGCCGGTCCCATCATGGTGGTGGTGGGGATCATGACGACGCCGAGCTTGATGCAGGCGAGCATCAGCTCCCACAGCTCCACCTGGTTGCCCAGCATGATCACCATGTGGTCGCCTCGGCGGATGCCCTGGTTCCGGAGCCAGTTGGCCACCTGGTTGGACCGGGCGGAGAGCTCCACAAAGCTGCGCCGGGTGGCGGTCCCGTCCTGCTCCACAATCACCAGGGCCGGGTTGTTGCCGGTGGCAGGGTCCGCGGCGATTGCATCGATCCAGTCCAGGGCGAAGTTGAATTCGGTGAACGCCGGCCACGTGAATTCCCTTTGGGCTCGGGCGTTGTCCAGGCGCATTTCCAACAGTTTGTTGCGGGCTGCGCGGAACTCTTCAGTGACGTTCACGGTGTTCACCTTTCACACTTCGTTGCCACAGTGCCGTGCCCGGGGCCCGGACCTACACTCACTGTGAAATATACGCTCAGCGGCCGTGCCGCGGCCCTAACGCCACCAGGTGTCCAGGAGGGACACCGGGACCGTTCGTTTGTGCCGGGTGGCCAGGAAACGGCGTTCAATGGCAGCGGCGGCGTCCTCGGGGATTGCTTTCCCCTCAAGGTAGTCGTCAATCTGCTCATAACTGATGCCCAGTTCATCCTCGTCGGTGCGGCCGGGCTTGCCGTCAAGCAGGTCAGCGGTAGGCACCTTGTTGAAGAGCGATTCGGGGGCACCCAACTCCTTGAGCAGGGCACGGTTTTGGCGCTTGTTGAGGGTGAACAACGGCAGGATGTCTGCCCCGCCGTCACCGAATTTGGTGAAGAACCCGGTCACCGACTCGGCGGCGTGGTCGGTGCCGATGACCAGGAGGTTCTCGTGGCCGGCCAGGGCGTACTGGGCGATCATGCGGCTGCGGGCCTTGATGTTGCCCTTGTTGAAATCACTGACATCCGCCGTGGCGGTCTTCGCGAATTCCGCCTCGAAACCATCCACCGCCGGGGCGATGTTGAACGTTTGAGCCGACTTGGCCCTGATGAAGTCCATGGCGGCTTGGGCGTCGTCCTCATCGTGTTGCACGCCGTAGGGCAGGCGCACTGCGATGAAGTTTACCTCGACACCGTCGCGGGCAAGGTCCTCGACGGCGAGCTGGGCCAGCCGGCCGGCCAAGGTGGAATCAAGCCCGCCGCTGATGCCCAGCACAAAGCCTTCGGTCCCGGTGGCTTTCAGGTAGTCGGTCAGGAAAGCCACGCGGCGGGTGATTTCCTCGGCGGGGTCAATGTGGGCCTGGACGCCGAGTTCGGCAATGATCTTTTCCTGTAGTTCACGCATGCGCTAAGCCTAGCGGAGCGTGTATTGGGCATTCCGCCGCGCTACTTGCCTGATGCGTCCGGGTGGGCCCGGCCCCAGATGGCCGATGATTCCTCGACTGACTGTTCGACGATCCTAGCCATCGCACCGTGGGCTCCGTCGCTGTCGCCATGCTGGATTGCCGTCGCCACGTCCACATGGAATTGCAGTGCCTCGAGGTTGGGGGTGTGGGGCATGAGTCCGTGCTCGGTTCGCCCCACCAATATTTCGGTGACCAAGGAATTGAGCTGGGCGAACATGGCGTTTCCGGAGGCCTTGAGTATCAGTGAATGAAACTTGATGTCCATCTCCAAGAAGTCATCGACGCGGCCGCTTTGGGCGGCGGCCCACATTTGGGCGGACAAGCTGACCAGGTCGCTTGCCATACCCAAGGTTGCCTGCTGCGCTGCGAGCCGCGCCGCATGGGGCTCAATAGCCACGCGCAGTTCACTGAGGCTCTTCAGCTGCTCCAGACGCTGATCCGAAGCCAGGCGCCATCGAATGACGCACCGATCAAACAAATCCCACTCACTCTCGGGCTGGACAACAGTTCCAAGGCGGCGTTTGGAGGCGACAAGTCCCATGGAGGAGAGCACTCGAATGACTTCCCTAACCACCGAACGGGAGACCCCGTAGCGTTCTTCGAGGTCGGCCATGTGGATCAGGCTGTGCGGCGGAAACTCCTTCGTCACCACGGCAAGCCCAAGTTTTTCCACCAAGGCGGAGTGGAGGTCCTCGCCGCTTGAGGACGGCAACGCCCCCGAACGACGTCTGGAAGTGGGGGGATTGGCTGGAATTGCCGGGCCCACCGGGGGATTCGTCATGAGGAAAGTGTAACTGTCGCATGTATCCAAATGAGACCTTGATTAAGTAGGTCTTATGTGCCTAAGATCACTAATAAGACAGATTTATTCCTGATGTTCCACGGGCTGTCTATTTCTTCTTTTCCACATCAATCGCAAAGGAAGTCGTAATGAAGCGACGCTCTTTACTTCAGCTCATGGCTGTTGCATCCCTCGTTCCGTTCGGCGTAACAGCCTGTGGTGCCGGCAGTGATGCCGCCGCATCCGGAACCGTTCGCGTCACGCTGGCCAACCATGTTTGGACCGAAGGCATCAAGGCTGCCATTCCGGAGTTCGAGAAGGAAAGCGGGCTCAAGGTTGAGCTGACGCAGCTTGGCGAAGACCAGCTGTCCGATCAGTACAACGTCAAGCTCAACGCGGGCAGCGACGAGATCGACGTCATGATGTACCGCCCCCTTCAGGAGGGGAAATCATTTGCCCAGAACAAGTATCTGGCGGACCTGACGGCGCATGTGGGTTCCAATGCAAGCTGGAACTGGGATGACTACCAGGCCGGGCCAAAGTCCGCGAGTACTTTTGATGGGAAGGTAGTCGGAGTCCCGATCATTACCGAGCGTGAGGTCCTGTACTATCGCAAGGACCTCCTTGAGGCTGCAGGCGTGCAGGTACCCAAGACCATGGCGGAACTGGAGGCTGCCGCAAAGAAGATTTCTGAGGCCAACGACGGCGTCGCCGGGTTTGTGGCGCGCACCAACAAGTCAGCTGCTGTCACGCAGTTCTCAAGCTTCTTGTACAGTTTCGGTGGCGACTTCACGGATTCATCCGGAAAATCCGCGGTCTCTTCCGACGCCGCCAAAAAAGCCTATGCCTACTACGGCGGCCTGATTCACAACTACGGTCCGGCAAATGTCAGCACTGACATGAGCTGGCCCGAGGCCATGGCCATCTTCACCCAGGGAAACGCGGCGTTCTACACCGAAGCTGATTCCCTGTACAAGAATGCAACGGATCCCAGCAAGTCCAAGGTTTCCGACAAGGTTGGGTTCGCCCCCATCCCCGCCGGCCCGGCAGGATCCAAGCCGTACAACATTCCGTCGTGGGGCTTGGCAATCAACTCCGCATCGGGCAACCAGGACAATGCGTGGAAGTTCATTGAATGGGCCACCACCAAGGAGCGCACACTCGCCGCCCAAAAGGCCGGGGTCCCCGGTCCCCGAGCATCGGTCTGGGCTGATCCTGAAGGAACGTCCACATACCCGAAGGACCTCGCTGCGGCCATTGCCGTCAGTGCAGAAAACGGCGTCGGGCATGACCGGCCGCTTGTTGTCACGGTTGGCAAGGCCCGCGAAATCGTCGGCGGCCCGATCGTTACGGCAATTACGGGTGGGGACTCGGCTGCCGCAGCCGATGCAGCCAACACCGCATTCAGTAAATTCCTGGAATCCGACGGTAAGTAGCGTCACTGGAGCGGCAGCAGCTGGCTGCTGCCGCTCCCTTGTATTCCCTTGACTTTGGTGCGTTGCACAACGACCGCACGCCAACCCATCACACCCAACTCCTTAGGTGAACCATGTCTGTTTCCACAAGCCCCCGCACAGTTGTTAGGGGAACAAAGAAGCCGCAATCCTTCTCGGACTGGGCCAACAAGCATCGAAAATGGTTGTTCGCCGCGCCCGCAATGATTTTTGTCGGTCTGCTGATCGTTTTCCCACTCGTGTGGACCGTCTACCTCAGCCTGACCGACTCCCACGGCTCCGTTCGGGCGCCCTCCCAGTTCATAGGCTTTGCCAATTATCTGGAGGTGCTTTCGGACACCGAGCGTTTTTGGCCGGCGGCCGGGCGCACGGCCTATTTCACTATCACCGCCTTGGTGGTGGAAGTGGTCCTGGGAATGATGATTGCGCTACTCCTTTGGCGTCCCTTTCGCGGCGAAAAGTGGGTCCGCGTAGCCATCCTTTTGCCGTTGGTGGCAACGCCGGTGGCTGTGGGCATGATGTGGCGCCTCATCTTTGACCCGAACATGGGGTTCGCCAATCAAATGCTCGGTTGGTTTGGCATTCCGGCCCAGCCTTGGCTCTCCGGTCAGTCGACGGCGCTTCCCACCACCATCTTCATGGATATCTGGCAGTGGACGCCCATGGTGGTGTTGATCCTGCTGGCTGGCCTGACGTCACTCTCCGATGAGCCGGATGAAGCCGCCCGTATGGATGGCGCGAACGCCTGGCAACGCTTCTTCTTTGTGACATTGCCTCTCATGATGCCCACTGTGATCGTTGCCATTCTGCTGCGAAGCATCGATGCGCTCAAAACATTTGACATTCTGTACGCCACAAAGGGCAAGGGAGGTGGATCGTTTCACGAAGTGGAAACCCTGAACATCTACGCGTATGGGCTCAGCTTTGACTACAACGAGTACGGTCTGTCCTCCGCAGTGCTCATGATCTTCTTCTTCATCATTATTGGCGTCATGTGGATGCTGACTCGCCGCAAGAAAGGCAGCAAGTAGATGTCAAACCAACTCAGCACCCTGGAGCGCCAGCCGCCGATGACCAGGCGGGATCCTGCCATGGCGAAGCGCAAACCCCTGGGCGTTCGCGTGTACACCAGATTTCGGTTTGTGGCGTTGGCAGTCGTCGTACTCAGCCTTCTCGCACCGCTCGCGTGGCTTGTCGCGTCATCTTTGAAAACAAACGTAGACATCTACGACGCATCGAAGACCTTCTTCTTTGTGCCGACGCTGGAGAACTACGCCAATGTCCTGACGCGTAACAACTACTTCGTCTTCATTTTCAACAGTTTCTGGGTCGCCTCGGCCTCCACAATCCTGTCCCTGATTTTGGGTGTCCCGGCCGCGTATGCCATGAGTCGCTTTACCATGCACCGTTCTGCCCTGGTCGTCCTGATGGCGCGCGTCATTCCCGGAATCTCACTCCTGGTGCCCTGGTACTACGTGTTCTCGAACATGAAGATGGTCGGCGGGTTCACCGTCTTGATCCTCAGCCACATGTTCGTCGCGCTTCCTTTGATCGTCTACATCATGATGAGCTATTTCGACTCGATGCCACTGGAACTTGAAGAATCAGCCCAGGTGGACGGGCTCACACCCATCGGTGCATTCCGGCGCATCACCTTGCCACTGTCGGTTGGTGGGATGGCCACCGCCGGGATTTTGTCCTTCATATTTTCATGGAACAACTTCATGTTTGCCCTGGTTCTCTCGGGCTCGAAAACCAAGACACTCCCGGTGGCTATTTTTGACTTCGTCTCCTACGCAAGCATCGACTGGGGCGGGCTAATGGCGGCAGCCACCGTCGTGACAGTACCCATCATGGTCATTGCGCTATTTACGCAAAAGTACATCGTCTCCGGCATGACCGCCGGCGCAACCAAGGGATAGGTGTCCTTCATGACCCAGATAGTCAAGATTGAGACCTTCCTGGTGCCGCCGCGCTGGCTCTTTGTCCGGATTGAAACGGCTGGCGGAATCGTAGGATGGGGCGAAGCGACGTGTGAGGGGCGGAGCGAAACCGTCCGAACCGCCGTCGACCAGCTTTCCGAGATCCTGTTGGGCCAAGATGCCCTGCGGATCGAGGATCACTGGCAGGTTATGACGAAGGGATCCTTCTACAGGGGCGGACCAATACTCTCCAGCGCCGTCTCTGGGCTGGACCAGGCGTTGTGGGACATTGCCGGCAAGCACTTCCAAACCCCGGTCCACCAATTGCTCGGGGGCCCCGTTCGGGACCGGATTCGAGCCTACGGGTGGGTGGGCGGCGATGAACCCAACGAGGTGGCAGAGTCCATCCAGGCGCAGCTGGACGTTGGCCTGACCGCCGTGAAAATGAATGCAAGCGGCAGGATGAGCCCCTTGGGTTCGGTAGCGGAGATCGATGGCGTTGTCAGGAGGGTGGCGGCGGCCCGCGAGGTACTGGGCGATCACCGCGACGTCGCGGTCGATTTCCACGGGAGATTCTCCCTGGCCAACGCCCGGAAGGTGGCGCCGTTGCTCGAGCCTTACCGCCCGTTCTTCCTTGAGGAACCCGTCATACCCGAGAACTCGCACCTTTTGCAGCAATTTACGTCCTCGACGACCATTCCCGTCGCGACGGGGGAACGGCTTTACAGCCGGCAGGAGTTCCTGCCGGCATTGCAGGCCGGAATTGCTGTGGCACAGCCTGATCTGTCCCATGCAGGAGGCATCACGGAAGTTCGCAAAATCGCCTCACTCGCTGAAGTTTATGACGTCCAGCTGGCTCCCCACTGCCCGCTGGGGCCGATTGCCCTGGCGGCCTGTCTGCAAGTCGGATTTGCAACACCAAATTACCTCATCCAAGAACAAAGCATCGGGATTCACTACAACAAAGGGGCTGAAGTGCTTGACTACGTTCTGGACACGAGCCCACTGCAGTTCGTTGACGGGCATATTGAACGGCTTACCGGGCCTGGGCTCGGCATCGAGGTTGATGAAGATGCCGTCCGGGAAGCTGACAAGCGCGGGCATGCCTGGCGCGGCCCGGTGTGGCGGCACTCCGACGGTTCATTTGCGGAATGGTGACCAAAACGATGCAAACACCTGAAGAATTCGTCGCCGGCGTTCAAGAGTCCAAGTTGATTGCCATTGTTCGAGGCACCAACGGAAAATACGCAACCGCAGCAGCACTGGCGCTCATGGAGGAGGGGTTTCGCTATGTGGAGGTCGCCCTGACCACTCCTGATGCAGTCTCAGCAATCGCAGAAATCCGGGCCCACGCCCCAGCAGGTTCGCTGGTGGGGGCTGGCACAGTCCTGACCGTGGGGAACGTCAAGGAGGTCATGGCAGCCGGAGCCCAGTTCATCGTAACGCCGGCAATCTGTGAGTCCGTCGCTGAAGGCGCACGCCACGGCTTGCCGGTGGTGGCAGGAGCCTTGACCCCCAGTGAAGTCCACGCCGGCATGAGCCAGGGTGCCACTTTGATCAAGCTGTTCCCGGCATCCCTGGGCGGCCCCAACTACCTGAAGGCACTCCGGGACCCGTTTCCCAAGGTGCCATTCATCGCTGTTGGTGGTGTTGGTTTGGCGGAAGCAGAATCCTATTGGAACCTCGGTGCCCTTGCCGTTGGCCCCGGAGGGCCTTTGGTGGGCGATGCGGCCTCGGCAGCAGGCGACCTTGGGCCGCTGCGGCAGCGTGCCCGTGAATACCTTGGGTTGGCGAGCCGGTTCACGGACAGGACCGCACGCCAGTGACAACCGTAGACCTGCTGACTTTTGGCGAAGCCATGATCTCGCTTCGATCCACCGGGCCGTTGGCGCAGGGCGGATCCTTGACAACACACATGGCAGGCAGTGAGGCCAACGTCGCCATAGCCATGTCGCGGCTGGGGCACGCAACAAGGTGGGTGGGGCGGGTTGGCCGGGATCCCCATGGGGAGTTCATTCGGCGCCAGCTTAGGGCGGAATCCGTTGACGAATGGGTCACGGTGGATCCCGGTCGTTCCACTGGCCTGATGTTTCTTGAACAAAGAACGGCCGACATCAGCAGGGCCCTCTACTACCGGAAGGGATCGGCGGGTTCGGCAGTGGGGTTCGCTGACGTGGAGCCAGCCTTGAAATCTTCGGCGAAGGTGCTGCACCTGACCGGGATCACCCCGGCCCTCTCCCCGCAGGCCCGCGACGCTTTTGAGCGTGCTGCCGCTTCGGCAAAAGCGCATGGCATGGCGCTCTCCCTGGACGTGAATTATCGAAACAAGCTGTGGTCCCGCCAAGAAGCCGCGGAGGTCCTCTCGGCGGTGGCAAGGCACGCAAAAATCGTGGTCGCCTCGGAAGACGAGCTGGACCTGTTGTCCTCCCGTAGGACGGGAATTTCGAAGCCCGCGGACATTCCCGCTGTAGCTGCGGAATTATTGGCGCTTGGTGTGGAAGAGGTGGTGGTGAAGCTGGGATCGGACGGCGCACAAGTCCATACGGCCTCAAACACGTTCCATGTGGATGCCGTACCCGTCAATGCCGTCGACACCGTTGGTGCTGGAGACGCATTTACGGCCGGATACCTGTCCGCGCTCCTGGATGGGCAATCGATTGAGGAGAGGCTCCGGCGTGGCAACCTCATGGGGGCCTTCGCCGTAAGCACCAGGGGCGACTGGGAAGGTCTGCCAAACAGGGCAGAACTGGACCTGCTCAGCACTCAAGCAGCGGGAAGCACCCAGCGTTAAGCTGACGCGAACACGTGCACCATCAAGCCCATCCATGGAAGGAACTCCTCGTGAAGATCATCTCCGCAGAAGTTTTTGTTACCAGCCCCAGCCGCAACTTTGTCACCTTGAAAGTCACCACCGATGAGGGTGTGGTGGGTATTGGTG
>Ga0075017_100001028_pt1 | contig 16635 bp, 15 predicted proteins | sample AleBraG_ABR_2012_FD_71475 | JGI IMG/M metagenome (GOLD analysis project Ga0075017, IMG submission 71475) | Freshwater sediment microbial communities in response to fracking from Pennsylvania, USA - Alex Branch Run_MetaG_ABR_2012 | ecosystem: Environmental > Aquatic > Freshwater > Creek >... | reverse complement strand
CCCCCAGTCGGTCTACGACACCGTCGGCGTCAACTCGTCCGCCACGCCGGTGACCCCGCCCACCAAGCTCAGCGGCCAGCCCCAGCTCGTCTTGACCAGCTCCAACGGCAGCAAGCTGCCCGGCGTCTTCTACTTCGGGGCCGAGTACTGCCCCTACTGCGCGGCTGAGCGCTGGCCGATGACCGCGGCGCTGAGCCGCTTCGGCTCCTTCAGCGGCCTGGAGATCACGACCTCATCGGCCACCGACGTCTATCCGAACACGCCGACCTTCAGCTTCGCCAAGGCGTCGCTGAGCAATCCGCTCTTCATCTTCAAGGCGGTGGAGCGCTACTCGAACATCCCCGACGGCAGCGGCAGCTACACGATCCTGCAGACACCCACACAGGCAGAGGCGGCACTCGTGAACAAGTACGACTCGCCCACCTACATCCCTGGCGGCTCCTCGGGCTCGATCCCCTTCATCGATGTGGCGAACCAGTTCGTTGGGCAGGGAGCCAGCTACTCCCCGGCGATCCTCTCGGGTCTGACTCGGGCGCAGATCGCCTCGGGGCTCTCCGATGCGACGAACCCCGCAACCCAGGCGATCGTGGCCACCGCGAACTACTGGACCGCGGCGATCTGCAACGTCACCGGAGGCAAGCCCGGGAACGTCTGCAGCTCGAAGGGCGTCATGGCGGCTGCCAAGGCGCTCAAGATCTAGCGTCGACCCCGCCGAGACACGGTCGATTCAATGCTCGAAGAGCAGCGGAGCGCCGCAGCGGCTCGCTGGGTGGTGGTGACCTGTGGCATCCTGAGCCTGCTCGGCCTGGGAATTGCGACCTACCTGACGATCGCCCACTACGTCGGCACTCAGGCGCTGGCCTGTCCCAGCAACGGGCTGATCAATTGCGCCAAGGTCACCACCTCGGCCCAGAGCGTGATCTTGGGCATCCCCGTGGCCGTGCTGGGCCTCGGCTTCTACCTTGCCTGCACAGCGCTCTTCTCGCCCTGGTCCTGGCACTCACAGCGCCGCGAGCTTCGGATCGCACAGCTGGTCGCCGTCTGCACGGGCATGGCCTTTGTGCTGTGGCTCGTGGCCGCAGAGCTGCTCATCATCAAGAGCATCTGCGAGTGGTGCACGGCTGAGCACCTGGTCACCTTCGCCCTCTTCGTCGTCGTCCTGACGACGGTGCCGAAGCTGCTCAGTGCACCTGACTGACGCGTGAGCTACGCATCGAGCGCCGCTCCTGACGCTCGATCAGCGCCCGTCGCTCGGTCTCGTTCAGCCCACCCCAGATCCCGTGGGGCTCACGGATGTCGACTGCATAGTTCAAGCAGTCACGCCGAACCCGACAGTCCTCACAGATCGCCTTGGCACCGGCCTCGCGGGCGACCTTGTCGTCCTTGCGCTCCGGCGCGCTCGGCGGGAAGAACATCTCCGCGTGCGGTCCCTTGCAGGCAGCCAGTCGCTGCCAATCCTCCGCCAACTCAAACATCAGCCACCCCCCAGTGACCTGACCGAACAGAGAAAGTGCCGGTCAGGAGGCTCAACCTAGCCCCAGGGTTGCAACCGAGACAAGAGCTGATTCTCGCTCAGCGGGCGGCCCTGCTGATCTCGGGCCGGTAGCCTTCGCGCCGCCATGGATCTCCGAGAATTCGCCGCCGACTCGAAGGTGAAGATCCTCATCGGCAAGGGCGGGGTGGGCAAGACCACGGTCACCTGCACCTTGGCCCGGGCGCTCGCCGGAGCGGGCCTCAGGGTCCTGATCGTCGAGCTCGAGGGCCGCCCCGAGGTGGCCCGTTCATTTGGGATCCACACCGAGCTGAGCTATGAGCCGGAGCCTCTCTACGTCGATCCCTCCGGAGGCCTAGTCTCGGCGCGCTTGCTGACGTCGGACGAGGCGCTGCTCGAGTACCTCGACGATCACGGACTGGGCCGGATCTCGAGGCGGCTGCTTCGCAGCGGTGTCCTCGACGTCGTGGCCGGCGCCATCCCGGGCATCCGCGACGTGCTCGTCCTCGGCAAGATCAAGCAGATCAGCAACGAGCAGCCCGTCGACGTCGTCTTGGTCGATGCCCCAGCGACGGGTCACGCGGTCACGCTTCTCACCTCTGCCGCCGGTCTTGCCGAGGTGGCCCGCAGCGGCCCGGTTCGCCACCAGGCCGAAGCGGTGGTCGAGATGCTCTCAGATCCGGGACGCTGCTCGGTGCTGCTGGTCACCTTGCCCGAAGAGCTGCCGGTCTCCGAGACGATCGAGGCCGCCTTCACCGTCGAAGATCGCGCTGGCGTGTCCCTCGGCCCCTTGATCTGCAACCTCGTAGACCTCGCTGCTGCGTCGCTGGCGGTCCCGGCCGGCGTCGCGGCGGCGGAGGCTGGCATCGAGCTCGACATCCAGGTGATCACTGACCTCGACCAGGCTGCCGCCTTCCAGCGCCATCGCGCCGCGACGGCGTCGTCGCAGCTCGACCGCCTGCGCCGCGAGCTACCACTCCCCGCGGTGAAGCTGCCTCGCCTGGCCGCAGCATCGATCGGACCTGCCGAGCTCGAGCTGCTGGCCCACGCACTCGCCGAAGGTCTTGAGAGGCTCCCAGGAGGCTCGACGTGAGCTCACTGATCGAGCTCCTCGACGAGGCCGACGTTCTGGTCTGCTGCGGGCCGGGTGGCGTGGGCAAGACGACGGTCTCGGCCACGCTGGCACTTGCCGCCGCGCAGGCCGGGCGGCGAGTCTGCGTCCTCACCGTGGACCCGGCCCGTCGCCTCGCCGACGCGCTCGGCGCCTCCGGGGTCGGCGATGAGCCCACCGAGGTGCCCGGCGTGACCGGCGGTTCGCTCGACGCGCTGATGCTCGACACGGCGGGGACCTTCGACTCGCTCATCGACCGCTATGCCGCCACGGCGGAGCAGGCCGAGGCGATCAAGTCGAACCGCCTCTATCAGAACCTCGCGGGGGCCCTGAGCGGCACCCAGGAGTACATGGCGATGGAGAAGCTCTACGAGCTGACGACATCGGGCCGCTACGACCTCGTCGTCGTCGACACCCCGCCCACCCGCAACGCGCTCGATCTTCTTGACGCGCCGCGGCGCCTCACCTCCTTCCTCGAGAACCGCATCTTTCGGGCACTTCTGGCGCCGACGAGGGTCTATCTGCGGGCCGTCTCGGTGGCCACCAGGACCTTGCTCTCGACGATCGGAGCCGTGGCTGGCGCCGAACTCGTCTCCGACGCGGTCACCTTCTTCCAGGCCTTCGCCGGCATGGAGGAGGGCTTCGCCGCACGAGCTGGCGCCGTCCACGATCGCCTGCGCGCTCCGGGGACCGCGTTCGTCCTCGTGACCTCCCCGAGACCCGATGCCATCGCCGAGGCCCGCTTCTTCGCCGATCGCCTCGCCGAGACCGGTCTCAGCGCTGCCGGCGTGGTGGCCAACCGCGTCCACCCTCGCTTCGGCGGCCCGTCGATGCCAGCCGAGGTCCTCGAGGCGCCGGGTGCCTTGGGTGAGCTCGCCAGCTGCTGGTCATCGCTGCGAGGGATCGCCGACAGCGAGGACGAGGCGATGGCCGGCCTGATCGAAGCCGTGGCACCGGCGCCGGTGGCGTCGATCCCGCTGCAGGACGACGACATCCACGATCTCGAAGGACTCAGTCGTCTCGGCAGACTGCTCCAGGCCTGAGCCCCGAGATCCCCCCCCGAGGGCGGCCCAAGACGGCGCTGGTAGGTTCTGAGGCCGTGAGCACGGTCATCATCGCCAGCGACACCGCCTCAGTGCGCAAGGACGTCGCCAGCACGATCGACAGCCCAGAGCTGGAGATCATTGAGGCGAGCTCAGGTCCCGAGGTGATCGAGCTGGCCACGACGGAGCCGGTCGACCTGGTCATCGCTGATCTTCAGATGGGATCGATGGGTGCGATCGCCGTCTGCCTCGAGCTTCGCCTCCAGGCTTCCTATGGCGCCATCGACCCCGTGCCCTTCCTGATGCTCCTCGACCGGCGAGCCGACGTCTTCCAGGCGCGTCGCTCGGGCGCTGAAGGCTGGCTGGTCAAGCCCCTCGACGCCATCAGAGTTCGGCGCGCCCTGCGGGCCTTGCTCGAGGGCCGCGGCTACGACGACCCGTCCTTCCAGCCGGTTCCCGTGCTGGTCGCCGACACCCCATCCTGAGCTTCCCTGCGATGAGCAGCTCGCCAGACCCACCAGCTGATCGGCGTCGGCGTCGCGGGCGCCGCCAGCACGCCACGGCCGCATCCTCGGACCCCGGCATCGAGCAAGGCCGTCAGATCGCCGAGCACCTTGCCGACCTGGCCGAGGTGCAGGTCAACGAGGTCATGACTCCCCGGATCGATGTCGAGACCCTCGGCACGCCGGTGACCGCAGCCGCGGTCACCCGGGCCGTGCGCGAGAGCGGGCACAGCTGCTACCCGGTGGTCCTCGACGACCTCGACGACGTGGTTGGCCTGCTCTTTGTCAAGGACCTCTTCCGAGCAGGCCGCGGCGACCTGCTCGAACCGGGGGCGGGGCTCAGCCCGCTCGAGATCTCCAGGCGCGTCCGCCAGCCTCTGCTGCTGCCCGAGTCCATGGATGTCCTCGAAGCGCTGGCCGAGCTGCGCGTCGAGCAGCGCTCGGTGGCGCTGGTCGTCGACGAGTACGGCGGGGTCGCTGGGATCCTCTCGCTCAAGGACCTGCTCGAGCCCCTCGTTGGCGACCTGGTCGACGAGCTGGCTGACGACGAGGAACCTGAGGTCATCCGTGTCGACGCCGAGCGTTGGCTGGTCGACGGTCAGATCACCCTCGATGATCTCGCCGAGGCGCTCGGATTGGCGCTGCCCGACGGTGAGTACGTCACCCTCGGCGGCTTCCTCTTCGATCGCTTCGGCAAGATCCCCGCTGAGGGAGACGAGCTCGACGAGCAAGGCTGGGCTCTGCGGATCCACTCCATGGACAAGCGACGGATCAACGAGGTCCTGGTGCGACGAGCTGACGATGGATCTGAGGCCGCCGAGCGACCCTGAGGCTCACGCCGGAGGCTCAGAGGGCCTTTGGTAGGGTGACGAACCTGGGGAGCCCTGGTGACAGGGTGATCCAACGGGCTGTGGCGCAGTTTGGTTAGCGCGCTGCGTTCGGGACGCAGAGGTCCCCGGTTCAAATCCGGGCAGCCCGACCACACTTCCCGGGCAGCGTGTTGCCCTTCTTCGCCGCGATGCTCCTAGATCACAGATGATCAAGGCGGGCTCGGTCCTGCGCGCACGATGCCCTACGGAACGCTCTGGCTCACCCAGGTTCCGCCGCCGTTGGTCGTGGCGAGGATGATCCCGCTGCCCACCGGGTAGGCCGTTGACGGTCCGTAGCCATCCGCGAAGCAGATCAGCGAGCTTGGGCAGGACAGATCCCAGACAAAGCTGCTCCCGACGGGGATCGTTTGTGGCGTCCAGGATGCGCCACCGTTGATCGTGCCGGCGATCGCGCCGACGGTGGTTGTGCCACCCGCGATCACACAGGTCAAGATCGACACGCATTGGACGTTCTCTCCCATGAAGCCCGAAGGCGCCGTCTGAGAGGTCCACGCCTTTCCTCCGTTAGCGGTCACCAAGATGTTCGATGTTCCAACTGACGTGCAGACCTTCACCGTCGGACACGAGACGCCACTGAGCCCGAAGTTGCCGGCCGGAACCGGTTGGTCGTACCAGCTCGCACCATCATCGAAGGTTCTGAGGACTGCGCTCTCGTAGGTTGGATACACCCCCGCGTAGCCCACGACCTGGCAGATGGTGGTGGTCGGACAGGTCACCCCTTGGAGGCCGGCGACGACATCAGTGCTCGGCGGACTTCTGGCGATCCAGCTGGCACCGCCATCTGTCGTGGCAAGCACAGCTCCACCGTGGGGATTCTGACCGACGGCCATGCAGATGGTCGTGCTCGGACAGGCGAGGCTGACCGGGTGGAAGTTGACCGGATCCTTGTGGAGGACCCAGGTCGATCCTCCGTCGGTCGATCGAGAGATGCCAACGCCCGGGCCGCCGAAGGGGCCGTTCATGATCGCCTCGCAGATCGATGTGCTCGGGCAGGTGATGCCCCACACGCTTGTGCTGTTGGTCGGGAAGGCGAGCGCCCTCCACGTGACACCTCCGTTGCTGGTGCCGAGCACCACCCCGGTTCCGAAGAGGGTCTGACCCGCTGCCTTGCAGATCATGGTCGTGGGGCAGGACAGGTGCTGGAGCTCGTTGGTCCCCGACGGGATCGCCCTGGGCGTCCAGTTCGTCCCCCCATCGCTGGTGGACAGGTTGACGCCATAGCTGAATCCCTGCCCGCCGACGACGCACCAGCTCGTCGAGGGACACGAGATCCCCCAGAGCGCGTAGATCATCGTCGGCACCGACTGGATCGCCCAGGTGGACCCACCGTCCGTGGATCTGAGAACACCGCCGTCGGGATCAAGACCGGCGGCGAAGCAGGTCGTGGTGCTTGGGCATGAGACGCTCTGGCCCGCAAAGCTGTTGGGAAGCGCCCGGGCGTGCCAGGTTGCTCCACCATCCGTCGTCCGGAGCGCCCGTGCCGACGCGACGACCACACAGGTGGTGGTCGACGGACAGCTGATGCCCTGGGTGACGAAGGTTCCCGTCGGGATCGCTTGGGAGCTCCAGGTTGCGCCGGAGGTGGATGCTTGCGTCGTGTCCATCACCAGCGCGCTCCCGACGCTGCTGTATCCGACAGCCTCGCACTTCGTCAGCGATGGACAGCTCACCGACGGCACCGAGCGCGTCCCAGCTGGTGGGTTCTGCGCCGTCCAAGACGCGCCACCGTTGGTCGTTCCGATGATCTCTGCGCCCGAGTCGTCGAATCCAGTGGCGACGCAGACGCTCGTCGAGGCACAGGAGATCCCGAGCAAGGAACTCATCGAGCTGGCCCCGCCAAGGGGATCTGACTGGAGGGTCCAATTGGTCCCTCCATCAGTCGACCCGAGCACCACGGGGTGGTTCATGGTCGACTCACCGACAGCCTCACAGACGGTTGTCGAGGGACAGGACACGCCATGAAGCTCGCTGACACCAAATGGCAGTGCCTGAGCTGTCCAGGTCACGCCACCGTCCGTCGACCCGAGTGCTGCACCCGTCACCGAGCTCGTCCCACCGACCTCTTCGCAGACAGTCGTTGATGCGCAAGACTGCGACTCGATCGTGCTGAGTGGATTCGGACGGGTCAGGATCGATGCAGAGGCTGGGCTGACGCTCCCCAGTGCAGCGACAACGCCGATCACGGGCGTGATGAGAACTGCAACAAGCGCGGGACGAATCCAGCACTCCGGCAATTGGCGATCGATCACGACGGACCCCCCGATCGTTCGTATCGAGAAGCCTATGTCGCATCCCTGCGGCGTTCACGTCCGATCCATCTTGATCGTGCAGAGCCGACTGCACCCCCCTGCCCCGGATGGGTGTCCGGCTCCACGGGGGCAGGTCGTCGCCTCGCGCCGCGCCATGACCGGAGGAGCGGGACCGAGCACCGGGGCGAGTCTGCTGGGAGCGACGATCGCAGAGCGCTCGCGCATCGGTCGCCGCCCGCGTGGTGTCCGGTGGCGCTCCTCAGGCCTTCTGCGCGGTGACCCATCCAAATTCGGATGAGATCCTCACCCCGACGCGCTCGTCGTAGAGCGGCGCGATGGCGTCGCGAAGAGCATCGCTGAACGCGTCATAGCCCAGGGACTCGATGGCCGGGATCGACGGTCCGGCTGCCGCCATCGCCCGCACCGAGGTCTCTACATCTGGCCACTCATTGACCACTGTGACCGAGCCGCGTTCGAGAAGCGCAAATCCCGTCGAGTCGAGCATCTGCTCGACCACGCCCGGACGACCGGTATCCCCCTGCTCCATGCTCGCTGATCCGTGGGTTGGCGGAGAATGCTCGATGACCTTCATGAAGTAGGGCATCAGGCCGACCTTGGACAGGTCGCCCCAGAAGGTCATCCCGAGTCGTCCGTCAGCGTCGAGGACGCGATGGATCTCTCTGAGGGCCCCTTCACAGCCCTTCCAGATCCCATTGAACGAGGTTGCACAGTCAAAGACAGCGTCTTCGAAGGGAAGGTCGAACATGTCCCCGACCCGGAAGTCTCCGGCAGGTGTTCTCGCCTTGGCGATCTCGATGAGCGGCCTCGCCGCGTCGAGGCCCGCCACGCGGGCCCCCTTGCACGTTGCCAGCTGCGCGGCGTAGCCCGACCCACAGGCGACATCAAGCAGACGTGTCCCAGCACCTGCGCCCAAGCGGCTCAGCACGAGCTCGTTGGCGCTCAGCGCATAGGGCTCGAACAGGTATGCCCATTCGGTCGCTCGTGCGCCCCAGCCCCGTCCCGCTTCCTCCCACGACATCAGCTCCCCCTTCTCGCGTCGCAGACGCCCCGCACATCTCAGCCTCAGTTTGGCGGAACGAGCCGGCGGCGGCAGGGGTGCCGGTTGGACAGCCTCCTCCTGCCCCTGCGGCGAACCCTGGTCTGACCTTGCTGGGCTGCGCGCTCGTGGCAGAAGCGAGAGATGAAGGGCGGAAGCCACCTCGGTCGCCCGAGCTTCTTCGAAGGGCGTGTCAGCGCGGGTGAGACCTCAACCAGGTCGCCACCATCATCGCCCGCAGCTTGCCGTGGTACTCGACTTCTGCGCTGACGACGATGGCGTCGTTCGAGACCTCGCTCGGCGCCGCTCTGAGCAAGAGTGGTGGTCCACGTGGCGTCGGGCGCAGGAAGCGAACGTCAAGGCCAGCGGTGATGAAGGGCACTTAGGCACCATCCTCGGCTTCCCAGCCACGCAGCGAGGCCTCCCACATGACGACGGCAGCCGTGTGACAGTCCGGAGCAGTTGTGATGATGCCGCTGTTGAAGAAGCCGAAGCCGTTGTCGTGCTCAGCCAGAGGAGTGAATGTGGCGACCGTCCCCTCCGCAGCGCGGTAGCTGCGCAGATGGAGGCCATCTGGATTCGCGTGGCCACAGCCAGAGCAGGTGAGCCCAGGAAAGAGAGCGTCTTGGATGCTCAAGTCGGAGCGGTCAACATGTATCGACGGGCACCAGGCGCCCCCACCGGTTGAAAAGATCGGAGGTCAGCGTCCAGCCGCTCGATCCGACGCTCCCCGCAACCGATCTCATCTTCGGCCAATCGCCGGTCACGCTGCAGCAAGGATCCCCCTCGGCTCCAGCACCACTCTGGCTTCATCGACCGAAGCCATTGGCACTTGAAGAACGGACAGGGTTCAAGGAAGATTCTCGATAACAGGTGCGTCCAACACTGGAGGAGGGGCCATGCGGCGACAAGGTGAAGGCTGGCTGATCTTTGCAGCCACCGTGCTGGGAATTGCCGGGATCATGCGGATCTTCGATGGGATCTGGGCATTTCGCTATCACGGGGTTCTCCCTGAGAACCTTGAGGGAGCGATCTTCGGTACCAGCTTGAAGACCTATGGATGGATCGATTTCGCAGTCGCCGCCGTCTTGATCCTGTGCTCGTTCGGTGTGCTCGCTCGGTCAGGGGTCAGTCGCTGGATAGGGATCTTCGCCGGCGCAGTGCTCTCGATCAGCGCTATCTGGTGGATGCCCTACTACCCGATTTGGTCGCTGACCTACATCGCAGTGGGAGTCATGGTCATCTACGCTCTCGCTGCCTATGGCGGCGACGACCCGACGCCGAAGGAGTTCCAGTAGCCGCAGCGAGCGAACCCCGCATCAGCGGCGAACCGTCATCGCTCGAGGAAACGGTCGCAACTGAGGAGATCACGACGCGATTCTCAACACCGAGATGAACGACGTCCCGCCACAGCTGACCACTTGATCTATAGCGACATCAAACGAAGGAGACCAGACCATGCCCCTCGATACCTTCATCGCCTACTCAGGCATCTACGCCAACGTTGAGGACGCGCTCGCCGACTACGACGCTGTCCACGCGCTGCACACTGAGCTCGGCCTCATCGACGCGTACGACGCGGCCGTCATCGAGCGCTCGTCGAGCGGCAAGGTCAAGATCGTCAAGAAGCACGAGACGCCGACTCGTGTGGGTGGTGTGCTCGGTGGCGGCGTGGGATTGGCCACGGGACTGGTCATCGCGCTCTTCCCTGCTGCCGCCATCGGAGGGGGACTGCTCCTGGCCACCGGTGGTGGAGGTGCCGTCCTGGGCGCGCTCGCGGGCCACGCCGCGGCGGGCATGAGCCGGAGCGATCTCAAGGAGCTGGGAGAGGGCCTCGACAGCGGACAAGCGGGCCTAGTGGTCGTGGCAGTCGCCGACATGGAGTCGAAGATCGAGGCGGCGATGGCGCGTGCTGAAAAGGTGCAGGCGAAGGAGCTCAAGGCCGACCAGAAGGCCATCGAAGAGGACGCGAAGGCCGACGCTGGCTGAGGGACCTTGCCTGCGCAGAGTGTGGCATGCCGCCGGGGCGAGCAGCCCGCGTGATCCACAACGATCGAGCCGGACACGACGAGGCCTATGAACAGCAGGCCGCCGACCTGAGCCACGCGGCCAGAGACGCCTAGCCCTCGGGTCCCTCGTCTCGAATCTGAGCCTCGACGGCCCGGTGCACATTGCCGTGAGATCGTTCTTCGCCGAGGCGTTCGAGCACCCCATCGCGCCGGAGGATCGCCGCAACGGATGGCTTCACGCGTGCAAGCCGCAGGGTGATCCCTGCTTGCTCGGTGAGTTCGAGTATCTCCCCGATCTTCGCCGATCCTTGGGAGTCGACGAAGTCGATGCCCTCGCAGTCCAACACGATGCCGACGATCTCGGGCGAGGACAGCGCTACATCTCGCACTCGATCTTCGAGGGCGTCTGATGTCGCGAAGAAGAGTCCCCCGTCGAGGCGAAGGACCACCACGCCTTGGATCTGCTCGTCCGATGGGTGCTCGCTCAGCTCTCGGTAGACCTGCGTCCCTCGCTCACGGCCAAGCACTGGCATCGAGGGGCGAGTCACCACCGAGATGAGCCACAGCACGGACAGTCCGATTCCGATGATGACGCCCGCGAGGACGCCGAAGAGCAAGGTCCCGGTGACTGCTGCGATGGCGATCCAGAAGTCGAAGCGCTGCACGTGGAAGAGCCTCCGCATCTCGGGGACGTCCATCATGCCCATGACCACCGCCTCGATGATCAATGCCGCCAGGACAGGCTTGGGCAGGTTTGAGAACACTGGCGCCAGGAACAACAGGGTGAGCAGCACGATCACACCCGACGACAATGAGGCCAGTCCGCTCCGAGCCCCGCTGTGATCGTTGAGCGAGCTGGCAGACAAGCTCGTGGAGACCGGCATGCCTTGGAACAGGCCCGCTCCGATGTTCGACATCCCCTGAGCCACGGACTCCTGGTTGATGTCGATGCGATAGCGATGCCTGGCCGCGAAGCTGCGCGAATCGCCTGCCGTCTGAGAGAAGCCGATGAGCACGAGGGCAACTGCAGCAACGGCGATCGTCGTCGGATGGTTGCTGACGATCGACCACTGAGGCATCGCAAGCGAGGGAAGGCCCCTGGGCACCTCACCCACCAGGGCAACCCCGTGGGCGCCGAGGTTGAAGATGTGTGATGCGAGCAGGCCGCCGATCACCAGGACGAGAGCTCCAGGGATCTTCGGTGCGATGACCTGCAGTCCGAAGATGACGGCCAGCGAGACGGCTCCGACAGCCAGGGTGGTGACGCTGATCTCCGAGAGGGAGGCGAACCACGATCGAAGCTCCTGGATGGGGTTCGACCCCGAGACACTCGTGCCGGTGAGCTTCGGGAGCTCGCCGATGACGACGTCGATGGCTGCTCCGAAGAGGAAGCCGGTCACCACGGCGCGCGAGAGGAACTGTGCGATCCATCCCATCCGAAAGACGGCGAGGAGCAGGAAGAGGATCCCGGAGGCGAGCGTGATCGTCGCGACGAACGATGCGACATCCTCGGTTCCGGTGATCTTGGCGGCCACCACTGCACTCGCGGCGACCGCGGCCAGGCCTGAACTCGGACCGGTGGAGATCTGGCGGCTGGTGCCGAAGACGGCGTAGAGGATTGCGCCGGCTGCTGCTGCGTAGAGCCCGTTCTGGAGAGGGATTCCTGCGATGCCCGCGTATCCGAGGTTCTTCGGGACGATCAGGGCGGCGACCGCGATCCCTGCGACCAGGTCTCCTCGAAGCCACTTTCGATCGTAGGAGCGAAGCCAGCCAACCATCGGCACGAGGTGCCAACGGTCGTGTTCGCGATCCACGCCTGCCGTGCGAGCCATCAGACCGGACAGTACCCCGCTCCCGCCCGAGACCTGCCGTTCCGTCTGGCCGAAGCATCGTGTCTGCGATCACGCCGTTGACTCCGAGCTGCACGTCGATCGACTGGTCTGCCATGAAGCTCACCGAGTCGGCATCGAAGCGAGACGTCTGTCCGCCTTGGCGCAGCCCTGAGCGACGTCGTCGACATCCCAGCGATGGTCCCCGGGAACTCGGCCCCAGCGAGCACCCTCGACGAGGGCGAGCAGATCGACTCGCTGATCGCCCAGATCGACTACACCGTGATCATGTGCCATTGGTTGCACGAGCGATTTTGCGGGCCGCTCATCGTCGCTCGCGCTCTCACCCTGTCCCCACGCCGCCGCAGGCCACGATCGATCGAGCGAACGAGATCTCGATGAGTGCAGCGCTCGAGCCGCGCGTTCTGGCAGCGTCGAGATGACGCACCGACACGCGAGAACCTGGCGCTGGGCAGCTCGAGGCGCCGTTGGCACAGCCCTTGCATTGAACCTGGCTGCCTGTTCATCGCCGACGGCAACCCGGCGGGAACTGTGACCTATCGCGTCTTGTATCACTCGACCTCGCTCCAAGGCAGTGACGTGGCTCAGTCGGGGATGGTCATTGTGCCGGGAGGCCCCGAACCTCAAGGCGGCTACCCCGTCCTCAGCTGGGCGCACGGGACCACGGGCGTCGCCGACATCTGTGCCCCGTCAGCCGGGGGCAACCAATCAGTGCCGTACCTCAACCGCTTCCTCGCCGCGGGATTCGTTGTGGCCGCCACGGACTATGACGGACTTGGTACTCCCGGCATCCACCCTTACCTCGTCGGGGTGAGCGAGGGGCGCAGCGTCCTTGACGCGGCTCGTGCAGCGAGGAACCTGGTCGGAGCGGCAGCCTCCACGAGGGTCTTGATCTTCGGTCACTCACAAGGAGGCCACGCAGCCCTCTTCGCGGGGCAGCTGGCCTCGACCTATGCGAAGGATCTCCAGATCAAAGGAGTGGTGGCCGCGGCGCCGGTCGGCTCGCTCACCGACTTGCTGCCAGCGTCCCCTCCCGCACAGGAGCTTCCGAGCCAGCCCTATGCCGCCATGGCGGCGATCGTATGGTCGGAGATCTACCCCGACATTCGGCTCAACGAGGTCCTGACGCCGGCAGGAGCAGACCTCCAGGGGATCGTGACGGAGAAGTGCTCGCCGGCCACCGCAACCGCGGCAAGCACCTTCAGCGCCGATCAGCTCTTCCAAGCCAGCTGGTCAACGGCAGCGGGGATGTCGGCCGCGATCGCCGAGAACAGCCCCGGTTCCAACCCCCTCCCAATGCCCGTCTTGCTCGTGCAGGGCCTTGGCGACGAGATCGTCACCCCCGCTTCGACCGATGCCGTCGATGCGCGACTGTGCGAACATCACGATCAGGTCCAATACAACTCGTACCCAGGCAACGGTCATTCCAGCGTCCTCCTCGAGGCCGAAGGCGACATCGTGAGGTGGATCGACGACCGCTTCGCCGAGCAACGTGCGCCGTCAAACTGTGGGTCGGCGCCCGCGCTGCGTTGACGAGGAGCGCTCCGGATCCAAGGCCTCTGTCAGCATCGAACACACCATCGGGAGCTCTCTGAGCTGCACAGGCCGCGGGAGGCCACCTTCGCGGGCTGAGCCCGATCAGAGTTCCGGTCGGCGATCCCGAGGCCCAGAGCGCATGACCTGGCCGGGCAGCTGTCGGCCAACGACCTCTTCGATCGACCGAGCCGCCGCGATCAGCGCCTCAAGGTCGACGCCCGTTGTCGCTCCAAGTGCGTCGAGGAGGTGGACGACGTCTTCGGTAGGCACGTTCCCGGTCGCGCCCGGCGAGAAGGGACAACCGCCCAGGCCGCCGATGGAAGCATCGAATCGCCGGACGCCGTGGCGTGCAGCCACCACCAGGTTCGCCAATCCCGTCCCCCGCGTGTTGTGCAGGTGCAGGGCGATCTGATCGGCCGGCATGTCGATCTCGACGAGGGCATCGATCAACGCGGTGATCGACGGGGGAACGGCCATCCCAGTGGTGTCAGCGAAGGAGAAGGAGCTCACGCCACGATCTCGAAGCCTCCGAACCAAGGCTGTGACGGCCGCGGGATCAACCTCGATCTCGAAGGGGCAGCCGAAGGAGGTCGCCAAGATCGCCTCGACTGGCGTTCCCGCCTCTGTTGCAGCCTCGACCACGGCGCCGATCGCCTCCACCGACTCATCGACCGACATCTTGAGGTTCCGGCGGTTGTGCGTCTCCGAGACGCTGACGACGACCTCGATCTCGTCGACAGCGGTGTTCAGTGCCATTTCAGCCCCGCGCAGGTTGGGGACCAAGACGCGATAGCGAACGCCAGCTTGTCGCCGGATCGACGCCAGCACCTTCTCCGTGCCGACCATCGCCGGGATGGCATCAGGACGGACGAAGGAGCCGACCTCGATCGACTGCAGCCCCGTCGCCGACAGCGCATCGATCAGGTTGATCCGAGCTTCGACCGAGATGGGCTCCTCGTTCTGCAAGCCGTCGCGTGGACCGACCTCGCGAACCTCGCTCGAGCTCGGATAGATGTCAGCGACCATTCGAGGACCTGAGCAGTGCTGTCGGATCGCCGTAGAGGGCGTCGATGGAGCCCTGCTGGCCGATGACCTCCACGAGCTGGTCGCGTCCCTGGAAGACGTGCTCGAGGCTCAGTCGGCCGGCCCGAGCGCCTTCGCCCTGGCAGATCGACTCGGTGATGAGCCGATGGAACTCGATCGAGCGGATCATGTTCTCTGCCTCGTAGTGCCGGAAGGCTTGGAAGACCAGGGTGTGATCCACGGTCCGGATCACGGTCTGGCGCAGTTGCTCATGACGCGCCGCCTCCAAGATGCAGCCATGGAAGACCTCGTTCGCGGCGAAGACCCCGCGTATCGAGGCGACCTCTTCGTCGCCGAACTGGTCAACTGCCTCGGCGAAGCGCTCCTCCGCAGCGCGAAGCGCCTCGCGCTGCGACTCACTAGCTCGCTCTGCTGCGAGCTCTGCTGCCATCGCCTCGAGGCGCGCCCGGAGCTCGTAGAGATCGTTGATGTCATCGAGCGACAGCGTTCGAACCCGGGCGCCCCGGTTGGGCTCGACGTCCACCAGCCCTTCGGACTGGAGCATCCGCAGAGCCTCACGAATCGGCGTCCTCGACAGTTCGAGCTCTTCAGCGAGGCGCTGCTCGACGAGACGATCGCCGGGCCGGAGCCGTCCTTCGACGATGGAACGACGCAGCGTCTTGTAGGCGTCAGTGGGACCAGAACTCATGGTTCCAGGCCGCTGCTCTCGGGCGTCCGGGGAGCGACCTCGTCGTCCCGTCGCAGGAGGTGGTCGTGGGAGCCCAGCGTCGGCCCCGGGCTGCGCAGTGAGCCGGGAGTCCGGGAGAAACGGGGGACGACCCCGGTCACCGGCATCTCAACACCTCCAGTGGAGGTCAGCCGCTGGATCATCTGTCGCGCCAGATACTGCGGATCCGTCAGGGCATCGGCTGCCGTGAAGACCTTCCCGCTGGGAACGCCGCTGGCGCACAGAATCTCCAAGAGCTCGATGGCCGACAACGCCGAGGTCCAGAGCGAGATGAGCTCGTCGAGCTCGGCCGCGTTGGCCCCGCGAGCCGCGTGGCTGGAGAAGCGCTCGTCGAGCGCGAGCTCAGGCTGGCCCATCGCATCGCAGAGCCGGGCGAAGACCTTGTCGCCGTTGCCGGCGATGAGCACCTCAACCCCGTCACGACTTAGATAGGCGTTCGACGGTGCGACGCCCGGCAGCACACCACCGCTCCGACCTCGGACGACTCCCGCGACCTCTGCGTCAGCAAGGCTCGACTCCATCAGTGCTGCGACCGCTTCGTAGAGCGCGACATCGACCTCCTGGCCGAACCCGCTGTGCCGCCGCTCTTCGAGTGCTGCCAGTGCGCCGATCACCGCGAAGAGCGCGGCCAGCGAGTCACCGAGGCTCACCCCGCACCGCGATGAGGGACTGTCGGCTGCACCGGTGGTGTGGCGGATGCCGCCCATCGCCTCGCCGATGCTCCCAAAGCCTGCCTCCGCAGCGCGAGGGCCGCTGCGGCCGTAGCCCGAGACGTGCACCATGACCAGGCCAGGATTGTCGCCGACAAGATCTTCGTAGCCGAGGCCCCAGCTCTCGAGCTGCCCGGGACGGAAGTTCTCAATCACGATGTCGGCCGTCACGGCGAGCCGCCGGGCGGCCGTCACGCCTTCGTCAGAGTGCAGATCGAGGACGACTGACTTCTTGTTCCTGGCGATGCTCGTCCACCAGAGCCCCTCGCCGAGATGGGTGATGCCCCAGCGGCGCATGGGGTCGCCGCCCGGTGGCTCGATCTTGATCACTTCGGCGCCGTAGTCGCCGAGCAGCTGGCCGGCGAAGGGACCAGCGATGAGGCTCCCCAACTCGAGGACGCGAAGCTCTCGGAG
>Ga0075017_100001027_pt1 | contig 16641 bp, 24 predicted proteins | sample AleBraG_ABR_2012_FD_71475 | JGI IMG/M metagenome (GOLD analysis project Ga0075017, IMG submission 71475) | Freshwater sediment microbial communities in response to fracking from Pennsylvania, USA - Alex Branch Run_MetaG_ABR_2012 | ecosystem: Environmental > Aquatic > Freshwater > Creek >... | reverse complement strand
CAATTATCTGCACGACATAAACCTTTCTCTGGTGATTAGTACTATTATTATATCACATTTTATCTACTTGCGTTATACAAGGAAAAAATAGTATTTAGGCAACCATATTAATGTAGAAATTTTTACTGATACTCGCTATCAAGATAATCCATTTTAATTTTATGTTCCTCCAAGATACTCGCCCTAAGGGTATCCTATTTCAGGATGAGATTTTTATTTCTAAACCGTGAGTATGCAGAAGCCGCCAAATCTTGCATAATGATAAACCAAACAATCAAACTAAATACACCGACTGCGGCTTGAAAAATTATCAATTTGTTAGATCGCACCTTTATGTTTTTAAAATTTCTTTATATACTTGTCTCGCAGCTTGGATTTAATGGGTTGTATTTGCGCGGCGCATATGATAATATTATACCAGCTAATAAAGATAATTATACTAATTGATGACTTATGATGAGGAGAGACATTATGTTCACAGGATACAGCAAAGAAGAAGGCGCACGAGTCGCCGCTGAAAATCAGGCTGTCTTTGACGCTCAGGAAGCAGCCATCAAGGCCAATGAAGCGAAGCAGGATAACACTCGCTTCGCTATTGACAACGATGCTATGCCCTGTAAGGGTTGTGGCAAGGTAAAGCCCGATAACCGTTACCGTCAGGACTTTTATGAGGCGGAAATTCACGACAGGTATGTGGAGACTTACATTTGCGATAGCTGTGCATACGAGTTCGCACAGGACATTTAAGTCGCGCTTAGGAATCTCTCTCGAACTTGTTTTTCTTGCGTATGAGCGCTATGCTTGAGACCAAGAGAGAAGTTCAGTAACTGAAAAGTGCTGACAAGGAAAGAGAAAAGATAATGAAGAAAAGTATTCGCATCGCGACCCTCAGCGGCGTTCTGGCGCTTGCTGCGCTTGGCATGACAGGTTGTGCGTCTAGCGGTACAGGTGCCTCCACAGGCTCTCTAGAGGGTTCCTGGACCCTAACCAAGGTGGGTGACGTGTATTGCTACAGTAATGCTATTTCCCACGGGTACAAGTCCCTAGACTGCGACTGGTCTACAGTAGCATTTAAGTTATAAAACTTGCAATAGCGGTTTTGTCCGCTATTGTGCTGTTAGAGCCGTTCCGACCCGCAACCTGTGTTGTGACACTACAGTTGCCCCCACTCACCCTGTTCATGGTGGGGTAACGTTTATTATCTGAAGCAATATTCATGGCCGCGTTAAAATCACGGTCAAGTTCTGTTTTACAAATCGCACAATACACTGTTCTTCTCTTTGCATTGTGTACTACCTGTGAACCGCACATATAACAGTTCTGGCTAGAATTCTTAGGGTTTACCCTCTTAGTTTTTACCCCTGAACGCAAAAGGGCATGCTCCATTGAGGACTGTTGTTGAGAATGGTTCCACCTAGAACCATACTTTGCTCCAGTTGCCCACTTGAGGTTCTCAACATTGAGAATGCTTACCTTGTGTTTATTAAGCTTTTGCGTTACCTCTGCACCTAATTGTTGAGCAAGACTTAACCCTATAGCTTTTATCTTGTTAGCCTTATATTGTTTCTCTTTTACGAGAAGATCAGTATTTAAACCCAGAGCATCATAGGTTTTTATTTTGTTAAGGATGTGCTTTTTTTCTGCCAGAAGGTTTTCCCTTTTGAGGTTAAGCTGTTTCAGTCGGGGGCTTGTTGTGTAATGTGCTACCCTTTTCCCGCTAGGTGTAGCGACAGCTATAGTGTAAGGTTCAACACGTCCTAAATCTAGTCCTGCCAGGTGAGTTCCCTCGGGGCGAACAGCAGGTAATTCTTGGACGGTGAAAATGAAGACAATATTTCCCTTTTGGTACTCAACCGTGGGTAAACTTATTTTAAGTATATTACGTTTTAATATATAGGAAGGTAGCGTGAACTCAAGTAAGAGTTCATGGTCCCATACTTTCCATATCATTAAAAGCACATTATTTTGTATGGTGAGCGTTACCATTTGTTTATCAACTGCGCCAAGGTTTAGCTTGAGGCTGTAAGTGGGCGGTTGTTTTTTAGGGTTAGGGTTCAGAATATGACTCGCTGTTTCGCTAGCGAACTTATGTAACACAAGTTCGTTTACCCTTGATTGAGCTTTTATACGGCTCGTTAAGTTTGTTTTGTAGCGACTCTTATAGCCCCGCTGGCGAGCGAAACTATTCATCGAACCTAACTTGTCAACTACTAGTACGTCTCTTTCGAACTTTTCATACTGTGTGGCGTACAAATATTTCGTTTCTTGTTGTACGTACTCAAGTAAAGCCTGTACGGGTTGCACCCATTCGTGCGGGGCGAGCACCTCACCTGTTGTTAAGTCTGTGACATTAGTTGGCATAAGGGGTGGTATAGCGCTAATGAGTTTTGTCAAGTTCTTCACCTGCTTTAGCGAGTAACTGTTGTTTTTGCTCGTACCCACGTAACCTATAAAACTTTCCCGAGAAACTTGCTAGTAGGTTCATAAAGTCCTGCAAGAGTTCCTCTTGTAAGGTGGCCTCGTTTTTTGAGTAGAGGACTTCAACTGTTATGTTGTATTCTTTAAGTAATGCCTCTAGGTAAGAGTAACCGAATCTTGTTAGGCGGTCTTTTTGCGTTATGCAAACCTTGTTGAACTGTTTGTTTTTAGCGTCATTGAGTAATTTTTGTAATTGTTTCCTATTCTCGTTTAACCCTGATCCTTTGTCCTTATAAACTTGTAGGGGTTCACCATACTCTTTTAAGAGTACTTGTTCTTGGTTCTTCAGGAGTTTCTCGTCACCATTGCTGGAGCGAGTGTAGAATACTATTTTCTCTTTTTCCTGTTCTTTACCTAGGTAATTATCTATGTCTATTTGGGTGAATACCCTATGACCGTGAGGTGTCGTGGTGTACGGTAACTCACCTGTGCTAGTGTAATGGCGTACCGTTGAGGCAGAGACTTTTAATTGTTCCGCTACATCACCGACACGCAAATACTTTTTCATAACAATTATATCGGCATTATTTATAGTTTAAGTAAGTTTTATAAGAAAAAATTTCAACAGCAGTCTACACTTACCAAGCGTCACTCAAAGACGACAGACCAGGCCAAAGAGGTCAACGGTCGCTGGTTCTCCGTGACCAAGGGTAAGGTGTACTGTCTTGTCAGTCCTGCCGCCTATTCTTATGACACGAAGTCATGCGATTTTGACAACGTGAAGTAACCTTCCCGCTAAATGCGAAACTCCCCTGTAGATTTCACAGGGGAGTTTCGTTCTGCATTTTCCTTTATTGCCATCTGTCAAAGATTACGCAGTAATCTCGTCAGAAGTATTTTGAGCTTCTCTCTCTCTCGGCTTTGTCCGCTGCTTTCATGCGAGCGAGTGTCTTCTCTGGAGCTTCAAGTAGGTATGAACGTGTGGTATAGCTAGGACCATAGGCCCAGACGGAAGGATAAATCGCCTTGGGATTCGGAGAACCATCTTCAGGCGAGAAAAGCTCTTTTAAGATTTCTTTGAATTTCATTCTGAATACCTCAGTGCCGTAATCTGGTTTCTTAAGTCTTCTAGAGTGACCACACGAGAAGAGCCAGCTTCAAGTGCATCAGACGTAGCAGCTACGTCATCCTCGGCCTTGTCTTTCTTTTTGGACTCATTGAAAGCCGCACGCATACCCTCTTTTAGCGTATCGAGATTGTCATAATTGGATTCAGGTATGCCGAAGTCGCCCGACTCATTCACTACATAACCCATACCCCAATCGCGTCGGTTAGGAAAACTACTTAGATTACCCATGTTCAATCACTTTCTCAAACAGCTACAACCCAAATATCGGCGGAACCATCAAATCCACTAAGAGCAGAAGGTATCTCAGATACCGTAAACAGTCCAGTTCTTTTCCTTGCCGAACGCCTTGATAAACTTACGTTCAGCGGGAGACAGCTTGACCTTGGTGTCACCATCAGAGCCAGCCTCAGTAAGGAAGATTGCTCCTCCAATAGTGCTGAGCTTGATATCAAACTTCTCAATTTGAGCAAGAACAGCCTCAAGCGCTACCTGAATCCCGATGTTGTCTCCAGCATCACGAACAAAGTAACGGGTACGAAGCGTCCCCTCAGTGCTGATTGTCGCGGTAGCAGCGTTATCGCTACAAAAACCAGCGTCAAAGAAGTCAACGAATCCAGCCCAACCTGGGTTTCCCGAACCAGCGTAGCCATTCTTAAGCGTGATACCCGTAAAAGTGTACTCGTTGCCAATCATGATTCTCTCCTTGATGGATATTTCTCTCGTAGTTTAATACTAGCATAATGATGAACCAATATCAAGGGTGTAACTAGGCAAATGCTTCGAAAGAGGACTATAAAAGCTTGCTTTTGCGTTATGTATGTAGTAAGCTTATGAAGAGAAGGAGACAATCATGACAATGACAGACACGGGTATTATTAAGCTTAACCAGGCTCAAGTCACACGGAAGTATTCCGTGAGCGTAAAGTTCGTTGAAGGTACACGTGATGATTTCAATCCTGCTTACAATGCAGCAAACATTGCGGGGGACTACACAGTTGAAGCAGCTACTGCAGAAGAAGCAATCCTGAAACTTCACGACAAGTTTACTGAAGAGGATACCCTGTCCTCTTGGGTTCGGTTTGAAGTGTACGAAGAAGAGACAGTTGTTACTCGTCGTCGTATCCACATTGCTGACCGCAAGCGTAGAAACATTGAAGCTATTCATGCTAAGTATGCCGACTCTAAGGCTGAAGCTGACGCTCATCTGGAGAAGTTTGAGGACAAGTTCGCCTCTCGTATGAACAATTACAATGCTCTACAGGCGGAAGCTCAGAAACCAAAGAGGCATACCCTTTTCGGGTGGATTACTCGCTAAGGAAACATATGACTGTATCAATCCGCAATATCCGAGAGCTTGCCGCTTCCTATGAGGCCGCCTGTAAGGTCATGCGTGAACCTGAAAGAAAACTCAGTAAGGCAATTCAGAGTGCTATTCGTACCATCAAAGAGTTTTATGATGATAACGATATCTATGAGGAACCTCGTTTCGGTTGGGTGCGCGATTTCGGTAATACCGAGATTTATGTGAATACCAATAGCATTGGTATTGATAGGGTCACCTTCTACTATCATTCCACTTTTGAGGGCGACCTGGTAAGTGCTTCCATGACGTTTGATGAGCTAGAAAATCTCGAAACGGAACTGCGCTTGGCCCTGGCTGTTTCTGTAGCTTCTGAGCTAGCAAAACTTGAAACGAAGAAGCTTAAAGAGGACCAGGAGGTTAACTCTATTAACTGGGTCCCCTTTACGATAACAAAAGAAGCACCCAAGACTAAAAAGCCCTGGGTGCCTATTCTGGCTGCTTAGGTTGCTACTAGAACCAATGCTGGCTAGTGGCAATGCCGAAAAAGCTTTCCGTTAATTCCCTGGATGGCCTACAATAATGAAGATACCCTCAGCTATAGCGCGTGCTTCTGAATCTACGCCCCCATATTCTTTGAGAATGTGCTGAGCTACGTTTTCTACAAACTCATCCCGCCAAGTTTTGACCATCTCAAACCATCCAAGTTCCAGGATGATTGATTGGACAAGATCTGCACTTTGTTCTCTGTCTTTGCCATAGTAAACGTCAATAGCATTGTTGATAAGAATCTTACGAAGAGCAATATTGCGGTTAATGGCTTCTTGTATTGAAGATACTTCTTCGTTATCTGTAGTTAATGTCATTTCCAAATCTTTCTGTCTAAACCTAAGTATTTCAGGCCAAGGTTTAGAATCGGTATTTCTCTTCATGAGGACATGATTGATTTGACGCACTCCTCAAATGCACCTTGTATAGTTTATCAGAAAAACGGATTTAAGTGTGAGTTTTTCTCCTGAAACCTAAGAATTTGCTGAAATTTAGCTGATTTAATGTATGAATAAGGCTATTTAGCTTGCGCATTAAGGAACCTTGAAGAAAAGCATGCGATAATAGATACAAGGAGTAAGATGACCACGAGAAATATTCACCCCAGATATCATAAAACTTACCTTTCTCGTATGCGTACGGCAGATTGGTTACTTTCCGCATGCTGGATTACTATAGCTATAGTAATAGCGGTGTTCTTAGCAGATGGTGGATTAAAGGAATTGAAAACCACTAGTGGTTTTTGGATTGCGATGGGGCAACTCACTGGACTAGTTGCAACTGATTTACTTCTCGTACAGTTACTACTGGCTTCAAGGCTTCCTTGGATAGATAGAGCTTTCGGCCATGACAGGGCAATGCTGCTTCACCGTAAACTCGGTAAGCCTATCTTGTATCTTCTCCTGGCTCATGGAGTAACTCTGACCATAGGCTATGGATTGCCCCTTAGTCACAATATTTTCCTCTGGATAACGGGTATGCTTGCTTTGCCTGATATCTGGTTTGCTGTACTGGGCCTAGTATTGTTGATGGCTATAGTAATTACCTCCCTGACTATTGTGCGTAAACGTTTGGACTATGACCTTTGGTTTATAATTCATTTGCTTGCTTATGTCGCCATAATTGCTGCTATCCCTCATCAGTTCAGCGAAGGAGCCATTTTTGCTAACGGAACTTACGCTCGTTATTATTGGATTGCTTTATACGGAGTTACCGCTTTATCAGTTCTTGTATTTCGCTTCATAAAGCCTTTAGTGGCCTCTTTAAGGCATTCTCTATATGTAGACAGTGTAATTTCAGAAGGACCCGATGCGATTACTTTGCATATTAAAGGCAGGGATATTCAGAAACTTCAAGCAAGCGCAGGTCAATTCTTGATGTGGCGCTTTTGGACACAAGGCCTCTGGTGGCAAGCTCACCCATTCTCACTCTCTTCTTCTCCAGTGGGAAAGAACTATTTGAGAGTCACAATCAGATCTTTAGGTAACGGAAGTGAGAAAATTTTAAAGATTACCCCTGGAACTAGAGTAAGTATTGAGGGGCCTTACGGTTTGTTTACTGAGAAGACAAGGACTTCGAAAAATATTATTCTTGCTGCTTCAGGTATTGGGGTTACCCCCATTAAAGCCCTGATGGAAGAAATTGATTTTGCTGACGGTGAAGCTACCCTTATCCTTCGCAAATCCCAAGGTAACGTAATTTATTTGTATGATGAGATACTTACTATCGCTAAACAAAGAGGAATTAGAGTATTTGTTATAGAAGGTAGTAAGTCTAATGTTGCTCCCACTTGGCTTTCAGCCAATGCTGTCTCACAAGGCGTAAATTTAGCTACTTTCTCGTCTAAAATACGCGACTCAGACATATACGTTTGCGGACCATCAGGATGGACTGATTCGTTTGTAAAAGAAGCCTTATCGTTAGGCGTAGGAAAACATCAACTGCATTGGGAAAGGTTTAACTGGTGAGAAAACATAGCATAGCGGCAACACTATTTGCCTGTAGCGCAATCATCGCTATTGGATATAACATAGGAGGGCAACCTCTTAAGAGCACGGTCACTGCCACTAACCAAAGGGTAAATGTTCCTAATATTGTAAATGCACCCCCTGCTTCTCCACGCCCTACCGTATCAACACCTTCTACCTCAACCTCGCCTAAAGCACCTAAGCCTGCTTCAAGCACACCCAGTGTCCCCGCTCCAACGGTTACAACTCTTACAGGGGACAGTGTTCAGACCCCGTACGGTAATGTACAGGTAAGCATCACTTTCTCAGGTGGAAAGATTACCGATGTTCAAGCGTTACAGCTTACAAACCAGGGAGATCGTTCTACCCAAATTAGTAACTATGCTGCTCCCATCCTTCGTTCCGAAGTTCTAAGTGCGCAAAGTGCCAATGTTGCTTCCGTTTCAGGGGCAACATATACAACTCAAGGTTACCTAGGGTCAGTGCAATCCGCTATAGATAAGCATAAACCCTAATGAATCATACCTTTGAAACAATGGGAACAGTTGTCAGCTTGGATATACCTGTGCGTTTAGATTCAGAACAGTTAGCTAACGAAGTTCAGCATATATTCAACAAATATGATGGACTTTATAGTCCTTACAAATCTGAAAGCTTGGTGACCCTAGCGAACAAAGGAAAAATTCTTCATGACCAAGAAGTTCAGTTGGGTTCTATAAGGAATTACACGGACTTCTACTCTATGATTACGCAAGGATGGTTTGAGGCAACAACTCCAGACGGGGACTATGACCCTTCTGGAGTTGTAAAAGCTCTTGCTATCAAAGAAGCAGGTGAATTCTTAGGAGAGTATGGCGCACAAGAGTGGTGCCTTAACGCGGGAGGAGACATTCTCGTTTCAGGAAACAACAATGGGCAAGAATGGCTTTCTGGTGTTGCAGACCCTGAAAATCTAGGCGAACTATTAACTGTTGTCGGACTCTCTCCGCTACATGCCATAGCAACCTCAGGGACCTCTGAAAGAGGAGAACACATCTGGATAAGCAACCTCAAAGAGAAACCGAACAGAAGACCCATTCAGGCAACAGTGATGAGTGAGGACATAGTATTAGCTGATGTACTTGCTACTACTTTTATTGCGGCAGGGGAGGAGGCTCTTCTCTTATCCGTTGAGAAACCTTATGAAGCTTTAATTATGTTTGAAGACGGCACTATGACTGCTACTCCAGGTTTTAGGGCAAACATTCGTTAGCGAGATGAACAGGTAAGGCCCCTGACCAGACAATTGGTCAGGGGCCTTACCTAAAGGTTAGAGCTTAGATGCTCCAAGCGGCCTCGCTGTAACCTGCGACACGACCGATGAGCGAAGAAGTGATGCCGTCAAGGATAGCCTTGGCCTCGCTCTTGTTCCAATCCTTACGCTCACACGACTGGTAGCTGAGGCCGTCGATGAGCTTGAGGGCAGCAATTGGGGGTATTCCGATGAACTCCATGTCAGCCTCGTAAACGAATCCCGCGCTACGGGTGCGCTCAGAGTAGCGGTAGTTGACGCTGCGGACGTTGGCCGTGTAAAGAATCTGTGCGACCTCCTGAGCGGTCTCAGCCGTGAGGTACTTCACCTCGTCACGAAACACGTAGCCCACACCATAGTCAGACGGGCTGTTGTACAGGCCAGCGAAGACGATGGCGTTGATGTGCTTCGGGGAAACGATGTATGCGGACATTTAATTCTCTCTTATCTCTGTCAGTATGTGGCGGTCTCTCTCCCGCCCTTATGTATTAAGTGTAGCACGTCCCACCGACTGAAACAAGCGATTCCAAAAAGTTTTTAATCTGTTTTTCCCCTTGCTAAAGGCAAAGCCGCCTAGTATACTTAGGGTAAGGATTTAGAGAGAGAAGTCCACAAATGTTTAGCTTCAACCGCAAGAAGGCTGACTCTACGTTTACCAAGCTTGTCCACACAAATCGTACAGTAGAGATTGAAATCTACTCTGCTCCTAAGGAGTGGACGATGGAAGGTCTCAAGCCCATTACTTGGGAGTACACCGCCATTATCTCGGACAACATTTTCATGAGCGGTAACAAGGCTTATGACACCCCTTATGATGCGATTGCTGCTGGCCTAGAGTCAGCTAGGAGTTACCAGTTCCAGGATGAGATGTACGTCAACCCCACGGTTACGACTTACTCCACGGATAAGGAGCACTACGCGGCAGTTGTCAAGCGGGACGATAACAGGCGACGGAAGTACAATCGAGCCGCTTAAGTTAGGACAAGTACGTGATTCATTCCTGAACGGCCCATCAATAGCGAACATCTGAGCAGCGTCACGGCGCACTCTGTGTTCTACTGGAGGGATATTAAACATTCTCAAGGTTACCATTTTATTAGTTGGAAGTCAATAGTGCTCTCCGACGCCTCAGAAGAGGAACCCTCAAGGCAAAGGTGGTATGATTCTTTCATGAGAAAATCAGTTTTAGACTTAAAGCTCAAGAAACGTATGAAGATTGCTCGTAATTCACGAAATCAGAAATACCTGATGGAACTTACAAGGGACTCTGATGATTCTGTGTTAAGTCAATTAGCTTTTAATGTCAACGCGAAGGCAGATGTTCTGGATAAGCTTCTTCAGCCCGAAGTAGCAGAGATAGTGCGCATAGCAGCTTGTTATAACGATAATGCTTCCAAGGGGGCATTGCGAGGCGTTATTAATACTACCCCAAAAAATACTCTTCTTTACTCAGCGGCAATGATTGGTCTCTACGGGGTGGATACCATTTCAGCCATTGCTTTGATGAATCCCGAGGACAAAGAACATCTTTTGCGGGATTAAACTAAGAAGACCCCAACAGAATATTCTGTTGGGGTCTTCTTCTACTTCTTTGTGTTACTGGATGATAGGAGGAGTAGTGCTTTCGCGCTGTTCTACTCGATCTCCCGTGGCAGGATCAATACTACTTCTTGCCGTGACTTTAGATGTACGATTGCTCAACATGTATCCGATGGAGAACAAGAAAAGTAATGCTCCTGCTGCCATTAGAATATAACCGACTAGGTTAATGTTAATAAAGCTAACAAAGTCAGGCCTTAGAGCAAAAGACAAGATAGCCCCTACTACGATAAGAGCAATTCCGCTTCCGATTTTCATGATATTTCCCTTTCCTTTAGGTGTATCTCTAATTAGTATCTGCTTTTAGTAGCTTTATGGAATTACAAATGCCCACTAATTACATAGTGGGCATTTGTAATTCTGTTGAGGAAAATAGATTCTATCTACCGCCGAGGAGGCCATTAAAAGTATTCGTAATACCATTCGTGAGATTGCTATTGCCATTAGAAACAGCATTCTTGCCGTTAGTTACGGGTGTAGCAGTAACAGGTGCTTCCACTGGAGCGCTAGTAGTATTACCTGTTGCGACAGGGGTGCCGTTTCCAGAAGCCACTGGAGTTTTATTCCCACTATTACCTGATACTATAGGCGCTTTTACAGGTGCGGTAATGGGCGCTGTCACAGGTGTATTATTACCTGATGCTACAGGCGCTGTAACTGGAGCGTTCTCACCTGATGCTACAGGAACGTTAGCATTTCCCGTTGTGACAGGTATGCTATTTCCCGATGCAGCGCCATTAGCATTAACTAGGGGCGCATTGTGATTGACAATACCACCATTCGCAGTAACGAAGTTATCAAGAACTCCATTAAGACTATCCGTTAAGCTTACAAGCTTCGCATTTCGGCCATTAACTCCGTTAACTCCGTGCAAGCTTCCAGAACTACTTCTAAAAGCTGTGCCAGGATTCAACTTTGGGGTAACAACACCTTTCTGGACGCTAGATGCACTTGCTGGTGAATGTGTTATCGTAGCTGCATTAGCAGTTAATGGGCTTGCCATGAGTAGTCCGCCTAGAACTAATCCTGCTGCTGGAACGATGGCTAGTTTCATATTTTTAATCATTGTAGTTTTCCCTTCTGAAAACGTATCTTATTTGCTTTCCCAAGCAGGTTTAGTATCGTTAGATTTTAGATTCATTACCCCCTATAGGAGGTACAAGGGCAGGAGGAATGTTAATTCTTAATAAGAAATACGCTTAAAAACCCTATGGAACCAGGGGTATACTTATTACCTGAAAGAAACCTGATAGTTTGTGGCGGTCCCGAAATTATAGCTGGCAAATCCCAGCTATAAGATACTGTATTCCTACTGGTTTAGACCGCTTCTCTTTTCCTTCTCCTATTTCTCATTGGGACCTCGTAGAATTTTTTGGGGGAAGAAAAGCAAGAGAAAAGTTCAAACTTTTTGAACTTTTCTCTTGCTTTTGGCATCTGTAAGGCGTATACTTAAACTATAAGGGCGGAAGAGAGACCCCCTTCAAATCAAGGAGAGAATCATGAACATCATCGTCATCGCAATCACCGCTCTGGCTCTGACCTTCGGTGCTGGCCACGTCCAGGAGCACCCCGCTCTGACCTCTGCTACGGTTCACTCGGTGTCCATCGTCACCGTCCACGGCGGTATTGGTGCCCTCAGCGGTCTTTGAAGCTAAATGAGGAAGGGACCCAGCGGTTGAACTGGATCCCTTCCTCATTTTCGAAGCGCTATACGCCGTTCTAAGCTAATAAGCACTCTTGACGGGTACCTCACCATGAAGCCCATAAACATCTGCCAGGGCTTATCCTCGCGTGATTGAGGAGTGTTTCTGGGCCTATAAGGCTACATACGGAGACGGCCTGCTAAATTAATAGCAGGCCGTCTTACATTCTACCTAGTTCCTAGGTAGAAGTCCCAATAGGTCTGTCATAGTCAGTCTCTAGTCTCCTCGTTGAGGCTTCATCTACTGTCTCGCGACCTGTGATTATTTCTTCCTGTGGGGTGCCTAGTTCAGTGTCCAACCCAGAGTAACCCGCTCCAGCAACTGGTACTGCCGTTTCAACTCCTGAGCCCTGATGACGATGATTGTCACCTTTTAGGTCTTCATCAGCGGCAACGCTATGGAAGAAGGGCGCGGGTTCAACATCATCTCTCAATCCTAGCTCTCCCTCTACGTCTACCGCGTCAGCTTTGATAATGTCCCTCAACATTTCGGCAACTTCAGTGGCTTTTTCTTCTGTCTCGAACTTGTGAACGGGGTAGTTCAGAATGGCACGTGCTCTCTTCAGCCCGCTAATATCATCAAACGTAATTTCCCAAGGTTTCTCTTCGCCCTCGTTAAAAATTACATGGATAACTTCCATGTCTGCATCCATAGCACGAATAGTGCCCTGTTCATTTAAAATTGCTGTACTCATCTTCTTACTTCCTTCCAAATGTTAGTTGATGATAGTTATACTATCGGTCACTGGCCCCCTAAAGGGGCACGCTTTTTCAATCTTTTTTCCTCCGAATTCCCTGAGTGCGAAAAGGGGTACAGTATTTAGGCATTGCTACTAAGAGAAAAACATGCTATCGTTAATGTAAATGGCAGAGAGAACCATTTAAATTAAGGAGAGCATCATGAAGGTATTCATCATCAGCACGGGCGGCCACATGGAGGACGAACCTGCGATCAATCTTGGTGTTTGCCTGACCCGTGAAGCGGCTGAAAAGTTCGCTGTGGATTATGAGGCAGAGCGTTACCAGAAAATCGTGAACCTGTTTGAAAGACACCGCCTCCGTATTGAGGACACCATCGGCTTCATCAACCCTGACAAGTACGACATCGAGGAGTTTGAGGTCACGAAGTAGCTCTCAACCTATAGCCACCTGTAGATACGCAGGTGGAGCTTCTTCTTTTTCATCCCGATATCTATTTCGTGATAACCGACCCCCAACAGCGCCAGAGGTTTCTAGAGGAGACCCTGACCAGTTTTTATGGAGGAGTTATCTCCAATAAGAATCTTGCTTCAAAAATTCTTATCATCATAGATACAGGTCTTCCCCCAGCAAAGCGTTACTCCCAAACAGTAGAGTATATTACTAGGCTTCGCGGGCAAGAAAGTAAAACACGTCTTTACGTAGAGTTCGTGTTTGGCTCCTTCGGAATTCCGCTAAATTAAAATCTCGATAATTAAGAACAGCGAAGAACAAAATAACTTTATAGCGAAAGAAAAACAGAGCATGTCTAGCCCTGGTACGACCAAACATACCATTGAGGCTTGTAACTAAAATGGAAACGTTCAGCTAGCTCAGAAAGCTGCTTCTCTCCTGCTTTCTTTACCTTTAATCGATTCTTGAGGTTAAGTAAGAAAGAGAAATCACTAGACCCATAACCGTCTTCTTCTTTTGTAAGAGCCTTGACCGTAACAATCGTATTGCCTTCCTGTTTCAGCCAATAATTACCAGAGATATGTACTTCAAGCAAATCAAAGTCGTCTTCTACAGCATCCCACATGTCGCTTTCAAATTTGTCACGAGCAATCTCTAGGCCATAGCCAACACCGTAGTGTATTTGTGTTCCCATTAGAGTTATCCTTAAAGTCTATGAAAATAAGTCTACCTCAAATTTGATGTAAGCTTCAGAAGTGAAGCTGTTGCCTGTATCGAGGTAGAATAGTAGTACATAAACAAGAGAAGGTTTCATATGTTGAAGAAAGCAGACAAGTTTTTAGCTTCCAAGAAGCTTTACGCGGTGAACCCTGAAACGCTTATAGCGAAAGAACTTGGTCCAAAAGGCTACCGATTTCTTTACAGTGTAAAAGCTATCTGGTTTGGTAAGAGCGATGACAAGCTTCCTGCAGTCTTCTATGGTGACCTTCAGTCATTCGCAACCGAAGAATGGGACTATGAGACATTTGCTAAGAAAGGTTCTTTCAGTAAAGGTTTTGCGATAGCTTCCTGGGACGGCAAAAAGCTATGGAAGAAGCTACACGAGACCCTCTCTGAGAAAGAGCAAGAAATGCTGAAGGAAACATTGAAGAACCAACCTGAGTTGCCTGAAGGTTATCAGGGCTGGTATTTAGTTAACTAAGAGAGTTCCTTAACATACACCGTGCTGCCTGAATCCCAGATACGATGTAATTCTTTTGCGGCAAATTCTGGTTCCAAAGCGTCAGGCTTAACTCTACCTTGCTTAAACAGGTAGCTGTAATTAGGGTCAAGTTCTTTATCCAAGAAAAAACCAGCTTTTTCGTAGATAACCCCAGTTTCGTTATCGTTTGCTACGATAATTTTTATCATCGTAGCAGGTTCATCATCAGAACTCTTCAAAGCTTCTTCTATCAAGATATTAAGGTATTCACTTGAGCTAGATAAAGAAGCATAGTTATGCACCTCTAAAATTTCTCGGTTTTGGGAAAAAGAGATTACAGCATTTAGCTTACCCTTGCAGGAAAGCCCCAAATGTCCAGACATGGTTATTTTGTTCATGCGCAAAGAATGACGGGCATAGAATTCATAAGCTTTATCTGCCCCAAGGCCAGTCATTGAATAAGCAGTATGCACTTTGCTTTCTAAATTACCCGTCCTTATCTCGCGAAGGAGGGATTCCATGACTACTTGTTTGCGGTTAGCCCAATCATCTTCCCATACTTGAAGCAACCTTATACCTTGCGACTGGCAGGCTAATCTCTTCTCTCGATGATAATGTTGAGGTTTGCCATTCTCTTCACGATGCCAATAAACGCCGTTGAATTCTATCGCGACTTTAAATTGGGGAAGATAGATATCAATTTCTTGGGGTGAAATGACTTTGCGAGAATTTGTTTCTACCTGGGTGTTGAATGTTTCGCCCAGAAATGAGGCTAACTCTTTTTCTGCTTCTGAAGAGAACATCTTTGCTCTACAAGTGGGGCAAATTTGACCTGAGCTTCTGTGACCAATTTTAGTTCTCCACTCGTGGCCTTTTTTGCATAACCACCACGGTTTAAAATCGGAACCTGCCATGTACTCTGATGGAAGAAGAACCCCATTTTTTGTAGGATGCCATTCGGAAGCGATAACTGGGTGAAGGGTCAAAAGATCATTAAAGCCAGTTAGGAGTCTTTTTCCCGTACAATAGGGGCATCCAGTCGAATTTACTTGATGGCTAATGCGATTCAACCATTCATGACCGAACTCATCTTGCCACCAGACTTTCTTATCAGTTCCAAAAGTTACGTTTAAGGGAGAAAGAATATTCTTCGTAGGATGCCACAACTTCGCTACTAAAGGGTGAGTGAACTGTAAACTCTTTTCTCGAAGAATCATAGAGGACTTGCGCGGCGAGCAGTAAGGGCATCCACGGATTCGATCTTTGCGGGCACGCGCACCTACAATGGATTGCCATTCATGTTTGTTGGCACACAACCACCATACGATGGTCTCGCTTCCAGGAGCTACCTGTTCAGGAGTCAGAAGGCCGTTCTTTATAGGATGCCATTCTTTAGCTAACGAAGGAAAAGTATCCGCTAGACTTTTGCCTCGAAATAGGCAATATAAACATCCACGGATAGGGTTTTTAGTCATTTGTTGAGGCTGAAGATACCATTCGGTGTTATGTTCTTCGCAAAACCACCAACTATTTCGCTCACTTCCTTTTGAGATGTATTCGACTCCCAGCGCGTTCTTAGTTGGATGCCATTTTGAGGCTACTTCAGGATGAGTAGTGAGAATACTTTCGGAGATGGGTATTTTCTTTAGCATGCCCTTCCCTTCTTGTCTTAAGTCTGCTACAATTATACTATGAATGAGTACATCGGGGTTATGGGTGACGTGCATGGCAACGGGGGTTGGGTGCGCAAGAGACTTCTTGACTTTGCTGACCTCGGAATCACCAAGATTCTACAATTAGGTGATTTTGGATTGTTCTCGTCTAATAACGCCGACAAGTATCTCCACCGTGTCAACAAGATTCTAGCTGAGAACGGCCAGACTCTTTTCGTGACTCTCGGGAACCATGAGGACTACGTTCGTGTCTCTCGCTTCCAGACTCTTCAAGATGGCGAGAACGCTGGCTGGCAGTACGAGAAGGCATACCCTAATATCCTTTTCGCTCCACGTCCTCACCGTTGGGAGTGGTCTGGAGTGAGTTTTGTTTCTCTCGGTGGAGCTAACTCTATTGACCGCATTTACCGTACCGAGAACATCTCTTGGTGGCCTGGCGAGCAGATTTCTCTTGGGGAGGTCTGGAACACTCGCGAGGGTGGCCACGCTGATGTTTTCCTTGCTCACGACTGCCCTTCTGGTGTGCCTCTTTTTGGTGGTCACAAGGCTGGCACGGGCAATTGGGGCTACGAGGACATTGCTTACGCAGTAAAGTCTCGTGATTCTCTTCGTGATGCCGTTGATGTGGTAAAGCCTGACCTTTTGCTTCACGGTCACTAC
>Ga0075017_100001024_pt1 | contig 16673 bp, 13 predicted proteins | sample AleBraG_ABR_2012_FD_71475 | JGI IMG/M metagenome (GOLD analysis project Ga0075017, IMG submission 71475) | Freshwater sediment microbial communities in response to fracking from Pennsylvania, USA - Alex Branch Run_MetaG_ABR_2012 | ecosystem: Environmental > Aquatic > Freshwater > Creek >... | reverse complement strand
CAAGCCAAAGGTGTGGCGCAGGGCCGATCTGGCCGCGAACCAGCCACCCATGCCGTGCACGGCGGGGCCGGGGGGTGTCGCCGCGGAGCCAAGATAAAGGCCCGGGGCGGGCGTCCGCCAGGGCTCACGGGCCACTACGGGGCGCTTGATCAATTGGGCCAGGGTCACGGCGCCGGAGCTGATGTCCCCGTCAATGTAGTTGGGGTTGTATACGCCAACATCCTCCGCGGTGGCCGTGTGCGTCGCCAGGATCAGATCCCTGAAGCCAGGCGCAAAGCGCTCCACCTGGCCGATCACGGCGTCCGTCCTGTCCCGGGTGGAGCCTGCCGGCACATGGGTGTAGGCCCACAATGTGTGCTGCCCGGCAGGTGCCCGGCTGGGATCCAGCACACAGGGCTGCGCCGCCAGGACGTAGGGGTCGTCGGGATGCCCGCCGGCGAGCACCTGGTTCTCGGCCAGGGCTATGGCCTCGCGGGATCCGCCAAGGTGGACGGTGGGGGCGCGGCGCAGCGCCTCATTGGCCCACGGCACCGGCCCGGAGAGGGCGATGTCCACCTTGCACACGCCTGCCCCGTATTTAAAGGATTCCAATCTACGTATATACCGTTCCGGCAATTCACCCGCCCCAAGCCGCGCCAGGGCACGCGGGGTGAGATCACAAATGACGGCGCGGGCACCGGTTTCTGCACGCAGCGCGGCAATGCTGGTGACAGGTGAATCGAGCACCACGGCGCCTCCATGGGCAAGCAGGTCCGCCGTCATGGCCTCCGCGATGGCCTGTGAGCCACCGCGGGGAACGGGCCAACCGCCATCATGGGCCAGGGCTCCCAGGAGGAGCCCGGCCCCGGCAGCGGCAAGGCTCGGCAGCCGCCCCATGGCGTGGGCGGCAACGCCTGTCAGCATGGCCGGGGCCACCTGGCCGTGGAAGCGCAGCCTCCACGCCGGGCTTCCCTGCTCCAAGGTGCGCAGGCCGTAACTGAGGGCGGACAGCGGGTCCTGGGGAAACCTGAGAAGGTTGTTTTGGGTGAAGTCGATGACCCCGTCGATCCGCTGCAGCAGTGGTTTCATCAGGGAAAGCCACGCTTTTCCGTCCACTCCCAGCGCTTCCACTGTTCGGTCGAGGTCGCGGTAGGCGATCCCGGCCCGGCCGCCGTCGAGCGGGTGTCCATAGGAAATCTCAGGCACCAGCAGCTCAATGCGGTCGGCCAGCCCAAAGGCGCGGAAAAATGGCGAGGCCAGCGCCATGGGATGCACCGCGGAGCATACGTCGTGCCGGAATCCGGGTAGCGTCAGTTCTGCTGTGCGGGTTCCGCCCCCCGCACTGCTTGCCGCCTCGTGGACCACCACCGACAACCCGGCCCTTGCCATGGTGAGGGCCGCCGCCAGGCCGTTCGGGCCGGCCCCGACCACCGCAACATCAACCATGGCGGGGCTGGCCGTGCTTCTCGGTAGCCTGCGCGGAGGCCTCAGGGCCCGCGTCCTGGAGGTCGGTGCCAAGGGCTCCCAACTGGGGGTCGTCCACCCCGCCGCGGCGGATCAAGTCATGTCCCGGATGCAGCATGTCCCGGATCGTCAGGCCAACAATGGCGCAGGTGGCGGCACCGCCCAGCAGCGCTGCCAGGACGAAGTAGGGCATGTCGATGGCATGTGTGTCAGCGATATTGCCCAATTGCTTGCTTTGAAAAAGCATCAGCGCAATGAAGTGCGTGATGACCGCTGCCTGCCACAGCAGCAGTGGCCTCCAGCGCGGCAGCGCCAACGCGAGCAGCGGCAGCAGCCAGATCGCGTCCCACGGCTGCGAGAATTTCCCGACAACAATCAAGCCGGCCACCGCCACCACGGAGAGGGACGCCAGCCGTGGCCGGCGCCGTGTAAACAGCCCCAGCATGACCACGGCCGCCACCACCAAAGCCAGGAGGATCAAGGCCACAGCATTCGCCGCATCCACGCTCATGGGTGCCGCGCCGAGGCGTTCCGCCACCAAGTTGTAGCCCCCATAGAGGGAGGAGTCCGAGGGCGGCTCGGTGATGGCTTGGGCAAGGTACGCACCCCATGCCGAGGGATTGCTGATCAAGATCGGTGTCAGGACCAGCAACCATGCAATGCCCGCTGCAACAATTGCTTCAATTGCCGGCAGGATCTTGCGGGCCCTGATGCCAAGAACCAGCAGGACCAGCAGGATCAAAAGCGCGTACGGCGCAACCATGGCCGCCAACCCTATGACCGCTCCGGCCAAAATGGTGCTTCCCCGGGCGAAGAGGTACAGGCCCAGGCTGACCAACCCGACAGCCCAGAAGTCCCAACTGACATAGGCGGTCAGCAGGAGCAGCGGGCTGGCGGCCACGATCGCCGCATCCCACGGGCGTCGCCCCGCTGTCCTTGCCACCACCACCACGGTAATGATCCACACCACGGCAATCAACGCCGCATTCATGTCAAAGAAGGCCAGCTGCCGGAGGGCACCTTCACCGGCTCCCCGGGTCAACCACGCCGTGGCTCCGGCGATCATCCCCGCCAGCGGGGGGTAGTCAAAGGTGGCGCCGGGGCTGAAGAAGGGGAAGAGTGCGCCGAGTTTGTGCTCTGTAAAGGAATTGGGGAACACGGACCAGCACACGGTGGAGTATTGGTCCGGCGTGGTCCAGCCCGCTTGGCGGCAATGGAACTTGCCCATCACGGCAATGACCGCCGAAGCCGCCGCCATCAGAACCAGCACGCGTTCCACCGTGAAGAACCCGGGATTGGTCCGGCCGGGGGCAGTCCGCCGGCCCATGGGGCCGCCAATAGCTTCGGTCATGGTCCGCAGCAAGGGATCGCTGCGTGACGGTACTACAATCTGGTGCCTGTGGTGATGCCCCGAGGCAGTTGATTCCTGCATGGGTACGAGCCTACCGGCAGATCCGGGCACACCGCGGATTCGTGCGGGCCCCTCATGGCTAAGCCTCCGGCGTTCCCGGAAATGGATATGAAACAGCCCGCGCCGGGCAGCGCGGGCTGTTCACCGTGGTTGGTGGCACCGGCAGGGGTGACACCGTGTTGGGGGCCTGGGTTCAGCGAATGAGTAATGGTCATCCTCTGGCCTCCTCTCGAGTTGGGCCGAAGGGCTTAGCGAATGTTGAACAGGTCAACCCGCATGATTTGCTCCTGCGTGCGGTCCCTCATCTCATCGAACTTCTGTTGGTTCACCGGGGCGAAGAACACCCTTCTCAGGGAGGTCATACGGGTGGGTCTTGACGATTCTGATTTCATTTTTTCACCCCCTTTCAATTATTGAAACCAATAGAGATATTCCCATTTTTGGCGCGGCAAATAAAGCCATTATTTCCTTTCGGATTTACAGCATTATGAGAGCACAAAAAGGCGCGAGTGATTTTGTGCTTGAATGTCAGGGGCTGCCGAAGAACCGGGGCGCAATCCGCACCAACGGATGGTTTTTCGGGAATGGCCTTATCTGACAGGCGTGGCGGCGAACAATAACCTTGTGCGGTTATGAAGCCTTGCCGGCGTGCCCAGCGGAGACCGCACGGAACTCATTGACTCCGGACTTGATTGTTGTAAACATCATGGCCTCCTTTCGGCTTGCACGCGAACATCCCAAGGGAATTCATTGGGACTAATTAATAACGTACAGCATAAATTGTCCCGTTGACCAGTTCCACGCAAATATTAATCAACATTAATTCCAGCCGGACGCAAGGAGGGCCGTTCCCCAGGGTTGGGAACGGCCCTCCTTATCCTTGCGGCCAGAATCGTCAACGGACCGGCCCCGCCGTTTCTACAGGCCCCACTGCTCCACTGCCGGGGTCTTCTTGTCCCAGCCGAGCATGCAAACCTTTGCCGTGCCCAGCAGGAAGTGGCGCCCCTGGGTGGCATCCAGGCCCAGCCAGCGGGCGGTCAGGATGCGCAGGAAGTGCCCGTGCGCCACCAGGAGCACATTGGCGGCAACGCTGCCGTCGGGCTGGGGTGCGCGCACCCGGGCCACGATCGCGTCGGCGCGTGCGGCCACCTGCTCCAGCGTTTCCCCGTTGGGCACGCCGTCGTCCCAGATCAGGTACCCGGGGTTTTCATCCCGCACCACCGCACTGTTGATGCCTTCATAGTCGCCGTAGTCCCACTCCACCGCGTTGGGCTCCACCAGGGCATCGGGATACCCTGCCAGCTCTGCCGTGCGGCGGGCCCGCTGCAGGGGTGAGGTGAGCACCAGGTCAAAGACCGTACCAAACAGGGCGGCCCGCGCGGAGCGGGCCTGCTCCTCACCCAGCGGCGTCAGCGGCAGGTCCGTCAGCCCCGTGTACTGTCCGCTGCGAGACCATTCAGTTTCGCCATGACGCAGCAGCCACAACTGAGGACCCCCCGGGACGGGGATATGGGTCAAGGGTGTGGAGCCTTCGGGTGCGTTGCTCATGTGCTGGTCCTCTTGGTCGGCGGTCTCTGGCTGGCGTGCTCGCTCATGGTTCCTCGTCGACGACGTCGGCGCCGGGGTCCGGTACGGGCGCGGACTCGGGCTGCTGGGACCACCACTGTCGCAGTGCCGCCTCGGCCGCTTCCGCGTCGAGCGGGCCCTGCTCCATGCGCTGTTCGAGCATGTACTTGTAGGCACGGCCCACCACCGGGCCCGGCTTCAAGCCAAGCATGGCCATGATGGCGCCGCCGTCAAGATCGGGGCGGATCGAGTCAAGCTCTTCCCTCTCCGCCAAGGAGGCAATGCGTGCCTCAAGGTCGTCATAGGCGAAGGAGAGCCTGTCCGCCTTGCGCTGGTTGCGGGTGGTGACGTCGGAGCGGGTCAGCAGGTGCAGGCGCTCAAGGAGCGGCCCGGCGTCGGTCACGTAACGGCGCACGGCCGAGTCGCTCCACCCGGCTTCCCCGTAACCATAGAAGCGCATGTGCAGTTCCACCAGTCGTGAGACGGCCTTGATGGAGTCGTTGTCGAACCTCAGGGCCTTCATCCGCTTGGCTGTGAGCTTGGCCCCGGCCAGGTCGTGGTGGCGGAAACTCACGGCACCGCCGGGTTCAAAGCGGCGGGTCTTGGGCTTGCCGACGTCGTGCATCAACGCGGCAAACCTCAGCACAAAGTCGGGGCCGGGAACAGGGCCCTCCGGGCCGCTCTCCAGTGCCGCAGCTTGTTCCAGGACCTGCAGGGAATGCTGGTACACATCCTTGTGCCGGTGGTGCTCATCAGTTTCCAGCTTCAAGGCCGGCACCTCCGGCAGCACCAGTGCGGCAAGCCCGGACTCCACCAGGATGTCAATACCGGCGCGGGGGTGCGCGCCGCAGATGAGCTTCACCAGCTCATCACGGACCCGTTCGGCGGAGATGATGCTGATACGTTCAGCCATGTCCGCCATGGCGGATCTGACGTCGGGGTGGACGTCGAAGCCCAGTTGTGAGGCGAACCGGGCTGCACGCATCATACGCAGGGGGTCGTCGGAGAATGACTGCTGCGGTGTGCCGGGGGTGCGCAGCAGGCCCGCTGCGAGGTCCACGGCCCCACCGTACGGGTCCACCAGCTCCAGGCTGGGCAGCCGCAGAGCCATGGCGTTGACACTGAAATCACGTCGCTGCAGGTCGTCCTCCAGCGAGGCACCGAAAGCGACCTCGGGTTTGCGCGACTCGGGATCGTAGGCCTCGGCCCTGTACGTGGTGACCTCAATGAGCAGCACGTCCAAGTTGTGGTTGCGCTTGCGGAAGCCGATGGTGCCAAAAGCGCGGCCCATCTCCCAGTGCGAGTCCGCCCATTTTTTCCCCACGGCGAGGATCTCATCCGGTGTGGCGTTGGTGGTGAAGTCAAGGTCGGGGGAAACCCTCCCAAGGTAGAGGTCACGCACCGGGCCTCCCACCAGGGACAGCTCATAACCGGCATCGGCAAAGAGTTGTCCCAATTCAAGGACCACCGGGTCTAAATTCGAGGTATCTGGCACCATTTCCATAGTCCCTTAAGGATGCCAGACTTTTTTGCGCACCCCGCCTCCGCCGCCGCCCATGTGTGTGACGCCGCCAACAAACAGCGCATCTGTCCTGTCATCATCCGCGGCTAAAGATAGCTAGAGTGGACTCCATGGTCCACCCTGTCCCGCGCGCGCCAAAGAGGAGTCCCCTGACATCGTCAGTGGGCGGCAGCTCAGCGCCCGCAGTGCAGTCCACCCCCAGCCAGCTCCCCACGGTGGAGGAGATCTCCGCCGGTGGCGTGGTGATTGAAATGCGCGACGGCGTATTAAGGGTTGCGATCATCGCCCGCATCAACCGGGGCGGCCGCCTTGAGTGGTGCCTTCCCAAGGGCCACCCCGAGGGCGAGGAGACGTACGCCGAGGCTGCGGTGCGTGAAATAGAGGAAGAAACCGGAATTGCCGGGGACATCCTGGCGCCCCTGGGCAGTATTGACTACTGGTTCACTGTCAGCGGCCACCGAGTCCACAAAACCGTGCACCACTTCCTGCTGCGTGCCACCGGCGGATTCCTGACCATTGAGAATGATCCCGACCACGAGGCCGTCGATGTCGCGTGGGTTCCCATCGCCGAGCTGGGACGCAAATTGTCTTTCCCCAATGAGCGCCGCATCACCGATCTGGCCAAGGATCTGTTGCCGGAGTACTTCTAGTCCGCCCCGGGCTTTCAGCCTCGATCAGGATTGCAGTGAGATGATGGGGAACGATATGTCTAATGAACCCAGGGTGCGAATCCCCGCCAAACCCGACTTCCCGCCGTCGTACGCGTCATCGCTTGTGTCCTCCGGCGAGCCCCTGACCGCGTCGCCACCCACCGGCGCGCTGCCCGTGGTGGCCACCGCCCAGACGCAGGCCCAAGCGGTTCGCTCCAGTGCCACCATGGCCATTGGAACCCTGGCGTCACGCATTCTGGGGTTCGTCAAAGCCATTGTGCTGGGCATCGCGGTGGCCGGAACCACGGTCGGCGGCATCTTTGAGAGCTCCAACTACCTGCCAAACCTGATCTTCATGCTGGTGGCCGGCGGCGTTTTCAATGCCGTGCTGATTCCGCAGATCGTCAAGGCGAGCAAACAGCCTGACAAGGGCACCGATTTCATCTCCCGGCTGTTGACGCTGGGAATTGTGGGCTTGCTGGTGCTGACCACCCTGGTGGTGGTGCTGGTGGCTCCCATCACCACGCTGACCACCGCCTATTCGGGCAAGAATCTGGAACTGGCCATCACCTTTGGGTTGTTCCTGCTCCCGCAGATCTTCTTTTACGGGCTGTACTCGCTGCTGGGCCAGGTGCTCAACGCCCACAACGCATTCAAGGCCTACGCGTGGGCACCCGTGCTGAACAATGTGGTGGCCATTGCCGGCCTGTTGGTATTCATTGTGGTGGCGGGCAGTTCCGCCTCAACCGAGCACACGGTGGACAACTGGACCACCGGGCAAAGCTGGATGCTGGCCGGGACGGCGACCCTTGGCATCGTGGTCCAGTCCGTGGTCTTGCTGGTTCCCGTCCACCGCCTGGGCCTGAAGCTGCGCCCGCGCTTCGGTTGGCGCGGTACCGGTTTGGGTGCCACAGCCAGGATCGCCAGTTGGACCATCGGCACCATGGTCGTTGGAAACCTGAGCTTCCTTGTCATCTTGCGCATCGCCACGATCCCCGGAGCCAGCATGTCCGACGGCGGTTCCGGCACGGACTCTGTCATCCCCAGCGTTTATGCGCTCAACCGCGCCGTTGAGCTGTACATCATGCCGCACTCCATCATTGCGCTGTCCATCGCCACCGTCATGTTCACCGCCATGGCCAGGGCTGCCGCGGCGCATGACTTTTCCAAGCTTCGCAGCTCCATTTCCGGGGCCTTGCGCACCACGGGTGTGGCCACCGTTTTTGCCGGTATCGCCTTGATCGTGCTCTCGGGCCCGTTCGGCATGCTCTTTGGCGGCAATCAACAATATGCCGGCCGCCAGATCGCCATCGTGCTGGCCATCCTGGCCATCGGTGCGCCTTTTTACAGCATCAACTTCATCCTTAACCGCGTGTTTTATGCCCAGGAAAACGCCAAGACACCTTTTGTCATCCAGTGCATCATGGTGGTCATTGGCCTGGGGACCGCCTTGCTGGCCGCACTTTTGCCACCGCCGCTGATCATCTACGGGATCGCAGCAAGCTACACCATCAGCAACCTGTTGGGTCCCCTGGTCAGCCACCTGTTCCTGCGGGCCAAGCTGGGCAACTATGGCGGCGGATTGATCTTGCGTGCCCACATGCGCTTTCTGGCGGCGGCCCTGGTGTCCGGGCTGGTGGGTGAGCTGGTGCTGAGTTTCCTTGGCGGCTCGGATCCGCAAGGCTTCATGTGGCGTTCCATCCTGGCGGCCTTCGTCACCCTCGCCGTGGTGGGTACGGTCATGGCAGTGGTTTATGTCATCATGTTGAAGGTTTTGCGTGTGCGCGAACTTGACGACATCGCCGCCCCTCTGCTTTCAAAAGTGCGTTCACGGCTTTCACCCAGGAAGTAGCCCTCGCCCGTTCAGGCCCCGCAGTTCCTTGCAAACGCCTGAATCTTCAGCTATGTCCTATAGAATCATTGAGATTAGGCGCTGTGCAGCAGTTTCGAAGCCCGCCATCCCCAACGCAACAAGGAGGACTTGGTGCCACAAGCAATCGACGTGGGCTCCATCCTTGGCGGCCGCTACAAAGTGACCGGCCGAATCCTGGCCTCCGCCGAGGACGACGTCATTTTGGACGGTCTGGACCAAGTCTTGAACAGGCCTGTCAGCATCCTGGTTTCCGCCGTGTCAAACTCAGGAAATCTTGCCCAAAGCGCCCGTGAGGTTGCCACCGGTGAACGCGTTTCCGCCGTGTCCATTTTGGATCTGGGAGCCCAGGACGGCGCCACATACCTGATCGCCTCCAGAACCTCACCCGCGGACCTCCTGGACCTGGTGGTTCCCACGGAACACTCCGACGACGACGTCTATCACGAGCCGTTTTTCACCGACACCTTGGGGACGGAAATATTCGGTTCCGCCCGCGACGTTGCACCATCCGGTGCCGCCTATGTCTACGAGGACAACACACCCCTGACACCGGCGCACCCCTCCCCCGTTGTCCGTCCTGTCCCTGTCACACCATCACCGGCAGCCCCGCCTACTGCTGCGGCGCCCGCGGCCCCGGCACCCGCCGTCGAACCTCCCACGGCGTCCGCCCCCAAGGTGACCTTGTGGAGCGATGACGACTACGGATTCATCAATGACGACCACGATGCCGGCGCCAGCCGGGGACGCACGGCCGGGGTATTCCCGGCTGAAGCCCTGGCATCGGGCGATGGCTCCGGTCATGACTTCGTTGATGACCTGGACGAGGACGCAGAGAATGCGCCCCGCACCGGTGGCCGCTGGCTCACCGGCGCCATCGTTGCGGTCCTGGTGGTGGGCGCGTTGATCTTCGCCGCCTCACACATTGGTTCGCTGTTCAACGGCGGCAATCTGGCAGGCAAAGAAGGCACGAGCACGTCCCAGACCCAGCCCCAGACCTCCGCCGGCCCTCAGGCGTCAAGCACGGCACCTCCAGCCCCCGTGGTAGTCCCGGTCACCGCCGGAATCACCGACATTACGCAGTACGTAGCTGGTGCCGCGCGCTATGGCGACCAATTCATCCCCCGCCTCAAGGATGCCATCGACAACAACAAGGGCACGTATTGGCCCACTGTTGAGTTCTCCAACGACTCCTTTGCCGGTGTCACTGACAGCATCGACCTGGCCATTGAACTGCAACAAGACTCCACCATTGATTCGGTGACCATCAACCAAATCGGCGCTTCAGGCGGACAGTTCAACATCCTCACCAACAGCAAACCGTCCCTCGACGGGGCTACCAGGATCGGCAGCGGCTCCTTTAGCGCCCCGGATTTCACCTTGAAAGCAGCCCCAGGGGTGAAGGCGAAGTATGTGATTGTCAGCTTCGCCCAGCTGCCCAAGCTGCAGCCTTTCGTGACCTACCCCTATGGTCTGAAGATTGCCGAAATCAGCGTCAAATAGCCTGGGTGGCCCCAATTTCACCCCGTCGGCGCGCTCCTTGGGGCACCTGCATGGAATAACTTGATGACCAGAACGGTTGTCAATCTACGAACGACCCACAGCCACGGCCACCTTGGTTGAAATGATGAAGGAAGAGGAACACTTACCCGTGACCACCCAAGCTACCCCCGTCAGCGATGTCCGCGACGTCATCATCGTCGGATCCGGCCCCGCAGGCTACACGGCCGCTATCTATACGGCACGCGCCGACCTCAAGCCGCTGATGATCGCCGGTTCCGTCACCGCCGGCGGCGAGTTGATGAACACCACGGATGTTGAGAACTTCCCCGGTTTCCCTGACGGCATCATGGGTCCTGACTTGATGGAGAACTTCGGCAAGCAAGCCGAACGCTTCGGCACCGAGGTCATGTACGACGACGTTGCCTCGCTCTCGCTCGCGGGTGCAATCAAGACCGTGACCCTGGCCGACGGACAGGAATTCAAGGCACGCACCGTCATCATCTCCACCGGCTCCGCCTACCGCGAGCTTGGCGTTGAGGGCGAGAAGCGCCTGGTGGGCCACGGCGTGAGTTCATGCGCCACCTGCGACGGCTTCTTCTTCAAGGGCCACAACATTGCCGTCATCGGCGGCGGCGACTCTGCCATGGAAGAGGCCATCTTCCTGACGAAGTTCGCCGAGTCGGTCACCGTGGTGCACCGCCGCGACACGCTCCGCGCCTCAAAGATCATGGCGGCCCGTGCACTGAACCACCCCAAGATCAAGTTTGTTTGGAACTCCGAGGTTGTTGGCGTGGATGGTGACGCCAAGGTGACAGGCATCCGCCTGAGCAACCTGGTCACGGGCGAGAAGAGCGAGCTCGCAGTGACCGGCGTATTCGTTGCCATAGGCAACGATCCCCGCGTTGACCTCGTCAAGGATGTTCTGGAGCTGACAGACGCCGGAACCATTGCAGTCTCCGGCCGCTCATCCAAGACGTCCATCCCGGGAGTGTTCGCCGCCGGCGACGTCATTGACCCCACGTACCGTCAGGCCATCACCGCTTCAGGTTCGGGCTGTGTTGCCGCGCTGGACGTGGAGCACTACCTGGCCGAGCTGGATTCCTAAGAGAAAGTAGTCTGAGAATGAGCAATGCAAAGAACTCTACCGACGCAACCTTCACCGACGACGTCCTCAACGCCGACATGCCGGTCATTGTCGACTTCTGGGCTGAATGGTGTGGTCCGTGCCGCAAGCTCGGCCCCATCCTCGATGAAATCTCTGTTGAGTATGCAGACAAGGTCCAGGTCATCAAGGTCGACGTTGACGCCAACCCGGCCATCTCCGCCAAGTATGGAATCACTTCCATCCCGGCCGTCTACCTGTTCCAGGGTGGCGAAGTAAAGAGCACCGTCATAGGGGCCCGCCCCAAGCAGTACATTGAAAAAGAGTTTGCCGAGTACTTGAAGTAGGCGTCGCAGAAATATATGCAAATGAGTGTGGGCCGGACCAAGTCCGGCCCACACTCATTTGTGCCCCCAAATCCGCTTCTCCCAGATTGATCCTAAGCGCCAAAAATTCGGCGGCTATCCCGTCGAGATCGGGGCGTGAGGCCCCGTTTCACGTGAAACATGAAACGGTCCTAGGCAAGTGGCTTCGTCATCCTGATCGACGTTGGCGTGTAGCCTAGGGATTCGTAAAGACCCCGTGCCACGGAGTTGAATCCAAAAACATGCAACCCGAGTTCCTTTCCGGCGCGACGTTTCACTTCTTCTTCGGCCAGCAGCATGGCTGCCCTACCGAACCCGCGACCCCTGTGCGGGGAATGGACACCAATGTCCCACACCCACCAAGCACCATCCCGGGCCGGCGATTCCGGGCCTATCCACAGGAACCCCACCACCTCCCCGTCGGCGACGAGCTCGTTGACCAGATGACCTTCCAGGGGTTGCCCGCCTGGGAAAAATTTGGCGTTGGCAGCTTCAGAATTGGCACGGGCCAGTTCCGGAGATTCGCCCGATTTCATCCGGTCCTGGGCGTAGTCATCCAAGCACCACAGGAGCCAGTGCTGAAGATCATCGTGTGTCATGGGGCGAAGGCTAAGTGTCATGGTTGCAATTCTTCCACCATCCCGGTTCAGAGTCTCGGGTCCACCTGTTCCGACTCCATCGCCAGCACGGCGAAAACGGCCTGGTGGATTCGCCACAGTGGTTCGCCGGCCACGAACCGTTCCAGCGACTCGATCCCCAGTGCGTATTCCCGCAGTGCCATGGACTTCTTGTGGGCCATGTTCCGCTCCCGGAGACTGGCGAGTTGCTCCGGTTCCGAGTAGTCGGGTCCGTAGATGATGCGCAGGTATTCACGTCCGCGGACCTTGAGCCCGGGCTGCGGACGTCCTCTGCCGCCGTGGGCAAGGTTTGCAAATGGCTTGACCACCATCCCCTCACCACCAGCGGCGGTCAGCTCAAGCCACCATCGCGTCCCCGCTTCAAGGGACACCGCATTGCCAAGGTCCACGGCCCGGGACCGGGTCCTGCGGATCAACACCGGATCGGCCTCCGCCAGCCGGCCCAGAATGCCCAGGTGCCAGCCATGGTCCCTGCCGGCGTGGGTGCGCCCCTCGGACGCCAGGACCTGGAAAGGGGCCAGCTGGATACCTTCCAGGCCGGTGGAGGGCGCACTGTACCTCCGGTAGGCAGCCACGTAGTCTGCGGCATTCTGCTTGCGTGCGGTCGTCCGCTGCAGCAGTTCCTGAACATTGACTCCGTTGCTGGACGCCTGCTCCAGGACTGCCACGGAACGCTCCAGCGCCGTGGTTGCCGCAGCGCCCACCGCCGCATAGTTCTCCCTGATCATTGTCCCGGCCTTCACTGACCAGGGCAGCAACTCAGCGTCCAGGAGCAGCCACTCAGTTCCCAGCTCCGCCCAAATCCCCGCCCGTTCCACCGCCGAGTCGAGCCGGGCCAGGAACTCGGTTTCAAGCCCGGTCCCGAAGAACGGCCGCCCTGTCCTGGTGTAGACCGTGCCCTGCCACCCCTCGGGTGCGCCGAACCTTGCGGAATCCCGGGTAAGCAGAACCACGGCCCGGGAGCCCATGTGCTTTTCCTCGCAGATGACGTGCTGGACCCCTTCGGCTCGATACGCGGCGAAGGCGTCCTCGGGATGTTCCAAATACCCGGCCTGCTTTGATGCACCTGCAGGGCTCATGGTGGGTGGCAGATAGGGCATCCACCGGGGATCCGTGCCCCACCTGCTCATGACCTCAAGGGCCCCGGCGGCGGATTCCTCCCGTATACCGATTCGCCCGCCCGTACGCGTTTCAATGACGTGCCGGCCCAGGACGTCCTCAATTTTGAGCATGCCAGGGACCCTTTTTTGCTCGGTGGGCCTTGCCGCAGCCAGTGGTTTCACCGGCTCGAACCAGACCCGTTCTGCCGGCACCTGTACAACTTCCCGTTCCGGGTAGCGCAAGGCGGTCAACTTGCCGCCAAAAACCGCCCCGGTGTCCAGGCACATGGTCCCGTTTACCCATTCCGCCTCGAGGGTGGGCGTATGGCCGTAAAGAACTGTTGCCTTCCCCCTGTAGTCCTGGGCCCACGGAAGGCGGACAGGCAGGCCGTACTCGTCTGTTGCGCCCGTGGTGTCACCGTAGAGGGCGAAGGCACGGACCCGGGCAGATGCCCTCCCGTGGTAGCTCTCGAGCAGGCCGGCGTGGGCCACTACCAGCTGGCCGTCGTCGAGCACCAGGTGGGAGATGAGACCGTCGCAGAAGGTCCGAACCTCGTCCCGGAAGGCCTGCGGTTCGGCAGCAAGTTGCGCCAGGGTCTCGGCCAGGCCGTGCCCCAGGGTGACCTTCTTCCCCTTCAGTGCGCGCACCAGCTTGTCCTCATGGTTGCCAGGTACGGCGCGTGCATGCGAGTTGCGGACCATTCCCATCACCAGCCGCAGCACCCCTGGCGTGTCCGGGCCCCGATCCACCAGGTCGCCGACGAACACAGCCCGGCGCCCCATCGGGTGGAAGGCGTCCACGGCCCGACCCTGGTCATCCCTGCTGATCGCGTAGCCCAGCGCCTCCAGCAGGCTGACAAGTTCGCCAAGGCAGCCATGAACGTCTCCGATCACGTCAAATGGACCAGTGTCGTCACGGAAATCATTCAGCAGTGGTTCCCGTCTGAAGGTGGCCGCCGCAATCTCTGCCTCGTCGTTGAGTACGTGGACCTTGCGGAAGCCTTCCCTGCGCAAGGACTTTAGCGAGCGCCGCAGCTGCTCCAGCTGCCTGCGCACCACGCGCTCCTCCAGCTTCCTGTCGGTTCGCCGCTTGTTCCTCTTCAGGCACAGCTCTTCGGACACATCGAGCACTACGGCCACCGGAAGAACGTCGTGTTCCCTTGCCAGCTTGACCAGCGCCCGCCTGGCATCAACTTGCACATTGGTGGCGTCCACCGCAGTCAACAGTCCGGCGTCGAGCCTTTTCCCGGCGACAAAGAACAGGGACTCAAAGGCCGCCTTGCTGGCCGCCTGGTCGTTTTCATCGTTGGAGACCAGTCCCCGGAAGAAGTCGCTGGAGAGCACCTCAAACGGCTGAAAGTGTCTGCCTGCAAACGTCGACTTACCGGATCCGCTCGCCCCGACCAACACCAGGAGGCACAGCCGCGGGATGCCAAGTTCCGTCATGGTCAGATCCTCCTAAAGAGTGCCAGCTGGGTGGGTGAGCCAAGGTCTGGATGGTTCTGCCCCACAGCCCGGAATTCCACGGCATAGCCGTGGTCCTGACACACCGCTTGGGCCCAGTCCTTCAGTTGCGCCCTGGTCCACTCAAAGCGGTGATCCGGGTGCCGCATGGCACCGGTCGGCAACTGGGGATACAGCGGGTTGTAATCGGCGTTGGGCGTGGTGACGATGACGGCTCCGGGCCGGGCGTGCCCAAAGACGTTTCCAAGCAGTGTTGGCAACCTCGCAGGCTCCAGATGTTCGATGACTTCCATGAGCACCACCGCATCCATGCCGGCCATCCTGGCATCCAGATAGGTTGCTGAGGTGTGGATCAGGCGCAACCGTTCGCGTTGGCGGTCGCCAAGCTCATCCATGTGCAGCCTGTCCGCGGCCCGGGCGAGGGCCTTGGCGGATACGTCCGCACCTATGATCTCCGTGAACCGCGGCTCGGATGCCAGCCGCTGCAGCAGGGCACCCTCACCGCAGCCAAGGTCCACCACCCGTTGGGCGTGCACGTCAAGGAGCGCCGCCAGTACTGCTTCCCCGCGCAGCCTGTGCAGTGGGACCGGCACCGGCCCGACGGCGATCGTCGCGGCAGGTGCCACGGTGGCGGCCGCGCAGCCCGAGGATGCCTCTTCTTCCCTGGCGAGCAGTTCGGTGGCGGCGTCGACCATCCCGCGCTGGTGGGCCAGGTACCGTTTCATGATGACTCCCCTGGCGGGGTGCCCGGCCAGCCAGCCTTCACCGGCCCGCAGCAGCTTGCCAACTTCATCGTCGCCAACCCAATAGTGTTTGGAATCGTCCATGACCGGAAGGAGGGCATAGATTTGCCGGAGCGCATCCTGAAGGCGCAGTCTCCCGGCGAGTTCAATGTTGAAGTAGTGTGAATCGCCCCAGTCCGGGAACTGCGGATCCAGCGGGATCGTTTCAGCAACTACCCGCCAGCCGAGTGGAGCAAATAACTGCGCGGCCATGTCGGCGCCACCTTTGACGGGGACAGCTGTCAATTTGATGGTCAGCTCCATGGCCGAGGCCGCGAGCTCCGGGCGTGCATCGCAGCGCCCGGTCATGGCCGTGCGGAACAGCTGCCCCAGTGCGACGGCAGTCATGGAGGAGGACGCGTAGGGCCGGTCGTTCACATAGTCGTCCAGGGAGGCTGCGCCGGCTCCTCCTCGGAGGTGCCTGTTCTTGGCAAGAGCAATAGAGTCCACCTCAAGCAGCATGGCAGCCGTACAGCGGCCGCTGTCTGCCTCCGGGTAGAAGACATGGGCCCGGCCTACACTGGTTTCAATTGTCTGCAGCCTGGCAGGGTGCTTGTGGAGAAGGTACCCAAGGTCCGTTGCGTTGGATCCTGTGTAAGAAATGGTCACGAGCAATGTGTCCCCCAAGGCAGAATGTTCGACCGTTGCGCCAACTCTACCGCCACTGTCCCGGTTCGGGTCATCACCCGTGGCTCGGACGGTCTCCGGATAGGGTTCGTGTTTCACGTGAAACAACTCTCCTGCTGGGTGGCTCCAACGCCCGGTCACTAAACTACATCTTGGGTCCTGCCCGTAGGCGTTCCAGGGTTGGAGACGGCGGGCCGGAGCGCCTTCGCGTCATAGCGTCCGCTATTCGCCAAGGGGCAACCTCCTTGCGGCGGTCATGGGAGAGATGCGCGGGAACGGCCGTCCAGCACAAACCCCATCATGCCGGCTACCGCCCTTAGTTGCGGATGGCAGCGGATGGACCTTCCCGCTGTTGGTTGAGGCTTGCGGCCAGGGAGAGTTCCCCAAGGTATGCGCCCATGAAGCACAGCGGCATACCGTCATCCACCATTTTCCGTGCCTGAAATTTGGGGCCTGGGTTTCCTTGACCGGAGAGCGCGAAGGAGCAAGGCGTCGTTGCGGTGACAGAGTGAAGGGCCACGCCCCCGCTCCTGATGCCATCCCCTGGGGAATCCTGCACACCGGCGGGCTGGCCAACTTCAACCGGGTTCCTGCCTGCTGCCTCGGACTCAGGCAGCACGGGTATTGCCC
>Ga0075017_100001023_pt1 | contig 16675 bp, 13 predicted proteins | sample AleBraG_ABR_2012_FD_71475 | JGI IMG/M metagenome (GOLD analysis project Ga0075017, IMG submission 71475) | Freshwater sediment microbial communities in response to fracking from Pennsylvania, USA - Alex Branch Run_MetaG_ABR_2012 | ecosystem: Environmental > Aquatic > Freshwater > Creek >... | reverse complement strand
GATCTTGGCCAGGGCTTCCGGGTTGTTGACGGCGACCTCTTCGATTTCCACGCCGCCTTCAACACTCGCCATCGCGAGGAAGGATCGATTAGCGCGATCGATGAGGAACGACACGTAGAACTCTTTGTCGATCGTCGCCGCTGGCGTAACGAGCACGATCTTGACGACGTGGCCCTTGATGTCGAGGCCCAAAATGTCGCGGGCTCGCGCTTCGGCCTCGTCGGGGTCGTTGGCGAGTTTGACGCCACCTGCCTTGCCGCGTCCGCCCACTTTGACCTGGGCTTTAACGACAACCGGAACCCCAAAGGATTCGGCGGCAGCCCGGGCTTCTTCCGGGGTTGTGCAAACTACGCCAGGCATGGTGGGAACGCCGTGTTCAGCGAACAGTTGTTTCGCCTGGAACTCGTAGAGGTCCACAAGGACTCCTCGCGACTCGGAGGGTTCGGATCGTCTCTGAGCCTAGGGGAGCAGATATCTCGACGTCGAACTAGGTGGTCAGCCGCTCGGGCGGACGCGAATCTCAGCCGACGGCGGAGGACGCAAACTGCGTTTTGACCCACGCCACGATGTCTTGAGTTCGCGTGCCTGGCGTGAACACCTTGGCAACCCCTTGAGCTTCCAACGCCGATACATCATCAGCGGGAATGATGCCGCCGCCGAAGACGACGATGTCGGCGCCGCCTCGTTCTTTGAGTTCGGCAATGACGGCCGGGAACAGCGTCATGTGGGCGCCGGACAAGATGGACAAGCCCACCGCGTCCGCGTCTTCAGCGACAGCGGTCTGGGCGATCTGGTCGGGGGTTTGGTGCAGACCTGTGTAAATGACCTCGATGCCAGCGTCTCGTAGGGCGCGCGCCACTACCTTGGCGCCGCGATCGTGCCCGTCGAGTCCCGGCTTGGCCACGACAACTCGGATCGGAGACATCGGACCCTCCTGCGTCACTTGTCGGTGCGACGTTCGCGAGCTGGCTCGTCCGCGAAAACTGCCCTTGGCAGGCACGCTAGCCGACGGACGGGTGACCGCGGCAGGGTCCGGCGCTGATTCCGGCCACTAGACACCTGAGTCGCGCTCGAATCGGTGATGCCGATCACGTGCTCCGAGGCGGTGTGAGCCTGCCAACGTTTTGGCCGCTCTACCTCGTGGGCAAGCCCGAAGGGACCCGCGTCGTCCCACGGGAAGTCTCCGTTTTCATGCAGCTGCAGAAATTACGTCCGTCGACCGCTCGACAGCGTCGCCTGGCCGGTGGTCTTGGTGTCCTCGCCGTCGTGCTCGGCGCTGTCACGCCTGCCCTTGTCGTCTCACAATCGGCGGCGACGACCGCTTCATCGCGGCAAGGAATGCTCCGGACCGCTGGGTCGAAGACCGTGGCTCGCACCGCCGCGACCGCGTACACCAACGGATTGCGCGTAGAAGAGCAGTTGGCTGCGGACGTCCGCCGGGCCGCAGCAGCCGAGCATCGCAGTCGACTTCGACGCATCCGCCTTGAACGCATTCGCGCGGCCCGCGCTCGCCGGGCGGCCCGTGCCCGCAGTTGGCGCCGTGAACTCGTCCGGGCCGAAAACGCTCGGATCGTCCCCGTGTCGGTGCCTTATCACTTCGGCGCACTGTTTGGTCAGCAAGGAGCGCTGTGGGGCGGTGGCTTCCACACGGGACTTGATTTCGATGCGCCGTACGGAACTCCGATTCACGCCGTGCGACTCGGCACCGTTGTGCTTGCAGGGTGGGCTGGGCCGTACGGAAACTGCGTCCTTATCAATCACGGGAACGGGCTAGAGACGCGCTACGCACACATGTCGGCCATCACCGTTCACGTTGGCGAGCAGGTGTGGCCCGGTCAGCAAGTGGGAAACCTTGGGGCGTCAGGAAACGTCACGGGTCCGCACTTGCATTTCGAAGTGATCATCAATGGCACGCCCGTCGATCCGGCCAAATGGTTGTGGTGAGACGTCACAACTTCTCTAGTTGGGCGTAACGCAGCAACAAGTTCTTCACGCCCACGCCGCCGAAGTCGATGGTGGCTTGCATCTTTTCGCCAGCGCCGGACGTTGCCACGACGGTTCCCATTCCGAACTTCGGATGCAAAACCCGATCACCTGCGGCAACTGCAACGATTTCGGCCGTCGGACGAGCGCGTGCGGCGAGCGCGGCACTTGCTGGCGCCGCACCCCAACCACCTGCAGAGGGCAGTCGATTCGTAGGCTCTTCGCGGCGCCACGACACGAGGTGCTCGGGAATTTCAGTCATAAACCTGGACGCCGGGTAGGCCTGCGGCGTTCCCCACGCGCTGCGGGTTACGGCGCGCGTCAGATACAGCCGCTCGCGGGCACGCGTGACGCCGACATAAGCGAGTCGCCGTTCTTCGGCCAGTTCGCGCGGGTCACCTTGCGAGCGCTGATGCGGGAAGACGTTCTCTTCCATGCCGGTGAGGAATACAACGGGGAACTCCAGACCCTTGGCAGTGTGTAACGTCATCAGAGTGACAAGCCCTGCGTCGTCGGCTGGCAACTCATCACTATCGGCAACCAACGCCACGGTTTCCAGGAATGCGGCGAGTCCTTCGCCTGGGTTGGCTTCGGCGTACTCAGAGGCCACTGCCTCGAGTTCGCCAAGATTCTCAATGCGAGTTTCGTCTTGGATGTCGTCGGACGCTTGCAGTTCGCGCAGGTAGCCGCTTTGTTCGAGCACGGCCTGCAGCACGAGCGCGGGCGGCGTGCCGGCATCGACCAAGGCTCGCAAGCCTTCAATGAGGTCAACGAAACCTTCGATAGCGAGTCTGGCGCGGGCAGCCAAAGCACCGATCTCGTTGGACCGCCGTAGCGCTCCGTAGAACGTCGTGCGCTGCTGGCGCGCGAACGCGTCGACAACGTCTTCAGTGCGATCGCCGATCCCGCGCTTTGGAACGTTGAGCACGCGACGTGCCGACAGGTCGTCGTCGGGGTTGATCAATAGTCGCAAATAGGCAAGCGCATCACGGATTTCACGCCGCTCATAGAACTTCACACCGCCGACCACTCGGTAAGGAAGTCCAGCCCTGATCAACATCTCTTCTAACGCACGCGACTGTGCATTCGTTCGGTAGAAGACGGCAACGTCGGCCGGACGAACTCCGTCTGACAGTCCGAGCGCCCGTACCTCTTCGGCTACAAACGCAGCTTCGTCATGCTCGTTATCGGCGACGTACAACACGATCGGCTCGCCGGCGCCCGCGTCGCTCCACAGCCGCTTCTCGCGACGTCCGTCGTTCTTGCTGATAAGCGCATTCGCCGCGGACAAGATGTTTTGCGTCGAGCGATAATTCTGTTCCAACAGCACGGTGCGGGCGTTGGGGAAATCGCGTTCGAACTCTTCGATATTGCGGATCGTGGCACCGCGGAAAGCGTAGATCGACTGGTCTGCGTCTCCGACGACACACAACTCTGCCGCCGGAGTGTCATCGTCGGGAGCAGTCGTGAGTTCGCGCACCAACGAGTACTGCGCGTGGTTGGTGTCTTGGTATTCGTCGACCAGAACGTGACGAAACCGAGTGCGGTACTCGGTTGCGACGGACGGAAACAACTGCAGCAAGGCGACTGTCGCGCCGATGAGGTCATCGAAGTCAAAGGCGTTGGCGCGGGCGAGACGCCTGTCGTACTCGGTGTAGACCTCAGACAGTCCGCGCTCGACGTCTGACTCGGCGCGTGTCGAAAATGTCTCGGGATCAATGAGTTCACTCTTCAGCGCGGAAATCCGGCTCAGCAAACTGCGGGGCGTCGTGCGGCGTACGTCAACGTCGAGATCTTTGGCGACCAAGCCGATGAGTCGCAAACTGTCGGCTTGGTCGTAAATCGTGAACGCCGACGTGCGGCCGAGTTTGTCGGCTTCGCGCCGAAGAATGCGGACGCAGGCCGAGTGGAACGTCGACACCCACATCGCACGAGAGCGGCGTCCGACGAGGTGCTCGACGCGTTCGCGCATCTCGTTGGCGGCCTTGTTCGTGAAGGTAATTGCCAAGATCTCAGTCGGTGCAACTCCCCGTTCTGCGAGAAGCCACGCGATGCGGCGGGTGAGAACGCGGGTCTTGCCGGAGCCTGCGCCCGCGACAATGAGCAGCGGTGACCCTGCATGTTCGACCGCAAGTCGTTGCTGTGGATTGAGATCAGCGACTAGCTCGGCGGCGTCGATGTGGTGGCGTGGTGTCTTGTCGTGGCCGTCAGTTGCGACGGGATCGGTGTGTGGCTCAACGGGTGCTCGTGTGGGCTTCGGTGGCGCGTCGTCGGGCAACGGTAGGTCAAAGAGGAAGGCCACCCCGGCAGTCTAGGTGGCACACGTGACACATCGAAATGAGCGCACGAACGCCGTCGGAAGTCAGGCCGTGGGTGTCGGGGTTGGGCTGGCTGTTGGCGTCGGCGCCGCCGTGGGAGTTGGGGTCGGAGTGGGTGTCGGAGTGGGTGTCGGACCCCCGACGATGCGGTAGCCGATGACTTCAATGACAACGTGGGCCGCGCCTACGGTGAGGCAGACATTGAGAGTTCCGTCCGCGGCGACGGGTGAGCTCACCGTGATGAACGACTTCGCGCTCGCCACGGAAATGCCTGCTGGTCGAGTGCCCCCTCCCCACACCGCAATGCGACCAGGGGCATTCGGCTGCACAACCATCACGTGCACTTGCACGATCGCGACCCCGGACTTCGGGATTCCGAACACACCGAGCACCGGAATCTTGACCACTCGACGATCGCCGGGCCACCGGTCGCCGCCGAGCCGACACGGCCCGCTGGTTCCCGAATCGAGCGTGACGCCGACACCCTTTCTCGTATCTATTGCCACGATCGGCGTCCGCAACGTGTACAGCCTGCCTGGGGTCACCACTCGGGCCGCTTTGGACGGATCAAAGGATCGACAGACGGGCCACACCAAAGGTTTGAGTGTGTAGAACGACGTCAGGGCCGCCGCGCCATCCCATGACATCGAAATGTGAAGATGCGTCCGGTGACAGGAGTTGTCGTTCACGGTTGATTTCAGCGCGGGCGTCGTACAACCCAGGTAGTCCTGCCAGCCAGCCTCAGGTTGATAGGCACGCCACATCCGGTTGTTCCAAATCAGATACATGATGCCGAGCCGGCGCGCGTTGCCGGCGAGCACGCCGTGCGCGTCCTTGAGCGTCACCCAGTTAATGAATGACTGAACCTTGTTGCGCTGCGAGGCAACCCGCGCCGATTCCATCCAGTCAATCGCGCGGCCCTCTTTGTGCTCGCTGATGCCAGCCGTCTGGCAACTTCGCGTGACCCCGAACGTTGCCGGTCCGTACGTTGTGGCCAACAAATGTATGAGTTTCGTAGCGCCTGGCTTGATGTAGTCGCTGCAGATTTGCTGACCCTGGTATTCGGGTTGCTCGTCGACGATCGTCGAGATTCCACGCGGCAACTTTGGCGGCGGCGGAAGCGCTGGCGTTGGAGTGTGGGTCGGGGTAGGAGTTGGCGATGGGATGTGGGTCGGGGTCGGCGTGCGAGTAGGTGTCGGCGTCACGGTCGGCGATGCACTAGGTGTCGGAGCCGGCGTGCTTGCACCCGGACCAATGATCGACGCGGGCCAACTCAACGCCGCCATCGTTAACGCTGCGATCGCCGAGGCGTATCGCGTCGTTACCGGAGGCCGTCCGCGCTGCACTCTCCTACCATGGCACTGATGCGGGTGTCGAACGACGTTCCAAAGGCCTCGACCCGCACGCGAATAATCGACGACTGAATCCTGTTGAAACGGAAGGTGTCCTTGTGAGCGACGTCGAATTGGGTCCACGTCCTGGCGATCGGGTTCTCGTGGTGACTGCGCACCCGGACGACGTCGATTTTGGGGCCGGCGCGACGATCCGCGATTGGACGCTGCAGGGCGTTGCAGTGAGTTACTTGCTGTGCACCGATGGTCATCAAGGTGGTATCGACGAAACGATCGACCGCGCCGACATGCGCACAATCCGCCAACAAGAGCAGCGTGCCGCGGCCGCCATCGTCGGCGTGAGCGATGTGCGATTCCTCGGCCACGATGACGGCGCTCTCTTCCCCACGTTGGAGTTGCGCAAAGAGATCGTCCGACACATTCGCGACGTGCGACCGCGCGTCGTTCTCACGCAGTCACCGGAGCGTAACTGGCAACGCGTCGGTGCCAGCCACCCCGATCATCTGGCTGCCGGTGAGGCAGCAGTACAAGCGATTTACCCGGACTCACGCAACGTATTCGCGTTTCCCGAACTCCTGTCCGAGGGTCTCGAACCGTGGACCGTCGAAGAGTTGTGGGTCATGGGACATCCGAAACTGACGACGTATCGCGACGTAACAGAACACTTCGCGGCCAAGATCGAGGCGCTGCGGCAGCACAAGTCGCAGGTTGATCACGTCGACGACATGGAAGAACGTGTCCGTGGGTGGCTCACTATGAACGCCAAGGCGGCCGGCCTTCCGGAGGGCCGCCTGGCCGAAGGGTTCTTCGTCACGTCGACGGTGTGACACATCAGGCCGTGAGCCGCACGCCATCTTCGTAGGTATCGGACGGCGACCGCGGGGTGACAACCCAGTCGCTTTCGCCACTGAACTGCTTGAGTTGCGCTAGGCGGGCGATGAGGTTCTTCATCTCGGCGTAGAACACCCAGCCGACTACTACGTAAAACACGAACCAGGTCCACTTGTGCCGAATCTTGGCGTCACCGAGGAAGTAGGCAAAGAACGTCTGACCTGGTGCGACCGACTGCGTGAACAGCGTCGCTAACACGAACACTGGAATGAACCAGTTTTGATTCTTGGCTGGGGTAGTGATGGCAAGAGCAACGAGAACCGGAATCGCCTGAAGCGAGATCCAGGGGTACAGCTCGCGCCAACCCAGGAGCCACCACATACCGGAGCGCTGCCGCGGCGTCAGATGTGGGCTGCGCGCAGCGCGATGTGTGTGGCGCATTGAGACCTGGAACCAGCCTTGGGCCCATCGCATGCGTTGCTTCCACAACGCGCTCAGTTGAACCGGGGCTAACTCACGCGACTTCAGACCTGGGTCGGACACCATGCGGGCGCCAAGATCGAGAGCGCGCAAACTCGAGTCGATGTCTTCGGTGAGCATCGTCCCCTGCATGCGAATGCTGCGTAGCAAGGACGTCCGCCAGTAACCATTGCTACCGCCGAAGATTCCGAATCCGTGCAACCGAGCACGTCCGGGGTGGCTTACGGCGTAAATGGCTTCAAATTCGACGGCGACCATTCTGGCAACCCACGACGCAGAACCGTTGCGTACGACGCAGTGGCCTTGCACCATGTCCGCCTTGCTCGATAGCCAACGCCAGGCACGCCGAAAGCTGCCTTGGTCGATGTGGTGATCGGCATCGAAGATGCCAACAAACTCGCCGGTGACTTGCGTCAACGCGGCGTTGACGTTTTGTGCCTTCGATGTGCTTCCTTCGACCTTCAGCAACTGCAAGCGCGGGTTCTCAGCAGCAATCAGTTCGAGGTCAATTTCGATCGGCATCGGCTTCGGAGTGTTGTACGCCAAGATCACTTGCAACTCAGCCGGATAGTCCTGCAGCAAGAAAGACTCGAGCGTGTCAATGATCGTGGCAGCTTCGTTGGGCAAGTATGCGGCAATGATGGCCGAAGCAGGTGGGTAGGGCGACGCTGGTTCTTTGGGCGGACGAGCGGGCCGAACTGCCGCGAAGGCTTCGAGCCAGATGTGCAGTGCCGTGATGCCGAGGCCAAACAACAAGACGACATACATGAAGCCGGGCGCATTGATGCCGTGCTCTGCCAGCCACACCATGAGTAAGAAAGGCAAGAAGGCCCCGACGCCATAAATGATCGCAATCTGAATGGGCGTCTGCAGCCGAGCACGCCAGGGCGGCTTTGCCTTCTTCGCTGGCTCGCCCATCCGCGGCGTCCACACCACTGGCTCGAGGTCTCGATGCGACGCCGAAATTTCAGCGGCCGCGGCCGCTCGTTGCACGAGTGAGGTCGCGCTTGTCGGCCCGGACACCCGCAGCCGCGTCAAGCCGATGGCCGGCGTGATGTGCATCCGGTCGTCCTCAATGCGCAACGGGTAACTAGTCAATTCACTAGCGAGGCGACGCAACCTCTTTACGGCAGCAACTCGTGACGTTTCCGGCATGAGGATGGCGACTCCGCCGTCCGGCAGCCCGCCCACGACATCGATGTCGGTTACGTGGTCAAGCGCGTGATCGGCAACGAGATGGTCGAGCGTCGTTGACGCAGTCGGTCCGAACATGTGGGTGATGCGTTCGCGTTCGACCACATTGATGACAGCCAAATAGCCAGACCTGCGATCGCTGGACGCCACCGTGCTCTCGTGCTCGATCTCTTCGAGCATGCGGCGCGCTGCCAATGTTCCGCTCGGACGCTGCGGCAGACCTGGCTCGGCCATAGCGGGCGTCTCTTTGATGAGGCGCTGCACGCGTCGAACCAACACGGTCGGACGGAACGGAGTCACCACAAAGTCGTTGGCTCCGAGGTAGATGCCCGACGACGTCATCGCTGCGAGGTCCTTGTCGACCATGGCCAGGATGGGGATGCCATCGACGCGAACCTCATCGCGAATGAGGTCGAGTACCCGCCGACCGTCCGATTGCTCCGCAGTCACGTCGATCATGAGCAAGTCCGGGCCGAGCAGCGAGATCATCGTCATGGCGTGATCTGGGGTCGTGCAGTTGACGATGTCTACGTCAATGACGGCGAGAACGGACTCAACAGTCTTGATGACTTCCGGATCGTCGTGGACGAGGAGCACGCGGGCATGCCGAAATCGCGGAATGTCCCTTGGCAACTCGGGCCGTTGCGGAGTCATACATCCTCGGGCATGGATGTTCGGTACTGCGTATCAACGAATCGATGTCGATTCGTGGAGACCAGCGCACGCAGACGCTGCTACTCCCACTCAATAGTGCCCGGAGGTTTGCTCGTGATATCGAGAACGACACGGTTGACTTCGCGAACTTCATTGGTGATTCGAGTCGAGATTCGCTCGAGTGCGTCGTAGGGAAGCCGGGCCCAGTCAGCGGTCATGGCGTCTTCACTGGTGACCGGACGCAACACGACCGGATGCCCATACGTGCGTCCGTCCCCCTGAACGCCAACACTGCGAACATCTGCCAGCAGCACGACCGGGAACTGCCAGACCGCGGTGTCGAGTCCGGACGCCGTCAGTTCTTCGCGTGCGATGAGGTCGGCTGCACGAACGATGTCCAGGTTGTGCGCGCTGACTTCGCCCACAATGCGAATCGCTAACCCAGGTCCAGGAAATGGGTGTCGATGCACCAGTTCGTGCGGAAGGCCCAACAACTCGCCAACACGTCGGACTTCATCTTTAAAGAGCTTGCGCAACGGCTCAACGAGTGAGAACTGCAAGTCATCGGGCAGGCCACCAACGTTGTGATGGCTCTTGATGGTCGCTGTTCCGGTGCCACCCCCACTTTCGACGACGTCTGGGTACAGCGTGCCCTGCACCAGGAACTCAACCGGCTCGCTGGACGCGGCAACGATGTCGGCCTGAGCGGTTTCGAACACCCGGATGAATTCGCGACCGATGATCTTCCGCTTTTGTTCGGGGTCGGTGACTCCAGCAAGTGCGTCGAGGAAACGATCGCGGGCGTCAACGACAACCAAGTGGGCACCGGTCGCCGCGACGAAGTCTCGCTCAACTTGTTCACGCTCGCCAGCGCGCAACAATCCGTGGTCGACGAGCACACAGGTAAGGCGCTCCCCAATTGCCTGTTGCACCAGTGCAGCTGCAACCGCGGAATCCACTCCACCCGACAAACCGCAGATCGCGCGACCTGGTCCCACTTGCGCGCGGACTTCGGCGACGAGTTCGGCGACGACATCGTCCGGACTCCAACCGCCCGCAATGCCTGCGATGTCACGCAGGAAATGTTCGAGCACTCGCTGCCCATGTTCGGTGTGCCGAACCTCAGGGTGAAACTGCACACCGGCGAGTCGCCTCGGCACATCTTCGAACGCGGCAATCGCCCCTCGCTCAGATGTAGCCGTCACCGAAAACCCTTGCGGCGCTTGGGCAACGGCGTCACCGTGCGACATCCAGACGTACTGCTCGCGGGGTAGATCAGAAAACAATTGGCCGCTGTCGGCTGACACGGCGACGCTCGTCCGCCCGTATTCCCGTGTGCCGGTATGTGCGACCTCGCCGCCCAAAGCTTGCGCCATGGCTTGGAACCCGTAACAAATGCCGAACACCGGAATGCCTGTGTCGAAAAGAGCCGCATCAACGCTTGGTGCGCCCTCCTCGTACACACTTGCGGGACCGCCGGACAAGATGACGGCCGCGGGCTTGCGACTCACGATGTCGGCGACCGTAGTGGTGTGCGGGATGATCTCGCTGTAGACATCTGCCTCGCGAACGCGTCGCGCAATAAGCTGCGCGTACTGGGCTCCCATGTCGACAACAAGTACCGTCGGAGTGCCTGCTCCCGCAGTCGTCACTGGCCAGCCTTCCGCTCACACTTGTCATTGCCAGCGACTGGCTGGCATGCGCTGAGCCTACCTAGTGCAGCCCGCTACCTTCGCCCACGCTTTGCCGCAGGTGGCGCCGCCGTACTGTCGCGGACGATAAGTTCAGCTTTGATACGCGGTGAGCGCACCGACTCGCCCCGAAGCAGGCCGAGTGTCATGTGCGCCACTTCTTGACCTTGTTCAAACAATGACTGCGACACGGTTGTCAGCGCTGGGGTGCTGTGGGCGGCGGCATTGATGTCATCAAATCCGGCCACCGAAAGCTGATCGGGCACCACAAGGCTGGCAGCACGCGCCGCCTGCAAGACACCAAGGGCCAAAACATCGGTGACGCCAAACACGGCACTCGGACGGCGCGACGCTGGCCCATTGAGCACATCGCCGATGGCGGCAGCCGCTGCAGCGCTGGTGTTGGCGGCTGCGCTAACTATCGCGATGTCGGTGAGGCCCACCCCAGCCGCGCGCAGTCGCGACACAAAGCCTTCGACTCGTTGCCGAACTCCGGGACGCGCAGGCAACTCTGCAGTTGCCGGGTCTCTGGTGTCGCGCATCGACAACGTCACAACCGTGAAAGTGCGATGACCAAGTGCAAGGAAATGGTCGGCTACTAATTCGCCGGCCTTCTTGTTATCGATACCAACGTGTGGAACTCCCGCTAATCGTGGGCTTCCTGCCGTGACGATAGGCAGCCGCCGACCAACGACCGCGGCGACATTCGGATCGTCCGCCTCCATCGCGGAAATGATGAACGCGTCGACGATCGCGTTGCGGACGAAACTTCCGTCGGAATTGGCTTCGGTCGGCACAAGCAACATCGCCTGGCCTCCTGCGCCAAGTTCAGCCGCCAGCCCCTGCATGAATGACACCAGTCCAGGATCGGTGAACGCGTAGCCAAGTCGTTCCGTTAACACGACACCGACGGCACCCACTCGACCGCGCCGAAGCGAGGCCCCGGCCGGGTCGGGGCCGGCGTAGCCGAGCCGTGCGGCCACCTCCAGGACGTGCTGACGGGTGGCCGGCGAGAGTTGATTGGGTCGGTTGTAGGCGTTGGACACCGTCATGCGCGAGACACCTGCGGCTTCGGCCACGGTGTCGAGGGTGGGACGAGTCTCGGTCACACTCCACCCCCCACCCGCCGGATGCGGCACGTCATCGAGTCCTGTATCGTTACAGACTGTATCCATACAGAGATAGGAACTGTCCGGTGTTCTCGCACGATGTCGCCCTGGCGTTTGCCTACACCGGTGCGGCGCTAGGTGTCGTCATGGTCGTCCCGCAGCTCGTCCGGACGGCTCGCCATCCAGCCCTTACCGGCGCGTCGCCCCTCACCTGGGCGCTCACGGCCTTGGCCTGTGGGCTGTGGTTGACCTATGGCGTGCGCACCGGCACGATTCCGCAGATCCCTGGCAACGTCTTGCTCGTGTCCGGGGCCGTTGCGGTGAGCCTCCTGGTACCGAGCCCTGTGTCGCGCTGGCGCCGGGCCACATATCTCGCCCTAGCCGCAGCGGCGTTGGTTGCAGTGGCCGTCTCCGTGCCGCCGCACCTCATCGGCTACCTCGCGTTTGCGATCGGGCTCACCTCGGTGTGGCCGCAACTCTTTGAAACTCTCTTCCGCAACAAGGGCACTGCGTCCGCCGGTTTATCCATTTCATCGTGGACAACGAAGGTGATCTCGCAAGGCTGTTGGCTGGCGTACGCCTTATTGCTCACCGACATTCCTGTGGCCATCAGCGCAACCGTTGGCGTGACGACGACCCTCGTCGTGGTGTGGGTCGAACTGAGTCGACGCCGTGTTGCCGATTTCAGCAACGTCCCGGTGCTCGAACCCGCTTCGTCCGCTGCTTGAGAATCAGCGACCTGCGTGCGGGTCGAGACCGGGCACGTATGCGGTGGCAATCTGGACGGTCGGGCCCTGTACCCACACGCCAGCCTTCTCAAAGGCCGAGACCTGAGTCCAGATGGCGCGCGTCTTGTTTGGTGTATCGAGCAGGCCGGTCATGTGGTTGCAGAAGTAGGTCATTGGGTGACCGTTGACCGACCCGCCAGCACCATCGACGGCGAGACACGTCTTACCGCCAGCGAGTCGCAAGCCCCAGGGAATGACAGGTGTCTTGGTCCCGGTCGGGGGCGGCAAGTTCGAACTCGCGGTGAGGTTGATTCGAACCACTAGGTGTGACCACGGACTTTCAGGGCATACAACCGCCCACGTGGTCGGTGTAGCGGCTAAGGCGTAACACACGTCGAAGACGAGGTTGCCCGCGAAGCACCGGTAGTTACGCTCTTGCGGCTGACACGACCCGGCGTTGAGCGAAAAGGCAACCTTGTAACCACGTTTTAGGGTGCTGTGAGACGTCACGGGCAAGACGACACTGACAATCGTCTTCTTGAGATTGGGCGGGCCGAGTATTCCGCCAGCAGCGTTAGCTGCGATCGGTGCCTGGACTGCGAGGACGAGAACCACGCCAACTGTGGCAAGGCTTCGTAACCAGTGCCCACCTCGTCGCGCCGTTGTTGTCATGTCGGTCGCCCCCTCGCATCTGCCTTCAAGGTAGACCTCTCCGACCCGCTGCGAAATGTGGCAAAGGTTAAAAGCCAGATGGGATTACAACCAATTCCCTAGGCCGCGCTGGGAATCGCAACCAATGCAATCCGTCGGTGCAAGATCCGCCGCTGGCACGACAAGTTGTCAACGGTAGACGTAACAGACATCGGCAATTCCGACACTGGACGCCACACCCAGATTCGCTGCGCCTAGCATGGAGAGCCGAAGGCGGTCTGTGCTGATTCCGCCCTTGCACTCGGGAGAACTTGTGGCGGATTCCGGCGAAATCGGAGTGCGACAGAACGCCAGGCTGACAGCTTTGACGGCTGGCCTTTTGCTCGTACTGCTGTTTCTTGAAGGCCTGACGATTGTCCAGATCGGCAGCCTCATCGTGCTGCATTTCGTCATTGGCTTCCTGCTGCTGGCCCCCGTCGCGCTCAAACTCGGAACGACAAGTTACAAGATCGTCCGCTACTACTCGGGCGACGCGGCCTACGTCGCCGAAGGCCCGCCGAACATCGTCCGCCGCCTGCTAGGCCCGGTTGTCATGCTGCTGACGATTGGGCTGTTCGCCTCCGGCGTGGCATTGGCCTTCGTCGGCCCAAAGAACATTGGCCCTTGGCTGTTCCTGCACAAGGCCAGTTTCGTGCTGTGGTTCATGGCGATGACGCTGCACGTGCTCATCCACCTGTCGGGGACACTGCTCGCAGGAGTCAACGAGTACTTTGAGCGTCGAAAGCGGCCCCTGGCCGGCTGGTCGACGCGTCAGTTTGTATTGCTAGGAACGCTCGCCATAGGTGTTGCTCTTGGCGTCTGGTCTTTGGCATTCACCAGCGCGTGGCAGCACGTGATCCTTGGCCAGTGAGGCGACGCCCTATGTGGCGCGCGAACGCTTAGCCCCAGTTCCCGCTTCGGTTGCGGTTCACCCACGATGGGTCTTGTGCGTTGGAGTGTGGCCCGAGAGAGGCGCCACCGACGGTCTCAGATGACGCGGCGTCGCGCGCCACATCGGACGGCGACTGCTGCCAGTAACGCCAGGCACCGTAGACACCAGCCACTACCGCGATGACTGCGACGATGACGACGGCGTACGTGAATCCGTTCATGAAGTCCATCCCTCCGTTGGAAACTTCATCGTGGGCGCATTGTCCGCCGGTGTCAACGAAGAACCGCCAATGCGGCGTACAGGTCCGCGCTCAGCGGACTTCGCTGAGCTCGTCCGCATCGACGTCGACGTGCGTGAGGGACAGGTATCCCACCAGTACAGCGATAAGCACGGCGAGCACCACACTTACTGGCCCGGTGCCCCAACCCAAGCCGCCGCGCTGCGGAGATAGCGCCATCCAGTCTGCAAATGACGCACCCAGCGGACGCGTGAAGATGTATGCGAACCAGAAAGCGAGCACTGCGTTCATGCCGAATTTCCAGTAGCCGATGACAGGAATCGCGATGATTGCGGCGAACACGATGCCCGCGACGAAGAACCCCAAGCCAAACTTGATCGCGATGAGATCACCTGCGGCCGTGCCAAGTGCAAACGTCGTGAGAACGGCCGCCCAATAGAAGAGCTCGCGTCGCAGGGTGTAAATGCTGTGGATCGAGAGCGTTCGCTCGCTGGCGTACCAGAGCCCGAAGACGGCGGCTAACACCACGGTAAAGAAGACCGTCGAAACAATGTACGGAACGTGGAAGACGATGTGCACGACATCGGCGGCCATCGTTCCAAACACACTGACCATGACAACCGTCAGCCAATAGACCCAAGGGATGTACCGCCGCGTCGCACATTGCAGCACAAGTACCCCGGCGAAGACGACGAAGGCGACGACCACCGCATACTGCGGGACAAAGCGACGCACCAGGTAGTCGGACGTCGTTTCGCCCATGCCGGTGGTGAGGACTTTGATCAACCAGAAGAAGGCCGTGATCAACGGAACTTTGATCAGAGTGCGCCGAAGTGATCGATCGCGCGCGGCTTTGCGCTGCTCGTCCGGCATGCAAGAACGCTACAAGGAAGCGACTAACTTGCCGCGCACCTTACGCCGACGGACTCGTTGGGGTCAGTCGTAGCGCGGCCGGCGCGTGCTCGGGAACGACGGGATTCTTCGGTGCCACCGGTTCGACGCGGCGGTAAGCCGCGCCTTGAGCCGGACGGGTGTCCGCGTCGCCCTTGTTCGGCCACAAGGCAAACGCACGCTCAGCTTGCGCGGTAATCGTCAACGACGGATTGACACCCAAGTTGGCCGTAACCGCAGCGCCATCAACAACGTGCAGGTCGGGGTAGTTCCACACTCGTAGGTACGGATCGATGACGCCGCGATCGGCGGACGATCCGATGACAGCGCCGCCCACAAAGTGCGCTGTCATGGGCGCATCGACGAGATCACCGATCGTGCCGTAAGCGTTGCCCCCGAGGATCTCCGCCATACGACGAGCAACTTCGTTGGCCGCCGGAATCCAGGTCGGGTTCGGCTCACCCTCACCTTGTTTGCTGCTCAATGTGACCTTGCCGTCCTTGCCCTTCTTCGGAAAGACGGTGAGTGAGTTGTCGACGTTTTGCATGACAAGCGCGATGACGCTGCGTTCGCTCCACTTGCGGACCCAGAGCGTCCGCACCGCAGCGCCGGGTTTCTTAGCAGCGAGTTTCAGCCACGACTTCCAACGCGGAACATCGGCTTCCTGATCTGTAAGCACCGTCGCAAGAAGGCCCATCATGTTCGAGCCCTTGCCGTAGCGGACTGGTTCCACGTGCGTGTGCGGTTCGGGATAGAAACTCGAAGTGATCGCAACACCCTGCGTGAAATCTTCGGTGTCATGCACACCGACTGCACCGACCAGCGCTTCGCTGTTGCTGCGCGAAAGGTACCCGAGCCGGTCGGACAACTTCGGCAACATGCCGTTGGACTTCATGGTGTGTAGCAACTTCTGGGTGTTGTAGGCGCCTGCCGCAACGACGACGTGTTGAGCTGTCACCGTCCGCCGCTCTTTGCCAGCAGTTTGCTTGACCTCAACGGCGAAGCCGCCACCTTCGAGCGGACGAATACTTGTCACTGTCGCCATAGGCCACACGACTGCGCCGGCCTTTTCGGCGAGACCGAGGTAGTTCTTGACGAGCGTGTTCTTAGCGTTGTGCCGACAACCTGTCATGCAACTGCCGCATTGCATGCAACCGTTTCGTGCGGGTCCGACGCCGCCAAAGAAGGGATCGTCCGACTTCTTTCCAGGACCGTCGCCGAAGAACACACCAACCGGAGTTAACGTGAAGGTGTGCCCGACCCCCATGTCGGTGGCTACCTGCTTCATCAAATTGTCGGCGGGAGTCATCGTCGGGTTTGGAGTGACGCCGAGCATCCGGCTTGCTTGGTCGTAGTACGGCGCCAGTTCCGACTTCCAGTCCGTGATGTCACGCCATTGCGGATCATTGAAGAACGGCTCGGGCGGTACGTACAACGTGTTGGCGTAGACCAGTGAGCCACCACCGACGCCCGCGCCTGCCATGATGAGAACGTCCGGCAAGAGGTGAATGCGCTGAATTCCGTAGCAGCCCAACTGCGGTGCCCACAAAAACTTGTTGACGCGCCAGGAAGTTTCGGCGAAATCTTCGTCCGAGAATCGCTTACCAGCCTCGAGAACCAGGAC
>Ga0075017_100001022_pt1 | contig 16684 bp, 19 predicted proteins | sample AleBraG_ABR_2012_FD_71475 | JGI IMG/M metagenome (GOLD analysis project Ga0075017, IMG submission 71475) | Freshwater sediment microbial communities in response to fracking from Pennsylvania, USA - Alex Branch Run_MetaG_ABR_2012 | ecosystem: Environmental > Aquatic > Freshwater > Creek >... | reverse complement strand
GTGCCGCCGCCGACGGCCGAGTCGGCCACAAAGTTCATGTGCTCCGGTACCGGCTGGTTGATCACCACGTGCTCGGCACCTTTGGCGCACACGTTGCGGGCTGAGGTGGTCCACACCACCACGGAGTCGGGCACCACGTGTTTGGCGGGCACGTAAGTCTTGGACTCGGTGCCGTCACTGGCCTTCGAGACCTGCTCCGTTTCGGCCACCGTAGTGAGCACGATGCAGCCGCCCTTGTGGGCCGATTCGGTGGCGCGAGCCGCAAGCGGGACGCTGCTGATCGCAGCCGTCATCAAAGTGAACAGACCGAAAACTACTCCGTGGCGCTTCATGGCAACTCCTGATGAAAAGTCAATTGGTGGGATTACGTGAGATCGAAAACTGTCATAAAGCCGATTCTTGTCATATGCGCGCAAGAGCGTGTGCGGCGCATCACACTTATCGGATATGGGGCTACAGTTTTGTCGGAAACTGCCGGGGCTTTGGCAAGTTTCGTGGGTCGGCGGCGGTGGGCAGCCGCGGCATAAATCGTTTGCGGGCTACTGCACCGCGATCTGAAATTGCAGTTTGAAGTTGGGTTGACCGGCGATAGTGGCGCCCGCCATGCTGCCCGTGAGGGTCACCTGGATTCCCGTGACCGCCGGATCCACGCCGCTGGCGTTGGCCGATGGCACGTAGGTGTACGGCCCCGCTCCAAGCGGGTTGTTGGAGTACTTGACGCTGGCCGGGTAGGCGAAAGTCAGCGCGCTGCTGGGAGTGCCGTCGGTGAATGCCACCGGCGTGCCGGAAGCCGGCACCAGCACCATGGAGGTGTTGGTCGGTATCACATCGGTGATCACCAGCGTGTTGGCATCCACCGCGTGCGTGCCCGCGTTGGTGACGCTGATGGTGTACAGCGACCGGCCGCCGGGTATGCGCTTGGGATTGATGGTGCCATTCACCGGGTCGGAGAACGCGGTGGTGGTCTTGGCCACGTTCAGCGCCACGGTGGAGCTGTTGGGCGTATTGGCGAGCGTGCAGCGGATATCGTCGCCTGCCCGCGGCGTGACCGAGGCGCCCAGCGCGGCCGGCAGCGTAGTGGGGGAGCCTGCGAACGCGTTGCTGCAGGCCAATCCCGCGGTGTAGTACGCCAGTACGGTGCTGCCGGCGGCAACTTCGTTAAAGCTGTACGGTGCGGCGGCGGCTACCACGGCCGTTGGCGTCACGTTGGTGGCCACGGCGCTGCCGCTGCCGGTGGTGGTTGTAGTGGCGACAACGGCCGAGGCACTGCTGATATTGAGGGTGAATTGATCAAGGCTGAACACCCTGTTACCAGTCAACGCTTTGGTCAAAGTGAGACGCGGCAGGGCGGTGTTCGTGAACACGCAGCTGATGGCATCGCCAAAGGCAAGCGTACCCAAGTTTGCGCTGGTCACGGCGACATTGGTGGGCATGACAGTCACTGAACCCGCATTGGCGTTGGTGCAGGTCAGGCTCGACACATAGCTGGACAGAGCACTGCCGCCGCTGACCATGGATTCGGACACGGTAACCGGATATCCGGAGGCCACGGTAATAAGCGCCGGCGTAAACAGGCCATTGCCGGCGCCGCTGGTCACGCCCGCGGCCAGAGGCGTGCCATTGGCGGTGGCGGTGACGGAATAATTGAATTGATCGGCAGGCAGTATTCGCGTACTCACCAGGTTCTTGTTGACCGATACCCAGGCATAGCGCACTGCGAACATGGCGCCCTGCAACCCGCCGGCAACCAGCTTGGTGACAACGGTGGTGGGGTTGCTGGAGCTGAAGACGTATCCGCCCACGGTACCGGCGACTCCCTTCTCGGTAGCCACTGTCCCGGCCACGGTCAGCGTCGGATAGGTGTTGCCCGTTATGGGCGGCACTTGGCTGACCTGCAGCCAGTTGGTCCCATTGGTGGTGAAGGCCAGCGACTCGCCTTGATTGGTGGACTCCGCATCGGCGGCCACGATGGCGTAAGAGCTGTTGGCCGCCAGACCCGACGGGGCGGTGACGCTAATGGCGCTGAAAGTCAGGGTTACGGTGGCGCCGTTCGTGGTGGTGTACAGAATGGGGCTGCCTGGAATACCAATGAAGGAGCTGTTGCCGATGGCCGCACCGGTCCAGGACGGCGCGGTGGTGGCCTTCAACGCGGTGGCGCTGGTGGCGGTGGCGTTGACGGTGAGTTTCAGGGTCGCGCCGTCAGAGAGCGTGAAGGTGAAAGCCTGGCCGCCGGCCGATTGCGCCGTGGCATCGTTGTACCCCGTAAAGTCCAACCAGCAGAACGAGCGCCAATCCGAGGCGGCTGCACCGCCCGAAGTCGCCGGAGCGCAGGTGTTGGCCTGAGCGGTGGCAAAGGAGCCCGCCCACACCAGTGCCAGTGTCAGGCCTGCCAGAAACCCGCTGCGCTTGATCAACACTCGTGCCTCATTGGCGAAGGATAACCGTCCGACCGGTGTCAAAAATCGTGGGGTGGCCGGCAGTTTACCTTCGAGCTTGAGCGACTGTTGCGACAAATGCGACACGGGTCACACATGCAATGGCTGAAACGGCAAGAATTCGCCCTCATCGCGGCACGGGAACGCCGGCAGACGGCGCGGTACCGACCCGAACAGGTTTGAATTCCTCTACATCCCCAGGAGTTGATATGCGTAAGTTACTTTCCACCACTCTTGCCGCCGCCGCCATTGCGGTCTCATCGGGTGCGAGCGCCTCCACCGCGCTGGGCTCGATCGCCGTTTCGGCCACCGTGGTCCGCACCTGCACGGTCGCGGCCACCACCGTGGCGTTTGGAAACTACACGCCGGGCACGGCGCCGGCGAACGTCAACTCCAATATTGCGGTGACCTGCACCAAGGGCACGCCCTTTACGGTGGCATTGGACAAGGGTACGACGGTGGGCGGTACGATTGCGCAGCGTTTGATGGCGGGCGGCGGCGCAACCACTCTGCAGTACAACCTGTACCAGACCGGCGGCGTGACGCTGTTTGGTGATGGCGTCACCGGCGGCTCGACGGTGGCGGTACCCGGTGCCAGCGTGACCGGTGCGGCCTTCAATGTTCCGGTGGTGGGCATCATGCTCGACAACGCGAACAACCAGGCCGCGCTGGCGGGCAATTACGCCGATACGGTCGGTGTGACGGTCACCTACTAAGGCGCTTGACCCGGATTGAAGTCCATTGATGGGTCGCTCGCCGGCGCATGGGTGCCGGCGAGCGCATTTTTGAACAGGGGCTCGAAATGAACAAGCTTTCCTTGAGCGCACTGTCGCTGAGCATACTGGTGCTGAGCAGCGGCGCACAGGCCGCCACAGCGCTGAGTACTGTCAGGGTAACGGCCACCGTGGTCCGCACCTGCACGGTTGCGGCCACCACCGTGGCGTTTGGAAACTACACGCCAGGCACGGCGCCGGCGAACGTCAACTCCAATATTGCGGTGACCTGCACCAAGGGCACGCCCTTTACGGTGGCGTTGGACAAGGGTACGACGGTGGGCGGCACGATTGCGCAGCGTTTGATGGCGGGCGGCGGCGCAACCACTCTGCAGTACAACCTGTATCAGACTGGTGGCGTCACGCTGTTTGGCGATGGCGTGACCGGTGGATCGACGGTGGCGGTACCCGCTGCTAGTGTCACCGGTGCGGCCTTCAATGTTCCGGTGGTGGGCATCATGCTCGATAACGCGAACAACCAGGCCGCGCTGGCGGGCAATTACACCGATACGGTCGGTGTGACGGTCACCTACTGACCTGGCCTACAGCGTGTCAATTCCTTTCCGCAGCAAAGCCTCGCTAGTCGCTGATGCTTGGCTCATCCAGCTGTGGGCCTTTGCCTTGCCCGCGTCGGCTGGGAGTTTCAGTCTGGCGCCGGTACGCATTGATTTTGATGGGCCGCAGCGCACGGCGGTCATTACCGTCCACAACAACGACGACACGCCCATGATCATCCAGAGCACGGCGCTGGCCTGGACGCAGAGCGCGGGTGCGGAGCAGACACAGGAGACCCAGGATCTGCTGGTCGCGCCGCCGGTGTTTACCGTGGCTCCTCACGGCGAGCAGATTCTGCGAGTGGCGCTGCGAGTGACGCGCGATGCCATGCATGAGCGGGAATATCGATTGCTCCTGGCCGAAGTGCCAAGTTCTGCGGCCAAGGACTTCAACGGTCTGCGCATGGCGCTGCGCACCAGCATTCCGGTGTTCGTAGCGCCCACCACATCCGCGCATGCGCAGCTTCAATGGCATGCCGCGCGCCGGACCGATGGCACCGTGGCATTGTCCGCGACCAACAGCGGCAATGCACATTTGCAGGTAACCGATTTCGACGTTTCCTTTGGATCGCCGGCCATGAGCGTAGCCGCTGCCGCCTCGCACTACGTCCTGCCCGGCAGCACGATGACTTGGGTGGTCACGCCGCCGCCCGGCGCCTCCAAGGATGCTGCCATCAGCCTTCGCGGCAACAGCGATGTGGGAGCCTTCCAGGCTGAAGTCACCAGTTCGGATCGCTAAGCCTCGGGCGCATGGATGCGATCTGCACCAAACATTTCAGGCTTTCGGTTTAACCTAGTCTGGAGCCTTTTAACAGTGGTGAGTGTGTGCCTGGCCGACGAGGCGCCGCCGCTGCGCGAAGCGGTCATCGAGATCACAGTCAATTCGCAAATCCCGGGCGATATGTTTGTCGTCTTGCGCGAGGGCGCGGACCGCCTCTGGCTCGACGCCAACGACTTCGCTACGCTCCGGTTGCGCCCACCGGCCGTGGTGCCGAGAGTGTATGCAGGGCGCAATTACCTGCCGCTGAGTGCGCTGGCGGGCTTGCGTCTGAAAATCGACGAGGCGCAGCAAAGTGCCGACATTCTGCTGCCCGCCAGTGCCTTCGTGCCGACGCATGTCAGCGCCGCCGCACGGGCTGCGCCGGTGCTGACGGCGGCCAGTCCCGGCGCGTTTCTGAACTACGAAATATCGGCCCAGCGCGTAGCGGGCGAGAATGCCGGCGGCGTTACGACCGAGCTGGGCATATTTGGTGGGGCCGGCGTCTTGACCAGCACTCAGCTGGCGCGCGAGTTGGGTGTGGATCAGGGGGCGCTTCGACTCGACACCGCCTTCACCCACGACTTCCCCACGCGCCTGGAGCGCTTGACAGTGGGGGACGCCATCAGCGATGCCGGCAGCTGGGGCAGTTCAGTGCATTTTGGCGGTATCAGCTGGGGCAAGAATTTTTCGCTCCGGCCGGACCTGGTTACTACGCCGCTCCTGGCCGCCTCAGGGAGCGCCGTAGTCCCATCCACTGTCGATATATTCGTCAACAACCAGAAAATATCCAGCGAATCACTCCCGCCTGGACCATTCATCATCGATCAGCTACCCGCCGTGACGGGTGCAGGCGAGGTCAGCGTGGTGGTGCGTGACGCCTTGGGTCAGGAGCAACTGCTGACGCAGCCGTTCTATACCAGTATTCAGCAGCTCGCGGCCGGCCTCAGTCAATACCAGATCGATGCCGGAAAGCTGCGCGCCGATTACGCCATTGCCAGTGACCACTATGGCAGCGTGATGGTCGATGGTACTTATCGGAGAGGTCTGAGCAATGCACTGACCATTGAGGGTCACGGGGAGTATCTGGCACACGGCGCGCACAGCGCCGGATTCAGCGTGGCGGCGGCACTCAAATCGTTCGCGGTGGTGAATGCTACGGTTGCGGCCGGCGGCGACGCCGCCGGGCACGGCTCGTTGGTGGGCGCCGGCGTGGAGCGGCGCGCCGATCGATTCAGCTTCGTGGCCAGCCGCACCTATGCCAGTGCCGACTACAACCAAGTGGCCAGCTACATCAGTCCAACGCTGCAGTTTCGCATCAGGGACATTGCACAAATCGGCTTCCTGGTCGCGCACGCCACCACTTTCAACCTCGCGTTCGCGCGCCAGACAAACTACACCGCGACACCGCTCCAAACCACCAGCTTGGGAGTCAATTGGGATTTCGGCCGACACTGCATTGTCAATTTGGCCGCCACCCGTACCAATCAGGCCGGTATCGCCGCCAGCAGCTTCTTTCTGACCTTCTCGTACACCCTGGGGCACCGCGCCTCAGTGCTGCTGTCGGGCAATGGCGGTTCCGGGCCTGGCAGTCCAGACAACGAATTGAGTGCCACTTACGTGCAGAGCGCGCCGATCGGAATGGGCACCGGCTACCGGGTCGGTGCCAGCAGCCACGGCAACTACGATGCCGATTGGCGCGATCAAACGGCGGGCGGCGATGTGGAATTCGAGGCGGCTCGCAACCAAGGGGTCGCCGGCGTCAGCGGTTACTTCAGCGGCGCCTTTACGCTGCTGGACGGCACTGTCCGTGCCGCCCGCCAGGTCAACGACAGCTTTGCGGTGATAGACGTTGCCGGCATTCCCGATGTTCCGGTCATGCTCGAAAATCAAGTGATCGCACATACTGATAGGGACGGACGGGCGCTGATACACAATCTATTGCCCTATCAGAACAATCGCATCAGCATAGAGCCCACGGATCTGCCCTTGGACACCACGATCGCCGCGCGCACCATGGTCGTGGCCCCGCGATTTCGGACCGGTGTGGTGGCCCGATTTCCGGTGGAGCATGTGGCGGGGGGTACCTTTCGACTGGTTACACCCGATGGCAAGCCGGTACCCGCCGGCGCACAAGTGCGCTTCAAAGGCAATGAGTTCCCGGTATCCTACGATGGCATGACGTACGTAACGGGATTTGATCACGGGCTGGCCGGTGAAGCGCACTGGGAGAATTCGCGCTGCCGCTTTCGGCTCGATCCTCCGCCTCCCAATGACCCACTCCCCAACATGGGTACCGTGATATGCCGCCTGTGAGTTCGTACCTGCTGCGCGTGGCGCTGTGCTTAAGTCTCCCGTTGACCCTCAATGCTGCGGCGATTTGCACGGTCACCGGCACGGGACCGGCGTTTGGGAATTACAATTTCCTGAGTGCGGCGCCCAGCGTCGCGAACGGCCAGCTGACAGTGTCGTGCACGCGGGTCGGACGCGGCCGATCCACGGTGGCGCCTGTTTGGAGCGCCAGTGCCGGCAATTCCGGCACGGCGGCCGCGCGCCACATGCTCTCCGGCGTTAACATTTTGAATTACAATCTGTATCTCGACACCGCCTACACCCAGATCTGGGGCGACGGCACCGGTGTGACACGCACCGGCGGCACCAGCATGCGACTGCGACGACGCAATCCCACTCAAAGCGTCACGGTGCCCATTTACGGCCGGGCGCCCGCGCTGCAAAACCCGGCCGCCGGGGTTTATGGCGATACCATTGTGGTCACCATCACCTACTGATCGTAGGTGCGTCGGCTTCGGCTCGGACGCTCGAGCGGCGTACCATCCCACCCAGAGTCGCACCCAGGACCCCACAAGGAAGCCGCATGCTCCGTTGCCGCACTACACTCCGCTCCGCGTTGCTGGCGGTGCTCGCGCCGATCGGCGCACCACTCTGGGCCAGCACCGTTCTCACCTTTGACGTCACCAGGTCAACACAATTGCCCGTATTGCGGGCTCTCGCTTGACTCGCCATGATGAAGATCCAAACAACTTAAATTGCTCGTTCACGAGTCGGCCATGTCCGTCTTGGCTCCTGTGCGTCCCGGGAGTAGGCTAAGGCCAACGCCAACGCACCAGAGAGCGCCAGACCATGACCGGAACCACGACCTGCAACACGTCGTTTTCGACGCCTAATTATTGTTAGAGCCGGTCGTGTACCCTGATTTGGCGCTACTGGTATAATACCCACATGGATTTCAGCTCCATTGAAGAACAGGCACTTAGCCTCTCCGCCGAGGATCGGGCGCGTCTCGCTCACGAATTGCTGGATAGCTTGGACCAGCTGTCACCCGCGGAGCTTCGCGGACTTTGGCTTGATGAGGCGGAGCGGCGCGCTGCTCAAATTGATCGCGGTGAGGCGACGCTTGTTCCGGCTGAGGAGGTGGCTAGAAAGGCCCGAGCTCTATTGAAGTGAAATACGCCATTCACTTCGCGGCTGAGGCTGAACACCTGGAGCACATTGGGCACTATCGGGCGATTCGTGCGGGGCTCGGTGGGAAGTACCTTGCTGATTTTGAGGAAACTCTGGATCGAATTTGCGAGGCACCCCATCGGTCGCGCCTTGAGCGGCCACCCAACATTCGGGTGGTGACGTTGTTTAAGTTTCCATACTTTGTCTACTACCGTGACACCAACGGACGTGTCGAAGTGCTGGCGATCCCGCACTTCCGACAGCGACCGGGGTATTGGGCGACGCGGCTCTAACTAGCGGTTGAGCGATCACGCGGCCGGCAGCTTCGGCGAGTCCCCGGGAGAGGTCGAAAATGTGGATCAAGTGCCTTCGATCAACGTCGCCGCCGCCGCGCGTCGCTCAACCTTCTCGTTAGGCGTACCGGATGTCAGATTCACCCAATGACCTCGGCAACGCGCTAACCGCCGCTATGGCCTGCATCACAGCGTGGATGGCTTGGGAAACCCGCAAGATGTCGGCCGCGGCGCAGGCAACTGTTGAGCTGGATAGCACGCCGTACTTCTCATTTGCTGGAATCACTCTCAATCAAGTAACAGCGATTCGTCAGTGAACTGCAGAGCAAAAACACTATGTTCAGCTCGTGTTGAGTTTTAAAAATCCGGGTAGAGTGAGGCTCGTCTACGATGTCGAGAGAGCTGACCTAGTATTTTGTGAAAAAGCCGTACCATTAGGCCAGTATGACAGTCACTCCGGTGTCTTGCACCCCGACGAAGCCAACACCTTCTTTATTCCAGATGCATTGTTGGAAAGACCACTCCATGGCGGAGATACGACTACATTAAACCTATCGGTGCGATATTGGTCGCAAGCTGCCAATCGGCACCTACTCAAGGTAACAATAAAGGTTACGGTGCTTTCCGTGGACGCTGGCACGATCAACGCAAAGTGGACATTCGCTAGCGGCCCCTCGTACGCCTAACAACCTTCGTTAGGTGCCCAATGATCCGACTGACCCTCGCTGTGCTATTGCTGATTTCCGTCGCTTGGGCGGAACCTCCGTACTCCATCTTTGTACCGGAGGCGCCAGAGGTGCCTGGAAAAATTCATGACAAGGACATCCGAAAGGCGTTTCCTGCACTCACGAAGTCGGACACTAAGCTATCCGTGTGTACCAATCAAATGATGAGCGGCGCTTCCGCGATCACCTACATTGGTGCCCAGACAGATCGCGACGTGGTACTAAAGACTGCCTCATGCAAATCTGCGGCGCACGGTCTGATGTGCGAAAATATACGACAGTCGAAGGCATTCTACTTTGAATCTCCAAGGCAGACCTTTGGGACCGATGGCGTATCGTACGAGGAAGCGGTCACGGTAATTTCGGCGTACAGGGCTCATGGCATTGCCCATTCGCCCGAGTACCTTCGAGGTTGGACATACCGCCAAGTTAGACTCGTTGGAAGAACAGAACATGGTTTCAGGTTGGTTATGGGCGAGTTTCTATGCACTGGCTGTGTGGCAAAGGTCGACGTCACCACTGATGAAAGTGGTAATTTGATGTTGGAGCGCGTCGTGGAGGCGGGGTGCATCTAGCAATGAGGCACCTAACTACGTGATCGAACGGACCGGGGTTGCCGCCCGCGCGGGCGCGCACTGAACTAATACAACAATCGAGGACGAGCGCTTAACGCGTGCGTTATGCGTACTACCGAACCGCTGCACGGATCCCTTGGCTGCCCGACGCAACGTTTGCACATAGCGGGGTCTACATTCTTAAGAACGTCGCCAGCGTCCTTGCCGTTATCCTCGTCCCATTGATGGTGCTTGCTGTACTCGTGATCGTCAGAGGCGTTGCGTTTTTCCATGCCAGCCACCATCGTAGCCAATTTGAAGCATATTAAGCACCGCATTCATGTTCCTCCGTGAAGAGAGCCCGCGCCCAATCAACCACGTCGACAGCCTCAATTCCGGCACAAGCCCACCGCTACCGAACTGCCGGCTCCACCGCCGCTGCAACCGGATATCCATTGCCTAGCTGAACCAAGCAGGAAGGTCTTGACTCGACGGTCAGACGGCCACGAATCCCGCTAGCTTAAGCGCTCTGCCATCAAATGTAGCGGTGGCACGACAGCCCAGGCGGCGATTGCGCGCATCGATAAGGCAATCCGCAAAGTCCGCTGCTGAGTCCTTCCAAAAATATAGTGCCTGTTCAATGGAGGGCTGGTCTTCAAATGCCAAATCGGCTGTGTCCAGAAGGGCGGAAAAAGTTGCAATGATTTCCGACTTCGGCAACACGTAGCGGCTTCGCAGCACCCACTCCGTCTCCAGCAATACCAGTAGGCTCACCATGACTGGCTCACCGTTGCTTACCTCGCGATCGATCATTCGCCGCGCTTTCTCGTACCGCGGCTGATCGTCCCGGATCAAATACCGAACGAGGACGTTGGTGTCTACTCCCAGCATCAGCGCGACAGTTGTTCGATTGGCACAGGCTTTCTGCCCTTCTTGTGCAATATTCCCGCGACGTCAGCGGCACGTTTGTTCTTGACTCGTATGACGACAACACCGTCGGGCATCAATGTAAAGTGCATCTTGTCGCCCGTCTTCAACCTTAAGCCGTCCCGAATAGCCTTGGGGATGGTCGTTTGACCCTTGCTGGTCAGTGTAGCTTCTGTGCTCATGGCTCACTCCGTAATCCTTACCTTTCAGAGCATAGTAAGGAAGTAGTTTTCAGGCAAGCCCGAATTGAGGCCCAAAGGCGGGCCCAAAGAGTGGGCAAGCAACACCTCGGCAAGGCGCCCGCGTGAACCGGTAATTTGTGGTTGCCGCAAGGCCGATAGCGGTGACCTTCGCGATTGAGTGGCAACGATCGATCACCGGGTGAGCCCGGATCCCGAGGAAGAGAAACCGACTGTGTGACAACTGAAATTCCCGCCACGACCGCGCCGGTCACTGTAGTCGATAGAATGGGCAGGAATCGAATCACAGCAAGCGCAACGAACATCCCGGCACTGGCTGTGGTGAATTGGGTTCGCGCATAGGAGCGTGCCAGTCGTGTTTGTCTCTAACCCGCGGCGGAAGTTAGGCCAACTTGCTTTAGTGCTTGCGCTGGTCGAGCTGAGTGGGTGCTCCGAATTGGGCGTGTTATTGGGCGTGCGCACCAGACTGGATAAACTGCCGGTGACAGCTATTTCGGCGTCAATGGTCGATAAGGCCGGGCCGAGTCCCATCACGGCTATGGCGCCCGGCGGATCGGCACGGCTCGTAGTGATTGCAACGACCCAGGATGGTAAGCAACTCATTACCGCAGGGGCGGGCAAAGGCACCGTACTGATGGATAGCTTCGTCTTCGCTGCCAGCTTGGCGCATATCACCGCGCGCGGCAAAGTGTCCTTGCCGTCCGATCCGAGACTCACGGACGGCAAAGTGCCGAAGATTCATATCGATACAGTGGGGCATCCGGGCGTGACCGCCGATCTCGACATCGGGGTGCGCTACGACGTGTCCTTTGTGGCTAATTTCTCGGGGAGTTCAGGCGCGAATGGTTTCGGTGGCACTGACGGCTTTGACGGGTCGTCAGGATCTGACGCAATGCCCTCGCCCCCCGATCCCACCACGGGCTTACCGGGTTCACAAGGTGCAGGCGGAACCGGAAGTGACGGCGGTAATGGTAGTGACGGCGGAAACGGGTCGGATGGTGCTCCGGGTGGATCGGTGCAGGTATGGTTGCGGCTCGAGCCGGGGACCACGAGTCTCCTTCAGGTCAAGGTGTCCAGCGGCGCCCGCGAGGCGTATTACCTGATTGATGTAAGAGGGGGTTCGCTGAAAGTGACGGCTGACGGTGGTGCCGGCGGTGCAGGGGGTTCCGGGGGCCGGGGAGGTCGCGGAGGCGCGGGAGGGATGGGCAGCCCCAGCGGATTTAGTGGTCGGGATGGATCTGCCGGCGCAGACGGCCGCGCCGGAAATGGTGGTGCTGCCGGTACCATAACCGTGTCCATCGATCCGGCCGCCAAGCCATTCGAGGGTACCCTGAGTCTTTCAAATCGTAGTGGCTCTGGGCAACTAGGCACACCACCGGTGTTAGTGACAGAACCCGTGTCGCCACTGTGGTAAGGCCGCTATGTTACTTCAACGGCCGCACCTGAATGCGCAGCGGCCAGTCGTAGCGACCGGGCGCAATGCCATGGGCAAGAGTCAGGCGAAACCCCAATGTCAGCACGACGGGCTGCGTCTGCGGCCCACGCCGCGTCAGAGTGGTGCCGTCCAAAGGCATCTCGATCGCATCGCCGAAACCCTTGATCGTGATCGTGCGAAATAGCGGCAGCAGGCTGTTGAGTTCCAATTCATAGCCCGCGCGGCTATTACAGGTAATCCGCAGCTGAACGGGCTCCGGTACGTCGAGGAAGCCGCGCGCCACATCGAGTGCCGTGACGGTGATGGCAGCAGGTCCTTGCAGTTCGTCCACATGGGCCTGGGACACGACGGTGGCACTGACCGCAATCTGCGTGCGGCTCTCGGCCGCGCCCAACGCCGCACACCCGCCGGCCAGCGCCAGGATGGCCAACGGATGTCGCGCCCGGTTCATACAGATAAGGTAACGGCGGGGTAGCGCCTTCCCTTAAGTTGACAGAATCTACGGTCTGGGCTCTCCCGGCGCTGCTTCCGGCGTGGTGCGCAGCGCGTGCCGCTCGCGCAGTTCATCCACCACCGCCCGGATGTCGAGCTGGCGCCCCCGCAGCATGACCAGCAAGTGAAACAGCAAATCGGCAGCTTCGCCAATCACCTGCGTGTCGCCATCGCCGGCAGCGGCCAGTGCGACTTCGACGCCTTCCTCGCCCACTTTCTGGGCCATGCGACGCATGCCACTGGCATAAAGCTGGGCCGTATAGCTGCCTTCCGTGTTGGCCGCCACGCGTTGCGCGATGATCTCCTCCAGTTCCACCAGAAATGCCAGCTGCTCGGCGGCGGAGCGGGGCGCATCGCCAAAGCAGGTTGCCGTGCCGTTGTGGCAGACGGGTCCCGAGGGCAGGGCGCTGACCAATAGGGTGTCACTGTCGCAGTCGTGGCGAATGTCCACCACGTGCAGCGTGTGACCGGAGGTCTCACCCTTTTCCCACAGGCGCTGGCGCGAACGACTGTAGAAGACGGCGCGCTGCCGATCCAGGGTGGCACGGAGCGCTGCGCGGTTCATGTAGGCCAGCATGAGCACAGCGCCGGTGGTGGCGTGCTGCACCACTGCGGGCAGCAGTCCGCTGTGTGGGTCCCACGCCAGCGTTTCAAGATCGGCGTAACGCAGTTTCATGGTCTGACCGGGATGCCCATGGCGGACAAATACCGTTTTAAATCTGGAATGGCAAGTACCCCCAGGTGAAACACGCTGGCCGCCAGTGCGGCATCGACGCCAGCCTCGAGGAAGGCCGCTGCAAAATGCTCCGGGGCGCCGGCGCCGCCGGAAGCGACCAGCGGCACGTTGCACAGCGCTCGCACTGCGCGCAACTGCGGCAGATCGTAGCCGGTGCGCACGCCATCCGCGCCCATGCAATTGAGCACAATTTCTCCGGCGCCGCGCCCTTGAATTTCGCGCACCCACTCGAGTGTGTCGCGGCCGCTGGTTTTGGTCTGCGCCAGATCGCCCGTGTTCTGCCACACCTGAAAGCCCGTCGGAGTGCTCTGGCTGTCGATGCCCACGACCACGCACTGCGTGCCGAAGCGTCGCGCCAACTCATCGATGAGCTCCGGGCGGCGCAGGGCCGGGGTATTGATGGAAATCTTTTCGGCGCCGGCGTTGAGGGCTGCCTCGGCCTCCTGCAGCGAGCGGATGCCGCCGGCCACACAAAAAGGTATGTCCAGTACTTCGGCCACGCGATCGATCCAACCGCGATCCACGGTGCGGCCTTCCGGACTGGCCGTGATGTCGTAGAACACGAGCTCGTCGGCCCCCTCGTCGCGATAGCGCTGCGCGAGTTCGAGGATATCACCCACCACGCGGTGATCGCGAAATCGCACGCCCTTGACCACTTGGCCGTCACGCACGTCGAGACAGGGGATTATGCGTTTGGCAAGAATGGCTGCAATCCCTCCGGCGGTAATCGATTTTCCAACAGGGCCTTGCCGCTGATGGCCGCACTCACTCCGGTCAGAGCCAGTGCGTGCAGATCCGCCAGGTCACTCACGCCGCCCGAGGCCTGCCACTGGAGCTGCGGGTAGCGGTTCGCGGCTTTACGGTACAGAGCCAAGTTGGGTCCGGCCAAGGCGCCATCGCGAGCGATGTCCGTGCAGAGCACGTGCTGCAACCCATGATCCACGAACGAGGCCACGGCGTCCCAGAGTGTGAGCGTGGTGCCCTGTCGCCAGCCGCGGGTTCGCAGGTGCGGCTCTTGGTGCTCGTTCAGTTGGACGTCAAAAGCCAGACAGATGCGCTCGGCGCCGTAGTGGTGCAACCAATCGAGGACAGCTTCGCGCTGCTCCACGGCCGCGCTGCCGATCACCACCCGACTCACCCCCAGCTGCAGCAAGTCATCGAGGACAGCGCGGCTGCGCACCCCGCCGCCCACTTGCACGGCCATGCCCGGCTCGGCCGCCAATGCGGCGATGGTGGGGCGATTGGCCAATTGCGAGCCTTGTGTACCGTCGCGGGCGCCATCGAGATCCACCAGGTGCAGCCAGCGCGCGCCCAACGCACGGTAATGGCGCAGCAGGTCGAGCGGCTCCTGCGCGTAGCGGGTTTCGGCCGCAAAGTCGCCCTTGAGCAGTCGCACGCACCTGCCGTCGCGCAGATCGATGGAGGGGATGAGCTGCATTAGAAGTGGAGGAAATTGCTCAGCACGCGCGCACCGGCGCGCGCCGAGCGCTCCGGGTGGAACTGCACGCCGTGAAGGTTGCCGCGTCGAACCACCGCACTGAAGGGGGCGACATAGTCGGTTACGAACGCGGTGTCGGCCGTGACAGGTGCGGCAAAGCCGTGGACGAAGTAGAAGTACTCATCGGCACGGATGCCCTGCAGCAGCCCGTGTACCGGCGCGGACGCGGTGCTGCGTTGAATTTGGCCGTCCAAAGGTGCTCTACAGTTATTCCACCCCATGTGCGGTACCGGGTGGCCGGGAGCGGCCAGGAGCGGTTCGACTTTGCCTGGAAGGAGGCCGAGGCACTGGGTGTCGCCCTCCGCCGAGTGGTCGAACAGCAATTGCATCCCCAGGCAAATACCCAGCACCGGCTGGCTCAGGTTGCGCAGACACTCGAAGAGACCGAGGCCATGCAATCGCTCCATGGCGCCTCCCGCAGCGCCCACGCCCGGCAGAATGACGCGTGGCGCGGCGGCTATGACCCGCGCATCGGCACTCACGGCGCTGTGCACGCCCAGCCGCTTGAGGGCGAAGCGGAGCGAGGCGAGGTTGGCGCCGCCGCTATCGATGATCACGACATCAGGCACCGTAGACTCTCTTCACAGCACGCCCTTGGTGCTCGGCAGCGTGTCTCCAGAGCGATGCAGGGCCGGACGCAGGGCGCGGCCCACGCCCTTGAAACACGCTTCAATCATATGGTGGGTGTTTTCGCCCCGTACCGTGATGTGCAAGGCGCAGCCCAGCGAGTCGGAGAGCGAGCGGAAGAAGTGCGGCACCAGCTCAGTGGGCAGGGCGCCAACGGATTCGCGCGGCAGGTGGCCCTCAAACACAAACCACGGGCGCCCCGACAGGTCGATGGCCACCTGCGCCTCGGCCTCGTCCATGGGCAGTAGGAATCCGTAGCGGCCAATGCCAGCCTTGTCGCCCAGAGCGCTGCGCAGCGCTGCCCCCAACGTCAAGGCGCAATCCTCGACGGTATGGTGCTCATCTATATCGAGATCACCTTTGCAATGGAGCTGCAGACCAAAGCCGCCGTGCCGGGCCAGTTGCTCCAGCATGTGATCGAAGAAGCCCAACCCTGTGCTCACCTCAATGGCGTCGCTCCCATCCAGTTCCACCCGCACCTGAATGTCGGTCTCGCGCGTCTGGCGCGTCAGAGTCGCCCGGCGAGCCATTAGTTCGCGCACCGCCTGCGGCCAGGTGTAATGGGTGGGCGCAGTGGCTTCCGCCTTGATGCGCAGGCCACGCACGCCCAGGTTATCGGCCAACTGCATATCCGAATCCCGGTCCCCCAGCACGGCGCTGCGTGCGACGTCGATGCCGTGGGTGCCCAGCCAGTCCTGCAGCAGTCCAGTCTTGGGTTTTCGGCACTCGCACCGGTCGCCCGGGCGATGCGGGCAGACGTAGATCGCGTCGAAGGTTATGCCTTGTGAGGCGAAACTGCGCACGATGAAGTCCTGGCAGCGCTGAAACTGCTCGGTGGGAAAACTAGGCGTACCCAGCCCGTCCTGGTTGGTGACCATGACCAGCCGAAAGCCTGCGCCTTGCAGTGCACTCAAGGCGGCGAACACACCGGGCAGGAAACGAATCTTCTCCAGTGCATCGACTTGTTCATCGGGCGGCTCTTCCACCAGGGTACCGTCGCGGTCGATGAATAGCGTGGGCGTTGCTATGCTCATGACAGGCTCGCTAGTAGCTGTTCGTTGTGTTCCCGCGTGCCGACGCTGATACGGAGCGAGGGGTGTAATCCGACACTGCCGCGCAGATCGCGCACCAGGAGACCCGCGGTGTGGGCGCGCTCCAATACCGCCCCGGGGTCGGAGAAGTCCACCAGCAGGAAATTGGCCTCACTGGGCCAGAC
>Ga0075017_100001021_pt1 | contig 16687 bp, 14 predicted proteins | sample AleBraG_ABR_2012_FD_71475 | JGI IMG/M metagenome (GOLD analysis project Ga0075017, IMG submission 71475) | Freshwater sediment microbial communities in response to fracking from Pennsylvania, USA - Alex Branch Run_MetaG_ABR_2012 | ecosystem: Environmental > Aquatic > Freshwater > Creek >... | reverse complement strand
TCCCGGATCCTTCTCCATCATCGGCTGGCCGATGTCGCACAACGCCTGGAGCAGCTTTGAGAATTCCAGATAGGCCTTGCCGTCGGCGGCCGACAGGCGCGCCATGTCCTCCGCGGTCCGGCGGGCATCGCGGAATATGGCGATGGAACTGCCGTCCGGATGCAGATAGGCGTAGGAGGGATCCGGATCGACGGTGCGAAACCCGTACTTGGCGAGCTCGTATTCCTCGATCAGCCCGGTGAAGCGCAGGAAGATCAGCTCCACCGCACAGGGCGTGACCATGTGCTGGGGCGCGCTGGGGATCATGTAGCCGGAGCTGGTCATGCCCCCGACCTTGGGACCGCGTTCGACGATCGTGACCCGCCGGCCGGCACGCGCCAGTTCGCAGCCGGCCACCAGGCCGTTATGGCCGGCCCCGATGATCACGACGTCGAATTCATCGGTCATTACAATCCCTCGATTGCGATCCCTCGAATGTCACGGGGCCCGCCCGCTGCGGGCCCCGCCTTGATCCCCTACTTGCCGAAGCGGGCGCGGATTTCGACGCCGTACAGCCGGGGCGGACCGTAAATGGCGGAGGTCATGCCGAGGAACGCGCCCGCGGCGACCGGCGTGGAAATGTATTCCCGATTGGCGGCGTTCCGCATGTAGAACGACAGGTCGACGGGATGGCCGCCGACATTGTTGTAATCGACGCGCAGGTTGAGCGCCGCATACGGAGGCACGGTGGTGGCGGCAAACTCCGTCGGCGAGGAGTAATAGACATCCGCATTGGTGACCAGCTCACCCCACTCGGGCGCCAGTGGCAGCCGGTAGCGGAGGCCGCCCGAATAGGTCCGGCGGGCGGTGAGATTGAAGGGGATCCCGCCGGCCGCCACATACGGCGCGAGCGAGCTCGACACGTCCAGCGACACCGTCCTGGGTGACAGGAAGTTCGCCGCGTAGGTGATGGCCAGGGACGGCAACGGCGCGAATTCGCCGTCGATATCCAGCCCGGACACCTGGCTCTTGCCCAGGTTGACCAGCAAAGTGCCTCCGGCCGGGTCATTGCCCGGATTGCAATCGCCGTCCGGCGATACGCCCGGTCCGTTGTTGGTCGGCGAGCACAGCGGCGAAGTCTGCACGCCGGTCAGCGGTACCTGCACCTTGTCGTACCAGCCGCTGAAGACCGACGCGTTGAAACGCAGCACGGTCGAACCGATGTGCCAGTCGGAGCGCAGGCCGAGTTCCACGTCCGTCACGGTCTCGGGATCGAAGGACTGGGATGGAATGAGGCGGCCGGAAAGCGTCGGACTGTTGATGCCGCCGGCGCGGTAGCCGCGGCGCGACACCAGGTAGGTGAACAGATCCGGGTCCACCTGCCAGTTCAGGCCCACGGTCCAGGTCGGGGCACTGGAACTGGCCGAATTGATGCTGGTGCTCGTGATATTCGGTGCGGCGCTGCTGCAGTCCCCCGGCTGGACGTCGCCGGAGGTCGTATTGCCGAGGCCGGTGCCGGTGCAGGAGGAGATGTTGTCCTTGGTGTAGCGGACGCCGGCCTCGAAGGCCAGGCCCGGCAGCGCACTGCTCAGATCATAGGTGGCATGCAGGAACGCGGCCTTGCTGGTCTCCGTGATGAAATTGTAGCCCGGTCCCGCGGTCGGCGTGCCGACGATGTGGGCAAAGCCGACGAAGTTGCCCTGGGCGCCCGAAGGTTCGGAACGCAGGTAGAACAGTCCGGCCAGCCAGTCGAGCTTGCCACCGAGGGCCTTGCCCTTCAGCTGCAGCTCGTCGCTGTACTGGTGAATGTTGCTGTCCAGCGAACCACGGATGAACTCGATCGGCAGATTCGGCGGAAAGGCGCCGGTCCCATCCGCAGTGATCGCCGGCGCGCCGTCCACGTTGATCAGGTAGGACAGGTGCGTGTCCCGGAATCCGAAGATGTTGACCAGCTTGACCGGCCCGAAGTCGGCATCCGTGCGGTTGGTGACGCCGAAGCGGCGGTTATGCGTGTAGTCCGGGTTCGATGTGTCGACCACGAACGGTCCACGCGCCAGCTGCAGGGCCAGCTGCTGGTTGAACGTCGACTGCAGGCCCAGTGCCGTCAGCAGCGTGAATCCCGGGGCGACCGCGATGAGATTGGTGCCGTTGCCGTGGTCATCGCTCTTGTAGTAATCGAGCGTCAGCAGGTTGCGGAGAGTGGCGATCGGCTCCACCAGCAGCGACACGCGAATCGCCCGCGAGTCGATATCGTCCAGCGGCCCGCCCACGCCGAGATTCTCGGTATAGCCGTCGCGTTTGTGCACGTCACCGGCAATGCGCAGCGCCACTTGCTGATCGATCAACGGCAGGTTCACGGCCGCCTTGATCTCATGGTCATAGAAGTTTCCGAATCCCATCGAGACATAACCTTTCGTGTCGTAGTTCGGCGCGGTCGGGTAATAGAGCACCGCGCCGCCCGTCGTATTGCGTCCGAACAGGGTGCCCTGGGGGCCTTTCAGCACCTGCACCGAATCAATGTCGTACTGCGGCACGGAACTGCCGAAGGTCGGATCCGGGACGTCCGCAAAGTAGCTCACCACCGCCGGGGAACTGGGACCGGAAAGCGCCTTGGTCTGTCCGCGGATCTGATAGACGACGTTCTCGCGCCCGCCCGATCCGGAGAGGTACACGCCCGGGGTGGCCATCTGCAGGTCCTCCCCCGTCGAAATGCTGCGTTCGCGCAGGCTGTCCGCATCGAGTGCGGTGACGGAGACCGGCACCGACTGGATGTTCTCCGCCGTGCGGCGCGCGGTGACGGTGATTTCCTCGAGCACCGACTTGTCGGTGGCCGCCACCTTGGGCGCGCTGGCACTGCCGCTGGCATTGCCGCCCGCATCGGTGGTCTGGGCCGCTCCCGTCCCCGGCAGCAGCAGGGCTGCACCCAGATACAGTCCAAGACCGAAGACCCGACTGTGCCGCACTCTGATGCTCATTGGTGATACCCCCCGACTCTTGACTGAATGTGATTTGACTGAATGTGATTCTTGGATGCGGAATGCCACCGCGCAGGCGGCACGATCCACCGGCCGCGCTGCCACAACGACTCCAATCATTGCTGCGCCGTAGGCCATTACGCAACAAGCGCGGTTTGACCACGCGGCAAACGGCGGTCCCTTGTTGCGCTGCATTCGCTGAAGTTGTCCATCAGAATGCACGGGGCGGATAATGAAAAAAGCCACACGCCGGGATGGGACGCTCCGGGAGAGGCCTGATGAGGGGAGAGTCTTGATGAACTGGGACCAGGAAGTGGACGTGCTCTGTGCCGGGTCCGGTATCGGCGGCATGGCCGCGGCGCTGGCGGCGGCGCACGCCGGCGGCCGCGTGCTGGTCGCCGAAAAGGACCACCTGGTCGGCGGTGTCCAGGCGCTCTCCTCGGGGCAGATCTGGCTGGGCGGGAACCGCTGGGCGCGTGCCGCGGGCATCGCCGACAGCGAGGAAGAAACGATCCAACACCTCGAAGCCCTGTCGCAGGGCCTGGCGATTCCGTCGCTGCGCGAGACGTTCGTCCGCCGCGGCCAGGATGCGCTGGCCTTCTTCGCCGATCAGATCGGCATCCCCTTCCAGGTCATTCGTGACGTACCCGACTATTTCTATCCGCAGCTGCCGGGTGCCAAGGCCGAAGGCCGCTACCTGGAGGTGCAGCCCTTCGAGGGCCAGCGGCTCGGCGATTGGGCCGCGCGTTGCCGGACTTCTCCGTATGGCGACGGCTACAGCTACACCACGTCGAATGAATGGGCGGCAATGCAGGCCGGCAAGGGCGAGTTCATCGGCGACTGCCTGGCGCGGCACCTGAGCCGGGACGAACGCTGCGCGGGCGCTGGTCTGGCCGCCTGGATGCTGAAAGCCGCGCTCGACCGCGGCGTGCAGATTCTGACGGAGAGTCCCGTCACGCAACTGCTGCTCGAGGAGGGCCGGGTCGTTGGCGCCGTCGTCGCGACTCCACGGGGTGAGTTGAGAGTGCGCGCCCGGCGCGGCGTCATGCTGGCCACGAGCGGTTATGATTGGAATGCTGCGCTGGTGTCCAGCTACGAGACGATGCCCGGAGCGGGCAGCATGTGCCCGCCTACCGTCACCGGCGATCATCTGGTGCTGGCGGCGGACGCCGGAGCGATCCCGGTGGCGGCGCGTGCGCCGGCCCAATCGCCGATCTTCATCGGGTACGTCGTTCCGAACGAGCGGATCTATGGCCATGTTTCGCAGCGCATGTACATCCCGGGCCGCCCGCACTCGATCATCGTCAACCGCCGGGGCCAGCGCTTCGCCAACGATGCTTTCTACCCGGATGTCGTGAACAAGGTGTGGCGCAACGACGGACCCGCGGACGGCATGGTCAACTGGCCGGCCTGGATCGTGTTCGATGAGAGTTTCCGCGAGAAGTACAACCTCCTGCCCGCCTATCCCGGGCAGGCCCTGCCCGAGGGCGTCGCGGTTCAGGCGGATTCCATCGAGGCGCTGGCGGCGCAGGCCGGCATGGACGCCGGCGGGCTGGCCGCCACCGTGCGGCGGTTCAACGGGTACTGCGAGACCGGCAGGGATCCGGAATTCGCCCGTGAGGGCTCGCCCTGGGGCGTCATGATGGCCGGGGATCGCCGCATGCCGCGCCATCCGAACTTCGGACCTCTGGACCGGGCGCCCTATTACGCGGTCCGTCTGGTCCGGGTCGTGATGGGTGTGCCCACGGTCGGCCTGCCGATCAATGAAACCGCTCAGGTGCTGAACGCGCGCGGCGAGCCGGTCCCGGGGTTGTATGCGGGCGGCAATTCCGTGGCGCACCTGGATACCGGCGCAGGCTTCAACAGCGGCATCGCCAATATGCGCGGCCTGCTGCATGGGTTTCTTGCCGGCATGGACATGTCCCGGCGGGAACACGCGCTGACAGAATAGAGAGCGCTGACGGAAGAACGCAATGCTCGAGGAAGCAGGACCCCATGAACACCACATCTAAGGCGACCGACTCCAAGGCGACCGGCTCGACGCCGCCGCCGCCGCTTTCTGCCGCCGAGTTCAAGGCCCGCTACGGCCCCTGGGCCGTGATCGCCGGTGCCTCCGATGGCACAGGCGCGGCGTTTGCCGAACAGCTCGCCGCATCCGGTCTCAACCTGCTGCTGATCGCGCGCCGGGCGGAGCCCCTGGCAGCGCTGGCGGCCCGCCTGTCCGCATCGGGCGGTGTCCAGGTCAGGACGCTGCCGCTCGACCTGGCGGTTCCGGGCGCCGCCGACCGCATCCTGGAAGCGGCCGCGCCCCTCGAGGTCGGGCTCTACGTGTCCAATGCGGGCGCGGATGCCTCCGGCCAGCATTTCGTCGATGCACCCGTTCAGGCCTGGCGCGATCTGATCCAGCGCAACGTCATCACCCTGGTGGAAGCCTGTCACGGCTTTGCCCGCCTGATGCTGCCGCGCGGTCGCGGTGGCCTGATCCTCATGGGCTCCGGCGCCGGCCTCGGGGGCCAGCCCCGGGTCGCGGTCTATTCGGCCACGAAGGGGTTCGACCTGAACCTGGCCGAATCCCTCTGGGCGGAACTCAAGCCGCGCGGCATCGACGTGCTCGACGTGGTGGCCCCATCCATGAATACGGAAACGTTGCAGCGAGTGGTGAGCGCGCGCGGACTCAAGGTCTCGGGCCTGCTGGAGCCCAAGGATGCCGTACGGCGCGTGCTCGCCGAACTGCCCTTAGGCCCCGCCTGCGTGTTCGATTGCGGGTTCGACATTGTCGGGCCCGAGGTCCTGGCCGAAAACCGGCGCCAGCGCGTGATCGCCGTCAGTGAGGCGACCCGGACGTTCTACGGTGAAGTCTAAGTCTACGGTGAAGTCCAAGCAGGTGCAGACCATGACCGGACAGTACTCTGGAAAGGTGGCGCTCGTGACCGCAGCGGCCGCCGGTATCGGTGCGGCCACCGCCGAGGCCTTTGCCCGGGCGGGCGCGCGCGTGATGATGGCGGATATCAACCGCGAGGCGGGAACGGCGCGCGCGGCCGCGCTGCGCGCCGCCGGCGGCGAGGTCCAGTTCATGGTCGCCGACGCCACGCAGGAGGCCGATGTTCAGGCGCTGGTGGAGCGGACCGTGGCCACCTACGGTGGCCTGCACCTGGCCGCCAATATCGTCGGCGACGCGCACCCCGGCGCGTCGGGGCCGGAATTCCATCTGCAGAGCCTGGAAAGCTGGGAGCACACCTTCGCGGTCAGCGTCCGCAGCACCTTTCTGTGCCTGAAGCACGAGATCACGCACATGATCGCCCATGGCGGCGGGGCCATCGCGAACGTGACCTCGCTGGCCGGACTCCTCTATGTGCCGGATGCGGGCGTCGCCTACGCGGCCGCGAAGGCCGGGGTCGTGCGACTCACGAAGTTTGCGGCCGTCACCTACGCGGGGCGCGGCGTGCGCGTCAACTGCATCGCCCCCGGCGTGACACCGACCGAGGCCTACAACAAGGCGGGACCGGAAATCGGCCAGATGGTGATCGACCGGCTGCTGCCCAACCAGCCGATCTGCCGCCCCATTGCCACCAGCGAACAGGCGGCGGCCATCCTGTGGCTGTGTTCCGATGCCGCCGCCATGGTGACCGGCCACGTGCTGCCGGTGGACGGGGGTTGGACCGCACGCTCGTAGGACAGCTGAGCGCTCGCAGGACAGCGGAGCGCTCGCAGGAGCCCTTGAGATGGACATCGCCGAAACACTGTTGGTGCTCGAGGACATTCGCGCCGTCAAGGCACGCTACTGCCGTTTTCTGGATACGAAGGACTGGGCCGGCCTGGCCGATCTGTTCACCGAAGACGCGAGCCTGGATGTGCGCGAAGACACGGGATCGGAACCGTTCATCGGCCGCGAGGCGCTGATGGTGCCGATCCGTCACGCCGTCATCGATGCACGCACGGCACACCAGGTGCACAGCCCGGAAATCACCCTGACCGGGGCCGATAGCGCACAGGCCATCTGGGCCATGCAGGACCGCGTCGTATGGAGCGAAGGCAAGTCGCCGCTGCCCGGGGTCCGTTCGATCACAGGCTACGGCCACTACCATGAACGCTATGTCCGGCGGGACGGCGTCTGGCGCATCGCCTCCCTCAAACTCACCCGCCTTTACGTGGAAATGCACCGCTAGCCACGCGGCCACGGGGCACATCGAGCCACGAGCACACTGAAGGACAACGATCCCATGCCAGCAAGCCCATCCAACGCAGACACCCCGCCGCTTTCCGTACGGTACGGTCAGTGGGCCATCGTGGCCGGGGCATCGGAAGGCCTCGGTGCGGCCTTCGCCGAGCAGCTCGCGGCGCGCGGCGTGCACTGCCATCTGGTGGCGCGCCGCGAAGCGCTGATCGCCGCGCTGGCCGCGGACCTGCGCACGCGTTACGGGGTACAGACCGCCTACCAGGTCCTGGACCTGGAACGTGTCGATGCCGCCGAGGCCCTGGATCGTGCCACGGCGATGCACGATGTCGGCCTGGTCGTTTACAACGCCGGCGCGGACGATTCCGCGGTCAAGTTCCTGGCGCAGCCGCTGGAGAAGTGCCGCAGCCTGGTCCGGCGCAATGTGATCACGCTGATGGAGACCGTGCACCGCTTCGGTGAACGCATGGCCCGCAATCGCCGGGGCGCGTTCATTCTGATCGGCTCCGATGCCGCGCTCGGCGGGGGTTCCCGCGTGTGCATGTACACCGCCACCAAGGGCTTTGGGATCAATTTCGCGGAATCACTGTGGGCGGAGCTCAAGCCGCTGGGCATTGACGTCCTGCACCTCGTGATCGGGGCCATCGATACCCCCGTGCTGCGCAGGTCGCTCCAGGACCATGGCATCCCCGTGGAGAGCGTCCAGCCCGCCGTTCCGGCCGAACTCGCCCGGCTGTTGCTCGACAATATCGCCAACGGGCCCGATCTCATCTACTGGCCGCATGACCGGGACGGCGCGCGCGAGCTGGAGAACAGGCGGCGTGACCGCGTACTCGAAACGGGCGAAATCCTGAAGGCCTTCTGGGGTCCTGAATAAGCCCGGGAACGCGCGGCGGTCTAGCGGCGGGTCTTCAGTTCCACTGCAGGTGCAGATCGGGAATGTGCAGGATGTTACCCACGAAGAACGGCACCTTGAAGCCGTCCTTGATCCTGAACTCGGGGATGGCCCCGACGAACTCCTCGAGCGCGTACTGCAGCTCGCGACGCGCCAGGTGCCGGCCCAGGCAGGTGTGGATGCCGCCGCCGAGCGACAGGTGGGCGGGACGGCGGTCGAAGCGGATCTCCTGGGGGTTCTCGTAGAAGGCCGGATCGCGGCCGGCCAGCGGCGTCGAGACCGCGACGTACTCACCGGGCATGATCGCCTGGCCGTGAAGCTCGACCGGCCTGGCGCAGATCCTGAAACTCGTCACCGGACCGAAGGCGCGCAGCAGCTCCTCGACCGCATACTGGCTGATCGCGGGATTCTCGCGCAGCTGCCGCTGGTGCGCCGGATGCGTGGCAAGGAAATGGAAGATCAGGCCGAGCAATGAAGTCACGGTGTCGAGCCCGCCCAGATAGAGATTGAAGCAGTGCCCGAGCACCTCGTCGTCGTTCCACTTGCGGCCGTCCAACTCGAAATCCAGTACCGCCGTAATGTAGTCCTGCTGCGGGGCCCGCCGGCGGCTCTCGATCTCCTCGAGCAGGTAGTTCTTGACCGCACGCGTCGCATTGCCACGCACGACCATGTCGTCCGTGTGCAGCAGCTCCTTTTCCCAGCGCAGGAATTCGGCCATGCGTTCCTGCGGCAGCCCGAGCAGATCGAGCACGATGTTGATCGGGTACTTTTCCGAGAACTCATTGACGAAATCGCATGCGCCGCGGTCGCGGAACCCCGCGATCAGCGTCCGCGCCCGCGCGCGCACCCGCTCGCTCATCGCGTTGATCTTCTGCGGCGTGAAATTGGGATTCAAGGCCTTGCGGTACAGACTGTGGATCGGCGGGTCGGCTTCCGTGGGAATCACCAGCCAGTCCTCGCCGATGCCCTGCGACCACCGGCCCATGCCCTTCTTGATGAAGTTCTCGGTGTCCTGCAGCAGCGTCTTCACATCCTCCGCGCCCTTGAGCAGCCAGCCGGGCTGTTTGCCCGGGAAGATATTGGTGATGTAGGACACGGGCGGCAGCGTGGCGTGCATGCGCGGGATCAGGGTCTCGTGCGGATCCTCGCTCACCACCACGCGCGCGAACAGCGGCGAGTCGAACGCCAGTGAGGGATTGACGTGCGCGGGCAGGTTTGGCGCGACGGCAGCGTTGGCATTCATGGGCAGCTCCGGAGTGAAACCAAGTTGATGGTGCGGATCAATGCGCACCAGCCATGAAATCGGCCAGGTCGGCGCAGTGCGGCTGGTGGCTCAGGCCGCCGCCGGAAATGGAGATGTTTTCTCCCGTGATGTAGCGCGATTCATCGGACGCCAGGAAGGCGACCAGGGCCGCGATGTCATCGGGAACACCGAACTCCGGCGTGAGGATGTGCCGGTAGATGATCTCCTTCAGTCCCGGCACGGTTCTTTCCAGGGCCTGTGTCAGCACCACGCCGGGTGAGATCGAATTGCAGCGGATCCGCTGCCGGCCATATTGGGTCGCCACATATTTCGTCATCGCGATGATCGCGCCCTTTGAAGTCCCGTAGGCAATGCGGGCCAGGTCGCCGGCCAGGCCCGAATTCGAGGCTGTATTGATGATGCTGCCGCCGCCGGCCTTGATCATGTGCGGGATCGCGTACTTGCAGCCGAGCAGGTAGCCGGTCGCGTTGATGGCCATGGTCGCGTTCCAGATCTCGACCGGGATGTCGACGGCCGTCGTGTCCTGACCCTGCCGCGCCGGATCGGTCAAGGCCGCGTTGTTGTGCAGGATGTCGAGGCGCCCGAACCGCGCCACGGTCTGCTCGACCATGGCCTGCACGGAGGCGGGTTCCGCCGCGTCGAACTGCAGGGCGATGGCCTGCTCGCCCAGCGGTGCCGCCGCGCGGTTCGCCGTGTCCACGTCGATATCCGCGATGCCCACCCTTGCGCCCTCGGCGACCAGCCGCCGCGCCACCGCCGAGCCGATTCCACCGCCGCCGCCGGTGACGATCGCCACCCTGCCCTTGAGTCTGTCCATCGAATCCCCTCCTAGGTCTTTGGTTTTGCGCTCATCATCTCGCGTGCCTTGAGCTTGGCGGCCTCGATGCCGCGCAGCACGGAAGTGGTGTTGCCGGCGCCGGCATAGAACAGCAGGAACAGCGGAATCTGGGCCAGCTGCTCCTCGGTCAGTTCACCATTGCAGATGGCCCCCGCGATCTGCACCTCGATGAGATCCGCGCGGCCCAGCATGGCCGTGGCGCCGAGCACCATGAGCCGCTTGTCGCGGATCGACAGCGCCGGGTGTGCCCAGAGGTCACCGAACTGGTGTCCCACGATCTCGGCCACCATGGGCGAGCCCTCATGCCCCTGCATCATCTTCGAGGCACCGGGACCGTAGACGGCCTCGACCACCTTGAGACCCTCATTCCACTTTTCCTCGGCGCTCTTGCTCATGAGTCATGATCTCCGTTGGTCCATGATGGCATTCTGATCCGGCACACTCTGATCCAGCAGCATCTCGCTGATCCGCTGCTGGCGCCCGGCATCGACGCCGCCGGCGGTGAAATAGCCGCTCACCGATCCCCACTCGCGATCCACTTCATCGAGCGCGGCGCCGAGGAAATCGGGCTGCACGCCGATCAGCAGGTTCATCACGGTGTCCGGCGGCACGAAGCCAAAGTGATTCTGGAAGGCGTGATCGACGGAACCGGCAAGGCGGAGGTTGCGCGCGAACACGTCGGAGCGGGCATAGTCGCTGAGTATGAGCTCCCGCGACACGCCCAGGAGCGACAGCAGTACCGCAACCGCGACGCCGGTCCGGTCTTTGCCCGCGGTGCAGTGCACGATCATGGGCACCTCCCCGCCGAGCAGTGCATCGACCATCGGCCGCAGGTGCGGACGGAACGCCGCCGGCATGAGACTGTAATTCCTGGCGATGACCCGGCGCGCATTCGCCTCCGACAGGTCGTCACGCAGCGATTCCCAGTTCCTGGCACCCGCCGCGCGCAGATCCGTGTTCATGTCCATATTCAGGACGCGGCACCCGGGGCCGCACCAGTCGTTGGGGGCCGCCTCGCGCTCGATCGCGGAGCGCAGATCGCAGACCGCCCGGATGCCCAGCGCACCGAGTTCCTCCCGATGGGCCTCGAAGAAGCTGGCGGGACCCTCCGAGCGGTAGATGAGGCCGGAGCGAACGACGCGCCCGTCGGCCGTCGGCAGGCCGCCGATGTCGCGAAAATTGAGTTTCGACAGGGCAACGGTCATGCGTTGATCATGCCATTCGTCGTCCTGCATGCGCCCCGTCCGCGGGCAGGGTTGCCCCTCAAGTAGTGGACCTGGCGTCAATTGACGGTCGTTGACAAGTAAATTGGCGCCTGTCAATTTCAATCCAAACCTGAAAGGAGTCTCCGTGTCCAAATTCACGAACGCAGTCGGCGGCAGGCGGCGCTGGTGGGCGGTCATGCCCACGCTGGAGGCGCCGGCGATGACGCATATCGCTCGGCAGATGGAGCAGATCGGCTTTGAGGGCTGCTTCGCCCTGCAGATCTACGGCCCGCCCTTCGTGCCCATGGCTGCGACCGCGGCGGTCACCACGACACTCAAAGTCGGCACCGGTGTGGCCATCGTGGGCACGCGCAGTCCGGTGGAAACGGCCTATGCCGCCATGGATGTGGATCGCATCAGCAGTGGCCGCTTCATCCTCGGCCTGGGAAGCAGCATCAAGAGCTGTGTCACCGGGATGTATGGCGAGCCCGAACGGAAGCTCCTGTCGCACCTGCGGGAGGCCACCCAGGTGATCCGGTACGTGATCGCCCATGCACACAAGGGCCTGGACCCGATCAAGGGTACGTATTTCAGCGCCGACTTCGAGGAGATGATGATCACGGCGCCCCCGCTGCGCGAGCAGATCCCGATCTGGATTGCGGCGCTGCAGGACAAGATGACGGATCTGGCGCTGGAGATCGGTGACGGACTCATGGTCCACGCGCTCTGGTCCGCCGATTACACGCGCCACAAGATGCCGGCGATCAACGCCGCGCTGGCGAAGTACGGACGCCGGCGCGGCGACCTGGAGATCAACGCCTGGCCCTGGATCGCCGTCAATAACGACAAGCGCCAGGCGATCGAGGACAGCCGGGCCACGGTCGCCGCCTATTCGGGCTACAAGGAATATGAGCCGTTCTTCGAAGCGCTGGGGTTCGGCGCTCAGGCGCGGGCCTGCCAGCTTTCACTCGGCGGACACGGCGATGTGTCATCCATCGCGGGCAATATCCCCGATGACATGGTCGAGGCCTTCGTGGCCTGCGGCAGCGTCGATCAGGTCCTCGAGCGCATCGAACCCTACTGGGGGGTCGTGGATTCGCTCTGCCCCATGACGCCCTACCGCAATCTGAGCATGGAGCAGCTGACGTTCTACAACAACGGGCTGTTCCAGATGGTGGCGGCGGCGCGGGCACGCGAAGGCTAGCCGCCCACGGGCTGCAAACCGGATTGATCGCCTGCCATGCCTTCAAAGCTCGCAAACGATCCTCGAATCGATCCTCGCATCAAGGCGATGCTGGGCGGTGTCGACTTTCCATCACCGGGAAACGTCACCAGCCGTGAGGAATTGCTGGCCGAGGAGAACACAGAGACCGTGCGAAACCAGGCGGCAGGTCTCAAGACCATGCTGGATTCCCTGGACAGGGAGGACATCGCACCCTCCCGCGGATTGAGGATCCACACGGAGCGCGTGACATCCTCTCCAGACGGAAATTCGATCAACATTCAATTCATCCGTCCGGACACTGCGGAGCAGCTGCCGTGCGTCTACTACATCCACGGGGGCGGCATGCAATCGCTGTCGTGCTTCTACGGCAACTACCGGGCCTGGGGTCGGATGATCGCGGCCCGCGGTGTGGCGGTGGCGATGGTCGATTTTCGCAACGCCCTGCGACCCTCCTCCGTTCCTGAGGTCGCGCCCTTCCCCGCGGGGCTCGATGACTGCATCTCCGGACTGAAGTGCGTGCACGCCAACAGCGCCGCACTCAATGTGGATGCCACGCGGATCATCGTCGCCGGTGAAAGCGGCGGCGGCAACCTGACGCTTGCCACTGGATTGAAATTGAAGCAGGACGGGCAGCTGAGCCTGATCAAAGGGCTGTACGCCCTGTGTCCCTATATCGCCGGCCAATGGCCGCTCGAGAGCTGCCCCTCCTCGACACTGAACAACGGCATCCTGCTCGATCTTCACGACAATCGTGCTGCCATGGCCTATGGGATCGAGGAGTTCCGGAGATCCAATCCTCTCGCCTGGCCCGGGTTCGCGACCGGCCGGGATGTCGAAGGGTTGCCGCCGACCGTCATCAGCGTCAACGAATGCGATCCCCTGCGCGATGAAGGGATCAACTTCTACCGCTTGCTGATCGCCCATGGCGTACCCGCGCGATGCCGGCAGGTCATGGGCACCGTCCACGGCACGGAGGTTCTGGTGGCGGTATGCCCCGATATCAGCCGCGATACGGCCAGTGACATGGCCAACTTTGCCCGCGACTAATCACCAGGCAAACCGATCACGCGCTCCAGTCCGGTGGCACATTCGCCGCCATCGCCGCCTTGACGTAGCGCAGCGCCTCATCGGGGGTAATCACGCCCAGCTGGCTTGCCTGCAGCGCCGCCTGCTCGACCCTCTGCACATAGGTCTGATGGCTCGGGTACAGGGACGCCAGCTTGCCGGGGCTGAACGGCTCGTGAATTCCGTTCAAACCGTTGGCGGACCCGTCGTTCAGTGCAATGGGAGCCTCGAGGTCCGGCAAGCGCACGCCACCGCGGGCGAGGCCGTGCTGATCGCGCACAATGCTCAGCGGCGGCGTCGTCAGCTCGATGGGAGCGATCATCGCCGGGGCAATACCCTGGTCGATCCATTGCGCAAACTGCAGCATGGCAGACTCGAGTACAGCCTCCCAGGTGACGTGACTTTGGCACGCCGGCGTCGCGGCGGCCGGCCAGTCGATACCGAAGTCCCGCCGGAGGAATCGCGCCAGGGGCGTGATGAGGCTGCGGGGAAAGTGCGATGCACCGGCCACCTCCCAGAACCGGAAGCGCTCCGTGTCCGGCTGGCGAACGGCCGCCTGAAGCAGCGTCTCGCTCTCTGAGTTGACGATCATCACCGGGATATCCAGATCGTCGCGGATGCGGGTGGGGCGTCCACGGACACGATGACCTTCTTCCGGCGAGAGCCCCGCAATTCGCGCCATATCCAGCACACCCTCTTCAAAGCCGCTGGCCACGCCCCGCCAGAACGTCGGCATGATGCCCTTGAACAGGCGATCGCGCTGTTGTATCGCATTGACCTAGGCGGCGAGTCGCCAGGACGACTGGGAAGCGCCCACGGCAATCAACCGTTGTACCTGCAGACCCTCAAGCGGATCGACGGGGCCTGATGGCCTGTGCGGGCTCAAGGCCGACGCGGCTTGCGAATAGATGTCATAGCTGAAGGAATCGCCCGGGTGGGAAAGCGAGCCGTATCGCTGCGGGTCCCAGCTGGTCAGTCCCTTGGAGTCGCCATCATGCCCATGCACGCTCAAGTACTGTGCGGAGACCGCGGCGTAGACGCAGCCATTCTCGAGCAGCGCCGGTAGATCGTGAGGAAGCACGTCGTAGCCACTGGACACATTCGCCCATTCCACGAACACCGTCCCATTGAACACTCCGGTATCCCTTGGCTTCTGGACCAGCAGTCTCGTCGTGAAGGGCGCCTCTCCTGCCGGCTCAACCGACCATCGCCCGTCCAAGCCTGGTGCTCCCAAGGGCCTGTAACGTCTCGCCACCCCGGTAAGAAAGTATTCCTCCTCCACATAGCCCAGCGCACTGATGTCCTCGAGATAGGCCGCGAACGGCCAGCCATGGGCGCCGCCCTTGACAGGGCCGGTCACACGCGTTCGTGAATCAGGCATGAAGCTGCCCCGCGGTCGGCGGGCGGCGGGCGGCGGGCGGCGGTCGGCGGGCGCCGTTCAGGCCGCTGCCGCCAGGTCCGATCCGGCGATGAAGCCCAGCACCATGGCCGGGCCGACGTTGCAGCCATGGGCGGGCGACTTCCCGCGCCAGATGGAGTTGGCGTCCAGGCCGGCGGCGTACAGTCCCGCGACCGGTGCGCCGCGCGCATCGAGCACGCGGCAGCGTTCGTCGATGCGCAGGCCCACCGTGGTCGATCCGTCGCCGGGGAAGATCTTGATGGCGTAGAACGGCGCAGTCTCCACCGGCCCGAGGCAGGGGTTGGGCGTGTGCTTCGGATCGCCGATCTCGCGGTCGATCTCCAGGTCCCCTTTGTGGAAATCCGGATCCTTGCCGGCTGCGGCGTAGCGGCCGATCGTGGCGGCACTCTGCTCGAGGCCGTCCGCATTGACGCCGATGCGCGCCGCGAGCGCGCGCAGCGTCGGCGCCTCGGTGACATAACCGGCCTGGACCAGCTTCTTCAGGTTGCCGGCGCCGGGGTAGACCATGCCGAAGCCGTATTTCTTGACGAACCGGGCGTCGGCGACGATATGCGCCGGCACCGCACCGGCGGCATGCATCGCATCGACGAAGAGGACGTGGGCTTCATTGCCGAAGCGCCGGCCCTCGGCATTGACGGCGATGCAGCCGGGCTTGGACATGTCGATCAGATGCGCATAGCGGGCCACATAGCCGTCCGCGCGCTTCATCGTCGAAATGACTGCCCAGACGCCGTTGAACAGGTTGCCGCTGTCCAGTTCGCCACCGCCCGCCATGCCGATGGCGATGCCGTCGCCGGTATTTTCATAGGGCAGCAGCGACAGGTGCTGCTCGGGATAAGGCATGTATTTCTGCCGCATCTGGGGGTTGGCCGAGAAGCCGCCGGAGGCCAGCAAAACACCCCGCCGCGCCGTGAAGGACTCGGTGCGGCCGCCGGACGAGGCGCTCAGTCCCACGACGCGCGCGCCGTCGCGATTGAGCGCTGTGACCGCCACGCCGCTGCGCAGGCTCACGCCTGCGTCCAGCGCCGAGCGCAGCAGGCGGCCGATGAGCGCATTGCCCATGGTCAGCCGCGTGCCACGCGGAAACCCCCGCAGCTTGTCGAAGGCGAAACGCAGTCCGAGCCTGCCCAGGTGCGCCAGCGAACGGAAAGAGGGCATATTGGCCAGGTACGGCAGATCGAACAGGTCGATCATGAACCCGCCCGGAGCGTTGAATTCCTCGCGCGGGGTCCGCAGCCGCGCAAAGTAATCACCGAGCTTCCTGCCGTCGTACTCCTTGGGACTGAGCAGCCGCCCGTGGCGCGTCGCTCCCGGAATACCCGGGTACCAGTCGCTGGTTTCCGGGGACAAGAGGAATTCCACCGCGCTGTTCTCGGCCAGCCACTGCACCATGCGCGGGCCATTCTCGAGGTAGGCATCGATCAGGGCGGGCTGCGCCACAGCGCCGATGACGTCCAGGATGTATTGCCGGGCCTGACCCGGCGCCTCGGCAATGCCGGCCGCGGCGGCCTGCGGGTTCCCTGGAATCCAGATGCCGCCACCCGACACCGCGGTGGTGCCGCCGAACTGGTCCGCCTTTTCCAGCACCAGGACCTTGAGTCCGGCCCTGGCCGCGCGAACCGCGGCCGTGAGTCCCGCCGCCCCCGA
>Ga0075017_100001020_pt1 | contig 16693 bp, 17 predicted proteins | sample AleBraG_ABR_2012_FD_71475 | JGI IMG/M metagenome (GOLD analysis project Ga0075017, IMG submission 71475) | Freshwater sediment microbial communities in response to fracking from Pennsylvania, USA - Alex Branch Run_MetaG_ABR_2012 | ecosystem: Environmental > Aquatic > Freshwater > Creek >... | reverse complement strand
GTGGGTGAGGCGGTGATATCGATGGCGCCGACCCCGCGAGCACCCACAGCGATCTTCTCCATGTAGACGCAGGGGCCTGGATCGAACATGGTCCCCCGCTCGGAGACGGCGATCACGCTCAGTGCGCCGCCGCGTCCCTTGGCGGTGAGCGTGGTCCCATCGATGGGGTCGACGGCGATGTCAGTGGCCGGCGGCGAGCCATCGCCGATCTTCTCGCCATTGAAGAGCATGGGCGCTTCATCCTTCTCGCCCTCGCCGATCACCACGATGCCATCCATCGGGACGCTCTGGAGCACCACGCGCATCGCCTCGACGGCGGCACCGTCGGCGCCGTTCTTGTCGCCGCGACCCATGTAGCGACCGGCCGCCATGGCGGCGGCTTCGGTCACTCGCACGAGCTCGAGGGCCAGGTTCCGATCGGGCGACTGTTGCGAGGTGCGATCCACGGTCCGAACCATAATGCAGGCCCGCCGCCATGGACCGCTGAAGGCTGCTTGCTCCGAGAAGGTCGGCCGGACTGCCGGACTCGGCAATAATCGGGGCTGTGGATCGCATCGTCGTCAGTCCCGGTGACCCGCTCTGCGGAGTGGTCGAGGCCGGCGGTGCGAAGAACTCGGTGCTCAAGCTCATGGCTGCCTGCCTGCTCGCCGAGGGACGCCACGTCTTGGAGAACGTGCCCTCGATCACTGACGTGGACACCATGGCTGACGTGCTCCGTGCGCTCGGCTGTCGAGTGGAGCGACACGCTGGTTCCAGCCTGCAGATCGACACGCCAGCAACCGAGGAGCTCGTCCCTGAAGCCCCCTATGAGCTCGTTGAGCGCATCCGGGCTTCGATCGTGGTGCTGGGCCCGCTCCTCGCTCGCTGTGGCCGGGCCCGCGTCTCGCTGCCCGGAGGCGACGACTTTGGCAGCCGGCCCATCGACATCCATCTCAGCGGGCTCACGTCAATGGGAGCGACCTTCGAGACGACACACGGCTATGTCGAGGGAGAGGTCGCCGACATCTCGGGCCGGCTCGTTGGTGCGCACCTGGTCCTTGAGTATCCGAGCCACACGGCAACCGACAACCTGATGATGGCCGCCGCTCTGGCCAAGGGGACCACCGTCATCGAGAACGCTGCTCGGGAGCCCGAGGTCGCGGACCTCGCTGCCCTGCTCAGCGCCATGGGCGCCGAGGTCCGGGGCGTGGGGACCTCACGGCTGGTCGTCGAGGGCGCCGAGCGTCTGGCACCGGTCCGCCACCGGGTCATCCCCGACCGGGTCGTGGCCGCCACCTACCTCCTGGCTCCGGCGCTCGGCGGCGGCTCGGTAACCGTCAGCGATGGACGACCTGAGCACATGGAGATGTTCCTCTCCAAGCTGCGCGCCATGGGACTGGAGGTCTCTTTCGACATCGACGGGCTGACCGTCGCCGCCCCGCGGCGGAGCACGGCGATCGACGTGGCCACACTGCCCTATCCCGGCGTTGCCACCGACTACAAGCCCTTCCTGGTCAGTGCGCTCTGCGTGGCCGAGGGTGTCTCGATCGTGTCGGAGAACCTCTTCGAGGGCCGCTTTCGCTACATCGACGAGCTGCGGCGCATGGGGGCCGACATCCGCACTGAGGGACATCACGCCGTGGTCCGTGGCGTCCCACGCCTCTCGGGCGCGCCGGTGAAGGCTCCCGACATCCGCGCCGGGGCGGCGCTTGTGCTGGCGGGACTGGCGGCAGAGGGCGAGACCATCATCGCCGGGGTCGAGCACATCGAGCGCGGCTACGACGACCTCGTGGGGACGCTGGCCCGACTCGGAGCACAGGTGGCATGGGCATGAGCATCGCCGTCAGCCGGGACCCAGCCACGCTCCTCGACGAGGCCGTCGCCGGAGGTCGCGTGGCCCTTGCGCGGCTCCTGACGATGGTCGAGCGGGGAGGCGCGGCGAGCCGCGCCGTCGCCGGACTCGCCTATCGCTGCCCGCCGCCCTACACCGTCGGTCTCACCGGTGCCCCTGGGGCGGGGAAGTCCACGCTGACCGACCGGCTGATCACCGCAGCGCGTGCCGGCTGGCCTGCGGCGGGCGGCCAGGATGCCGAGGCGCTTTCGCAGGTCTCGGTCCTGGCCATCGACCCCTCGTCCCCCTTCACCGGCGGGGCGATCCTCGGCGACCGGGTCCGCATGCAGGAGCACGCCACCGATCCCAGTGTCTTCATCCGCTCGATGGCCACTCGGGGACATCTCGGCGGGCTCTCTCTCGCGGTGCCCGATGCGGTGCGCGTGCTGGGAGCGGGCGGCATGCCCCTGGTGCTCCTCGAGACGGTGGGAGTGGGGCAGATGGAGGTTGAGGTGGCCTCCGCGGCTGACAGCTGCGTGGTGGTGGTGAACCCGGGCTGGGGTGACGCCATGCAAGCGAACAAGGCGGGCCTGCTCGAGATCGCCGACATCTTCGTCATCAACAAGGCGGACCGACCTGGTGCCCGCGAGGCTCGCCGAGATCTCGATCAGATGCTGGACCTCAGCCGGCTCGGTGCGTGGCGGCCACCGATCATCGAGACCATCGCTGCTGACGGGACCGGCGTTGATGAGCTCTGGGCGGCGATCGCTGCCCATCGGGCCCAGTTGATCGACGCAGGAGAGCTGGCACCCCGGCGTGAGCAACGCCTGGCGGTCCAGCTCCGACGGGTGGTGGCGGCCCGATTGGCTGAACGAGTCGAGCAGGTGGCCGACGGCGAGGTCTTTCACGCCCGGGTGGCTGCCCTGGCTGCAGGGACCACCGATCCCTACAGCGCGACGGACGACCTGCTCAGCTAGAGAGCTCGGCGGCCAGTTCGGTGGCGGCGAGCTCAGGCGGCACGATGTTGATCGCCACCCCCGTCCCCATCTCGAATCCGGCCCGTGTCGTTGCCTTGGGCACGATGTGCACGTGCCAGTGGTACGGCTCGCCGAGTCGGTAGGGAGCGGAGTGGAAGACGAGGTTGTAGGCGACGTCTCCGATCGCGGCGACCATGGCTCTGAGGGCCAGCGCTAGGGCTGTCCCGACGGCGTCCACGTCGACGTCGTCGGTGGTGTGGAGGTGCGGACCATGGTGCCGAGGCAGGACCAGCATCTCGTAGGGGGCGGATGACCAGTAGGGGCAGAGGACGACCACGTTCTCGTCGCGATAGACGATCCGCTGGCGGACTGACTCCTCAGCCTCGATCGTCGTGCAGAGAAGGCAGCGGGCGGTGAATCGAGCGAACCGAGCCTGCTCTTCGGCCACCTCGCGTGGCACGAAGCTCATGCCCAGGAGCTGGCCGTGAGGATGTTCGACCGATGCCCCTGCCTCACGGCCGGCATTGACGATGGCCTGGCTGTAGCGGAGGTTCGCCGTCGAGGCGTGCATCGCCATGCGGTCCCGGATGGCGCGCATCACGAGGCCGGCCTGGCCATTTGAGAGGTCAGGCCAGGCTGCCGCGTGGTCGGGGGAGAGGACGAGGACCTCGTGGATGCCGCCCGCCGATCCAGCGGTGAAGACCGGGCCGCGGTTCTCCACCACGAAGGGCTCGTCACCCTCGAAGGCTGGGTAGAGGTTGGGGATCACCCGGACGCGCCAGGCACCTTCTTCGTCGTAGGTGACCAGGGCCGGCGGCGTGTCCTCTTCATGGCCGGGGCAGAAGGGGCAGGGCTTGAGTGGCTCGTGCTCGAGGCGCTCCGCGTGCAAGACGAATGCGTCAGGACGCTTGGCTCGCGCCTCGGAGATGACGACCCAGCGGCCCGACAGCGGGTCCAGCCGCATCTCGGTCATCTCTGCATCTCCACGTCGCCTCGGATCTCCTGTCTGATCTGCCGAGCGTATCGCCTCGATCAAGGCAGACTGGAACGAGGTCGGGCTACTTCTTCTTGCTGAGCATGACCACGATGCCGAAGATGACTGCAGCCGCGACTGCGGCGATGCAGAGGGCGGCCCCAAGCTGGGTCACCGCCTTGCGGGCGCCACTCCGATTCGAGGCGTCGGCGAAGAGTGCGATGCCCGTCGACAGGATCAGCACCGAGCCGACCCCAAAGCCGAGGCTCAGCAGCAGCACCTGGCCGAGGCCATGCCAATCGACCAAGGGCTTTGCGGCCGTGGAGAGCATCGTGGGATCCATGGTGTCCTCCTAGGCCGCCGTGGCCGTGGGTTCGTCAACCAAGTTCGGTGACAGCGGCTCCCAGGCCTCGTTGACGTTGTCGGGACCGATGGGCGATGTCCGGGAGAGGGCGAAGATCAGAGCGCAGACGCCAGAGAGGAGCAGCGCGAGGACGATCACTCCGAGCGTTCCACCGATCGCGCTCTGGAGGGCGAAGGCAGCTCCGCCGACGAGCGCCGCTGCCGGGAGCGTCAAGAACCAGATCCCCACCATCTTGCCGATGACCGGCCAGCGCACTGCGATCCCGTGCCCAAGTCCAGAACCGACGACTGACCCCGTGCAGACCTGCGTCGTCGACAGCGGGATGCCGAAGTGCGTCGAGGCGAGCAAGACGGCGGCCGACGAGGTCTCTGCAGAGAATCCCTGGGGGGTCTCAAGATCGGTCACTCCCTTGCCGAGAGTGCGGATAATCCGCCAGCCACCCAGGTAGGTACCAGCCGCGATGGCGAGGCCGCAGAGCAGGACGACCCATGTCGGCGTCGACGCGCCCTTCTCTAAGGTCCCGTTTGCGACCAGGGCGAGGGTGATGATCCCCATCGTCTTCTGAGCGTCGTTGGTCCCATGTGCCAGGGAGACCATCGAGGCAGAGCCCACCTGCGCCCAGCGGAAGCCAGCATGGGTTGGACGCGAAGCGGCGGCGCGGGTGATCCGGTATGCCCCCCAGGTGGCGAGTCCAGCCACGAGTGCAGCGACGAAGGGGGCGAGCAGTGCGGGGATGATCACCTTTGACCACACTCCGCTCCACTCCACAGCCGCCGAGCCGGCGTGGACCAGCATGGCGCCGATGACTCCACCGATGAGCGCGTGGCTTGAGCTTGATGGGATGCCGAGATACCAGGTCACGACGTTCCAGAGGATCCCGCCGACGAGGCCAGCGAAGACGACGTCAAGGGTCACCGAGCTCTGACTGACGATCCCGCTGGCGATCGTGGCTGCCACGGAGAGGGAGAGGAATGCTCCAACGAGATTCAGCACCGAGCTGAGACCGACGGCAACGCGGGGCTTGAGGGCCCCGGTGGCGATCGACGTGGCCATCGCATTTGCTGTGTCGTGAAAGCCGTTAGTGAAGTCGAAAGCGAGGCCCGTCAGGACGACAAGTGCCAGCAGGAGAGATTGATGCACCCCAGAGTTCTAGACGAGAGCATCTTTGACCTTGGTCCGGCAGGGGTCCCAGTGATGACATTTTGCCTTGCGTTCACCAGGATGTCGTTTGCGCGCCACTTTGACGCGGGTCACGGGCATACGCCTGCTGCTGAAGTCCGCCCGGGGTGGCCCTCCCAAGGAGGCAATAGCCTCGCGACAAGTTGGGTGCATCGGGCTGATGGGACCCGATTCGGAGAGGGGGGAACATGCCGATCCACATCGTTACTGACGACGAGGTCGAATTGGCTGCTCGTGTCCTTGCCGACGCCTTTGACGCTGACCCCGTCTGGAGCTGGGTCTTCGCCGACGCGAGCGCTCGGCCCCATCAGCTGCAGGCCTTGTGGGGACTCCACGTCCGCGGCGCCCTCGACTACGGCTGGGTCCACGCTGCACCGGGTCTTGAGGCGATCGCGCTGTGGTTCCCGCCGGGCGCTCCGGGCCTGGCCGAGCCAGCTGCCAGCGAGCTCGATCCCCTGATCGACGATCTTGCAGGTGACGACGCAGGTCGCGTGAGACGGGTGTTCGAGGTCTTCGATGCGAACCACCCGTCGTCGAGACCGCATTACTACCTCGATCTCTTCGGTACCGACCTTCGTCGACGAGGACAGGGGATCGGCATGGCGCTGCTCAGCTCCTGCCTCGAGCGAATCGATGCTGATGAGATGCCCGCCTACCTCGAGTCATCGAACCCAGCCAACCTCGGTCGCTATGAGTCCGTCGGGTTTCGGCAGATCGGCAGCTTCACGCTTCCTGACGAAGGGCCAGCGGTAGCGACGATGTGGCGCGAGCCGAGCACGCCCGACTAGTCATCCCTAGGACGGTCGAGAGCGGTGGCCTCGACAACAATGGGAACATGGGAATCATCGCTGCGTCGCCGCCTCGCTCAGCGATCTTCGACCTGGTGCTGGTCGTCCACATCCTCGTCGCCCTCCTCTCTGTCATCACGATGGCGGCTGCCTACGCCGCCGCCAGCTCACTGAGCTCCCTTGGATCGGATGGCTCATGGCCATCTTCGGCGGTCAGGTTCTTTCGGCCCGGTCCTGAGGTCATCGGCAGAGTGATCCACCTTCTTCCGGTGACCGGGCTCGCGTTGCTGGGGCTCAGCCGCGGTGCGTTCCAACTGACCGATGGCTTCGTCATGGCTGGCTTGGCACTCTGGTTGATCGGGGGTGGCATCGCCGAGCTGGTCGTCTTTCCGGCCTCTCGTGACATCGCCTCGGCCATCGGAGCTCAGGACCCAGCAGAGAGCGCGATCGTGCGCGGACTGGCCGGAAAGCTCCGATGGGGGGTCGACGCCGTGATTCTCTCGCTGGGCATCGCGGCGATCGTGATGTTGGCGCAGCCCTAAGGGTGCAGCAGCGCTCGCTCAGATCGACGAGCGGGGGGTCAGGCCAGCGATGAGCTCTCGTGCTTGATCGGTCTGCCCCTGAGCGACCAGATCGACGACGTCGCCGACGATGTCGCCGAAGCCGACCTCCTCAGTTGAGAAGCCTCCATCGCGCAGGGACTGGCGACCTTCGCCCAAGAGCGCAGCAGCGATGGCGATGTCGTTGGGGAGGAGATCCTCGATGCGACGACGCAGCCATGCCGCAAGAGCGGGGCTTCGCCCGGTCGTCGACACGGAGATCACGACGGCTCCAGCTCGTGCCACTGACGGCAGCAGTGCCGTGCACTGCGCCGGTGTGTCAGCGGCGTTCACGAAGCGACCCGCGCTGCGTGCATCGTGACTGACCTTCGCGTCCACGTCGGCGTCGCCGGTTGCGGTGGTGACGAAAACGAACCGAGCCGCCTCACCATCAAGATAGGGCCGCTGCTCAAGGGTGATCTCCCCGGCCGCTGACAGGGACGCGACGCTTTGGGAAACGTCGGGCGCCACGACGGTGATCGAAGCGCGAGCAGCCAACAGTCCGGAGATCTTCATGCTGGCGACCCGTCCCGCTCCCACCACGAGGCAGGGAGCGTCGACGAGATCGAGCATCACCGGAAAGCCGACCTCGGCCATGATCAGTCCGGGTGGTGAAGCGTTGGCGGTCCGACCATGCCGGCCGCCACCGTCACATTCGTGACCTCGTCGACAAGGACGAAGCTGCCGGTGATCCGATTGTGCTGGTACGTGTCGACCGCGAGCGGCGAGGCCGCCGAGAGACGCACTACGCCGATGTCGTTCTCGATCAGCCGGTCGACCGGGCTCAGCGTGAGGTCATTGACGTTGAGTGAGGTCTCGATCGCGGTGACGATCGCTGGGGTCGTCCTCGTGGTGTGCTTTATGCGGAAGCGGCTTCCCGCGGTCAAGGGAACAGAACCGAACCAGCAGACAGTTGCGACGAGCTCGGTGGTCACTGATGGAAGATCACCAGCGCCGACGATCATGTCGCCCCTGCTCACGTCGAGGTCGTCGGCCAGTGCCACCGAGACCGAGAGGCCGACGCCACCGGCCTGAGCCGGGCCACTCGGTGTCGTGATCTCGGTGACGGTGCTGCGAAGCCCGTCAGGAAGGACCACAACCTCCTCGCCGACTCGAATCGGGGCGCCGTCGACCATGCCGGCGTAGGTACGCCCGCCGCCAGGCTGACGAAGGATCCACTGGACGGGGAGCCGAGTGGCCTCGGCGGCCCGCCCGCCGTGCACCCCGGCCCAGCCACCTGCCGGCGCGATCTCCAAGGCCTCCAGCACCGTCGGGCCGTCGTAGTAGGGGGCAGCATCGGAGCGCTCGACCACGTTGTCGCCGTCGAGGGCGGAGATCGGGATGACGGTGAGCGAGCTGATCGCCAGCGTGCGGCTCAGTTCCTCCATCTCGGTGACGATCCGGTCATAGGCGGTCTCGGACCAGCCAGCCATGTCCATCTTGTTGGCACAGACGATGAGCTGGTTCACCCCCAGCAAGGAGGCGATGCAGAGGTGCCGTCGGGTCTGCTCCTTGAGCCCCGCGGTGGCGTCGACGACCACGAGGGCGAGGTCGGCCGTCGAGGCACCCGTGGCCATGTTCGCCGTGTACTGGACGTGACCGGGGCAGTCGGCGATGACGAACTTTCGTCGGGGCGTCGCGGCGTACCGGTAGGCCACATCGATGGTGATGCCCTGCTCACGCTCGGCGCGCAGCCCATCGGTCACGAAGGCCAGGTCGACCTCGCCCACCCCGCGACGGCGCGAGGCCTCAGCGACTGCGTCGAACTGGTCGTCGAAGAGCTGTCGGGTGTCGACGAGGATGCGGCCGATCAATGTCGACTTGCCGTCGTCGACCGAACCGATCGTGGCGAAGCGGAGGAGGTCCATGACCCCGTCTTCAGATTGGATCATGGTCACGATCTAGAAGTAGCCCTCGCGCTTGCGATCTTCCATTGCCGTCTCTGAGAATCGGTCATCGGCCCGAGTGGCACCCCGCTCAGAGATCCTCGACGAGGCCACCTCACCGATGATCTCTTGGACGCTCTTGGCCGACGAGCGGACCGCGCCGGTGCAGGTGGCGTCGCCGACGGTGCGGAATCGCACGGTCTCGACGATTGCGGTCTCACCAGGGCCGGGCTGGACCCAGTCAGAGACTGCGAGCAGCATCCCGTCGCGCTCGACCACCTCGCGAGAGTGCGAGTAGTAGATCGACGGCAGATCGATGTTCTCTCGCTCGATGTACTGCCAGATGTCGAGCTCGGTCCAGTCCGACAGCGGGAAGGCTCGAAGATGCTCACCTGCCGAGACGCGGCCTTGGTAGAGCTGCCAGAGCTCAGGGCGCTGGCGGCGCGGGTCCCACTGACCGAAACCGTCGCGGAAGGACAGCACCCGCTCCTTTGCGCGGGCCTTGTCCTCGTCCCGTCGGGCACCGCCGAAGGCGGCGTCGAAGCGGTGCTCGTTGATGGCATCGAGCAGGGTGACCGTCTGCAGACGGTTTCGCATGCCGTTGGGGCCAGGGTCAGCGACCCGGCCTGCGTCGATCGAATCCTGGACCTTGGCCACAATCAAGCGTTCGCCCAGTTCGGCAACCGTGTTGTCCCGATAGTCGATCACCTCTGGGAAGTTGTGCCCGGTGTCCACCTGCATGATCGGGAAGGGGAGCTTCCCAGGACGAAAGGCCTTGACCGCGAGGTGCAACAGGACCGCAGAGTCCTTGCCCCCACTGAACAGGAGGACTGGGCGCTCGCACTCCGCAGCGACTTCGCGGATGATGAAGATCGCGTGGGATTCGAGCAGATCGAGGTGGTCGATCCGCTCTGCGGCAGGGGTTGCGGTCGTCATCATGAGGTCCATCTGTGTCACTTCGTCAATCAAGCGACCCGCCGAATCCTAGGTCCTCTCGATGGGGGTCCTTCGTCGAGGGACTCAATTCCCGGAAAACATGACCGGTTAAGTCAGGTATAGTAGACAGACCTTCGGGGTCGCGTCAAAGACCTGACCCCGCCGACCGTCGAGGAGCCCCCGAGCGTGGTGATGGACCGCACACAGATCCAGGAGCTCGAGGCGGAGCTCGCTGAGCTGTCGACGTCCTTTGAGACGGCCCCGCCGAGCACCGTGCTCCGCTGGGCTCAAGAGCGCTACGGCGACGGGCTGGTCTTGGCCTGCTCCTTCCAGGACATCGTGCTCGTCGATCTCGCCGTCAAGGTCGATCCGACGATCGAGGTCATCTTCTTAGACACTGAGGCCCACTTCCCCGAGACTTTGGCCTTTGTCGAGCAGGTCCGCGCGGCATATGACCTGAACCTGACCGTGACCCATCCCGCTGACGACGCCGCGTCGACGCCCTGTGGAAGTGACGGCTGCTGCAAGCTGCGCAAGGTGGCTCCGCTCCGTCGGGCGCTCGACGGCAAGGCCGCGTGGTTGACCGCGCTCAAGCGCGTGGACGCAACAACCAGATCATCGGCTCCCATCGTCTCCTTCGATGAGACCTTCGGTCTCGTCAAGATCAATCCGATGGCCACCTGGTCCGATGAGGACATCGCCAGCTACGAGCGCGACCACGATCTGCCGATCCACCCCCTCATCCCACAGGGCTATCCCTCCATCGGCTGCGCGCCGACGACCCGACCAGTGGCTGCCGGAGCAGATCCGCGCTCAGGGCGATGGAGCGAGTCCGACAAGACCGAGTGCGGACTGCACGAGTGACGGAAGCCTTCGACGAGGAGCGCTATGGCATGGCGACGCGCGGCTCGTCGCGCGCCGTCAAGTTCCAGCGCCCCTATCGCCACATCGGTGAGCTCAATCCGATCGAGCAGCTCAAGCTGGCCCGTCATCCTTTCGATGTAGCCGGTGCGATTGTCGAGGAGTACTCGAAGAAGGGGGTTGAAGCGCTTCTCGCCGTGCCCGGCGAGATCGAGCGGCTGAAGTGGGTCGGCCTCTATCCGCAGCGCCAGGGTGGCGACGCCTTCATGATGCGCATCAAGGTCCCCGGCGGGGTCCTCACCGCCCCGCAGCTGCGAGAGATCGGTCTTGCCACCGAGGCCTTTGGTGAAGGTCCTGACGATCATCCCTATTTCGGGAACCGCTATGCGGACGTCACCACGCGCCAGACAATCCAGATGCACTGGCTGCGCCTCGCCGACATCCCCCGGCTCTGGCAGCGCTTCGCTGCCGTCGGTCTCACCTCGCTGCAGGCCTGTGGGGATTGCGCCCGCAATGTCACCTCATGCCCCGTCAGCGGCGTCGATCCGCACGAGGTGATCGATGCCCTTCCGGTGACCCGGGCGATCTCAGACTTCTTCACGGGCAATCGCGAGTACGCCAACCTCCCGCGAAAGTTCAAGGTGGCCGTGACCGGCTGCGTCGAGGATTGCGCGCGGGTTGAGATCAATGACATCGGGCTCTGGCCCGCCAACCTCGATGACGGCACGATCGGCTTCAATGTCGTCGCCGGCGGCGGCCTCTCTGACGGAGAGCGGCTGGCATCGGACCTCGACATCTCGATCGCCCCGGACCAGGCGGTCGAGCTGACCCGGGCGATTGCCCAGGTCTTTGCCGAACTGGGCAACCGAGAGCATCGCGGCCTGGCACGCATGCGCTACCTCGTCCAGGAGCTCGGGCCAGAAGGCTTCCGCGCTGCCCTCGAGGACCGCGTCCGCTTCGAGCTGAGACCGGCAGGCGAAGAGCTCACGGAGCGATTCCGCTCCGACCATGTCGGCGTGCATCCGCAGCGCCAGCCCGGCTTCAACTATGTCGGGCTCAACGTCCCTGTCGGTCGGGTCCTCGGTCGAGAGCTCGTCGAGCTTGCCCGCGTCGCCGAGCGCTTCGGCGATGGTGAGATCCGCCTTGGCGCCGACCAGAACATCATCTTGACGGGTGTTCCCGACGATCGGCTGGACGGTCTGCTCGCCGAGGAGGTGCTCGAGCGACTCTCACCGACTGCTGGGCCTTTCTCTCGCGGGATGGTCTCGTGCACCGGGAGCGAGTACTGCCGCTACGCGATCGTCGAGACGAAGGAGCGCGCCGCGAGGTGGGCCAACCTCCTCGATGGGCGCCTTGCGGCTGCTGGGATCGATGACATCCCGCCAGTGCGCATCCACTTTTCCGGCTGCTCGGCCAGCTGCGCCCAACCTCAGATCGCCGACATCGGGCTTCGAGGCGATGTGGCACACGTGGGCGACCGCCTAGAAGAGGCTGCCGATCTAGGACTCGGCGGGACGCTCGGTCCCGAGGCGAGCTTCATCGACTGGATCGCCGGAGCCGTGCCGATCTCGGACGTTCCCGACTCGATCACCCGGGTGGTGACTGCCTTCGCGCGGGAGCGTCGCGACGGTGAGGCCTTCGCTACCTGGACCCAGCGCACCCCCACGGCAAGCTTGGCCGCACTCGTGGACGGTGATGAGAAGTGAAGCGCTACCGCCTCCGAGAGGAGATGAACGGGATCCCCGAGCCTCCCGGAAAGACCTGGTTCTGGGAGCTCGAGGCGGCAGTCATCGAGGCTGACCGCTGCATCCAGTGTGGAACGTGTGTCGCTGCCTGCCCGTCGAACTCGATCGGCGTCTCTGAGGACACAGGGCTGCCTGAGCTGATCAAGATGTGCACAGGATGTTCGCTCTGCTGGGACTTCTGTCCGCGTGGGGGACTCCGCTACGAGGCACTTTGGCCACCGTCGTCGGTGATCGAGGATGCGGATCCGAACGCCGAAGACGACCGAGAGCTCGTCGTGCGCAAGGATGCCGCCGACAGCTACTTCACCCTCTCTGGCGGACCGCCTGAGGCAGGTCTCGGCTTAGTTGCTGCGTCCTATGCGGTGCGTTCATCACAGCGCAATGACGAGGCGCAAGATGGCGGTGCGGTCACCTCGATCCTCTCTGCACTGATGTCCGCCGGCGAGATCGACGGCGCCATCGTTGCGGCGCCGAGTCCCGATCCAGACGAGCCCTGGCGCGGGATAGCGACGGTCGTCACGACACCGGCCGAGCTCGCCCAGACCGCAGGAAGTTTCTACAACCAGACGATGGCGCTTGCGTCCTTGGATCTGGCCGGCGCCACGCTGCCGGCCAACCCTCGCCTGGCGCTGGTCGGCACCGCCTGCGAGGTCCAGGGTCTCCGCGCCATGCAGGCGCGGCGCTGGTCAACTGGTGCGCACCGCATCGACTCGGTGGTGCTGACGATCGCGCTGCTCTGCACGAAGAGCTTCGATTACGAAGCGTTGATGTTGCGGGAGATCCGTGAAGCCCGGGGCGTCGATCTTGATCGGGTCTCGAAGGTCGACGTCACACGCGGGCGGCTCCTCGTCGAATATCGAGACGGACAGATGGCGGTCGACGAGCCCATCAAGAACTTCCACGCGGCAGCCCTCAAGGGTTGTGATGAGTGCGCTGACTTCCTGGGCCGCGCTGCCGATCTCTCGGTTGGCAGTGTTGGCTCGCTTCCCGGCTGGACCTCATTGCTGGTTCGCTCCGAGCGAGGCGAGCGCGCCTTCGACGTCGCCCGACGAGCGCTTGACGTCCGGAGCATCGATGATCCTGCCGCGCTGGCCAAGCTCGACGCGCTGGACAAGCGAATCGCTGTGGGATCGCTGCAGCGGGCCCTCGACCCGGATGCGCCACTCTTCATCGACTACGCCGAGCACCTGTCCAGCTACGCCGACAGCGACCGCCAGCCAGTCGTCATCCGCCGATGACCACAGCGACCGTTCACCTCCACGTCCCCGACGAGCCGATCGCCGAGCGTGAGCAGTGGCGTGCTGCGGTGCTTGCCGGCGCCCCGGTGGCGCATGTGGTCGATGGAGCCGACGGCGTCGCGGAGTGGCTCTGGCTCCGCTGGCGCGCCATCGAGGTCGATGGGATCAGCCTCGATGATCTTCGGGTGGTCTCACTCGGTGCGCGCCGCGAGCTCTGGCTCTGGATGGTCGGCGAGCGGACATGGCCAAGCACGGTCTCGACGCTGCTCGGCCGCCTCTCGCGCCGTTGACCGAGCTCGTCTCGCTCCGTGAGCTCACCGTCATCCGTGACGGCCGGAGAATCTTGTCGGTACCCATGCTCGACATCCTCGAGGGCGAGCGCTGGGCGTTGCTCGGGCCCAACGGCTCGGGGAAGTCAACGCTGCTGGCGGTCATCTCCGGGCGGCTCTGGCCGAGCTCGGGAGAGGTCACGCTGCTCGGTCAGCGCCTCGGCCAGGTCGATCTTCGACAGCTGCGACGGCGCCTCGGCCTGTTGAGCGCCACCCTGTCGAAGCAGCTTCGACCGGGCCTCGAAGTCCGAGACGTAGTCGTCACCGGTATCGATGGGGCCCTTGAACCCTTCTGGTCGAGCTACGACGAGGCCGACTACCTCCGAGCTGACGAGCTGCTTGGCGAGCTGGCCGTCTCCCATCTGGCGGACAAGCTGCTCGGCGTGATCTCCGAGGGTGAGCGAGCCCAGGTTCTGCTGGCTCGGGCGCTCATTTCAGCGCCGACGCTCCTCTGCTTGGACGAACCTTCAGCGGGCCTGGACCTCGGAGCGCGCGAGCGCCTGCTCTCCCGGCTGGGCGCGCTGCTCGCTGCCGATTCGCCCGCCGGCGTGGTCATGGTCACCCACCACCTCGAGGAGCTCCCGGCAGGCCTGAGCCACGTAGCGCTGCTCTCCGAGGGCGTCTGTGTCGCGGCGGGACCCATCGACGATGTATTGAGCTCAGCGAGCGTCTCCGATGCCTTTGCTGTCGACGTCGAGGTGACGGCATACCCCGATGGCCGCTACAGCGCCCGAGCGGCGCGCAGGCGCTGAGCTCCCGCCCCCGGGCTCAACCGCCCCGGCTCGCTAGGTCGCCGCCAGGAGGCCGAGGGCCAGCCCGACAATGCCGATGTGGTATGTGACATGCACGAGCAACGCCTCTCGGGGAAGTGGCCGGATGAAGCGGTTGATCGCCAACAGAAGGTCAGAGGCGATGAAGGCGAGACCGCCCACCGCCGCAACCCAGACCCAGAGGCCGCCACCGATCCCCACAGCCACGGCGGTGGTGGCCATCGCCAAGATGGCGATCACGTAGGCGATCACTGGACCGAGAAGTTCACGCTGCGTCGATGAAACCGCCTTGAGCACCAGCGCCGTTGGAAGGGCGGCCACGAGCAGCACGAGGGCAAGGGCGACGAGCTCGCTGCCATGAGGAAGTGTGGCGAACGCGATCGCGAAGAGGACCTGTGCGATGAGGAAGGCTCCAAGGCCGACGATGAAGAGCGAGCTCTTCCCATCGGGAAGCATCAGGGCCACGTCTCCGATGGTGCAGAAGAGAAGGGCCACCATCACCAGCCACCGCGCCGCGCCATGGCTGCTGCTGGCAACCGCGACCAGACCAAGCAGGGCAAGGGGTACCGCGGGCTTCGCCACGAGCTCCGCAGCGGCTAGCGGTCCATTCCGATCGACCACCGCGATCCAGTCGACAAGCATGGCCAGGCCGGCGAGGACCAGGAAGGCCGTGGCCGGACCGGTCGAGAGCGCGTGGGAGAGCGTGCTGGAGATCATGGCTTTTCGACCTTAGGCGAGCACCCGGTCCGACCTGGGGGGATCCACCACCCAGACGCGACGGGCCGGTACTTTCGATCCAGCCGCGAGGGGAGAGCGTGGAGGAGACGAGATGGTGATCATCCTCATCCTCATTGTGCTGTGGGGCGTCGTCTTGATTCCTGCCGCCGTCCGATGGGTCCACCGGCGCAGCGGCGCCGAATCGATCGACTCCTTTCACCATTCGCTTCACCTGTTGGAGCACTCTGGACCGAAGTTCGTCGAGCCGGCCTATCGACTCGAGTCGCTTCGTACCGAGGGACAGGTCGCCTTGGCGCCAGTCCCCAAGGCCACGCTCGCGCCGCCACGGCCGCGACTTGTACTGCTCAGGCCGATCGGCCAGGGAGAGGGGGACCCAATGCACGATGATTTCGACGACTATGTCGACGAGGGATCCGGGGAGCGCTATGAGCGCGTTGCCTATCAGCGCGACGAGCCCTCCTATGAGGATTTCGACGACGGCTACCGAGAGCCTTCGCGCCCAAGCAGTTCCGCTGGTCGATCCGCAGCAGCACTCCGCCGTCGCAACATCCTCTTCGGCCTCGTCGGTGCCATCGGGATCACCGCTCTGGGCGGCTTCGTCATCTCAGCGCTCTGGACATTGTGCATCCTCCTGGTCCTTGCGCTCTGTGGCTATGTGGGGTTGATGGCATATGCGGCGACTCACGGGATGATGACTCGTCCCAGTGCACTGCCAGAGCGCCACATCGCCCACGGCGTTTCCTCCGATGACAGCTACTCGCGCCAGGCTCGAGGCGACTTCGACGAGTCCTTGGACGACGGTTGGTGGGAAGAGCCTCGGCGGGCAGCTGCCCGCTGAGAGGGCATTTCGCAAGGGACTACACTTCTTGACTCCGCGGGGGTGTAGCTCAGTTGGCAGAGCGCTACGTTCGCAATGTAGAGGCCGTGGGTTCGAATCCCATCACCTCCACCCGTGACACGTCCACTGCATTGTGGACGTGAGCTTCCTACACGTGCACCTTGCCGCTCAGGATCCAAGCGAGCCTCTGTCGTTGTGACCTAGGTAGTTGTCAGAGAGGAACGTCCTTCGGTGTTCGTGGCTCGACCGAACGACCCCGAATCATGGCCGACATCTTCTTCTTTGTCCGAGCTGCCGCCGTCCGGCCGCCACGTGATGTTCTCGCTGCTGGGAGTCTTCGCCGGTCAAGAGATCACGGCGATATCCTGCTGAAGGCGAAGGGCAGCATGACCGCTCACCTTCGGCTCGGCGGCTCGCCTCGTCGTCGACCCCGATTTGGTTGATGTTGGAAGCGGACCACCCTGCTGGAAGATCCGAACCTTGCCGCCGAGAGGTAGGTGATTGGCTCAAGCGCTATCGGCGCCGAGAAGGCGGGGCAACTCAGCTGGTCACCACGCCAGCAACGAAGGTCCGGACGATTGCTTCGAATCTCATGTTGTGTTCGAGTCCAAGGAGCGCCAGCGAGCTCAACGCTTGCATCGCGGCTCTCATCGGTGCCGCAC